>Ga0187892_10000345_pt1 | contig 122362 bp, 137 predicted proteins | sample MA1701073metaG_FD_139345 | JGI IMG/M metagenome (GOLD analysis project Ga0187892, IMG submission 139345) | Bio-ooze microbial communities from a basaltic lava cave in the Kipuka Kanohina Cave System on the Island of Hawaii, USA - MA170107-3 metaG ... | reverse complement strand
TCGTTCTCCTCGTCACTGTCCTCATCCTCGTTCTCCTCGTCACTGTCCTCATCCTCGTTCTCCTCGTCACTGTCCTCATCCTCGTTCTCCTCGTCACTGTCCTCATCCTCGTCGTCGCTGTCGGGAGGAACGTAATACTTCCAACCTTTTCGCTTGCAGATATCCACGTGCTTCTTCGTCAGAGGAAGCAAGCGGCCGGACGGAGACTGAACGCCATACGCCTCTTTCGTTTCCCGATCGAACACTATGTTCGTGTCCGGATCCTCGAATCGACCCCAGTAGTTCTTTCGGATCTTCTTCTTAGGTTTTGGCGTCTCTTTGACCTTCGAGAGCGTAGCGACGACCGGAGCCTTCTTCGACGTCGGCGCGGTAGGCGCAGCGGTCGCCGGTGGCGGCGGTGCAGGCGACGCAACCGGTGCAACCGGCGTAGTCGCCGGCGCCGCCGGCGTTTGACTCCGCTCCCATTCCTCTCTGGCGTTCTTGGCCTGAACGGAACGTGAATGCTTCTTGCAGAAACCGTAGGGCGTGGAGGACTCCTCGATGCACGGGGTCTTGTTCCCTCGAAGGAGGCGGAACTTGCACGGCGTGGCGGTGTCGTTCGACGTGCTCGTAGGGCACGTGTCGAGCGACGCGTCCGTAGAGCACGTGTCGCTCGTAGAGCACGTGTCGTTCACGACCACGTCGGCGGTAGCGACCGTCGAGGCGCTCTCTTTCTGACGGAGCAGCTCTATGAGCTGTTCTCTGGTAAGCTGCGACAAGTCCATTACGGTGTTCCGGTACCGTTTTAACGCGTTTTAGACGATCGCCAGTTTCCTCAACCGCTCCAAAAGGCTCCTCATCTCATCCTTCGGGATCTTAGCGTTGGACGCTCGTTGCTTGAGCAACGCATCCTTCCTAGACAGGTACCGAGCGACCTGTTTTGCGACGTACGTCTCAGTGCGTATTCTCCTCGCCATGTCCGCGTCTATCTGTTTTTGCTCGTTTGTCGCCTCGCTGGCGAAGCGTTCGGCTTCCTTCTTACCATAGCCCAGTTTAGCCAAGGCAAAGTCAAGGTTGCGTCTGTACTCGAGATCGTAACTGATGGCGTTCACCCTGACCATCAGCCGTGTGACTTCGTCAACGTCGACGTCCATTAGTGTTAGGGACCGCTTCTTTATGTGAGGAAAAACTCAGGAAATCGAGATATTTTGAGCCTCACAACGAGGCTCAAAAACGCTTCAAAACTCATCCTGAAGGGGTACCCCTTCAGGATGTAGCCATCTCCCTCCGTCAGACTACGCCATCTTGCCCTTGTAGTCGCACTTGGTGCAGAAGACGTACGTCGTGAGGCCTTCATCCGCCGATCTCGTCTGCTGCTGGTAGTAGTAGCACTCTTTGCTCTTGCATCGTTTGCACTCAAAGTCTCCTCGCTTCACCTTCACCCCCTCGGCGAAGAGCTTGGCCTCGAGCTCCGTTTTCTCTCTAAGGTCTGCGTAAGAGGCGGAGTCGCGGCCGACTACGCCTTTCCGGATGTCGGCCAAGACCTTCTCTCTGGCGGATCTGTCCGCACAAACCAGGATCTCTCCGACCTTCTCGTAAGCGTGAGCTCGATACACCGTATCGACGTCCTGATCGGCGGCCAGAGAGAGGCACATGTTGTAGATGGCCTTCTCGTAGTTAGAGGCCACTTTCGGCGTGAGCTTCGAGGCCAAAGCATCGATCACGACTTGCCTCGCTGACGTTGTCATCGTCTTAGATGACTCGATCCAAAGGAGAGTGTCGATTTTACCGCCGCATGAGCGTCTCGTACTGGCGAGCGTGCCTATAGAAGTGAGGTCTGCCCGTGTAGTCGACCACTTGACTCGGCACCAGATTGTAACGCTGAATGGGCTGCGTCGAGGCTTGCCACGACTGGCATACCGGTTGCGCTCCGTCATACAATCCGTAGTACGGAGCCCGGTTGGGGTCGTAGAGGTATAGGCTGTTTGACAGCTCCTCCTGGTCGATGTACGGCCTGTAGTCTCTGTTACGGGTACCGTCGGGGTTGAGCAGCACCTCCATGTTACTATGGGGCAAGAAAATACGAGGGAAAAAGAAAAGAGTCCGGCAACGGCTCTTCTCGAACGCATGCGGAGCTTCATCGCGTGATGAAGCTACTGAACGAGACGGCTCGCGGGAATGAGAGTCGGCTCGATGTCGCACTTACCAATGTATCTAGCCTCTCCCCAGGCGGGGCTTCCGCCCTCGAACAACGGCCAATTGGCCAATTGGACGCGGAATAACGGGAAATCGGCGCCCATGATTTCTTGAGGGCACTCTTCAAGCCCTTCGGCTTCCTCAATGACTTGAGACAGCGTATAGCTATTGGCGAGTTGCACGTAGGCGTTCTTAAGCACCTCCTTTCGAGCGGCGTCGTAGTAGAGAAGGTCGACGTTGTCCGGCGCGGACAGGGAGTCCTTCAACTCCGGGTTATCGGCGATGGACTCGCCGACGTGCACCTCGCCAAACTTGATCATGACGGCCTCTAAGATGGTAGTGACGCATCCTACAAGTCCTCTGCTCGCCAGGTACAACAGAACTCTCTGAAACGCCTCCGTCAGACCGATGAAGTAAACGCCCTCGTCCGTCACTACAAAGTGCGTATACATAGGCGTGCGATCGACCAGGTAACCGTCTATGACGTATACCATGTCCGCTCCCGACGGCCATCCGATGTAGCGTTTGAAGTCCTTCTTGTAGGACGCAGACGGGTGAGTATGGAAGGATATGGTAGAGTGAGGAACGACGACGGTCGGCGTCGGAGCGTCTCGCGATCCCTTGATCACAGCGTCCTTGTCTAGGGCTAGTATCGCAACGCCGTCGGTATAGCTAGAGACGAACAGAGGCCCTCCGACCTCCACTCTCTCGTCGAGTACGTAGGCCCTCAAGTACAGGGCCAGTTTCGAGGACATGATGAAGCGTAGAGTGCATTCGGCCTCCAGAACCAACACCCTAAGGCGGTTGGCCTCTTGTATGGTCTCTTTCGGATCGGCTGCAGGCGCGCTCTTGTCGAACACGAGTCCAAGCACGTGCTTTCTCAGATTCAAACCGCTCGGCGTGATCGAGGAGATCGCAGGATACTGGAAACCTGCTTCGGCGTATAGTTTCAGAACGACGTCCCACTGACGGTGCTGAAAGTCGATAGCTAGCCAGATAATCGGGTAGGTTACGTTCTTGACGACGGAACGTAGCAGCGATTTGGCCACGCCCTTCCTCCTAACGCTGGGGAAGACGCACAGGTCATATAGCTCCATAAACTGCAACGGCTCGTTGACAACGGCGACCAAATAGCCCTTCACGCCTTTAGCGTGCTTGTCTATCCTCTCCGCGACGCTCCCTCTATGCGTCTCGGACATAGCCACGTGTATGGGCCAAGCGTCAACGAATCCCATGATGGTGTAGCTCTTAGGGCATTCGCTCCCATAAGCGCCGCACACGTTGTAGAGACCGTTGCACTCCGGGGCCATTTCGGTCAATCGTTCGCGTAGTCGTGGAAAATGAGAGATGTAAGCGTTGTCAAGAAACACAACATTCTCATCCGTATCCACGATAATACCGAAGCTCATTGCTAAAAAGCGACATAATAAGTCGTCGGAAAAAAGGAGCGTTGAAATGCAGACGATCGATACCGGCGCTGACGGTTACACGATGGGTAACCTGACGATAAGGCACAACTCGAAGATGACGGATGCGGAGAAGAAGCGAATCGGCGTCCCTGAGTACGCTTTTCCGCCAGGGGAAATGACGGTACTCATTCGTACCGAAGGCGACGACACGGAGGTTTTTAGTCTTGGTTTACAACTGAACGTGGCCACGATCGTGCCCATCAGCTGGAAGCCGACGCTCGCGTGTGTCAAGCTCATCATACAGTACCTCATCTTGACGCTCTACGAAAAGGTGCCTCCTTCGACGGCGAACCTGATGGAATTCAAAGTGCTGCTCTACCTCGGAAAGCCGTATAACATGGTGGGATTCGGATATGTCTCTCAAACGCATGAGACGAGACTGTGCACGGCTCTTCCGGGCGTTGATGGTGGTTATGAGTACTTCACGACACTTATGTTTGACGAAGCGTACAACACGCAGTACGTTCGGGCCCCAAGGCTGGATCTGGTGCCGAAACCGTCCTGGACCGTCTACAAGGGCACGACCCCTCCGTGGAGACAAGCGAAGCCACAACGCCCCTGGGCTGCAGAGCCTCCTCACAACGATCCGTTGATACTGAACAACTATCCGAGAACGGAGTGAAAAAAAAGACGCCCATGGGTAGATGAGCGACTCGCCTCAACTCGTTACCGGTAAGGTCGTCACGTTGTCTGAGCTCTACAAGTACACCAACAAGAGCTTGATCGGCGATCCGAACGGAGATCACGTGTCACTCTATCCGCACGGCGCCGCCTTATCAAACGGCGACAAGATCGTGATGCAGATCGTGCACGACAGAGTGGTGATAGACAACAGACCCAAACAGTGATTATTTTCTCATCTCACCCAGTAAGATGAGTTCGTCCTTCAGGCTGGCGAAACGTCGACAGAGCGGTATCGACGTCGACGGACTTGATGACGGTCTCGGAGGGTGGTCGAATCACTACGTGACCTCTGGAGGGTGTCACGAGTGTCATCCAGACTATTACGCCATTCCGTTCCGACACCCTCACGGTATCAGAATGTGTGTGAAACGAAAGGGTAACAAGGGCCATTACCTCGATCGGCCGCAAACACTGGTTCAGCCGGGAGAACACAACGGGTACAACAAGTACCAAGCCGACCTATACTCCATCGGTCAAAGAACCGCTACGCAGCTGTACAACCCCGACTACTATCACAACAGACGCATACCGCATGAGGAGCAACACCTTCACGACGACCTATTGCGTCTCGAAGTTAGGTTCAACGGTACGGGCATTGAGCCCATACACACTCCCGGAGATCAGTACTTCAACGAGTACGGCGTCTCCGCCATGAGCCGTCCGCCTTATCGGTACGACGTCACCAGGTTGCACCAAACGTATCCCATATGGCGGAGGGAGAAGATGTGCCAAGGGCTGCCGCGGTCGGAGGTTGAGGCGATTGACAGAGAGCACGTGGATCGGTTGGTGTAACGTGCGAACGCGTAATACGTGGGGCTTAGCCCCGTGTATTGAGGAGAAACGAGGCGGAGAGAAAGGAGAGAGCTACTCGGGATGAAACTTGCGGCGAGGCTGCTTCGTCGTTTTCGCGTCCGTGTCGTCGCCGTTCTTGTAGTGGGCTTTGGTAGCGTTGTAGTGGTGGATGATGTACAGAACGTCTTTGCTTGACAACCCTTTGGCGAGGCGGCACACCTGCGGTATGTCCGACATGCTAATCACGCCGCTGTTCTTGATGGCTTCGAACTCTTCGAACTGCGCCTTCGTCACCTGCACCACCGCATCCGTTACCGCTTCGCGAGCCTCGTCGGCCGCGTCTCCGGCGGTCGCGGCGGCGGTGACTTCCTCCTCACCTTCGTCATCTGCGTCTTCCCAGCTGTCGGGCGTTTCCTTCGTCTTCGGCGGACGACGCGCGTCGTCATGAATCTTCTTCAGCTCGGCCACCGTCAGCTTTTCCGTCGGGGAGCGCTTGAGGATGTCGACGTGATAGACCGGGATGTCCTCCTTCTGCAGCTTCGTCGTCTCGGCGATCTTGAGCGGCTTAATCTTTCCATCAACCCACATCCCGATCGCCGCGCGGTGCTCGACGTCGTACATCACGTTGTGCTGATCCATGAAGAGACCCGTCGGTTCGTGCCGAGTGAGAACCAAATCCTCCTCCTTCGCCTCTGCGGGAGGAGAATGAGGAGAGTGTCCCTTCTCGTCGCCCTCCTCCTTGTCCTCGCTCTTCGCCTCGTCGCCCTTCTTGTCCTCACCCTCGTCCTTTTCATCCTCACCCTCGTCCTTCTCATCCTCACCCTCGCCCTCCTTGTCCTCATCCTCGTCGCCCTCCTCCTTGTCCTCGCTCTTCTCATCCTCGTTGCCCTCCTCCTTGTCCTCATTCTCGTCGCCCTCCTCCTTGTCCTCCTCCTTGTCCTCACCCTCACCCTCGTCCTTCTCGTCCTCACCCTCGTCGTCCTCGTCCTCATCCTCGTCGCCCTCCTCCTTGTCCTGAGTTTTCGACTTCTTCAGCGCGCCTTCGACCAGCTGCTTCAACGGTTTCGAACCCGCTTTGATTGGAGCGGCCTTCGTCTCAGCCTTCTTCGCCGGAGCGGCCTTCGTCTCAGCCTTCTTTGCCGGAGCGGCCTTCGTCTCAGCCTTCTTTGCCGGAGCGGCCTTCGCCGCATCGACATCCTTCCCCCTCAACGCCTTCCTTGACGCCCTCCTTATCTCCTCGTCATCGTCGTGCGCTGCTTTGTAGTCGTTCAGCTCTCCGACGAACTCTCCGATCGAGAATCCGGCGGCGGACAAATCCGCGATGACGCGGGTGGCGAGGCGGCTGAGCGCGGCGGCCCTCTTGGCTATCAGCTTATCCATCATCGTCGCTTTCGCAGCAACCGGCTTCTTCACCGGAGCGACCTTCGTCGCTTTCGCAACAGCCGGCTTCTTCGCCGGAGCGGCCTTCGGCTTCTCACCCTCGTCGTCATCATCCTCACCCTCGTCCTCGTCGTCCTCGTCCTCGTCCTCGTCCTCGTCGTCCTCGTCCTCGTCCTCGTCCTCGTCCTCGTCCTCGTCCTCGTCCTCGTCGTCCTCGTCGTCCTCGTCCTCGTCCTCGTCGTCCTCGTCCTCGTCGTCCTCGTCCTCGTCGTCGTCCTTCGCCGGCTTCTTCGCCGGAGCCTTCTTCGTCGGGGCGGCCTTCTTCGGCGCAGCCTTCGACTCCGGAGCGATGGAGGGCTTCACGTTCTTAGGGAACTTGAGTTCCGTCAAGGCCGACGTGAGTTCCTTCGAGCCCGGAACGCCGCAGATGTGCAGACCGCCGTGCGAGTAGAAGGCGTACGCCTTGGCGTCTCCCCGATGCGTAACCGCCTTCCCCGTGTTGACACAGTAATAGGCCTGAGCCTTAGTCTTTGACTTCTTCAGCGCACCTTCGACCAGCTGTTTCAACGACGACTGTTTCGGCTTCGGGCCAGGTTTCGCCTTGGCCGGAGCGGCCTTCGTCGCTTCCGACTTCGTCGTCGCTTTCGTAGCGGCTTCCGGCTTCTTCGCCGGAGCGGCCTTCGTCGCTTTCGCCGGAGCGGCCTTCGTCGCCGGCATGACCTTCGCAGGAGCGGCCTTCTTTGTCGCGGGCATGTTGTGCATCTTCTTCGCCCCGAGTATCCGGATTATGTCGATTTTTCTGCCCGCCAAGAATAGGTACACCTCATGCGATGTAACTATTACATAATGAGGAAAGGCCGAGCCTGCAAGAACTCAGCGGTTGCCAATAGTAAGTACTGTTGGCAACATAAGACTAGATTGGAACGACCCGACGCCTGTATCATATGCCTAAACCCGTTCACGCGTCACGACGAAGCTTTACCGTGCGGTCACTGGATTCACATTGTCGACGTTGTGCAGTCTGGCCAATCTAGGTGCCCGGTCTGTCGTGCAGACATCACCCTGTCCGCGAGGTATCAGAAAAGGCTAATAAGGCACCAAATACGTCTCAAGAGATATATCAACGGTTATGACGAGGAGGAAGGCGAAGAAGGCGAAGAGGAGAGCGACGAAGAGATGTAGAGTCAAAATCCTCTCATCTCGAGTTCCGACAGCTTCCAGTCTTCGTAACTTCCGTCCGGAAACGTGCGACGGATAGCCAGCGGCGCCAATCTCGCCCGCACCTCAGACTCGGCGACGTCTATCAACACCATGTCCGACGTTCGGTTGATGAGGGGGTCGGCACCGGCTTGAAGAGCGAGTGCACGTGCGGCCACCAGCTTGGTGAACTCGAAACGAGTCATGTACGGCGTGCTTTTCTTCATCTTCGGCGGTTCGTCTTCCAAATCAGAGAGTCGAACGACCTTGAAGCTCATGTCACTCTTCCTCCGAGACGACAGAGGCGGACTTGTCAGTTTTCTGACCGTCTTCCTCCGCCGACCTCTTCTTGCTGGACATCTCATACTTCTCACGGCTTATTTCCTTGACCTTGATCCCCTTGGCCTTCAGAGCGGCGCGAAGCTCGCCGGTTCGTTCCTTGTCTCGTATCACCCATCCTTTGCCAAAGACGAGGTTGCGGTTGAACCGTATCCACGGCATGTTCTTAAGGACATTCTCTAGGGTTTTGGTGTCGCCAAATAGAGCGTGCGACTTAGGGCCGTAATCGGTCACGAGCATAACTTCGCCCGCTCTTATCGGTCGCACACCGTACTTCTTAGTCGAAGCGTATGTACCAAACGCCTCGTCGACCTTTTCAGGCTCAACTCCAGACTCTATTAGAGAGCGTGCTATCAACTCTAGCTCTCGACGCAGCACCGCATCGACACGCTCGACGACCTTATCGACGCCTTTTTGCGACATGTCTCGTTCTGGAGAGTGAAGTGTGTCCTTATCTCGTTTTTTTCCTCGCTTCCTATAGTAGATGTACCGGCGAGCTTTACTCGTCGGGATCAACTATGAAGGTACGAGCTCGGCTTTGCAAGGATGTATCAACGACGTCGCCAACGTACAAGAGTATCTCGTAGGGAAGAGAGGATACAGTGCGGAGAACGTTGTGGTGTGCACCGACAACACGCCTCTGAAACCGACACGCAGCAACATATTGTCACTGTTGTCGCAGCTCATACTCTCCGAGGCGCAGGTTCTCTACTTTCACTACAGCGGACACGGATCGTACATTAGCGACGTCAACGGCGACGAAGACGACGGTAGAGACGAGTGCCTAGTTCCTCTCGACTATCAACGGTCAGGCATGATCACGGACGACGACATGAGAGCGATAGTGTCGCTCTTGCCCGCTGGGAAGAAGATGGGTATCGTTCTCGACTGTTGTCACAGCGGAACGGGTATCGACCTGGCCTACAACCTCTACAAGAGAGCGGGTAGGTATACCATGATACGGAACCCAAAGTACTCTGAGACAAAATGTCACGTGATGATGCTGAGCGGGTGCGCCGACTATCAGACGAGCGCCGACGCGTATCTACAAGGCAAGTATCAAGGGGCGTTGACGCACGCCTTCTTGACCGCCATGAACGAAGGTGTGGCAACGTACGATCAGCTGATCACGAGAGTCAGGACCGTCCTCAAGCAGGGGCGGTTTCAGCAGCTGCCCAACTTGAGCTCCGGAAGAGAGGTGAGCTTGAGCACGAAAATCGCAGTGTAGAGTGGTGCTATCGACGCTAAGCGATGCTAGCGTCGATAGCCGTAGGATCACCCTTCCCGTGGGAAGGGTGCTAAACGCAGGAAACATCGCACTGTAAGAACCGACAATGACGAACGAGAGACGACACACGGCACCATCGTGACGGCGTCGGTAGACGTCGCTTTGCATTTTTGGACTAGCGCATCTCTTGGTAAATAGAAGCCTACGCCGTGGCGTAGGTAGCTGACAATCACCCTCCTGCGTAAGCAGCCAATCTGGCCGCCGCCCTGCCGGCGATAGCTTTTCGAGCGTAAACGAGCGTGACAACGAGGGAAACGAGCAGGACGGCCGCCGCTAACGCCGCCACGACGGCCGAGCCGACGCTGAGGCCCCGTGCCTTTGCGACGTCTCGATCGGCCTCTTTGGCCGCCATCGATGAGAGAGCGGCGATCAAGACGAGCGCGCCCAATAGCAACAGGGTGCCGAGCGTGACGGCGACCAACATCTTATATGGCGCTAAGAGAATACGAGCTCGGAAAAACGATCGCTCTCACGGCGCTCGATCGGCCTCACGGCTGTGCAAAAACGAGGGAATAAAAAGGCCTGCCAATATGAATGGCATCGGTCGAAGAGTGGGACAGGCTGATAGGGTTTTGGATCACGAACGTACCGTATATCCTAACGAACGGTGAGAAGCGGGAAGAGTGGACCACATTGAGGAGGGAGTATGTGATTCTAGACATGGACACGTACAACGCCGTTAACGTTGCGTTATATGGAAGCGAGTGGCGAGTCAAGGACAAGGTCAGATCACGCGGTTTTTTGATCCAGAAGAAGAAAGAGTGTCTCCGAATCAGGCCCTTTTTCACTTACGTGCTTGCGGGTTACGGTGCAGATACCGCTCACTACATCGAGGACGCGTACGGTGATAAACATCGATACGTGTACATAGAAGGCCATAAGTTTCCTTATGTGCCTACTGAAGCTTTCTACACGTATCACGGCATACATCCGAAGATAATCTCTGGAATACGACGAACGTACCAAACCGTAGTTATCCCCGAACCGCCCTGGCGAACGAGAGAGCTGAAAAACGATCCCAGGGCTCTTTACATGTTCTTTTGGTACGCAACACACATAGTTGGTAAGTACCCCGGTGTGTGTACGCCCATAGCGAGCCTGCCCAAAGGACGGATTCAATATAGTCACGTCTTACACTCGATGTATCAACGTATAGACGTGCGCACAAAGGACTGGTCCGACATTGGCGTAGAAGAGGGTGAATATCTCGAGCTCACGAGAAGGTGCTTACGTATCGACTCTATACGGTTTGTGTTCATGGCTCTTAACATTTATCTTCTGTATGAAAGTCACGGATCTCACGCCAACATGATGATATTTGACAAGAACACTAAAAGGGTATATCGCTTCGATCCCACCGGTACCGTAGGAACCGACTATGAAGGTTTCGAAAGGATGGCTGTCAAGCTTATCTCGACCGTCGATCCGGACGGCCGATGGGAGTACGTGGATAGTACGAGCTGGTGTCCGCGCTATGCGTTTCAAAGTCTCGAGGAAACGAGGAAAGGCCGTGGGTTTTGTGCGTTCTGGACCCTGTGGTTTATGGAGGTGATGCTAAAGAACCCGGACGTGGATGTTGCGGACATTCATAGGATGGCTCAGTCCGCTATTATGACATACGACCCTTCTTTTTCCTCGTTCATCCGTCGATACACTCAGTCTCTGCAGGACTTTGGAGACGCGATGAGGCAGAAATTGAGACTGACGTACAAGACCCCGCCTCGTAGTGAAGAGAAAGGGACGCACACAATCGTTCCGGAAGAAGAGGCCGTTCGTCTTAGGGAGTACGTGGAGGAAGCCAAGGCGCAAGCCTTAGGCGTAGCGAGCCGACGCACGACGAGCGCGGCCGATGTGCCAGTCATAGACATCTGGCCTTAGAGCTTCACCAATGGGTGAAGCTAAAACACGGCGAGGTACGGTAAATTGTGACGGTTCGCAACCTGTCTAAACAGGCCCATCAAGTGCAACGCGGCGAACGTTACGAAAGCGTACTGATCCACAAAGACGAGGGGCATGAGTAGGAGAGTGTGATGACGAATGGGTTTACGATCGATCTTGGCGAGTATGAGTTCCGACGTGACGAGGGGCCAGAAAAAGGTGTTACAGACCAACAATGACCGAGTGAGCGGTACGAACGATGTCCAGAGCTGCGTCACGACAGCACACGCTACGTACAGCACGTCTCCTTTGTACGAGTAAGGTAGAGTCAGAACGGTACATATGAGAGCAATGGCCGTCCACGCTAGCAACATCGTTGCCGTCGGAGTGAGAATAAACGCGACTGGAGACCTTATGTTCAGCGCGCGCATCAAGAGCAGCGCTTCTAGCGTGAGAAGCACCTCTCCGGGACCGATCGAGTCGTAGAGATGTACACGCTGAGTCAGCCCCAGAACAAAGTCTCTGACGAACACCAGTTGAACGACTAGCTGAGTGATGTAGAAGGTCTCATATCTCGTCACACCGTGGACGGCGAGGAAGTTGTAGGTGATGAGCGTGGTACCGAAGCAGTCGAAGGTGTGGTCGAAGAGCTCGCCCAAGGGGGTAGCGTTGGCTATCCTCCGAGCCTGCTTACCGTCGAGCGCATCCAAGGTCTGGTAAGCGAACAAGAGCGCAGCGTTGATGAGCGCGAGCGTCTCTATCGAGAGCGTGCTACAAAAGGTGAGATAGGTAGACGTAAGCAGGCACAACGATCCAGACAATGTCAAGACGTTGGGCGCGACGTATGTGGGTATACGTCCAAGACACGCATTCCAGAACGGAGTAAGCAGCCATGTGCTGATACTGTGATCCTGTACGTGGTATGCGTATTCCGATAGTCTTCCTCGCATCACTCTTCGTCGATCATCCCTTTAACATTCCTCCGTCTAGCCATCGTTTGTACACGTCAATCTTCTCCTGCGGCCATCCCCCTCCAGGAGGCATGTACTTTCGCTCAAGAGCGTCAAGCACCCTCTTCGAGTTCCGCTTGAGCCACTCATAGTCGAATAGATCCACACCGTAGTCTCGCATCCCCGCGCAGGTCTTGGCGTCTTCGGGCCACATTCTCTTGAGGTCTTCGAAGGTGACACTAGTAGATCCGAGACCCTCTCTCCGATCGGTTATCACCAGAACCACGATCAAGACGACGATAGCGACGATGGCGCCGACGAGACACCGCATTAACGTAGCGGGCGAGAATAAATCACCTCTTATGAGTTAAGAGGTGATGTTGTCTCGAAGAAGCGAACATGACCCTATTCTCCTTGTACGTGATATGCTACTCGCTAGCCCTTCTCTACTGGAGCCGCCTGTTTCTCATGCCAGGTACGAGTCTTTTGACGGATGGTGACCGTACACGCCGCGATGAGGAGCGTAGTATGGATGATGGTAGATAACGTACTCGCCCGTCATCGGATGCACCGACCGCATGTCAAACTCAGATATCTCGCGACGCTTGGGGTTGACGAGTCGCGGAGCGTACCCGTTCCAGTACTGGTATCTGGGAACGTGCGCCCTCTCAGTGTAGAACGTGCCCTCAAACTCCGGCTCCTCGGAGAAGCACCAGCCGTCCTCTCCCTTGATCCACCCTCTCGGACAAGGATCCTTGTCAGGATGCATAAGCTGAAAGTCCAACCCCCACCCTCGTCTCACCAGCTCGGGGTGAACCAAGCCGTCGGCGTAGCCTTGTCGTTTCCACGTGTTGACTTGACACGTCATCGGTTCTCCGCTCCTCGGCTCAGTGTACTCGACCGGCTTCCTCTGATATGGAACGTACATGGGATCGACAAACCCTGGACGATAGTACTCCCACGGCGGCAGGTTCGCCTCCATTGTGAGAGCGCAACAGATTATTTCGTCGCTTCGCGTCGCCTAGACGAGCTTCGTATCTTCACTGGAGCCAATTCGAAATCCATGCGGTGCTGCAACAAAAAATCGAGCGCATAAGTTGTTATGGCTCTTTAAGCGTACATTCGAGAATGGACTTGCTACAGAGCCTCTCATCTGACTTGAACGGTGTCGATCTTTCCCTGCTTGAAAGAGACCTCGAAGTGTTACGATCCGATGATTGCTCGCAGATTGCCGGTTTGTGTGGGGACAGGGACATACTGCATTCTGACTGGAGCATGCTCGCTGGCCGTGTCATGGTGCACAAGATCAAAGGTAAGGCGCCTCCCTCGTTCAGCGCCGCGACAGACGAGATGAACAGATGGAAACTGTTAGAGCCCAAGTATCACGCCTTTGTCATGGCTAACGCAGCGGCGCTGGATGCTATGGTCGTTCCCGACAGGGACTACTCCTTCAACAGGTTCGCGATGGGAACGCTCATGCAGTCATATCTGATCAAGGTCAGAGCGGCAGCGTTGACAGACAATGTCAAAAAGGGCGACGAGACGTGGTGGATTGAGACACCGCAGTACATGTACATGAGAGTGGCAACGTTCATGTGGTACCCCGACATGGTACGCATCAACTCTGCGTACCGCCACATGAGCAAAGGTGACTATACGCAAGCGTCACCCACTCTCTTCAACGCCGGACGCGTTCGTCATCAGCTATCGAGTTGTTTTTTGCTGTCAACGGAGGACACTATGATCTCTATCGAGGACAGTTGGATCGCCGCGGCAGAAATCTCCCGCAACAGCGGAGGCGTCGGCCTCTCCTATTCCTCTCTACGCCACTCCGAGATCGCACACCAAGGCAAATCTGGCGGCATCGTTCGTTGGGCGCGTATCATGAACGACATTCTGGTGGCGGTCGATCAAGGGGGTCTCAGGAAAGGGAGCGGCACCATGTACATTGAACCGTGGCACATTGACATCGCCGTTTTTCTCGATCTCCGCAAGGCTACGGGTCCCGAGGACATGCGCGCTCGTGATCTGTTCTACGCTCTTTGGGTTCCCGATCTCTTTATGAGGCGCGTTGAGGCCGATTCACACTGGACGCTCTTTTGTCCCAACAAGACGTTGGCCGAGGTGGGCGTTGATTTGACCAAGCTGTGGGGAGAGGAGTTTGACGAGGCCTATGAGCGATGCGAACGTGTCAACCCCTCATACTCTAAGCGCGTCAGAGCTCGACAACTGTGGGAATCCATCATCCTCGCCCAAATCGAGACCGGCATGCCCTTTATCCTCTACAAGGACGCTTGCAACCGCAAGTCGAACCAGAAGAACCTAGGCGTCATCAAATGCTCGAACCTCTGCACCGAGATCGTTCAGTTCAGCTCCGACGAAGAGATATCGTCGTGCAACCTCGCCTCTGTAGCGTTGCCGTCATGCGTTGTCGACGGCGCGTTCTCGTTCTCAAAGCTGCGGGCGTTGATCGCCGAACTGGTTTGCAATCTGAACGAGATCATAGAGCGTAACTACTACCCTCCGCGCGTCCCAGCTATTCACAACTCAAACCTTCGCAACCGGCCAATCGGTATCGGCATTCAGGGTCTCGCCGACGTCTTCGCTCTTCTCGATTTGACGTGGGACTCGCAGGAGGCGAGGGATTTGAACCGAGACATCGCGGAATCTATGTATTACGCCGCCGTAGAACAGAGCGTCAATCTGGCCGAGCTTTTCGGCCCGTACGACACCTTTGCTGGCAGCCCCGCGTCAGAAGGCTTGTTCCAGTTCGACCTATGGGACATGGAGGATGAGCAAAAACGCACGGGTCGTTGGCCGAAGACCGTTGAGGAATGCTCTAGCCGAACGCCGCTCAATCCAGACTACGACTGGGAAGCGCTCAGAAAACGCATGATGACGTTCGGTCTCCGCAACTCCCTCCTCATCGCCAACATGCCCACCGCCAGCTCCGCCAACATCCTGGGGAACAACGAAGCCTTCGAACCCTTCACTAGCAACATCTTTGCCCGTACGGTGCTAAGTGGTCAGTACGTCATTATCAACCGGCATTTACTTCGCGACCTAGAGGGTATCGGCATGTGGAACACCGAGACGGTACTCAATATGATAACCAACGACGGGAGCGTTCAGAACATTCCTCTGCCCGGGGACGATCGGGACGCTAGAGTGGAGCACCTGAAACGAAAGTACCGCACGGTGTTTGAGCTGTCGCAGAGGGTGCTAATGGATATGAACCTAGATCGATCTCGCTTTGTCTGCCAGTCGCAGTCGTTCAACTGCTGGATGAGAGGCCCTACGTATACGAAGCTCAACGCTTACCACTTTTACGGGTGGAAGCGCGGCGCCAAAACGGGCATGTACTACCTCAGGCAGATGGCCGGAGTCGACCCCATCAACTTCGCCACCGACGGCTTTCGTATTCCCACCAAGAAGGTATGTATGAGACGAGGAGAGGACGAGATGTGTGTCTCGTGTCAGTCATAACAGTCTAAGCGTTGCCACCTATAAAGCATGTCGGTACCTTCGGTGTGGAGGAATCCCGGGCCCAACTCGAGACGGAGCTTCAAGGGACACTTTATCAACGACGTTACCAACGCCGCTCACGCGTCTCTGCCCGAAATCGGCAGCCACACCATAAGAGTAGCTTCGTACAACGTGCACTTCTGGACCGACGTGTGGGAGAGGATGAACTTCCTCTCCGTCTCCGAGACTATATCCGCTCTCGGAGCTCACCTCGTCGGTCTGCAAGAGGTGCTGGCGTCCGCGACGGGGAGGGCCGATTCTAATGGATGGAGCATACCGGACGTGTTTAGTTCTTTTGTAGGGTACCGGGCGTCTTTCTATCCCGCCTCTAAGGTACAGGCGAGAAACAACACCTCGTTTGGGAACGCTCTCCTCTCGCAGACGCTCGTGCCCGTCGTTAATAGAGGAGGACTGTTATTGACAGGAACGACCGAGAACAGGAACATGCTCTACAGCGAAGTGCTGCTACCGACGGGAGAGGTATTGTCCGTCGGCGTCGTTCATCTGGACGTGAACGACGCGACCGGCGCGACGCGCAAGAGACAGATACACTCCGTTCTTCAGTATCTCGACGATTACGCCAAGGGGAAGCCGACTATCCTTATGGGCGATTTCAACTGCATGAAACGCGAAGACTATACTGACGCTCAGATAGCGTGGTTGGAGAGGAACTCCAACGCCGGGGCCGACTTTGAGTCCATCCAAGGCGTGCTCGATGCCGGCTTCGAAGACTTGTTCGCGGGCACAACGTACACGGTATGGACGGGCCGACGCGTGGACTACATTTTCACTCGGAACTGCTCCTTTGACGTGGTTGGTAAGTACGTCATTCCTTCTGGCGCTAGCGATCACTTTCCCTTGGTTGTTGACCTGCGGCTAACGCTACCACACTTCGATAAGTTCACGTCTTATGGCGGCTCGGTCATAGAGGCGAGGGCTACGGAGCTACAGAGGACGTGTTTTGGCACGGGTTCCATGTTCCGCAACGGAACAACGGGCTACGTTCTCGTTGACGTCTCCATCGTGATAGCCTGCGTGATGATAATCGAGACGAATGGGACGCACGAGATCACTAACGTATGCACTAGTCCGGAATACAGACGAAAGGGTCACATGACACGGTTGTTTCGGTTAATCTTTCACAACTTATGCCCAGCCACGCTCACACTCACCGTCTTCAAGTCTAATATCGCGGCAAGAAGGCTGTATGACGCGTTGGGGTTCGTCACGGACAGGGTCATGGGTGATGAATATTGGATGAAAAAGGTTCTGTCGTCTCGATAATAATGGCCTCTTGCAGTCCCTGGTGCGCGCCGCTGATCATCTACCGTGCTCGTGGTCATCAACGTTCTACTCGTGCTCTTCGAGAAGAACGCGGCTAACAAGGGATGGAGGATAGTCGTTCGGATCGTTTGGGCGCTCCTCATTGGCGCCCTCTTGTTCTGGCTGTGTCGAGAGTGCCACACTGGGTGGGCGTGGTTTGTGCTGCTCCTTCCGCTCATCATCACGTTCTTCATCGTCTTTGCCGTATTGATCGGCGTCGGTGCGGGCGTCGGCGCGAGCATCGCGTCCAAATAGTCTTGCCCGTAGTCAATGACGGGGTGGCGCATAGCGCTGTTGATAGCTCTTAGTACTCTCCTCGTGCTACTAGCCGCCTTAGGAGTCTGGATAGGTACGCTACCAGAGCCTCATCCGGGGCTCGGCTGCGCCACTACGTGGAAGTGGGATCCGTCGTGCATATACATCGAAGAGCTCAAGCCCGATTCGACCTTGAGCCGACCCGCTGCGCAGATGTACCTAGTGGACTTCAAGGAGACGCCTAACGCTGGGCCGCCCGTGTGTCTGCCAATGTGGTACGCTTATCGATATGTCAGAGCGGAGACTGGCGAGTATGGCCCGATGAGCGACTGGACGAAGACGCCCGTGCAAGCCGGCGGGGTTCATCTACCAACCACGTCGTGCCCAATCAGCGAAAACACATGCCAGTTCAACAACCCCATACTCGGCGTGACGAGCGATTTGGAGTACGCACCTATGAAGACGTCGGTGTGGGCCAACGTCCACCGCTACGTGGGCACCGTGGGGCAAACCAATCCTCCTTCAGAGACGGTGATGGAGCGCGAGTCGACGATAGTCGGTATGCTCTTGCCCTCTACTAGTAGAGGATGCGGCGTTACGTACGCGGTAGACGACGTTCTGCACAATCCGTGCATCGCGAGGCAATGCGGCGTGAGATGCGAAAACTGTGCCTAAACTCGTCTCTCCAGAGAGAGACGAGTGACCTACGACGATTGCGAAGCGTACGTCGACGGATGTGGCGTTCTTAACCCGGTGAGTATGTCTTTCCACGCTTGTCGTAGCATGATAGTTCGATGTAGTATTATGAACCACCTGATGTTGAGCGCCCATATGACGAAGAGACCTAGCGTTACCGTATAGTGTGTGTACATCCAAGCGTACCAGAGGCAGTAGCTGAAGTTGATGATGCGAAAGACGAGAAACAGCGGCCATGTGTGGTGACCGCGCATCAGACTAACGATTTTTGATAGATAGCCTATCGCTCCCAACGTAGGGAGTGAGAGCGTGAAAACGACGTAGAAGAGCGTGTCATAGACGACGTTCCTAAAGGAGCGAACGCCCGTCTCTTTGAGGAGAATGACGCTGTCATAGAGGAAGTATCCGGTCGATACGTCCCTGAGCGGTATCCAATCTACAGCGCCCGTCAGATAAGCCGCAGACAAGAAGATGATGACAATGGAGTACACATCTCTGACCTTCAACCACGCCGCCGCCGCTGGAACGTTGGTACGTTTGAAGTGGTGGAACACGTTGTAAAACACAAGCGATGCCGTTATGGCGTTCATCACTTAAAGGGAAGCGTCCCTTTAAGTGACTATCGACATGACCACGGTTTACGCCATACTGTATCCGGAGAATTTGACAGCGGAGGAGTTCAATGTGACGTACGTTCCTCAGTTGGAGGAGTGGATGGACAATCACGCCGCCTTCTTCATCTTTTCCGATGCACAGACTCTAGTAACGAGATTCTTTCACAAACGTAGATTTCGGAACTGCCGCATCTATCACACGGGAGTTAAGCCAGTGTGGAACCCTGGTAACTACGACGCCAAAAGGTTTCAAACGCTTCACGAGTGTCACGCCGCGATGCTCGTTGACTGTGATCACGTCTTTGGTTGGGAAAAGATGCACAGACGTTCGAATGAAGTCAAGGAGACTGCGGGTGATACTCCAGAAAGGCGTTAGCGTCTCCGTATCCGTAGTGCCAGTTCTGGCGCATGGGTCGCACGTTGACCACACGACGGTCGAAGCCTCTCGTATAAGGAGCGACGTCGGTGACGCCTACGGGTTCCAACGCTACTCTGTAGCCGACGACGTCGGTCACGGTGAAGACGGAGCTCAGGGGGCTCCTCTCGCCCTGAGTGTTCACTCCTATGCCCGGTGCGACGTGCAGTCGCACCTTTGAGCCTATCAAGAGGGTTCTGGGAGCGGGAAACTTGAGCGTCGCCCACACCTGTTTCGGACTCTCTATCATCAACGTCGGCTCTGTGCCGTATTCGATGAAGACGACTTCGAGATTAGCGCTCGCCATGTTATCACCGTGTCAGAGAAAACATAATCGTAGAACGTGACACGTTCTACGAATGGAGATTACGTTAAACGCCCCAGCGTCACGATCTTCCCCGCCGCGGGCTTCTGTGTATACGCGGCCATCAGCGTCGTGTTTGTCAATAGCTTAACGGCCGCGGCATCAGCATACTTACCTACGTGCGTGACAGAAGGCCGAGTGCCGTCCGAAGTGATGTTGTCAATATACGCGATCGTTCCATCTCCAATCGAGGCCTTTTGAACGGTACGTACGAAAAAGCTAGGAGTTTTGCTCACCCTGCGAATAATGAAGGTAATGTAGAGAGAATCGTATTGTGGAACGAATTCGTGCGGGATATAGTCCGACACCGTTGCATAATACTCGTCGCCTATGACCGGCGGAGACCACTTGACACCTAAGCCGAAATCGGCTATCTTAACGAGAACGGGAATGGCCGGTATGTAGAGATCTGTACCGAGGATGTGATAGTGGTGATAGCTGGCGTCCGCTAGCTTCTGACCATTCCACTCAGTGTCGGGAGTAACGTACTTGATAAGGACATTGTTGTAATGGAGGTCGTTGTGCGAGATTTGGTATCTGTGCTGATAACAGGCCACTGCGAACAGTATTTGGATCAAGAGACAGGCAACCATCTCCTCGTGCAGCGCGCACTCTATAATCTTGAGCAGGGTGTTATCGACCTTTTCCATGATGGTATACTGTTTCGGGCTACCAGCTTCGACGCAGGTCAGGAGATCGACCGTGTCGATGAAGTGAACACACGTACCATCTCTGTAAAGGTTGGCCACGAGTAAGGACAAGACATACTCCGGTATGGATCCGGTCGGACATAGGTAATATGGCTTGGTTAAGGTCGTAGATTTCTTGCTGACGTTCGATTTGATCTTGTATTTCTTCTTAGGAGAGCACTGTAGGGCGAATTTAGGCATTACTATATTCTCTACTATCGCCGTAGGACCACGAGGGCTGACGTTAAGATCCATAAGGAGATGAGGGTCGTAGTCCTTTTGTTCCTTAACTATCTTCTCCAAAGACTGAGGAGGTTTGACACGCAGAGTCTCAAGATCCGTATCAAAGAACGATTTGATCACGTACTGCCCCTTCTTCGCACCCGGGAAGATAACGTCGCTCACAGAGCCATAGTGTCCTTCCGCGATGGGCTTGGCGTCAATCTTGATGTCTGTACCTATCGATGCGCAGAGCGGCGAGACCGCGGTGAGCTGCTTCACCAACGCTTCACCGCTGTTGTAGATACGGAGCGTCTCATCTCGGTCGCGAAAGGCCAACGCCTTCGACATTAGTGCTGCTGGTGAGATTTTTCTCACCTAAAACGAATGGACGTGCACTGCGGCAAATGCGGCACACCGTTACTGTATAGGTACAGTAACGTCGAGTTGTACGCTCTGCCGTCTAGACCGCCACCTTCTCTCTGGAGGATTCTGCGTAAGGTGCTCTGTATCTGAGCCGCGGTCTTCGTCCTCATCTGGTTGACCAGAGCGGTTGTCGTACGTATACCGGCCTCATGGAACCGAGCCTCCATTTTGGGGCCGACGTACTTGATACGCTGAAGCGAGGTCGAAGGTAGACGTTGTAGGCGCTCCTTGGCCGCTCCAGCTCCAAAGCCGCGCTGCATACACTCTGTCGGTGTGCCCACTCTCGTGTAGCGCACCTCGTTCGTCCTTCCAGGCATCCGTCCCTTACCACACCACACGGTTGGGATGGCACACTTTCTGGGCTGGAAAGCCATTATTGTAGGACAGCAACTATTTGCGCTGATTTATTCTAAAGAGGCCTCGTCGCTCTTTAATGGATCAGTACATCATTGAGTTCTCGAGACCCACAGACCCCAGGACTGGCTTCCTCTCAAACGCTAGCAGTCACGGCTTCGAGTTGGAGGGGAAGTGGTGGCCCACCGTCGAACACTACGTGTGCGCTAAGATGTTCGAAGGGACTCAATACGAGGAGGAGATAAGGCTAGCGCCTAGTGTGTCCCGGGCTAGGCTCCTAGCCCGGGAGAAGCACGTTCTCTGCGACGACGAGGGCAGAGTGTCTCGACAGAGGGTTTATGGCAAGGAATCCGCGTACCGTCAAAGGGTTGACTGGAAGGATGCTCGTCCTCGTGTCATGGAGGATGGTGTTAGAGCGAAGTTTGGGCAGAACAGAAGGTTGATGGCGAGGCTCGTAGACACGGGAAACGCTCGGCTCGTCGACGTATCGGATCGGCTAACCGGTTCCATACTCGAAAAGGTGCGAGGCGACAGACCCAAGCCGCCATCGGTCGCGCTCAAGGCCCTGGAGGATATTCCCGGTGCTGGAACGCTCTCCGCCGGAGAGAAGAAGATAGTGCAGAGTATCATCACTCTATCACGTCGTGTGGCTGAGCTAGAGGGGCAAGCCAAGATCTACGCGGAGATGGTGGAGGACGCTATCTATACGTTGACGCACGCCGTAGACGAAGATGTAGTAGAGTCCATTAGCGCCTTCTATGAAGGGACGAAGTGGAGCGACATCTTTTGCGAGATGCCTCGGTTCAAGAAGATAGTAGACGCTGTGCACGACATGTTCAGCGTTGAAGAACCGGATCAGAAGAGAACGATGGGAGGCTCCGCCTTGATCGCAGGCTTCATTCGGTGGCTCAGAAACGTTGATAGAGATAGCCGGCTGAAGGTGTGGGAGCGATCTAAGACGGCTTCGTCGTTGCCCGTTCATTTTCTGAAGAAGGAACGGTGGTATAGGAGCGTTCCGACGCGCGTCAAGGCCAAAACGAAGTTAAAAAGGCGCCCGCGTAGGAAAATGGCTCAGCGATCCGAAGAGGCGAAAAAAGAGGCCGCTCCGCCGAAGAAGGTCAAGGTGCTCAAGTCCATGCCCAACCTAGGCATAGAGCTGGCTCAAGAGGGTCGAAACACACTGATCGTTCGCGGTGAGGGTCTGACACGTCACTGCGCCACCCTTCTCGCCATGGGCGGGAATCACCCTATCAAAGGGTTCACCGTTGACAACACCGACATGATAGAGTTCACGGGAAGCGCTTTTGACCGCTATAAGGCTCGTCTTCTGCAGCTCGGTGGCAAGATGTCAACGAAGAGGGAGAACGTCCTCATCGTCAGAGGACACTTGCTCCAACAGAACAGAGACGCTCTGTTGAACATGGGAGGCAAGTACGTTACCAAGACCTTGCACGTCACAGACACCTCGTCGGTGGTATTCCCTCTGTCGCGCATGAGAGAGGTTGTGGAAGAGCTCCTTGAAACGCTCCCGTCCACGGAACGGGAGCAACAGTGGCACAGCCTTATGATCGAGACGCTCATAGACACGGCGGCGATGGTGGCTAGCTTCTCCAAACGCTCTATGATAACGGAAGACGACGTTGTGCGAACGGTGCGAGAGATATACGGTTACGCTGACGACGACAGCGATAACGGCGCGGATAACCGCGCTAGTGATGAAGAGGTTGCTCGTTTCCTCGACGGCGTCAACGCCGTCGTCGCAGCGTCAAAGGTCAAGATACGTAAGAAGGCGGTGACGTTACTCGCTAAGTACATTGCTGTACTACGCGAGGAACGTAAGGAGAAGGCCGCTCCGATTGGCGGTCTGACAAGCGAAGAGTCATGCATAGCGCTAGCGATGCAGAACATCGCTACCTCTCTACCAGACGAGGGACGGGAAGCGGAGAAGCGTATGCACGCTTTTTTCATCATCGCTCCTACATATCTACGTCAAAGCGCGCGTCAGTTCATGACGTCCGTCTCTGGACTACCTTCCGACGCGTCCAAGGACGAAGCTCAGTCACACCTCAAGAAACGAGGAGTGACCTTCGACCTGAAGAGGTTGGAGGGATTGGAGGAGTCGCCTTCAAGTTGTGTGGTGTTCGCCGCCGCGCTTCACTTCTTCTCTCCAAAGATTCGAAAGGACGCTTATGAGAGAGTGCTACAAAGGGCTTTGAGTATGATGCCGTCGGTACCGCCGACGATAGACACGCCGCCGCCTCAGTCGTATACAGAGGCGGATTTGGACACGGAGATGAAACGAGGCGTGGTGTATTTGCAAGTGTTACAGTCGCTACGATTACCCAACGAGACCTACTCAAAGATGGTGGCGAAGTTGGAGAAGACGTCGCCGGATAACCGGCTGAAAGTGGTCAACGAGATGGCGACGGCCTCTAACGGCGAGAAACGGGTGATTTTGTCGAACGTGTAACCTTTTCGGCTAACGGCGTAACCTTTTCGACGAGAGGCACGATGCTCTGAACGTAATTCCAGCTCAGTGCCCATGGCTCCGGAGGTTCGCTTATTAGAGGCAAACATCGTCGCCTGGCTTCTTCGAAGAAGTACTTAAGACCAGCACGACGATCGGCTCCTGAAAGTGGGCCGAAGATATACCCCGCGCCTAACGTGGCGTGTCGATCCTTCCTCGACCCTCGAGGTACCTTCGAGTCGTTGAGATGAAAGAGCTCGAGCTTTTCGAGGCCGATCAGGCGGTCAAAATCAGCGTAGAGCGCGTCTAAATCCTCAGGTTCGCCCACGTCGTATGTGCCCTCTCCAAAGAGATGCGCCGTGTCCAGGCAGACCTTTACTTGCGGTCGTAAAGCGCTGTCGACGCTATCGATGATCTCAGCGATCTCCTCCAACGTCGAGCCTATTTTTGAGCCCTCTCCCGCTGCGTTTTCTAGAAGCACCCTTCGTCTCTTGATGAACTGCTTGACGGGTATCTTCATCGCCAGAGCTAGCATCTTGGCCTCTTCCGTCACCGACGACAGTACGTTATGTAGCGTCTTGACTATCATCTCAATACCCTCTTTTCTATACTTACAAGACCCAATATGCAGCACCACACCGGCGCCCAGTCCCACTCCCATGTCGAGCTCGGCCGTCAAGCACGCTAACGTGCTATGCCACTTGCGCTGCATCTGCGGGTCATCGGTATAATCGGTAGAACCGCATGGGTTGTATAGCAAACTGGCGTGGATGCAGAGATACTTCTGATAGGCGAGTAGCAGCCTTTTGGCCTCGAGCACGTCCTTCACGCCGTACTGAGGCTTCCGCTTACCGCGACTATTGGCCACGTAGATCTGGTATGCCCGAAACGGAGTCGTCTGCAACCTACTGATCACGTCGGCCCAGTCCGAACGTCCCGCTACCGAGACGTGAAACCCGAGACGGTAATCGTTGTTATGGAATAGTAGCTCGGAACGAGCTACCCCGGAACGAGCTTTCTCCATGTTCTCATCTCTGGTGGAGAGATGAGATATGTCTTGTCGTTTTTACGCCTCGACCTTTTTGCGCGCTGCGATCTGTGCTTTCTTCTTCTCGATCGCCGCCTTCTTCGCAGCGATCGCCGCCTTGTCAGGTTTTGCTTTTGGCCTTGGCTCTTCGTCTTCAGGGACGTCTTCGGATGGAGCGTCGTCGGAAGGAGTGACTTCGCTGAGGACGTCGGCAGGAGTCTGACCGTCGTCAGGAGCGGGAAAATCGTGCGAATCGACGACTTCGTCGTCGTCCCCACGACGGCCGCGACCGGCACCGCCGTAGCCCTCGCCGTCGCCGTCCCCATCGTCGTCCGTTGGCTCGGCCATGTTGCGCGAAATGAAGCGTTCGCCGTGTTGGTTCGAAGCTTGGATTTTGTAGTTGGCCTCGTACAAGACCAAGCTCTGGCCCGCCGCGTACTTCTTCCCAGCCCACGTGATGCCGTCGTAGCGAAAGACTGGTTCGATGGCGCCCCAACGACCCACGTACGCCGTTGGGTTTTTCCTCACATCGCCGGGAAGGTAGAATGGCGTCGCCACTTTCATCTTTTCTCCCTTGCCGGATGTCATCAGCTTCACGTACATACGCAGTGACTTGGTCGTGTCTGGTTGCTTAGTAGTAGGATCCTTCGGATACGTGTACAAGGGGCGAATGGCCACGCCGATTGACTTCTTCGCTCGCGCCTTCTCAAACGCTCCCGTCACCGTGGCCGGAAGAATGGTGTCGTCTTTTCCGGCTTCGCTCAGTCCCTTCTCAAAGGCGGCGCTGTTCAGCGTGTCGATGTTCTTCTTCAACGCTTTTTCGTCCGGAGTGGGGTTCGACATGGTCTCTTTGGAGGTCATGGTGTAGCAAACCTGGTACCCTGTCAGATACTTGATCGCTTTGTCCGGCGGACAACCTTCCGGTTTCTTGTCATCATAATCCGCTGACACTCCGAAGCATAGTTCGGACGGCCCTGCGAAGAGTAGGGTGCACTCCCGCCCTTGGTCGTCCAAGTAGAAGGCTGCCGATCGGAGCACTGCAATCTCTTTTCCGTTGATATTGTACTTGTGAAGAACGGGATCTTTGTAGATGAGTCGTCTCTTGTCAATCTCCTGACCTGGTTTGAGGTAGAATGAAGGAGAAGCGTTCATGGATGTGCGGTTGTACTGCGAGGTTTTTGACCGCCGTTCGATTTTTTTCCGCCTCGTCACCAAAAATACCTCGGCGAGTATATCGATCTGGGCCAATGTCTCATGAACGGGTTGTAGTATCGCCGGTACCACCAGTAGTACGGGTAGTAGTAGTGATAACCCTCTTTCACGACCTTGTCCTTGACGTCTTCGACGTCGGTGTCTGTCATTGAGGCGACCTTCTCGCCAAGAGCTTGCTTCTCTTGATCGGTCATCTCCGTCTCTGTCTTTTCGTTCAACGCTCTACGTTCTTCGGCTGAGAGCATGTTCTCGATCTGTTGAGCCAGCGACTCCATGGCGGCCGCCGCTTGCAGCAGCGTTTGACGCATTCCCGCATCGCCGCGCACGGGCCCGCAATAACACCGTAGTTGCTCCGAAGTCATCTCCGCTAGTCGAAGGTCGTTAGCCATTCTCTGACGTTGCCGTTCAGTCATGCTATCTCCACATCAAGAGGATTTTTGCATCGTTTTGTCGGAGTGCGCTCCATCAGACTCCACCCGTCAGAGGGCTCTGTTGTCACAGACACCTCCCACGTCCACCCTTCCACATGTAGCTCCTCCTTAGAGTCCATCCATCGCGCTTCGTTATAGCCGGTAAGAAACAGATCCATCTTTGTCTTGGCGGGTATGTCGAAGGTAACGAGCGAAATGTTGTCCGCTTTTGAGACCACCGTTGTTACGTGATCCATCTCCTGGTAGCACTGATACCGTAACCGCGTGAGAGCGCCAATGGGGATGGTTACGGCCCGATAGATATACGCGACGAAGTACTCGGGATCCAGGGTCATGTCAGTGCCTATGGTGACGGACAGCAGGATATTGGAGGCGTTCTTCACCGCCCTGATGGGGATGTTATCGGTCAAACCACCGTCCCAATACCAACAGTCCTTGTACTTAATCCTGGGGAAGATGAGGGGCAAGCTGCACGACATTCGAACGGCGTCGAGAGCGGATAGATGAGGGTTTGACATGTGAGTCAGGTACTCCACTCTCTTATGATTTACGTTAGTGACGGATACTATCAGCGTCTTACCGGTCTTCTGATACAGCTCCAACAAGGTCGGTACGCTGCTCATCTTGGTCAAAACACACTGTTGCACCAAGTCGATGAAGGAGTCCATCGACATGAGGCCGAAGTTCGTGATCAGGTCGACCAAGCTCTGATCTTGCGGCCTAGCGCTAAGGATCCCCTTGGCGGTGTATAGCGTCTGGAATACTGCCATCGGCTCCAAGCCACACGCTAGACACAACGCGATGGCGCTTCCAACGGACGTTCCAGCGTAAGTGTGAACGTACTTATGATCGTACTGCCCCGTTTCCGCGTAGTAGTGCAGTACGCCGAGATGCATGATGCCGCGAACCCCTCCACCGCTCAAAACAACAGCGTCGTACGACATTATCACCCTATCACCATCTTTTAGACCTCTACACCCGAGAGGTGAAGAAAACTCCCCCTCGCCGTTTTTCTGAGCCTCGATTGGAGGCTCGAAAACGCTCCAAAACGGTTCCTGAAGGGGTACCCCTTCAGTGCGTGTCGATGTGTCACTACGTGTCGATGCGTCACTACGTGTCGATGTGTCACTACGTGTCGATGCGTCACTACGTGTCGATGCACGGCAGTGAAAAAAGATGAGGAAAACGTCCTTTTGCCGTTTTTTCGAGCCTCCAATCGAGGCTCGAAAACGCTCCAAAACAGTTCCTGAAGGGGTACCCCTTCACCGCGCGTCGACGCGTCGTTGGTGACGGATGGCCATGAAGAGCAGCACTACCATTATCACTCCGGCGCCGAGTATCCACTTGTCGCTGTTATCGAACCACTGCTTACTTAGCCACGATTTGGCCTCCTCGTCCTTGAAGAAGGCGTCGGTCGTCCTCTCCTCCAGCCTCGTTATCTCGCCGCCGGAGTTGACATACTCCTCAATGACGTTCATCATAAAGTGAGGTCCAACCGAGTTGAGGATGTAGTAGATCTTAAGGTCGTAGAACATACGAGGCGCCGATTGCCGTGCACGTTCGATCAGCAGAGCGAACAGAGGGTGTTGAGGATATGGGGAGTACATGAAGTTGTTGTTCAGGAAGGTCTGGAGAATGACGTCTAGGTACCACGGGAAGGTCTTGATGTAGAACGTGGGTTTGTTGCCGGTTAGGGGCACTAAGCCCTTGAAAGAGGCCTTGGGCTCAGTATCCATGTCGACGTAGAAACCGCCATACCGATGCAAGATTGCGTACTTGGCCAAGTCCACCCTCATGACCCAGAACTGGTAGTTGTCGTAGACGGTGAGTAGGTGAGGATAGTGGGCCGTTAGGAGCTTCCGTATCCGTTCGTCGTCCCACAAGACGTGGTTACCGGGGTTCAGCGTCCTATATCGTCGCACATGCTCTTTGTACTTAGAGGGCAAGTTGGCCTCTCCTTGCAGCCATATCTGGTGCACGGTGGACATACGTGTCTCGGACACAGTCTCTCGGCTGCGTGTCTCGAACACAGCCTCTCGGCTGCGTGTCTCAGACATACTGCTAGTGGTTAACAAATTCTCGATCTAAATAAAGTGACTCGTAAACACTACGTGATGTCCGTGCTTCCTTCAGAGCAGCGGCGAGCGCAAGCGGCTCTGCTGGATAGAGCGCTCAAAGATGAAGGATCTAGCTGCCTCGTCTCGTGTAACAACGTTCGGTTTCTAGTGACCCCGTTAAGCGACGACGCGACGCTCTCTTCACGTATCGATGTCGCGGCGACGCGTATCGGTATTGCACGTGACGAAATCGCCATAGCGGCGCCGTTACGATGCAAGTGCTGCTTCGAGCCACAGAAGCGCTGACAACTCTTCTCCGTCGGAGAAGAGTCACGAAAGAACCTACAGCGTCCCAGGGAACGGGGAGCCTACAGCGTCCCAGGGAACGGGGAGCCTACAGCGTCCCAGGGAACGGGGAGCCTACAGCGTCCCAGGGAACGGGGAGCCTACAGCGTCCCAGGGAACGGGGAGCCTACAGCGTCCCCGTTCCCTGAAACGTGACGATGACCTGAGACGCGCCTATGATCGTCGTAGCGAGAGCGTTATCGCCCACCACGAAGAAGTCGTACGTGTCTCCGCTTCGAGCCTCAACTGTGGCTTCGTACGCTTGGAAGAAGCCAGAAGCGGGGGCTCTAACGGACTGAGCGGTCTCTGTCAACACGGTGACGATGCCGTTTCTGGTTCGTCTCAGCATCAAGGTGTAGTCGTTTCTCGATACCGCCAACGCGACCACGAACATACGGGCGTCAAAGTGGAAAAAGCCAGTGCGGTTGGTGCTAATGACGGCGGCGGTGGAGACGAAAGATGACGAGTTCTCCACCTCATTGTACGCAGTGGCGGACGACTGAAAGTCTGCGGCAAAAGAGAGGGGTATGACGGCGCTAGTCAGTCCAACGACGGTGACCAACACCTCCAGGTCGCTGAGGAAGCGGTTGGCGGTGACAGAGCTCAGCACTCCCTGTCTCGTACGATGCTTAAAGGAGTTGTCGCGCACGCTGATCCCTCGACTCTGCGCACTCTCTCCTACGGACATTAGTCATGAGTAGGAGAGTTTTTACCGGTTATTGCCAAGAAAACAGACGACGACTTTGCTCAAGCGCAACGTGGCGTTCAGCGTCGTGTGGTGGTTAGTGGCCAAGAAGTCGATGTAGTCGGCGTTTCGAAGGTAGACTACGAACTCCACCTGCTGGTTCCCCGAAATGGGCGTCGGGTTGACGATGAAGAACGACTTTGAGACGCCGGGGGCGACGGCGGGGATGCCAGTCGGTGCGTTCTGAACCCTGGGCTGTATCGTGATGCCCTCCTCCCCGTTGGTCACGCCGAGATCTCCAAGCGGATCCGTGTCGGCAAAAATGGCGGTGAGTCTGTAGAACCCTTCACGCAGTATGAGGATTTTCCCGCCACCGACGGTAGTGAACCTGATGTTCTTGTTCGGTATCTCCAAGCCGGTAGGGCTCGGAACGCTGAGAACGGCCGTGCCGCCGCCAAAGGGCACAATCACGGACGCGACTGGAGCGCTAATGGTCTGGTAGCAGACTTGGTGACTCAGACTATCGCCCTTCTCGAGATAACGGTTGTTGGTGACGGTGCGTACGATTTTGCGGTTCGCTGGGAAATCGCCGGGGAACGCCATTGATGCCTCGCAAGAGAATTTTCCTCTCCTTTGGGAGTGCAAAGCGTCATTGTCCGAGCACGGCGCGCCAAACAACATCTCCCCACGTTGGAGCAACACCGAGCTCTTTAAGGTACCGCTCTCTGACCTCGGCTGCGTAGGTTCTAAGACGATCCGCCTCGGCCTCTGGTATGACGTATTTTCCTTCCTTTTCGGGAGTCCTATATGTCAGTCCGAATCGCTGCCTCATGACGTCTCCGAACTCTTCCATAGACCGGACATATCGACGGATGAACGATTGATACGACCTATCGTTTTCCACGATAGCGGATTGAGCCATCCTATGGATGTCCGACATGCTCACGTCTGGGTTATTTAGCAGCACTTCCATAAACCACAGGGTCCAGGGCATACAAAGACCATACTCTGATACAGTCTCTTCGAGGCTCTGAAACGCTACGCGTGGACACCAGCTCGAACTGTCGACATACTCCCACTTACCGCTCGGATCAATGGCGCGGACAGCGTAGACAGTGACCTTCTCGGACTTCACATCAAAAGCGCCGTGGGGTTCAAAATGATACGCCTTCCTAGTTTTCTTATCGAGTATCATCAGGTTGGCGTGTCCAGAACGCTTGTATTCGGTTTGGAGGCCGAGAAATATGAACAAAAAACGTACAGAGGGAAGGTGTAAGCAGATTCTCGCCATATTCAGATATTCGCTCCCCAGTATCTTAATATCGGACCAATCTTCATCGTATATATAAACAATCAGACTGATAGACGTCACCAGATCATCCAACGTGAGACGCGACTCCCTCACACGCCCCACAGGCGTGCACACGTTGGGGTACTTGCCGACGATGTTAGTCAAGTACCAAAAGAACGAATAGAGAGGTGCGGCGTCATATTTCGGCTTCCTTGCTTCAACCTTAGGTGCTGGAAGAACTAAGGTTTGGTACGTTCGTCGTATCCCAGAGACTATCTTCGGGTGTATACCGTGGTAACGATGAAACACTCGCTCGGGTAGATAGGGGAACTTATGACCCTCTATGTACACGTAGTAATGTGCGTCGCCATATGTATCTTTGACGGAGACGTTGGTTTTTGCGAACGGCCATATCATGTAGGCAAAAAACTGGCTGACTTGAGAGCAGCGTTTCGGATCGATAAGAAAACCACTCGGCTTAGCTTTCTTTTTCCGCTGCTCGTCTCCATATAGCGCAACGTGAACAGCGTCGAACATATTCCCCTGTTTCATGCTGCTGTGGATCAGGTATATTCTCCGCAGCCTGTTCCATCGCTCCTTACCGGGAGGCGTTCTATTCTCTGTTAGGAGATACGGCACGTTCGTGATCCAAACCCCTATCAACCGATCCCACTCCTCGAGCGTCGGTTCCATTCATACTGGTGCGTATTTTCTTCGAGAGAAAATACGCTCTACGAGTCCACTTCCATTTGGGGCTCAGAGAACGGTTTGACGACCATGCGTGTGACGATATTGGCCGTGGCTAGCTCTTGCGTCAAGAGCTTCGTAGCGAAGGGGATTCGAATGGACGAGGCCTCGTTTGAGTTGCATAGCGGACATTCGTGTTGCCGTCCCGACTTGTCAACGACGACCGGTATGCCGCAGACGGAGCAGACCCACATCCTGTAGTCGTCGGACTGCTCCATGAGCCTGTCTCGAACGAACCCAGAGCATCCTTGAGCCAGTATGTTGTCCTTCTCCATGGTACCGCACTTGAGGCCGCCTTTGCGAGCGCGCCCCTCTCTCGGCTGACGCGTCATCGCCGTTCTGCCTCCCTTTCGGTTGCGAGAGTGTACCTTGTCGATAACCATGTGCTTCAGACGCTGATAGTACACTGGGCCAAAGAACAACATGCAAGGCATGGTCTCGCCGGTCATTCCGTTGGTCACCGTCTCGTATCCAAACTCGTTGTAACCCATCTCCTTGAGCTGTTTGCAAATGCGCTCAAGAGAAAAGTCTCGGTTGAAGGGAGTACCGTCCGCGTCGGGGTCGTTTTCAAACGCCGTTCGAATCTCAACGCCGCTCAAGGGTGACACGCACATCCTCTTACCCGCCAGACACTCAACGAGCTGCGCGATAGTCATCCTACTCGGCAGCGCCAGAGGGTTCATCATCAAGTCTGGCACCGATCCGTCTCGAGTGAACGGAAGATCGTAGCTTCGATAGAGCATGCCACACGTTCCCTTTTGTCCGTGACGGCTGCTCACCTTGTCGCCTATCACAGGTTTTCGTACCTGTGAGACTTGGACGCGAACATACTCAAATCCGTCGGCGTTGGTACCCCTCTGCACCGCGGTCACGGTACCGGGCCATATTTGGTCGTACCTTTCGCTTCTGTCCGTATAGGGCTTCCGATGTATGGAACTGGAGGTTTCATCGACCGTCGTCACTTTGCCGATCAGGATATCGTCTTCCTCCACTATCGTGCCCACGGCCACGATACCGTCCTCTTCAAGCTTGTCGGCGGAGCCCTTGAAGTTGTTACACGTCGCGGGATTGGGCACCTCCAGCCGTTCTTTGGGCTCGTTAGTTCTGTTGTCCTTGACGACCCTAAGCGTAGTGTCGTAGGTGAGGATCTTAACTACCCGCATGAACCCTCTGTCGATAGAGTCCTGGTTGAATACGAGAGAGTCCTCTTGGTTGAAGCCCTGCCACGGAGCGACCATCACCATAGCGTTCACCCCCATAGGTTGTTCTTGAACGCGGATCATTCTCGCCATCCTCGTAGCGAGCAACGGTTCTTGTACGTAGTACATGTAGTGATGCGCTCCTTTCATTTGCAGAGCGTAGTTTAGACCCGGAATGCCTATAGCTTGCTTTCCTTGCTGCGCCTCGTACGTGTTTCGAGGCGCTTGGTTCCGATTGAGGAAGGGTATGATACTGTCACTGGTGCTGCTCAAGCAGGAGGGATGAAGCTCGCAGTGTGTTACCCTCGAACGATCGTAACCGCTCATCGTGTCGAGGTCGCTCGGATAGAACACGATCTTGGCGTGAGACTCTTCGGCCTTGTCTATCATCTCTATAAGGCCGTGTGAGAGCAAGTGAGACCAAGTCCATTCGCCACTCCTGAGCTTCTCGAGGTGCGGTTGACGAAAGAGAAGGCATCCGCTCTCAACCACGAACAACGGTCGCATCATCCTGCCTTGGCCAGTGTATATCTTCACCTCCTGCAACCGAGGGTCGAACGAGATTGATGTCTCAAAGTTGAGGTCGCCAGACCTCCTCAAGCCTCGAAGCTGGTTGATGACCTCATACGGCTCTGAGGTATGTCCCAACCAGTCGCCGTCCAAGGACACGATGAACTTGCCGCGTATTGATCGAACGCCGACGTCGGCGTTCGGCGGTGAGACGTTCATTGTTTGAACGACCTCCCTGATAGCGTTGCTATCGCAACCAACGGATACGTAGCCGAGTAGACCGATGAACTTGATCAACCCTGTCTTTTCGCTCTCCGGCGTCTCAAAGGCGCCAACTATGCCAAAATGTGACGCGTGCAGGTTACGGGGAGGGATGACCTTGCCGCCCTTTTTCATCGGGACAGAGAGCTTTCGAAGGCAGGATATCTTTGATAGATGGTTGAAGGTTTCCATCGGTTGACTCACTCCTTCGGCTTCATCACCTCTGCTCCCCCACTTGTTGTCAGAGATGGCGAGATGCAGGCTCGACGAGATCGTACCGGGCTTGATGCTGATTGAGTAACTGTTGCACTGGGCTACCGATTTCTCAACAGCCTTGATCATCTCTTTACGCATTCGACGGAAGGCGATGTGGAATTGCTCTGCCAACAGCGTACCGGCTGCGAACACTCGTTTGTTCGCGTAGTGATCTCTGTCTTCCGGAGTGGCGAGTCCAACGTAGACGCGGAGGGCTTTTTGCACCATGTAACCGAGGTATAACCGCTTCTTTGCCAAATCAGAGCCCAGGTGAGGCAGAAAGTCCGACGTCAGCATGTCCAAAGCCGCTTGATCGGGCCCCACGCTCTTAAATATAGCGAGAACGCGCAAGACCTCTGACGCCTCTTTCCTTCCCTCCATGAGGATTAAGACCTCTGCGGCCACCTTTGCGGCATCGTCGTCCGTCGCCGTCTTAACCTTTTTCAACGCGGCCGCCACCTTCTGCATCGTGGCACTTCGCTTCTTCGTTGCAGTGACCACGTCACACGCCTTGACCAACGCTTCTCTCTTCTCTACCATCGTCGGACCCGTTTTCCCCATCTTCCACCCAATATAGGACAGAGCGTCGGTTTGAGTGTGAATCTGATGAGAGTACTCGATAGTTTGCGAGATTAGAGCAGCAGACTCCGGTGTCTCGATCTCGACGGGGAGAACGTGGCAGAGTATCTCTTCCGTCGAGGTCGCCCCAAGCGCGTAAAAAACCACGGCCAAAGGAATGGCCAGGATGTCGTTGTAGGGCAGAGTGACGCCGATTGGCTCTCTCTTGCTCTCAATGAAGCCGACGACGGTCGAAGTGCTGCTAGACGAGGCACAGCTACGAACCTCGGCGTAAGTGGTGTATTTGGGCGACGTCTTGCGCTCCCTCGTGAACACGTACACGTGGTTGAGACTCGCCCTTTCCTGAGTGGCTATTATCCTCTTCGTGCCCTTTGTGACGAAATAGCCGCCCGGATCGTTTAGGTCTTCTCCCAACTCGGCCAACCTGGCATAGTTTTGACCGATGGCGTGCAAATTGCATCGCTCCGACCCCACCATGATGGGTATGTTGGCAAAGTGGTGCTTGGGATAGACGACCGTCACGCCCAATGCGTTGACCACCTCGATATCGGCGTACGCTGGCGCTTCGTACGTGATGTTTCTGTCTACGCACTGTTTGGGATAGACGACCCGAACCGGATCATCCACCTCTTTGAAGACGGGCCGATCGACATAGACCTCTCGAAACCTGATCGTCGTTCTCCTGTCGCCAACGTCGACGACGATGGGCATATTCTCCTCGACAACGGTCGGAATGTCGTGAGTGATAAACCTGTTGAACGAATCAACGTGATGCTGCGCTAACCCGTGTCGGTCGAAGAAGGCTTCAACGGGTTGCCACACATCGTCATCGTCGATGCTGTCATCGTCCAATGATAGACGCTCCATGCGCAATCCTCAGCGGAGGATAGGCTTTACGTCCGTTTTTTTACACGCGCGTCGCTTTTACACGCGTCGCGTTACAACAGTACAACCTCCCGTATCGCGAACCTCTTAGTTGGAGATCGTAGCAAAGTGTTCACCTCTGGAACGCTCCTTAGGCTTTCCAATGTCTCGATGTTGGGGATGGAGATGTATCGGCCATCCGACGTCAATAGGTTTAGGCTTCGTAGCGCCCTTCGAATGGTTATCGTCGTTATCGGCGTCTCAAAGTACCACATTCCGGCTTGACGGAGATCTCTTGACGCCTCCGCCTCTATAGAAGCCATAAAGTCAGAGAGCGTATCGTTGGCGTGAGCGATCGCCTCCTCGTTCTCCATCTCTATCCACGCCTTCTCAGCTCTGGCCAAATTTCTGTATATAGGGCCAACGAGGGCCTCTCCCCTTTGCACCGGACAGATGACGTAGACGGTGCTTGGAAAATCGTCCATCTGACACGCTCTTACAACCGCATTAAAATCTTTAACGAGCAATAATAATGAACAGAGCCGAAGCGTACCGCTCTGAAATCGAGAGCCTGAAAAGCGAGATATCTCGCTTGCGAGAACACATGCGTAGGCTCACAGCGCAGAAGAAGAAGGCGGAACACAACCTCTATAACCACATGGAGCGAACTGGGCTCGATAAGGTGGGGAGGATAACCAAAAAGTCTATCGCTCCCAAAAACCCTCCAAAACCTCGGAAGAAGAAGGCGGACAAACAACGTGACGCCATCCAGCTATTCTACGAAACCGGCATCCCGGACCCCGAAGCCTTCTGGGACGAGCTTCAAGCGACACAGCAGTGAGAACCTCCTCTCCCTTGGGGAGAGGATCAGCGCGCGACGTTCCACACCTTCACACTCCCATCGTCAGAACAACTAGCTACGTGCGTACCGTCGGGTGAGAACGCTACGCCGTTCACCCAGTCCGAATGACCCTGGAGCGCGCGAACACACGTTCCGGTATCCGTGTCCCATATCTTCACACCGTTGCGTGATCCGCTCGCGATCAGGTCACGATTGGGTGAGATCGCCACGCTCGTCACGCCGTACGACCCTCTCTCGTCTCTAAGACCAAGAGTCCAAGGCACTCCGTCCACACTCCAGATCTTCACGCTTCCGTCATCGGATCCGCTGACGATCCACTCGCTATCGGATGAGAACGCAACGCTCCTCGCCATGTCTTCAAGACCTTTGAAGACCTGTTTGCACTCGCCGTCGTGTGCGCTCCACAAACGCAGCGTCTTGTCGTACGAGCTGCTGACTATGTGCGTACCGTCGGGTGAGAACGCTACGCTCGTTACCCCGCCCGAATGACCCCTCAGCACCCATTCACATACGCCGTCGTTTGCGCCAAACGTGTGCAGGGTTTTGTCGCACGAACCGCTGATGATCCGCTTGCTATCGGGCGAGAACGCGATGCTGGTCACTCTGTCTTGATGGGATTTGTGAGAGCGTTCGAGTTCGAACGCTCTTGTGTTCCACACGTCCACATAGCCATCGTCCGTTCCTCCGGCGACGCGCGTACCGTCGGGCGAAAACGCAACGCTAGTCACCACATCTTCGCAACGTTGAGTCCATTCGCGAACGCCGGTATCCGCGTTCCACAATGTGACGGCACCGTTGACGTTGCCGCTACATAAACCGCCGACGATGCGTTTACCGTCGGGTGAGTACGCCACACTCATTACTGAGGCGAATGGGACGTTTTGGAGCGTCCGTGACGAAGTACCGTCGTTTGACTCGGTAGTCATGACGTCATGACAAGACGCGTTGTAAGACGATGTCGATTTTCATAGCGTCAGCGTTGCAGCGTTGACGGTTCGCCACGATCACTTCACTCGCCACATTCTTATGGTCTCATCACACGAGCCGCTGACGATGCGCGTACCGTCCGGCGAGAACGCCACGTCGTTCACTGTACCCCTGTGACCTCGTAAGACGCGTTCGCACGTGCCGGCGTCCGCGTTGTTCGTGCCGGCGTCCGCGTTGTTCGTGCCGGCGTCCGCGTTGTTCGTGCCGGCGTCCGCGTTCCACACTCTCACGGTTCCGTCCTCCGAACCACTGATGATTCTCTCGCCGTCGGGCGAGAAGGCGACGCTCATTACTCCGGCTATGTGGCCTCGTAAGACGCATTCACGCGCATCATCGGCGTCCGCGCTCCACACGCGTATCGCCTTATCGCTCGAACCGCTGGCTATGCGCTTGCCGTCTGGCGAGAACGCTACGCACCACACCTCTTCAGGATGCCGAAGTGTTCGTTCGCACATGCCGAATTCGGCACTCTCGGTATCCACGTTCCACACTTTCACGTTATGATCATCTGAGCCGCTGACGACGCGCGTACCGCTGGGAGAGAAGGCGACGCCGTTCACCGTCCGTCGGTGACCTCGGATAATGCGTTCACACACTCCGGTCTCGACTCGCCACAGACGCAACGTTGCGTCTCGCGAACCGCTGACGATGCGCGTACCGTCGGGTGAAAAGGCGACGCTCGACACTCCACCGTTGTGACCTCGAAGCGTGCGTTCGCACGCGCTGTCGGGCATTCTCGTACTCCACACGCGTATGGTTTCGTCTCTGGAACCGGTGGCTATGCGCGTACCGTCGGGCGAAACCGCCACACTCTTTACCGCGCCCGTATGTCCGTTATACGGCGCGGTCGATATGACGCTGGGGCATTTAACACTATACACTATTATGGTCATGTCTTCCGACCCACTGACGATCCATGCGCCGTCGGGCGAAAAGGCGACACCCGTCACGCAGTTTGAATGATGTTGAAGGACGTGTTCGGATAACGCCGAGAGCATGACGTTGTATGCGATCGAAATTCGACGGTCGATATTTTTCTCTTCTCCCGAAGAAGAAGAGTCACCTTCACGGGTCGGTGTTAGCGTACAGGCGGCGTCCGCTTGCGTCCCAACACTGACATTGTTGCGCGAGTCGCCCATTCTCGTGCCACGTCTTAAACGCTCTGCGTTGTCCGTTCTCGTAGAAGCACCGGTCCGCGATCTGCCCACTCTCGTGCCACCGCTCATACAGTCCGTTGAGCTCGCCGTTCTCGTAGGTGCATAGTTCCGCAACCTTTCCATTCTCGTACCATCGCTCGGATCGTCCGTAGAGCTTCCCAGCCTTCAGAGAGAACGTGGCACGCGGTCGTTTGTTTTCATACCACGCCTCGTACAACATGTATCCTCCTCCATTGGTGCATCGTTCCTTGATGTGCCCGTCCTTGAACCACTCTTCGTACTCGCCACGTTGATCGTTCTCGTAAGTGCACCGCACTGCGATTTGCTCATTCTCGTACCAGTGTTCGTACAGTCCGTTGCGTTGATTTCTCTCGTAGGTGCATTTGATCGAGCGTTGGCCGCTCTCGTACCACTCTTCGTACGGCCCATCGAGTAGATCGTCCTCGTAGTTGCACCTGATACGCAGTTGCTCGTTCGGATGCCACGATTCGCTCAACCCGACTCTGAGCCCGTCGTAGAACGCCCTTCTAACGGCCAAGGGGCCGCACTCGTGATAAAGCTCGTATAGCCCGTGCTGCTTGTCTCCTTTGCTGTAGGAGCGTTCCTTGACGTTCCCGTTCGGCCAATACTTGACAGGAACGGGCGTACAGTCCTCAAAGATGATCCTGTCGATAACGCGTCCGTTCTCATAGAAGGCTCGTTCGCCGCTACCGTTCTCGTGCCACTTTTCGTACGGACCGTCACGTTTTCCGTCGTTGTACGTCACCCTTTCGTGTAGACGACCGTCCTTGTGCCATCTTTCGAGCAGTCCAATACGCCTGCCGTTCTTGTACGTGCACGAACGGCTCCGTCTTTTGTTTTCGTGCCATTCTTCGTACGAACCTGTGAAAAGACCGTTTTTGAAGGTACCCCTTGCAAACAGATCTCCTCCCGAGTACCGTTCTTCGTACGGCCCCTCGCATATTCCACCCTTATAGGTTAGTGCAACGCGCAGTTGCCCGTTCCAATACCACGACTCGTACAACCCTTCACGCTTCCCAGGCTGGCCGTAGGTGCACCTGACCCATAGTTGGCCGCACGGATACCGCAACTCATACGATCCCACGTATCTTCCACCCTTGTAGGTACATTTGACACGTTGCTGACCGTTCCGACACCACGCCTCGAACGGCCCTTCGAGATCTCCGTTTAGCCTCGAACCCTTCTCTTTGAGAACGCTGTTATCCCAAAACACTTCGAACGATCCGTCGACGATGTACATTGCGTCTATGTAGAACCGATTTCGACCTCTAGTCGATTTTTTCTAACGCACGTGTACGTTATTGCTTGAAGATAGAGCCCTGCGCTCCGGCGCTACTCTTGTTGGCGCCTATCTTGATGACGGTGACGGCGCGGAGTGTCAGCTCTATCGTCTCCACGGCGCTGGGGTTGGTAATTCTGAGACCGATGCCCTGCGGGTTCGCAGAGAAGTCGTACTTCAACTGATAGTCCACGCCGTCGGGAAGAGTGATCGTCCTCGCTAGCGCCGAGCTAGGTATCGGCGTGACTACGCCGGTCATGGCGTTGAAGCTTGAAACCATCGCGTTGAACCTGATGCCGTCTGTCGCTCCGGTCACGTTGGTAAAGTCGAATAGTACGTTGTAGTGGCCACCCTGAAGGATAACGACGGGGACTTGGCCCGTCGTTAACGTAGCGAGAATAGGATTTGGGATGCCAAGGTCGTCGGAGACCACAACGACATCGTCAAACGCTCCTGGCCCTATGGTGAGAGTGGCGCTACCGGGCGGCGTTGAAGAGCCGAAGCGTGAGCCTAGTGAGTTGGTGAGGCGATAGGAAAACTCCTTGTACGCGGTGGCGCTCGACGTTCTGTTCACACCGGTTGGAGCGAGCCTGTCCACGTTAGCGAACGCCGCCATTACCTTGTGTGCGCAAAATAATTCGCTGCTCCGAGAGAAGCCAACTCGTCGGCTACGACGTTTCCCGCCATTGAGCCTCGAGGAATCCACTTCAGATAAATCGAAGATCCGTGACGCAGGAGTCGGTCAATCTCCACGAGGATGTCGGCCCATAGGTGCTGGTTCTTTACCGCTCCTTGGCTGGAACGCCACTTCCCAACGGGCCCCGTGCGCATCCAACCTCGGATCCATCCGGTATATCGCACTCTGTCGAGTATCAGTAGCACGTTGCCATCTCCGTCCTTGACGAGACTCTTCATCGCGTACTGATTGTCCGAATAGAGCGTTACGTTGCACGTATTCGGGAGCATCCTCAACGCCTCTAGCACCGCGGTGACCTCCATCTCTCCCGACGAAGTGGCGTTTTTCTTGCCGCCGTAGTCTCGCATCTCAACCGGCAAGCCGGTATCCGTCTCGTACCGTACGACGACGCCCCATCCGCCGGCGCTCTGTTTTGGATGCCACGAACCGTCGGTATAGACGGTGATGTTCATGGTCAGAGTGGGTGCTCGAGGGTGTGTGTTCATGCCGTAGTACGAACCCGAGTCGACGCCGAATGTCGATTTCTTCACCAAAAGATCGCCGACGAGTATAATGGGGCAAAAGCAAATCGAGAGGAACCGCCGCGCTATAAAGGACGCGGCGGTTCATATTTTCCGTTCTAGAGGCGGAGAACACATGACGAGCCTCAAGGGAGCGGACATACGAGAGATCTTTGACATGTACGACAAACTCTTCTTTGACGGCGAAATCGGCAGGAAGCTGGAGCAAACGGATAGCGAGATTAAGTTCGTAGCCAAGACCAGAGAGTCGGGCGTGGCGGGCATATGCGGCAGAGAGGGGACGTGCAAGTACTACATGGAAGTCTCCCCTCAAGTGCTGGGCAGGATCGTCCCGTCCGTAGTCGCCGCCGGACTGGGGTGCACGAGTCGCCTCGAGTGCGTGCAGCTCATTGTGGAGCACCTCATCATCCATCTCATCATGCTGCTATGGGAGTTTGCGGGCAAAGAGGGTCCCATATACGCCGAGCATGGAGAGCTCTTTCAATGCATGCTTCGACAGTACTTTGGCCATCTTCGCTTCGACCACAACCTCGGACTCACTACCATTGACACTGAACGAACGGAGTATGAGGCCCCCGTCGAGGGAGAGGTTATAGCGGCGCCACTCGAGCCGAAGGGCGTGTATTCGTGGCACGCTAACAGCTGCTACATCGACTCGTTGCTGATGGTGTTGTTCGACTCCGCTTCTCAGTTCTGGAGAGACAACATCCTTCGCAAGGACGTCGGGAGCATCGAGTATCCTACCGCCCTCGGTGTGTGCGACATTAGGGGCGGGAGTCAGATAGACACCGTCGACAAGCTTAAGAGACACGCCAAGAAGGTTCAAGATCAGCTGCGTACCGACTTTCTCGAGCTGCATCGAAGTGGCAACGTGCTTCAGTGCACCCCTCTTCGACAGCTGTTGCAAGAGTGCTTCCCCGACATGAAACCCAGAGGCCACTGGAGCTTCTACAACGTAGCGGCGGCGTACAACCTTCTCAGCGAGCTCTTCCCCGACATCAAGACTGAGTATCCGGTCAGAATACGTCGATGGAACGCCAAGACCGAAACGTACGAGTCGGCTCCGATACGGTACGAAAGCAAAGCCCTGACCACGGCGTGGGACTTTATGGATCCGCTCGAGGTTGAGCGAGGTGCCGACTACCCGGAGATCGTGTGGGAGCGGATCAACTCACCCGTCATCGTCTTCTACAACGGCGGATTGCCTCGCATCAAGAAGCTGAACGAGGCTGGTAGGGAGAGAGGCTTCGTCACCATCGCCGGGATCAAGACGTTCTACAACATCAAGAAGGCGAGGCCATTCGAAGAGACCATTATCAACGGACGGTACGAGCTGATAGGCGTCATCACGCTGCACGGTGTCGCTCCCAATCAGGAGGGTGGCGTTCACTACACGGCGCACTTCAAGACAAAGGGAGGGCAATGGTACTACTACAACGACTCGGGCCGTATCATCCGCAAGACGCCGCGCTTGCCCGTGTCCGGAGTATGGCAGGAGAGTAACGGTAACATGCCGTCCATGTACTTCTATCGTAGGCTCAAAGCGCTGCATGACACAGCTCGGAGGTTGAACGGCGAGCACATTAGCATCAGCGTTGTCGGGACGCGCGTCTCCGTTAAGGATATGACGGAAGGGTTGAGGTACGCCAAATTCATGATCGACGAGATGCGGCCCACGTCTCACTCCGACAACGTCGTGCGGTGGATCGTTACGGCCGATCGAGTGAAGAGCTTAACTGACGAGCTGTTAGCGCTGGACGCTCAGAAGCTCTGATTTCATCTCCCTTGAGGAGATGAGGTTCAATTCAGCCCGTCGACGGGGTAATATTCACCGTAATGATCGAGAAGCTCTTTCCTACTCGCCTCCACGTACTTCGTGTTCCCACACCGCTTGCACGTGTAGATCATCTCAGTGTAAGCCATCCCTTTCTTCTCGTACCGACAAAACCACCAATGCGCGCGACATTTCAGTCTCGCGTACAACAGAGCGACGCACGCTCCGCCAACAGCGCCCAGGGCGATCGCGTACTCGTACCGCATGTCGACGACATAAGACGCTGTTGACACACCGACGTGTCGGTTTTTTGACGCTGAAAAGAAATCCGCTATGGTAATGGCTTCCCTCTCGCGCATACAGCGCTGTATGCGCGACAGAGGGTACAACGTGACCGATGACGTGGTTCGGAAGCTTCTCGACCGCAGAAAGTTCCTACGGACATACGGGTTGCGCGAGGAGGATTGGCCGGAAGGGGTCGATTTGTCTGCACGAGGTATACGGAAGATACCGCTCTACGTCTTTATGACCGCATCTGCAACGACAAAGCTTAGTTTGTACAGTAACGTACTCGACACTCTTCCTGTTGACGTGTTTGTAGGATTGAGTAGATTGACGGAGCTTGATTTGACCGATAACGCACTCGACACTCTTCCCGTTGGCGTGTTTGGAGGGTTGAGTAGCCTAACGACGCTTAATTTGGGCCGTAACAAACTCAACGCCCTTCTTGTTGGCGTGTTTGGAGGGTTGAGTAGCCTGACAGCGCTCTATTTGTACGGTAACGCACTCGGCACTCTTCCCGTTGGCGTGTTTGGAGGGTTGAGTAGCCTGACGGTGCTTAGTTTGGCAGATAACGCACTCGACACTCTTCCCGTTGGCGTGTTTGGAGAGTTGAGTAGCCTAACGATGCTTAAATTGGGCCGTAACGCACTCGACACTCTTCCCGTTGGCGTGTTTGTAGGGTTGAATAGATTGACGGAGCTTGATTTGACCGATAACGCACTCGACACTCTTCTCGTTGGAGTATTTGGAGGGTTGAGTAGCCTAACGATGCTTGATTTGGGCCGTAACAAACTCAACACCCTTCTTGTTGGCGTGTTTGGAGGGTTGAGTAACCTGACAACGCTCTATTTGTACGGTAACGCGCTCGACACTCTTCCTGTTGGCGTGTTTGGAGGGTTGAGTAGCCTGACAGCGCTCTATTTGTACGGTAACGCACTCGGCACTCTTCCTGTTGGCGTGTTTGGAGGGTTGAGTAGCCTGACGGTGCTTAGTTTGGCAGATAACGCACTCGACGCTCTTCCCGTTGGCGTGTTTGGAGAGTTGAGTAGCCTAACGATGCTTAAATTGGGCCGTAACGCACTCGACACTCTTCCCGTTGGCGTGTTTGAAGGGTTGAGTAGCCTAACGATGCTTGATTTGACCGATAACCCTATAGCTCTCGTTCAAAACATCACTTACAAGGAGGCGGGTCTACTTAGTCTCAGTTCTACTGTCACGATAAAACCTCCTGCGCTCAACGACATCGTTCATAGTACGAGAAGGAAGCTACTTCGCGCACACGCGAAGAGACTACCCGTGTTAGGCGCTGAGGAGGCGCCGAGAACGGAGTGGCAAGCCATCTGCGCAGTCATCAACGAGACGTTCAAGATAGCTGAGCTGCGAGCGATAGCGAGGCAGGTAGGTATCGACCCGCAGGGCCTGAGTAAGAGAGCGTTGTGCGCCGCCTTGGCCGAGAGCTACGAGAAAGGCGCGGCCGTCGTCGCAAAGAGGGAATGCGCTAACGACTCTATCCTCGGCTACGAATACGACACGATGCAAGACGACGATCTGGTCACGTACGAAGAGGACGGGAAGAAGTATTGCTTCGCTATTGACGAGATTGAGAAGCTCGAAAAGAATCCCGCTACGGGCAAGATTGACAATCCTTATACGCGCCAGCCCATTCCGGAGGAGGTGCTCGTCGAGGCCGAGAGGAAGAGAGATCTGCCTAAGAGAGCGGAGGCGGGCGTGCACGAGCTACGTGTTCACGAGTATAGCCCCGCCGCGGTCGTGAAGAGGAAGGCGAAGACCGTCCTCGACAAGATGGACGTACCTCGGGACAAGCTCGAGACGATGACACCCGAGACCTTGACGCGTTTGACTGCGGCACTAGCTGCGATGTTTCCCCAGATCAACCTACGCGAGGCGGAAGCGGCCAGAGCGAGGGGAGAGGGGCTACTGTACGTACTCGAGAGGATACCCGAAGATCGATACCCGGCGGCGTCGTTTGTCGTGCAGGAGTTTTTTGTGCCTGCAGCGCAAGTGCAGACGGTGCCCTGGAGAGAAACGATCGCGCCTACGGAGCGGTAGCTTCACACAGTAGTGAAGCTAAAACGCGGATCGGTACGAAGGTCGTACGAAGAACTGCACCCAGTACGCGTTCAGGCCTTGACGTATCACGAACTGATTGACGTGACGATGAAGCATCGTGGGGTTACCGACAGGCTTCTTAGTGTTGACGTCGAGGAGCCACAGCGCTTGATCCGGCCCTCCCTGCGAGTTGATACCGAGATGACGAATCTCGCCGCCCTTTAGCACGAACTTGATGGGCGGAGTGGGGCCGGACAGGTAGTTGACGATGGCGACGCCGATAGGCCCGGTAGCCGAGTTCTCAACGGTCACGTACCTTATGTTGATGTCACGTACGATCTGGTACGCCAAGTCGGCGGGATGCGTCGTCCCCTGCGCCCGATCGTAATCTCTCACGACGTTGTACACACTCATTACCTCAGTGCATCAGGAAAAAAAAGGAAATATCGACGGTCAAAGACCCTAACCGTCGATGGATCGCAAGCAGCGAAGCCGTGTCACTATCTTGCAGATGCTACACGATCGAGGCTATGATGCGCCCGATGATCCGAACGCTGAGACGCTCCATCTCAGTAAGGGGGGTCGAAGCATCAAGGTAATGTGGCCCGACGAGGCGAACATCAGCGCCATCAAGCGCGTCGCGGCCGAGATGGAGGCAGAGGACATACACCGCGTGATACTCGTCGTTGACAGCACCATTACGCCGTCTGCGAAGATCGCTATTCGAGACTTACAGAAGGGCGGGTTCTACATCGAGATCTTCACCGTGACAGAGACTCAGGTCAACATCTCGCACAACGACCTCGTGCCGCCGCACTCGCTGTGCACAACCTCTACCAAAGAGAGTGTGCTACGAGCGTACGCGGTACAGGCTAGGCAGATACCGCAGATCAAGAAGACCGATCCCATGGCACGATACCTGGGCGCCATGGCCGGTAACATGATCCAGATCGTCAGAGACTCGGAGACCATGCCGGGCAAAAAAATGATCACGTACCGAATGGTCGTAGCGTGAGACGAAACTAGAAAAAAGAAAAGATATGGTTACCGTAAAAGCAGCAGCGCGATCTAAACGATGACTAGGTCTCACGAGATATGAGCTCATGAGACCTGAAAAAAATCGAGCGACGTGCTACAAGCGCTCGGTCTGGAGAGAATGAGCGCGCCGAGCAACGTCGGATTTATCTTTGACGGAGACATACGCAACTCCAAGGCGGAGTACGTTGTGCAACAATGCAATTGTACGGGCAAAACGTACCTTGGGTTGTCTAAGGTGTTGGTGGAGGCCTTCCCCCACGCCGACTTCTATAAGCGCAAGGCTCCCAGCACGCCCGGTACCATCGAGGTACGAGGTAGCAAGAAGGACAAGACGCGCTATGTCGTGGCTTTGTACGCGCAGCTCAACCCCGGCAAGCCTAAGAAGGGCGACACGGCGACGATGCGTCAGAAGTGGTTCAAGGAGTGCCTCGGGCACCTAGCTCAGATCAAGGGTCTCACAAACGCGAGCGTATGCTTTCCCTACAAGATCGGCTGCGGGCTCGCCGGAGGAGATTGGACGTTCTACAAGCAAGCTATTGAAGACTGGGCTAAGAACAACCCTAGCGTCAAGGTGCGAGTGGTTAGCAACGCTCCGGAGCCAGCAGAGCCCGTCGCACCCGAGGCTTCGGCTTCAACGACGAAGGTCGCGCCTTCGGCACCGGCGTCATCATCGACGCCCGTGGCGCTCGAAGGCGACGCTGCGAAAGCTATGGCGATACTAGAGAGGATGCAAAACTCCTTGGATGAGGCGCGTTGGTTATTGACCCAGCATTTTGCAGCGCAGCCGACGTCGACGCTGACGCTTGTTCCGGTCACGGTCGTTGCCGCGCCGCAACCGACATGGTCAAACGCCTCGCTCGCGGACTATACCGCAGGCCACATTCCCAAGGGGTGGGAGGCCTTTTTCAACGAACGCGCCGAGGTGGTTGAGGACGTGTCTTCCGACTTGGCCGCGGAGGTTAAGAAGGGGCACACGCTCTTCCCACCGCTGCACCAAGTGTACACCGCCTTCGATCTGTGCGCTCCAGACGAGATCAAGGTGGTCATCATCGGTCAAGACCCCTATCACGGGCCGGGACAAGCGATGGGACTGGCCTTCTCCGTACCGGATGGCGAGGAAATACCATCGTCTCTGAGCAACATCTATCGAGAGTTGAAGTCGGACGGCTTCACTCCCACCGCCGGCGGTGATTTGTCGCTATGGACGACGGAGGGGGTGTTCTTGATCAACACGGCGCTCACGGTCAGAGCTCACCAAGCTAACGCTCATGCCAAAGCTTGGGAGACGTTTACCGATCAGCTGTTCAGGTACCTCAACGAGACGTGTGAGCATCTCGTGGTTATCATGTGGGGTACGCAAGCGCAGAAATACGCCGCTCGCTTCGACGACGGTAAGCACCGTAAGATCAAGAGCGCTCACCCATCGGGCCTCAGCGCCGACAAGGGCTTCTTTGGCTCAGCGCCCTTTAGCAAGGCCAACGCGTATCTGAAGAAGTGGGGCGTTGAGCCGATAAACTGGAACCTGGCCTGACGGCGACGCTAAAAAATGGACATCTTCGGGGACGGTAAGAGTAACCAGTGCGATGGCATCACCCTGGTCAAAGGTGGAAGCGAGAGAGAAGGTGGAAGAGGTGTTTCGCTCCCACGACTATCCCATCTCAGCCGTTTGGATCGCCAACAAGACGGAGATGACAAAGAAGGACGTGAACGGCATGCTGTACCAGATGCTGAAAGAGGGAGCGGTCGAGAAGCTGGAGGAGATGTCTCCGGTGTTGTGGAGATTGACGGACACTTGACCACGACTAGCTTCATCGTCTGGATGAAGCTAAAACGCCGAAAAAAAAGACTAGCGTCTGGTAATGGCCTCCCTCGCGCGCATACAACGCTGCATGCGCGATAGAGGGTACAACGTGACGGACGATGTGGTTCAGAAGCTCCTCGACCGCAGAGCGTTCTTAGAGGAATATAAGCTACCCGAGGAACATTGGCCGGCGGAGGTGAATTTATCCTCACACGGACGAAGCTTCGCAAAGATACCGCTTTACGTCTTCATGACCGCGTCGGCTCTCGAGAGTCTCAATCTTTCACACAACACCATCGATGCGCTCTCGGTCGGTGTATTCAAAGGGTTGAGCGGCCTGGTTGAACTCAATTTGAGCGGTAACCGACTCACTTCTCTTCCTGATGGTGTATTCGAAGGACTGAGTAACCTAAAGGTTCTCAGATTGACTCATAATTCGCTCAGCGAGACACTCCAGGCAAGCGCATTCGAAAGACTGAGCAGTCTAACGGATCTTGATTTGGAAGGCAATGGCTTCATTACCCTTCCGCCGGGCTTATTCAAGGGGTTGGATAGTCTGAAGAGACTGACATTGACGGGCGCGATAGGATTCAATCTTCCACTCAGCACTCTCCCCGTCGGTGCGTTCGAAGGGCTGAGCAGCCTTAGAGTACTTGTGTTGAACAAAAACACACTCACTACGCTCTCGGTTGGTGTGTTCAAGGAACTGAGTAGCCTGACAATGCTCTACCTAGCACATAACCGCCTCGTCACTCTCCCCGCTGGCGTATTCAAAGGGTTGAGTAATCTCACGGCGCTATATCTGAACAACAACGTACTCGCTACTCTTCCATCCGGTGTGTTCGAAGAGTTAAGTAGTCTGAAGGAGATTGAGCTGTCTAACAATCCCATAGCTCGCATCTATTATGTCACCGACCCAACGATAGGCCTATTCAGTCTTCCTTCTGGAGCCAGAATCAAACCTCGTACTTTGGAAGACGTCATCGAAAAAAGTAAGGCACGGTGGGACACTTGACCTCAAAGGTCAAGTAAAGATATGGTGGACGATGGTAATGACGACCGCCGCCGACTACAAGGCTTTGATCGAAGTCGCTCTCGACGCATATGACAGCGGTGACACATCGTTCGCTAGATACGCCCTCAAGGTCGTTGAAGCCGCGGGCGTGCCCACGCCGGTAACGCAATGCGCGTTGCGGGCCATGGGCGTAAAAGACCTCTTACAGCGATTTAGACTACGACCCTCGACCGTTGGGAAGATACGCAGAGAGGGTACGGCGCGCGACCTACGGTTCATAGCTTTGGGACTCATGAGTAAGGAGGGACGGTTGCACGACGAGGCCGCCGATCTGTTCTGTGACGCAATAGGCATGGGTGACGTGCTGGCGAAGGTGCTGATGGCCGAAGCTCTTATGAAGGAGGACGATTCCCTGCACCCTTACGCCGTCGCCTTCGCAAGACAGGCCCATGAAGCGGGGTGGCACCAAGGCACGCTCTTTCTCGCTCTACACGACGGAGATCGGTCGATGCTACAACAAGCGGCCAAAAAAGGAAACGCCGAAGCGATGTACCGTCTCGCTCGTAACGCATACGGCAACGGCAAACGGTTCCTTCTTCGACGCGCCGCCCAGATGGGAGCTCTCAAAGCCTTTCCACACATTGACTCCTTCAGAGCTCGTTTGCGTAGTTCCTTCGACTACGTTCAGAGCGGCGGCGTTGACAGACAGACTACGCCGAGAAGGTTCATCGACCGTCCTCGTGATCCAAACCTCACTCTTGGGCGAGAGGATATGAGCGTGCTTATAGAGAACGTAATCAGCGACGTGGACGCCGTGTACACGGTGTTGCTCGAAATGTCTCTGTTCGTACAGCTCGCAAACGCAGGCGCCGCCACGTTGATAATGTACCGCACATTCGACTACGCTCTCTTCGCCGAGGTCGATATTGGGATAGCACGAGCGCGCGCTCGTGCTAGACTAAGCATCGAACCGAAACACGAAGCTCTGTTCAAAGTGTTGCCTATTCCTCCTCGTGTTCCTCGGCATACATTTGCATAGCGTCGGTCAACATCTGGGCAAAAATGGGCCAAGACTCCGGATCTTGTAGGACGAACAAGTCGACGTCGGGCTCGTTCGGCTCGTTCACGTCGTTCGGCTCGTTCACTAGCACTTGCTCGTTCGTGGAAGAGCCTTCGTATAGTGAGACGTTGTCGTTCGTGGTCGCAAACGCCTCAGAGACGACTTGGCTCCACATTGCGGACGCTGGCCGTACGCGACGATTGACGGGCTCTATGGGGGACATTACATTTGCTACGTATAGTTTTATAGCGTTCTAAGCTTTCGCTCAAAGGCTTTGTTTTGAACCTCTTTCTCTCGCGTGATGGCTTTGAGTATCTGATCGGCGCTCTCGAGCTCAACGGTTGGATCCAAGCGCTTACTACGAGGAGGCTTAACCAGCATGAGGTAGTAGATGTCGACGTGTCGTTGACTCGCGGGTAGGTGAGAATGAGAGCCGTAACGAACGGCTCTTCCCAGCACCTGCTCTTCATTAGGACGGTTCCACATTGACTCGAGCATGATGACGACTCTCGTACCCTTAAGGTCTAGGCCGAGACCTCCGGCCTTGGTGATGAAGAGGATGTTGACGTCGGTGTTGTACCGACGCACAGCTTCGGTTCGCGCCTTCTCGCTCATCTCGCCAACGATTTGAACGTACGGCCTCTCGAGACTGGCTTGTAGCTTACGAATGCCGTGCGTGATAAAGGCGGAGTAGACTACGGTCTTGTGACCCTCTCGGATTTTGCTAAGCGCCCAGTCACACTTTTGGCACGGCTCCAGCGCGTTGGTCGCCTGACGCATTCCCGTCAAGAACGGCCATGGGTCGACGAGGTCAAAGAACTGTCGCTCTGTGTCTTCGATAGCCTTGTATCGCTTGTAGTATTGCGCGGTCATGGTTATTCGTTGCACGTGCTCCGTTGACGCGGGATAGTTCTCATCGCGAGGACAGCTGTAGAACTGGAAGACGCCCCTATAGTACGCTCGGAAGCGAGCGTCGTTCTTCAGTAGCGCCTTGAACTGTTTCCGCGTCAGCTCATCCTCTCCTCGAACCATCGCGACGAGATTGACCGTGTCGTAAGGCGTGTTGTAGATAGGGGTGGCTGTGAGAAGAAGCACCTTGTCGGCGGTTTTGGCGCACTTTATCGCCACCTTGGCGACGGGCACGTCCGCTCCTCGTCGCGCTCGTCTTTTGACGGCCATTTCGATATCCGTCCTGAACTCGTGCGCCTCGTCGATAATGAGCATGGTGTTGGGCTCGCACTGGCTATCTTTGTAGACGTTCGCGAACCGCTTGACGGTGTAGAGCTTGTAGTGAGAGTGGTAGCGACTCACGCCGTACCGCTCCATCGTCGAACGAAAGTTCTCCTGCAACGTGCTCGGCGTAACGACGATCACCTTGCCATCGGGGTGAGCGTCCAGGTAGCACTGAGACGCGGCCACGGCTGCTAGCGTCTTCCCCGAACCGGTAGAGAACGCCGCAACGGCTCCTCTGTGCGTGTTGAGAAATTCAACGAGGCTGCGTTGATGCGGCATAAGAGCGAGATTGCTTCTCTCGATGCAACCCACCGTGGGTCTTGCCGGTGTTCTGCCCTTTGCGAGAAGGAGCCGGCACAGCTCCACCTTGCCGGTCTTTACGGCTTTGGGTCGCTCCATCCCGAGCCTATCGACGGCGAGATCCACTATCTCCTCCTTCGTATAGGCCGTAGGAAACGCCTTTGACTTGAGTACGTTGCACGGCCTACCTTCGAATAGAAGCACGTCGGACGGCGGCGCGGGAGCTCTGCGGGGCTTGATGATAGGTATCTTCAGCTTTCGACACAGGTCGTCCTTGCTCAGCTTCTCCGCTTCGCGCCACACCATAAGCCCTCGACTGACGACCATCTGTATGAGCTCTCGCTTGGAATAGATATCCGGATGCTCCTTCGAAGCGCGAGAAGCGCACACTTTCATTACGTTCACCAGAGACAAAAAAAAGATCAGTCTTCCTTTGCCGGCTCCCACGTATATCGACCGCGCTTCACCTTGGGCATCTTGAACTTGGACGGCGTGGGCAACTGCATGTCTGGAGGGATGATGGTGAAGTTGTACCACTTGCATAACCACAGTACGCCGAGTAAGACGAGCGTGGGAAGGATCAGACACGCCAGCAAACTCATCTATTTTTGTGTTCGCATAAAGTAATGAGGGAAATCGAACCGTCCGTCCTAGCGTTGATAGTGACGCTCGTCACCTTAGCGATCGTTATCGTTCGATGCCTCACTCGGAGGCGCGCACGGGTGGAGGGTTACGGCGACGTGATGGCCGGTCTCGCTCCGTATCAACAGCCGTTGGCAACGTGCCTGGCCGCGTGCGAGCAAGAGGATCCGAACACACGGATGATGCAGGGGAACATTCCGTGTGACAGGCGTTGCTACAACATGTACACGGATATGGCGAAGCGAGGCATTGAGCCGGAGCATTCGTCGAACGAAACGACGTGTCGAGAGCGATGTGCTAACACGCATTCTACAGATGCTCCGGCGAGGAAGAGGTGTGAGAACGCGTGTCATTGTCAGCGAGAGGTGGAAAAGTGGTGCCAGCAAAGCTGTACTTACACGGATCAAGACACTGCCGAGTGCATACGGCAGTGCGCGGCGACTATGCTCACCAACTGTAACCAAGTGTCGTGGATGTTCCGGTGAGGCGAAATACGCTTCGTGTTCGCGGTGATACTCTTTCTTATCAGTGCCTGTTGCATGTGAAAACTATGCTCGCCGACTACCGGATGTCATTGATGTTCCGATAAAGAGAACGGGTAACGACGAAATACGCTAAAAAAAATTCTCACTGACGGACATAATGGCTCAGGACGGCTGTCTCATCATCGTGTTCGTGGTGGTACTCCTTCTTATCGGCGTCTACTGCGTGTGGAGATCGAGCACCTCTGAGAAAAGTGATGCCGTGCCAAGCGCGGGCGCGAACGCGAGCGCTAGCACCGAGGAATACGCAGAGTACCTCGACGGATCGGACGGTCAAGACGAAGAGGCCTTCCAGCTGATTGACGATCCTGACACGATAGGGTTTGGAGTTGGTCCGGGCTTGTTTGGAAGCGGTCGTCATTGGACAGAGGGACTCGGTAACTGAAAAAAAGAAACTCTCCGTCGTATATAATGCGGACTCTGTGCGTCGTTGTGATCGTCGTCATCGTTGTCGCGCTTCTCCTCGTGCTGTTGCTGAGACGAAAGCCCGTCAGAGAGGGCTACAGGACGCCCATATACCTCAACAGGTACAAGTTCATGTACGACTATTACCCGCGAAGCAACGGCTCTATCTATGGCCCGTACTCTCACCTGTTCTCCGGGTACCCTTACTACGATCGAGCGTACTAGTATCCGTCTCTTCATAGAGACGGATCTCTCCTCGCCGTACGTGCTTATCGCACCGTACTCGCCGTACGTGCTTATCGCACTTGCCCACGTTGCCCCGCGAGGACGGAGTCCCGCACGACGGGGTGCTTAGTCCACGCCTCTATTCCGTCGTACGGTATGACGCGTGCTTGCTCATTGACCTCTCTCGCGTGACGATGAGTGAACGGATAAACCTTGTAGTGGTACGTCTCCCTCTTGCCCTGCGGCCCGAACTGACTGAGGTCTTGCTCGTACATGGTGCCAACGGGCCTGTAGTTGTACGCGTAGGGGTAGTGGTTTGGAACGCCGGTATAGATGCGCTTCATAGAAGCGGGACTGGCGACCACTTTCTCTCGCGGCCATTCCTGCGGTATGGTTTTGTACTTTTGGTTCACACCGCACTCGGGATTGTAGTCCGGCTGACGAGGGTAGAAGGGGTAGTTCATGTCGGGCGAAGCCGTGATGATGCCGGGAGCGCCTCTCTTCTCACCCACGCGCGTCGCCATTGCTCTTCTCTGAGAGAATTATAGCGTGTGAAAATCGGTATGCCTGCAGACGGATGCGCAGTTCCTGTACCTGGTGGCGCATAGCGAAGCGTCAACGTGCCTAAAGTCGGCCATGCAGCTCCTGTAGTACTGCGCGCAGTTTTCTAGGCACGCGTTCAGAGGTATACGGCGAATCATCTTAACCGGCCCTCCGTAGTGTTCTCGCCGGCCCTTTAGCCGCGTAACGCATATCACGACAACGATTACGATCAACACGGCGAGAAGCGCCCACATTAGTACTAAAGCAGACTATTTTTCTCCCCGTTATTGGTAATGCGAGACGCCGCGGTGAAGTACAGACACCTCGCGAAGCCTTTGCCCGTGGGTAGTCTGCACACCGTGTACCCCGGTCGCCCTATGTTGCCGGAGTATCACTATACGTTCGAGAACGTTCCGCACGAGCACCCAGAGGAGCTTGCAAAGACGCGCGAGCGTTACGAAGCGCTCATAAGCGGACAGATGGAGAGGGAAGAGATGGACGCCAGACAGTCTGGTGCGGGCGACAAGGTCTCGCAGCACCCCGCCGTGGAACCCGAAGCGTTGATCGAAGACCCAGGGCTGCGCGCGCTAACGCCTTTTCCCGTCCCAGTTGTCAATCCGAAGCAGTCCCTTACGGAGCGGTCCCTTACGGGGCAATCCCTTGCGGGGCAATCCCTTGCGGGGCAATCCCTTGCTGAGTTCCCTGCCGTGGAGCGTTTTGCTCCTGACGAGCCTCTTCCGGTCTATAAGAGGGGAGTGTCGGTACGAGATGGTCTCATGGCGCTGATCGCGGCGCTCTTGCTCGTCATTCTCGTAGTGCTGTGCATAAAGTCGTAAAAAAAACTGCGCCCAGGTAATAAGATGGCCAGTCTCTTCCACTACGCGGACGATCCGGAAAGGATGGCTCTGATGAGATACGGCAAAGGAGCCGCCAACGAGGGGCACTACATCGGGTCTGTGCAAGGCAGCGTTGGAGGGAACTCTCCGATGTTCCTCTGGAGCAACGAGTACGACTACACCGCCATGAAACACGGAGGCGCTGACGACATGTACAACCCCGGCATCAACGTGTTCGCTCACCCATTCGTGGACGCAGGAACGCAACGAGCGGTGAGAATGTGCACTCGAGCGACGAAGGATCCGTACGGCTGCTTGGTGAGCGGTCATCGTCGTTTGAACGCAGAGAGTCAGCATCACAGTCTGGGGTACTCGTACGAGACGGGCGCCCGTCGGTAACTTTCATGTCGTTTTGAGATGAAAGGTTCTTTGACTATACTAATGATCCGCCTCCGGCCGTACCTTCCGACGCCGCAGAGGCGCGTACCCTTCAGTTGGTTCCTCTGCGGCAAAAAGTATCTCGACCGAGACCTCCAAAAGTACGTCATCGAGCTACCCAAAGGAGTCATACTGTACTCTGAACGAACCGGAGAGACGTACGAGATTGTTGTCGATAAGGCGCTCGTCGTTGTGGGGACAAAGAAGGTCACAGCGGCAGCGTTGACAGACGATGTCAGAAAAGGATACCACGGCACTGCTTCTGTTAAGAGCGGGCGCAGGTGCAAGACGACGTCTAACACCGTCGTGTGCAAAGAGGTCACTATCTACCTTTCTCCGAAAGCGCTTCGCGTCGCCGAGGTGGGCAAGTGTGGCATAGTCAACTACGCTAAGCGCTACAACGCTTGCATTCGCGAGGCCATACCCTCCTTTCCTAGCGTGGCGCAGATCGACGAAGCCCTTAAGAGCGCTCCGTGTCGCAAGGTGGCGAAGACGCTATCAAGGCAACTCGATGAGTTCTTCGCCGCAGAACCTAAGGACGGCCCCGTTTCGTATGTTGAAAGCGAGAGCCTCGTATCCTAACAGGGCCGGAGATGTTGGAATGCCATGAAAGTTGTGCGAGGGGCCCATGTATTCGAAGATAGCGTGTGTCACGTCGTTGCCTGTCTGATCCACTACCGCCACGACGCGTTTCGGGCCGCGCTTCTTCGGGAACGTCACTCTGAACCGATGAACGCCGTTATAGTACACTAACTCGTAACGCTTGTCATGACTGATCAACAAACCGCTCTCGAGGTATCTTGAGGCCAAGAGCCTAGCTCTTAGCGTGACGTAGTCGGCGATCATCGCGGCGTCAACGTACCGTACTATCATCTTTCCTCTCTCGACGATCGTACAAATCGCTTCGTACGCGTCCGTTTGGAGAAGCGTATAGATTGTAACCAACGAGAATAGCCACATACCTTATACTCTCTGCTCTTTTATATACACTGAAGAACAGTACATGTAGGGTCTGCGGACGTTGCAGGTCTCCTCGTAAGTCAGCTTTCCGAAGGTCTGTCTGAACTCATCGACGGTGAGGTGACCGCCCCACGGTTCCAGAACCTTCCACGTTCCGGCCTCTGGTATGCTGATGACAGTACCGTAGAGCTTGTAGTAGAGGAGGGTGAGATACGTGCACGAATCTTGATACCTCCCACCGCTGTTCTTCTGGCACATGTCTACGATGTAGGCTTTGACACAGGGGAACGAACAGAAAACGCCCTCTGTCTCGAAGAAGTCGTTCGTGTCACATGGCAGATTGCTCTCTCGCATCTTCTGCTCGAACGCGTCCTTCTTCTCTCCGGTTGGCACATGCGGGTTGTATCGAATCGGGCATCCCAGAGGGTGCCACGTGAACTGTTCTCGGCACCACCAACAGGGTTTTACGGTGTACCGTGGGAGCGCTTGGTTACGATGCATGTCCCACATGTTGATCCAGTTCTTGATTTTGTACTTGTGAGAGTCAAAGAAGTAGTACACTCCCTTTGCTCGCTTCTTCTCATGAAGAAGGTCAACTATGCTGAAGCTATCGGCCTCAACGGGCGTCTCACGTATCTCGACATGTCCTTGCGACGGATAGTGGAGTTCGATAAGAGCCTTGGGATCGATACCGGGAAGAAGGAACGGCACCGGCATCTAATATACGCGAGAAGCGTTTAAATAGTCTCGACACAGGGTTAAAGGGGATATCGGAGACGCTAATGGACGACCTGATGTCTCTTCCACTTAAAGAAGACGCCGCTCTGACACCCGCCGAGGCTCAAGTCATGGAGCGTTTCTTTTCACCGCGCGATGGCGGCGCAACGACCGGCTCTAGCTTGACGTTGGTGGGGTACGCCACCCTCTTGTTCATCGCCTTGGGCAACCCGTGGATAGACGTGCTCCTCGACAAGATACCGTGGCTGAACGGGAGCTGGCTTTGCGTCTTCGCGGTCAAGATCTTGTTGTTCATGATCGTCCTCTTCGTGCTTCAACGATGGTTCGTATAAGGCGACGCGCGTATAAAAACGACGAAGGGTCTCTTCGTCACTGTGTATAGTGACATGAATCCGACGACGCGCGTTCTCAAAGGGCACAGCGCGACGGTAATATGCGCGGCGTTTAGCGACACGCGCATAGCCAGCGGATCGTTTGACGGTACGATAAGGGTGTGGAGCGTAGACACCGGCGAGTGCGAACGGACACTTGGAGTGACGAACAAGGTAGGAGTGACGAGCGTCGCCTTCTCACACGACGGTACGCGTGTAGCGGGCGGATTCAAAGACAATAGCGTACGCGTGTGGGACGTCGAAAGCGGAGAGTGCATACGCGTACTCCGAGGGCATACGGACTGGGTGACGAGCGTCGCTTTCTCGCCCGGTGATACGCTCATGGTCAGCGGATCGAGCAACGGAGAGTTGCGCACGTGGGACGTCGAAAGCGGAGAGTGCATACGCGGATTCAAAGGTCATTCAAACTGGGTGATGAGCGTGGCGTTCTCTCCCGACGGTACGCTCATAGCCAGCGGTTCGTATTTTGGCGAAGTGAAGATGTGGAGCGTACACACCGGCGAATGCATACGGAATCTGGAGGGTCATAGGGACTCAATTGAAGGTGTTGTGTTTTCGCCCGACGGTACGCTCATAGCCAGCGCTTCGTACCAAACGGTGCGCGTGTGGAACGTGAGCGTCGGATACGGCGTGGACATTCTCCAAGGTCATTCAAACCGCGTAACGAGCGTGGCATTCTCACCCGACGGTAAGCGCATAGTCAGCGGCGCTATTCGTGGCGCCGCTGACGAGCGCACCGTCAGCATCGATGTGTGCGTGTGGAAAATGGGTGCTAACCGTTGGCTTCAAGAGCGCGCCTCTCACAGCTTGTCAGAGGGTCCCGTTTGGTTGATAGGCGTGACGTTCTCGCCACGTGATAACGACGTGTGGAGCGTGGAAACGGGTGCGGGAGCGGACATACTCTTCACTTCACGGCGTTGGACGAACGTGGTGTAACACGGAGCCAAGCGTAACACGGAGCCAAGCTCCGTGTTACTACCGAAAAATCGACCCGCACCGGGCGCCGAATAGCGTGTCGTGATGACTTCTCGAACACTTAAAGGCCATTCGGGCCGTGTGACGAGCGTGGCGGTTTCGCCATGTGGTAAACACATCATCAGCGGATCTACTGACAAGACGGTGCGCGAGTGGAACGCCGTGTCAGGCGTGTGCGAACGAACGTTGCAAGGACACGGTCAGGAGGTGCTGAGCGTGGCATACTCTCATGACGGCGCGCTGATAATCAGCGGGTCACGTGACAAAACGGTACGGTTGTGGGATACGAACAGCGGCAAGTGCGTTCGCACACTCGACCATCCGAGTAGGGTACTCTGCGTCACGTGCTCTCCAGACGGCAAATGGATCGCCAGCGCGTCGGATGAAGAAGTGAAGCTATGGAACGCAATCACCTATGAACGCTGCCAGACGTTTCCAGGAATGGAGGCGGCATTTTCGTCTGACAGCAAGCGAATCGTTGTTTGGAATGATAGCTATGTGAAAGTGTGGAACGTATGTACCGGCACGTGCGTTCGTGCATTTGATTCGGGTCAGGTGATGAGTATGGCGTACTCGCCCGACGGCAAACACGTCGCTACCGGCTGGTACGATGACACGAAGGTATGTGTGTGGAGAATGGACACCGGAGAGCGCCGAACTCTCGAAGCGCGTTCAACGGGTTGGGTGAATAGCGTTGCGTTCTCTCCCAACGGTGAACGCGTCATCGGAGGATTGACGGACAACTCTGTAAGGGTTTGGAACGTGAACGACACCGAGTCGTGTCCACTGACACTTGAAGGCCATACGGCCGCGGTGAACAGCGTAGCGTTTTCTCCCGACGGCGAGTGGATCGTTAGCGGCTCGGACGACGAGACGCTGCGCGTGTGGAGCGCGAAGAACGTCGTGAAGAACGTCGCGATGACAGGTCATACGAGTTGGGTAAACAGCGTAGCGTTTTCTCCCAACGGTAAACGCGTCGTCAGCGGTTCGGACGACAAGAGCGTCAAGGTGTGGTGCGTTGAAGACGGAATGCACGTAATAACGCTTGAAGGTCATCGTGACAGAGTAACGAGCGTGGCGTTCTCCTCAGACGACGAGTGGATCGTTAGCGGATCACACGATAAGACCTTGTGCGTGTGGAACGCGAGAACGGGAAAGCGCGTCCGCTTTCTTTGGGGTCATACGGATGGGATACAAAGCGTGGCGTTCTCTCCCGACAATACGCACGTTGTCAGCGGTTCGAACGACGAAACGGTACGCATGTGGAACGCGTTCACCGGTGAGTGCAAATGGACGTTCAAAGGGCATACGCACCCGGTGAAGTGCGTAGCGTACTCTCCCGATGGCAAGCGTGTCGTAAGCGGTTCGAATGACGGGACGCTGCGCGTGTGGAGTGTTGGAAACGGCGATTGCATGTTGACGATTGAGGGCCATGTGGATTGGGTATCTAGCGTAGCGTTCTCACCAGACGGCGAACGGATCGTCAGCGGGTCGCACGATCAGACCGTGCGAGTGTGGAACGCGAAGGCCACAAGCGTCAAGTTCGGCGATTGTCAATTAACGCTGCGAGGCCACACAGAGGGTGTCACGAGCGTGGCGTTCTCTCCCGACGGTACGCGTATCGTCAGCGGTTCGGACGATACGAAAATCCGCGTTTATAGTGTGCTAACGGGAGTGTGCGAACACATCTTCCACGGTCACACGAACGTAGTAATGAGAGTAGCGTTTTCATCCGACGGTACGCGCATCGTCAGCGGTTCGGCCGACGAGAGTGTGCGTGTGTGGGACGTGCCTCCTCGTACATCTGGCGTCAGCGGCCCAGACGAAGAGAGCGTAAGAATGTGGAACGCAACCGACAATTGCGTGTCCGGCGACGACAGCGACGACGACGGTCACGACGGTCACGACGATGCGGAACGCAAGCGCTACTCCGGTATGCCGATTGTGCCGCTCATGGAGCTTGTTAAGGATGCGGGTATCGATTGCACCGACGTGATGGACAAGGACGAATTGGTGAACATGGCGATGAAAGCTGAACCGATTTTGGTGCAGAAACAACTACGTCGCACATGCGACGAGGTCATCGAGGCGATGGATCGTAGGCGAGACGAGCATGGTCGTTGGTTGTACGACGAACTGGGGAAGATATCGGGTGTTAATACCATGTACGCGCAGGCTTCTGTCAACGACGATAAGCTTCCGCAAGTCCACGTCATCACGGCGAGGAAGATCGTCATCGACTATCTCAATGAGCATGTGAAGCCCAAATTACGTCCCTACGGTATAGTGGTGATAGTTCGACCGGGCGGAATCTACCCGCAATAAGGCCGCAAGTAGCAAAAAAGCGACACCTTACACCTCGACAATCGAGGTGCAACGACATGCGCGTAATTCTCCGCAACTCCGCTGGCGGAGTTATCAAATCTATAGAGGACATGGCGTTCCAAGACCGTCAGATCCACCCGTCCATCGGCGAGGCCATTCGATCCGGTCGGAGCATCGTTACACTCCTACCCGGGGAGGCTTTCGACCCCGGAGACGTTGAACCGAGCTTTACGGACTTGGTGAGGGCGGCGTATTACAGCGGCGAGGTCAAAAAGGCGGTGGAAGAACGATGGGGGTTGCGAGGATTACCTCTCGACGCACGATACAGCCTGTTTCCGCACCAAAGGAGAACGTTACGATGGATGCGGGACAGAGAGCGGATAAGCCCAGAGACGATCCACGGTCTGCGAGGAGGCGTCGTTCACCTCCAAATGGGCTTGGGCAAAACCTTAACGGCGCTATCGTTTCTACTAATGATGCCTCGCGGCAAGTTTCCCACACTGATCGTCGCTTCGAAGACGGTGATGTTGGAATGGAAGGCGGAGACAGCCAAGTTCTTTGGAGACAGGATGAGGGTACTGTATCTTCACAAGGACTCGCTCGGTAAGGAGTATCACTCGTTACGACGCTCTGACGTCGTTACGTACGACGTGGTGATCACCACCTACGACGTCTGCCTAACGGTGTGCAAAAGGCAAGAGCTGCACGAGGACTGCTTGGTACGAGGTAGTAAGGGCTCCATCTTTCTGGGCAAGGTACTGAACATCCGAAATCGAACCAGACAACAAGCGGACAAACCGTACCTTCGCGGCCCCGCGGTGCTTTATGGAACGCCGTGGGAGCGCATCTTCTGCGACGAGTCTCAGACCTTCTCCAACAGCTCAAGCTTCACGTTCAAAGCTATGATGGCCTTGTACGGTACGCACATGTGGTGCTTATCCGGCACGCCCGTGCGCAACTATGATACGGATATCTGGTCACAGTTTCGATTTCTCGGCTACGACGGCGTCGGAACGGCGTCGCAGTGGCGCAAACAAGGCGTATTCAAGATGTACGCTCACGGGCTGCGTGAGGCCATTCTGTCCATGGATTATATTGACGCCGGCATCGTCGTACCGGAGAAGCGCGAGCACACCATCGTCGTCCCTCTTGATCCGGAAGAGTCGTCGCACTACGCTCGTCTGCTTGAACAGACCAGACTAATGCTGCTCAACGCTAGTCATTATACGTGTCTCCTGACGATGTTCACCAGACTGCGCCAATGCTGCATCTCTCCGACGCTAGCCGCGCTTGACGACGCTCCGTCGTCAAAGTTGAAGGCCGTGATCGATCTCCTCGGGCGACTCGATGGGAAAGTGGTCGTTTTCTCAATGTTCACCAGCTGTCTCGACCTCTTGGCGGATCTCATCGAGGAAAGGATGCCTCACTACTCTTTCGTTCAGGTGGACGGCAGAACGGTCGGCGGTGAACGACAAAGACGTATCAACGCTTTCCGTACACGGAAGCGCATCAGAGCCTTCCTCTGCACGTATAAGACGGGTGGTCAAGGCCTAAACCTCATCGAGGCCGCCAACTGCATCTGCATCGAACCGTGGTGGTCGCCCTACATCCACAGGCAAGCGCATTCAAGGATATGGCGAATGGGACAGACTCACCCGGTCAACGTCTATAACTTTGTGGCCAAGAGCACCATCGAAGAGAGCATCATAGGCATCTATCATCGGGAAAAGATGCGTGTCGAGGACGAGTTTCTTAGCGGCGACGTCTCGGTGGGACGCGTATGCCCAGACGTCGAAACGTTGCGTCACATACTCGAGTGGGAATAAAACCGTTTTCGCCGTTTTTTCGAGCCTCGATTGGAGGCTCGAAAACGCTCCAAAACCTTTCCTGAAGGGGTACCCCTTCACTCCTCGACCGAGGAGGAGAAAAATCGACGTTCTTCGATCGTCATGATGTCTTATCCGACATGGAGACGACGGAACAATCGATCATTGTGCTGATCCTGAACACGATCAGCGAAGGCCGCATCAAGTGGGAACACGTGCTACCGGCGTTGCCGGAGAACGAGCGCAAGAAGGCGCGCTTCGTCTATAGCGAGAACACTCCGTTCTCTGAGATGTCGTTTCGACCAGTGTCGCGCACCGAGCAGCCAAATTGGGAGCGCGTGAAAATCGCCGTACGCGCGTTGGCGCACGAGGCGCTGAACGTTGAGCCTCCTCGCCCGCCTTCCGACGACGAGGACGACGAGGACGACGAGGACGACGAGGACGACGAGGGCGACGAGGGCGAACCGAAGAAGGCTCCGGCGAAGGTGGGCGCCGACAAGATCTACATCGCCGGTCGCGCCGACCTACCGGCCTTTGCGCTGCTCGGCTACGCGCTGACGATCTCCGCGCCAGTGTGCTTTCTGCAGCCAGAGATGTACGGCGCCGATGTGTTGCATCCTATGGACTTGCGCTGCATCCGCGACGCCGGCGCAACCGATCAGCCCGTGCATTACGATCTTCCCGAGGAGGTTAACCACGCGAAGGGCGTCGTGGCAGTTGCGTTCACATGCGTGCCGGTGTCGGTGTTCGTTGAGGAGGGAATGATCAATTCGTACATTCGCGCGTTTCTGCACACTCAAGGCGGATGGGGGGCGAAGGTTCTCGATGGTATCATTCACGTACGCGTCGACCCCATGACGTCGGCGAACAGCGCGATGATCGCACACGACGTGTTCACGCTCGTCCATACGCAGCTTCCACCTCTCTATCCGTACGCGACCGGTTGGGCCGCGTTCATTTACGGCCCGGGTGCGCTGGCCGTCGCCGTCGGTCGCGCGTTTGACGGGCAGATTCACGCCGGCAAGATCTACGTGCCGAAGTACACGGGTGGCTCGTACGCGAACGGTGTGGTGTTGAACGCGCCGTCGACATCGGTCGCGACTAGCGTCGCGGTTTGATGCGTCGAAAGTGTTTCTTCTCCATGGGAGGAGAAAAATCGAGAAGTGGACGCTACCCATCGGAACGTGTGACTCAGGATGTTGCAACGAGTGCAAGACGCTCTGCGACCGTTGTCCTTCTACCGGGTTCGGCCCGGCGTGAGAGGAGGACCGATATTGGAAACTCGCTGGTACACCGACACGGATACCTACGTCGAGGCTCCCAGCCGTACGTTCACCGCCGCTGAACTGAACCAGCACATAGAGGTGCACGCTACGGAGTTTACGTTTCAGACCACGAACACGCCCTTGCGCGACGTGCGCGGCGACGTCAAGGGCATGGTTTCAGGTTCGTCGGCAAACGCGGCGGTGCTCGACCCCGTGACGCTGACGCTGTCGAAGCAGCCATCAACGATCGTTCCACGAGCCGGAGATTTGGTGTGCGGCATCGTCAAGACCGAGCGATTCGCTAACCAACCGCGTCGTCCTCCGGTTCGAACCTTCGACGTGTGGTTCATCTGCTCAGAGCAGTTCATGCGCGCGTGGACGCTCGTCATGTACGACCAGCACTCCTCTTTCGAAGAGGAGCCGAAGCTGCGTCGTAAGGCGTTCAGCGGTAACCGCCTTTGCACCAACACGTATCGGAAGTGGGTATTGTCACACACGCAAAACGACGTCGCCGTTCCGCAGTCGGAGATACCTGAGCACTTCTACCATCTCCGCACCGAAACGCCCTCCGTCGAGTGGGTTCACGTCTACGCCGCGATCGTTCTGATGGCTCGATACGGAGAGATTCCTAACGAGAACAACGTCCCGCAGAACCTCGACGGCTCACTCGCTCTGAAAGCGTGGGATTTGCCGACCAACTACGTCGGCCTCTTCACCAACCACTTTGGCGCCCCCGCTTCGGTAGCTCCGATTGACACCTCCCTGATATCTCCGACTGACGCTCCTGCGCTTATCCCCGCTTCAGACGTCGTGTCAGCCCCGACTGACGTGACGGTACCGGCGACTCCGCCTGATGGCCCGTCGGCCCCAGCGGACGGATCGAGCTCGTACGAAAACGGGAAGGTCTCATACGAGGAGATAATCCCAAAGATCGAATCATACAACGCCGATGGAAGCCCCAACGGACTATACGAACACTGGCAGTACAAGCCAATTTCGAGACCTAAGTTCACAAGCAACTGCGATTCTCGGTGGATTGTTCATCTGGCTACTGGGCGCAAGTGCGTGGAGGGCAGGCTACACAAAGCTAAGTGGGCGGACGTCGTTCCTGGAGACATTATCGCCTTTGCGGAACGTGACACGTGCGTTACATGTCGTGTTGTGGAGTGCCATCGGTTTGCCACCTTTGGCGACCTGTACGTCAAGTACGGCCAACAACTCCTTCCTGGAGTCGAGACAAAAGAAAGCGCCGAAGAAGAGTACCGGATACACTACACGGACGAAGACGTCGCAAAGCACGGCGTGGTGGGCATTGTGCTTAAGACCGCACGAGACCTGTATAATCCGGTGTGATGTAGATGTCACGTGGTTACGTCAATCTCGGTCTCTCTAGTCTCGCCACCTCACGTCTGATGAGATGACCGTCAACGCGCGCGTCATAACCTCCCGTCGCCCAATGCTGGACGCGTTGTAACGGCGACAATGCGGGCGACGGTGACATACCTCGCTCTACGTCACGTTCGCGCAATGGCGACGCAGAGGTTGCCACCGACGCCGTCGGGATCACAAGCGATCTGATCCTATACACCCGACGCAACATCCTAATCAACGATAAACATAATACCTTCTTCCTTTAACTTCGCCTTAGGGGCGAAGTTCTTAAGCAACACCGCTTAGAGTTGACACGCCCACGCTTCGGACACTTTGCCAGGGGTTCGCTCGTCCTGAAACATCTGTACGGTCTTGTTCCTCCAGCACTCTGTGGGCATCTTAGACCTGTCGAGAAAGTAATTGATAGGGACGCATATCTTCTGGTCGCAGATGGAGCCGCTGCCGCATTCCGTCGAGTAAGCACACATCTGCCCAGTCTTCTTGGCTCCGTGCAAAGACAACGACGACGCGCACTTTCTGGTCGTTTCGTCGCAATACAGTCTCGTGTTGTAGTCACAATCTCGATGACCGGTGCACACCTCTCCAACCTGTCTCAGCTTAGTGCATTTTCCCGTGATGCAGGTCAGACCGATCTGGCAATCTGTCTTGGCAGCACACTTTTCACCCTCCGCCGCTCGTTTCACACACTTGTTGTCTGCGCCGCAAGCCATGCCCGTCGAGCAGTCGAACTCGACGGCGCACGGCGAACCCTCGCCTCCTGGTCGAGAGCAGAATCCAAGGACGCAAATGTCTCCCGCGACGTAGTTGCACTCTGAGTTCTTGTCACAGCGTTCGCCGATTCTCTTTTTGAGCGTACATTCTCTGTTCTCACAGACCAGTCCGGTGAGGTCTCCGCAGTCGGCATGAACCGCACACGGCGTTCCCGGGCCGATGAGCACCGCTCCGCCCGCTCGGAGCGGTGGTCGTGGAGGCGGAGGCGGAGGCAACGGCGGAGCGACTCCCGCCGCCGCAACGTCGGCCGCCGAGGTGACGGTTGTCGTCCTACTCGAAGGTGGCGGTGCCGTCGTCGAAGGTGCAGCCTTCGTAGCGGCAACGACGCCCCATATGATCAGCGCCACCACGCCCAACGCGAGGATAGTTCCGAAGATGACTAGCCCTACCTTTGCTTTGGGTGACAAAGGCATTTACTTAGCGCAACATTTTTTTCTTTCAGGTTAACAATGCAGACGCAAGACCTAGTCGTCCTCATCCTCGTTGTCTTTGTCATTGTCGCTATTGTGACGCAAAGAGTGTGCTCGGCAACGATCGACAACCTCGACACGGTTGGGCCCGCTAACGTCCCCATCGTGTACAAGCTCCCAGAGCCGCCGTTGAGAGCATGCCGATGCAAAATAAGGCCCCACGCGGGTTATGACTGCGGTAACGACGGTTTGGTCGCGGTGTCGTGCAAGGATACGACCAACGGGCTATGCTGTACTCGAGAGTGTCCGGAAGAGTGCCGTTAGGGAGGTGTTCCCACTATCACGTCCGGAATCTCTTCCTCTGGAGGGAGAAAGAGAAGGTGTGTGGCGATGTCGTTGAGTATGTAGTTCTCTTGAACCGAGATCAGTCCATCCTTCCTCGAGAGAGACATGAACTGTCTCTCAGCCTCGCCCCATATGAGCTTTCCGAGTTGGAAGACACGCTCGACGCGGCGCGTCTCAGGAGAGACGATCTGCGCTCTAACGTCTATACATATCTTCAGTACGTAGATCACCTCGTCGTTAACCTGAACGACGTTCAGCCTGGAGCAGTTCTCGATAGTGACTATAGCCTGTACCTTGACGTAGATGTATAGGTTTCGACATTGGTAGAACTCTGCGGGCCCTAACATGGGAGATTTTAGTGTGACGTTACAGTCAGCGCAGCCGTGAAACGAGACCTTGCATATCTTGGTTCGAATACATATGTTCGCGCCCGAGCAGCTCTGAAAGAGCACCAGGCGGAACTTGTCCTTAGGAACCTTGACGATGGGTTGGTCTTCCTCGTTTCGACGGAAGATGACAAAGTGATCCGCCGTATCGTCTACGACGATGTTTGACCGTCTCTCGTTGGAAACGACGATGATAGGGGGAGGCGGATCTTTCCCTATCCATCCTTCTCGCACCACTCGTTCCGCCTCCTTTAACCTATGGAGGACATCCATAGTGGTTATTTTTCGTCCCTTAAAATAGTAATGTCGTTGTTGGATACGCACTACTATGACGGTAAGCTTCCCGTTGCCGAGCTAAAACGAGAGATTGATAGGGTTGCGGCTCTCAGCCGAGAGATGAAGGTGGTGGCGTGTACGTCGCTATTGAACCTCGACATGGATCCTAGACAGAAAAGGAACCTAGAGACCATTATCCTCGACTTTCGAGACGCGTCTCGAACTAACTACGACCCTACAAACGACTTAGATGCGGGCGATCTTCTGTACCTCTGCTACGAGAGGATCGCAGACGCCGACTTTGTAGCGTTGTTTCTGCTGCAGCTGCAAGACATGAGCACGGGCATGTGTCCGCAGGGACGGACAACGCGTCTGTTTCAAGTGCTCTTGATGACAAATTCGCATTAAAGAAAGCAGCGACCATACGCATGCAGGCACCGGGCCACCTCGCCAAGTCCTGTCTGGAGTGGGATCTTTGTATCGGCGTTGAGCTTGAAGCGTTTGACGGGAAAACGACGTACTACTTCCAAAGGCCCGCTTCCGAGCCCCGTTTTGTGTTCAAACGAGAGCGAGTGCATGACAAACGTACCAGAAAGGTCAAAGTGTGGACCCAAGTTCAGAGGGTGCGCTGCGTGGGTTATAGCGGAAACGAGGATAGCCTGCGGATAATGGGAAAGACGATGTCCTATGAAGAATTCAACAGGCGGTACATCAAAGACGAGTATCCGATACAGGTCATCCCATACCTCTCCAAAGACGAAGATCCGGAGACAAAAGAGCAGAACATGCGTAAGCTGAAAGAGACCACGTTCGCACGGGTGCTCAAGTACTATGAAAACACGTATATGGTTCCCCCCAAACAGCCCGAGATACAGCTAGAGGGACGAAGTTGGGCCGACATGTGCGAGGAGGCGGAGGCGCAATGACGTGTCTCGTGGGACACGTCATACGAAAAATCGAGTGCGGTACGCACACACGCACGCACGGAGATGCAAATGGCGAGCGACAGCGACATCAGTGAGTACTTCGACAAACTGCACGAACGCGCACTCTCATGCGCGGTACTGTATTACCGAGAGTGTCGCGGTTGTTGGGATTTGTACAGCGTGTCGTTCGATCCCGTTTATCCTGCTCGGCCGATGACCGTTGTCGCACTGTCCTTCGTAAAGCGCGTGGAGGATTGTTTATCCGATGAGACCGCTCTCGATTCTGCGGCTGACAAGTCGTCCGGCGTCATTCTTGTGGTTGGAAGCCCCGAAGACGCAGAGGCGGTTCGCGCCGCGATAGTCACGCTTCGTCTCTCGCGCACTGTGCAGCACTTGAGAGCGAGCAAGGTGGAGACGCAGATGCGTAATCTTGGCATTGCGGATCACATTCGCGCCGCCGTGTCGATGATTGACACGAGCATCGAAAAATGGACAAAACGCGGTTGCTCAGCGTCATCTATTGACGCGATGGCATTCACGCTACCAACGCTATACTGCCTGGACAAGGGAGGCAAAGAGCGCGAGTGGTCTGTCTCCGTTAAGGGGAACCTAGTGATTAAGTCTCACGGTCTCGTAAGCGGCAAGAAGGTCACGACACAGCGCGCCTTCCAAGGTGTCAATGTAGGCCGCAAGAACGAGACGTGTGCCGAACAACAAGCTCAGCTCCAAGCGCTGCGGGACTGGACGAAGCAGCTCGACAAGAAGTACAAGCCAAAGACAAAGGACGGCATGGCCATGTACAAGAGAGCGATGGCTGAAAAGGCGGCGGCTGGCGGGAACAATCATGCGGTGACTTACGACGAGACGCCATTGACGGAGCCTGCGCGTAAGGCGCCCAAGGTTCTCTCCAACGCGGAGAACGGCAGCGCTCCGACGGTTGAGACGCAGGTCGTACCGATGAAGGCGCAGGTTTGGGAGCCCGTGCCAAAGGTGCTCAAGTACTTCGACTTCGCCAAAGGAGTGTACGTGCAAGCCAAGTTCGACGGTGTGCGGTGCACGGCCACTGTGCAATCTGACGGGACGGTGGTGTTGCTCAGTAACACGTCAAAGCAGTTCCTGTGGCACAAGACCATCCGCGCCAGCGTCGCCCAGCTTCTGGGCGAACTGAGGGATGTCACGCTCGACGGCGAGCTCTACGCTCATAAGCTCGTTGGAGACGACGGCAAGGAGCTCACTCAGGCCGAACGGTTCGGCATCATCACGGGCGCTTGCCGCTCCGTGAGAGGCGAGCCTTCTCCGTTTGAGGAGCAGATGTGTTACTACGTCTTTGACATCGTAGACGCGGAGCTCCCTCAATCCGAACGGACGGCCGTGCTAGACGAGCTCTTTGACGGGTGGGACGACCCTCGGATCGTTAAGGTCGAGACGCACACGGTGTACAGCGCTGACGAGATTAGTAATCTGCATGACACGTATGCGCAGCAGGGTTTCGAGGGCGTGATTATCAGAGCGCACGACATGATGTACCAACAGAAACATCGATCCACCAAGATGCGGAAGTACAAACACTTCATCGACGACGAGTTCGAGGTGACGGGCGTCGAGCTCGACGCCGGCGTCGACAAGGAGTTCTTCGTGTGGTTGTGCAAGACCGTCGACGGCAAGAAGTTCAAGGCCAAGCCGGACGGGCCGCGGGAGCTGAAGGTGCAGTGGTATGACGACGCCAAGAAGTACGTCGGTAAGATGCTCACCGTGAAGTACCAAGAGCTAACGGCGGACGGCGTACCGCGTTTTCCGATTGGCAAGGGGTTCCGAGCGGCTGAGGACATGTGACATCGTCAACGCTGAGGACATTAGTGGAACTGCGTAGTGCGAAACGCGTCCTACAGGGACGCGTTTCGGCTTAAACGGTGGGCTATGACATGAGAATGGTCGCGTACCAGCTTAACATCGTCAAGCGGGGACGAAATGCACCGTTGGCGGACATACCCATCAGCTTTCCTCCGCTGGAGAACTTGCATCTGGAGCTCATGGAGAACAAGAAGAAGCTCAAGCCCGGTCTCCCCCTCGTCCCCATCGTTAAGAGAGCGGCCCCGGTCGAAAAGGCGAAAGCGCCTTCCTCCCCACCTCCTCTCGCTCCCTCTCCCGTCAGCTCTCCCGCTCCCGCTCCATCTCCCGACACCAAGCGGCGACGAGCCACTCGCACCTCCAAACCTCCTCCTCCGTCACCGCCCCCGACGGAGGAGGATGAGGACGAGGAGCTAATGGCGGCGTTGGCGGATGAGGACGAGGCGATCGAAGTTGAGGAGGAAGCCAAAGAGAAACCCGCGGCGGACGAAGAGGAGGAAAGAGAAGAGGAAGTCAAACCGGAAGAGGACGATCCGTACGCTGGGTTGTCGCCAGAGGAGAGAATAGAGAAGGAGAGAGAGGAGTACATTTGGCGCTTTCGAATCCTGAAGAAGCAGTACAAAAACAAGTCCATCCCAGACTACAATGAACACAGCGACCTGCAGATGATGAAGAGGGACTATGACCGAACCGTCAAGGAGCTGTACCTCGACGATAGCGTTGAGAGCTACCGAGCGTACATGATGGGGAGCTTCCTGTTCATAGAGTTCGCTGCGACGCAGTGGATCGGTATCGACCTCGGAGGCTTCACCATGCAGCAGGCTCGGATGATGCACAAGTACGACCGTCTGCTCATCGAGCTAGGAGAGAAGTCGTACACGCAGTGGGGCGCCTCTCTCCCCGTTGAGCTTCGTCTCACCTTCATCGTTCTCCTCAACGCCGGTATTTTCTACTTGGGCAAGATCGTCGCGTCCAAGTTCGGCAGCACCGTCGGAGAGCTGTTCAAGGCGTTTACGGGTCAACCGCCCGAAGCCGCGCCCGCGGCGCCGGCAGCAGGCGCCGCGGAGCCGTCCAAGCGTAAGATGAGGGGGCCGAAGATCAGAGTGGACGATATTAAGAAGGACGACTGATCTCTTCTCCTCGAAGGAGAAAAAAACGACGCATACGACCTGATACGCCAAAGGGTTACATGGACGCCGAGTATATGAAAGAGGTAGCAAAGACACACGAGAACGCCATGAGGTATGCCATGGCCCTAGAAGCATTTAAGAAAGCCGCGGACATGTTCGAACTCGATGGTTCGCAGTCGGCCGCGGACGAGTGTCTGATCAAAGTGGCGTTCTACGAAGCGATGTACGAACAGTATAGCATAGCCGCAATATTGTATGAGAACGTGGCTCGTAGATCCGTGCTTAGGTCGCCGACCGCCGTCGATCACGTCAACGGTCTCCTCTTAAACGCGGGTCTGTGCCGCTTGATTATCAATGACACAACTAGGGTTCGTAGTGCTCTCGAGACGTACAACGGTCTGAGCTCGTTCTCGAATACGCGTGAAGGAGAACTGTTTGGCGCCTTGATAGCCGCGGTGGAATCGTTAGACGACGAAGGTTTTGTCGTTGCTGTAACGAAATACGACACTACGACCAAGTTTGACGGTTGGAGGACGAGCATTCTGCTCAAGATCAGAAATGCGATTCGACGTGCGCGTACCGTTGTGCGTTGAGGCGTGTCTCTTCTTCTCGAAGGAGAAGAGCTCTTACACTTTCCACACCCTCACGCTTCCATCCATCGAGCCGCTGACAACGCGCGTCCCGCACGGTGAGAACGCGACGCTCGTCACAGTATCCGTGTGGCCTTGGAGAACCAGTTCGCACACACCGCTCCTCACGTTCCAAACTCTTACACTCTTGTCGTTCGAACCGCTGACGACCCGCTTGCCGTTGGAAGAAAACGCGACGCTAGTCACCCAGCCCAAATGACCTTCAAGCGTTTGTATACGCGCGCCGTTTTCCGCGTGGTACACACACACGTCTCCATCTAACGATCCGCTCGCGATGCGCGTACCGCTGAAAGAGTACGCAACGGCCAATATCTTGCCCGATTGATGCAACACAAGTATGCGCTTTCCCGTCATGTCGTATATCCTTACGGTCTCGTTAAACGAACAGGCTATCCGCTTACCGTCTGGCGAGAACGCTACACTCGTCTCGCAACAGTTCTGAAGCGTCTTTTCGCACATGCCACTCTCGACGTTCCAAACTCTTACACTCTTGTCGCGTGATCCGCTAACGATGTGCGTACCGTCAGACACAAACGCCACGTCATACACTGCGCCTGAATGACCCTCGAACGTTTGTTCATACTCGCCGGTGGCCGAGTTGTAAACCCGCAGAACCCCATCGTCCGAACCGATGACTACGAGCGTACCATCGGGTGAGAAAGCGACGCTTCTCACCGCGCTTGAATGACCTCTCGTTTCCCACTCGTCGGCGCCTATGTTGTAAATGTGCGTTCCTCCGGACGATCCGCTGGCGATGCGCTTGCCGTCCGGAGAAAACGCCACGCTCGTAACCGTACCGGGACGACCTCCAAACACTCGTTCGCACGCGCCGTTTTCATAACCATCTCTCAGATCGGCAATTGAGTGTTGCAACAACTCGTTGAGCTCCGTCTTCACATCCTCGACCTTCTTGAGCGCTCTGGTGAGCCTGTCTTTGATATCGGTCGTCATCACAATCTCTCACACTGATCGAGACGGCGTCGATTTTCTCTTCTCCCCCAGGGAGAAGAGCGACGTCAACGGAACGTCTTATTCTCGTTGCGGCACACGACGCCCGCGCGCGCACATTCGACGCATGCACGAGCGACGTTCCAAACTCTTACACTCTTGTCGTCTGACCCGCTAGCGATCAACGTGCCATAGGGAGAGAACGCTACGCTCGTCACTCCCTTCGTATGACCTTGGAACATCCGTTCTAGCGCTCCACTTTTGGCGTCCCACACGCGCACTTTCCCGTCGCATGAACCGCTAACGATGCGCGTACCGTCTGGAGAGTATGCCACGCTCATGACGGTGTTTGGATGCTCCCGGACGTAGCTACACGCTCCACTTATCACGTTCCACACTCGTAGCGCATTATCGCTCGACCCGCTCGCGATGTGCTTGCCGTCGGGCGAAAACGCCACGCTTATGACACCGTCTATGTGACCTCGTAGCGTCTGTACGCACTTGCCGTACTCGGGACTCTCGATGTCCACGTTCCACACCTTCGCGAGGTTGTCGTCCGATCCGCTAACGACGCGCGTACCGTCGTGCGAAAACGCCACACTCGCGACACCCTCCGTGTGACTTCGCAACTTCATTATGTACGCTCCAGTAGCCGCATACCACATACTCAACGTACCGTCGACCGAACCACCGATGACGCGCTTGCCGTCGGGCGAGAACGCCACGCTCATGACGGTGCTCGTATGACCTTGACGTATCCACGTTTCTTTTTCGCCTTGCCACACACGCAGCGTCTTATCGACAGAGCCGCTGACTATGAGCGTACCGTCGGGCGAGAACGCCACGCTCGTCACTCCCTTCGTATGACCTCGGAGAGTACGTTCACACTCTCCTGACTCCGCGTTCCACACCTTGACGGTTTCGTCGCTCGACCCGCTGACGATATACCGACCGTCGGGAGAGAACGCCACGCTATTCACCTCGTCCGAATGGCCCTCCTCGGAGGGAGTGCACCGTTTGCGGCGCGTCGTTGTTTCAGCGGCGTACCGCTCCACGAGCGTCTTGAGCGCCTCTTCCGCACTTTTGAGGTTTTGACGCAACTCAGCGATCTCATCCCTGACGAGCGATAATGTGGTCGTGAGCGTATTGAGCGCCTCTTCCGCACCTTTGAGGTTTTGACGCAGCTTATCTATTTCATCCCCGATAGCGGTCATGATTGTCACGCAAAAGCGTGTGACCGTGAACGGCGTCGATTTTTCTCTTCTCCTTCGGAGAAGAGTTTAGGTGCGTTTGCGACTGTGTCGTTCACCGAGCACCCTGACAGACGCTGCCAGCTCGGTGACATTTCGACGCAACGCAGCGATGTCGCTCTTGACATCCTCGTCGATGGCGTAGTCAACGGTGCCAATTCGTTCGCAATATTGCTGAACAAGCGCCTTGATCGCAGCTTCCACGTCTTTGATCTTTCGACGCAGCATAGCGATCTCACTCTTGACGAGAGTGAGTTGAGTCGTCATGTTGAGCATCGTGCTGCGCATCGGTCATAGGATGACGTCGATTTTCCGTGGTCTTCAACGACGCAAGAGCTTCGCCGAGATCCTCATAGCGCTCAACGATGGTACCACCGCTTTCACGAATGAAGTACTCGACCTGTAGATTGACGACGCTGCCGTCGTTGTCGGCGCTCAGGCGGAAGTCGCCGCGGTAACCCACGATGAGCTTACCGCGGGCGAACGCGTAACCGATCTCGGCGGCGGTTCCGCTATCGACGTCAACGCCGTCCAACACGGCAACGACGCCCGCAGCGTCGTCGATGGCCTTGCGGTTCGTCGCGCCGATGATCCGATTGAGCTTACGCCACGCTTCGCGTTTCTCAGGCCCATAGGGTAAAGCCACAGCCGCCTTAATAGCGTTCGGATCGGTGAGTATCCACGGATCGAGCACCTCGAATCCGAGATGACGCACGTACGGAACGAGTACGTTTTCGTAGAAGTGACGCCCAGCCTCGGAGAACCCTAACGGGCTCGCTAGGTATATCCTCTCTCGCTTCGCACTCGTCGCACACGACAACGTCCACACGCGCAGCGTGTGATCAAGCGAGCCGCTGACGACACGCGTACCGTCAGGCGAAAAGGCGACGCTTGTTACCGCGTCAGTGTGACCTTGTAGCGTACGCTCGCATTCGCCTGTTTCTACATCGAAGATTCGCACACACTTATCGTACGATCCGCTGGCGACACGCGTACCGTCGTGGGAGAACGCCACACTTTTCACCCAATCCAAATGATCCTGAAGCGACAACGTGCGTTTTCCAGTCTTGGCGTTGTAAATCTGTAGCGCCGTATCGCATGAACCGCTGGCGATCCATTTGCCGTCCAAAGACCACGCAACACTCATCACCGAACCCGAGTGATCCGTCAACGTCCGTTCGCAAATGCCGGTGGTCGCATTCCACACCTTCACGCTCTTGTCGTACGACCCGCTGACTATGTGCGTACCGTCGGGCGAGAACGCGACGCTCGTCACTCCGTCTATATGACCGTGTAGCGTACGCTCGTGTACGCCGTTTGTCGCGTTGTATATTCTTATGGTCATATCGGTAGAGGCTGATGCGATGCGCGTACCGTCGGGAGAGAACGCTACGCACGTCACCTCGTATGAATGACCCCCAAGCGTAAGAATGACGTTATCAACGTCCGCGTTCCAAACCCGCGTCGTCGTATCTTCTGACCCGCTGACTATGAGCGTAGCGTCGGGAGAGAACGCTACGCTCGACACCGCTTCACCGTGGCCTTCAAGCGTTTGTTCGCATTCTCCGGTAGCAGCGTTGTAGACACGTACGCTCTTGTCGTCCGAACCGCTGGCTATGCGCTTCCCGTCGGGCGAGAACGCCACGCTCCATACACTCTCACTGTGACCGCGAAGTACGTTGACATCGTCCGTCATAACGGCACAAACGACACCGTCTCGTGTGACGACGTCGATTTTACTCTTCTCCCTAAGGGAGAAGAGCGTTACTCGGACAAAAGGTTCCAAACCTTCACGTAAGCGTCGACCGAACCGCTGACGACGCGCGTACCGTCTGGAGAGAACGCCACGCTCGTCACGACTTCCGAATGACCTTCAAGCGTTCGATCGATACAAGTGTCCAGGCGCCATATACGCACGCTCTTGCCGCACCCGCTGACGACGCGCGTACCGTCGGGAGAGAACGCCACGCTAAACACCGTGTCTGTGTGATGGAACGTGCGAATACACCCTCCGTATTCCGCATGCCACACTTTCACAGTTCCGTCGACCGAACCGCTGACGATGTGCGTACCGTCGGGAGAGAACGCCACGCTATATACGGTATCCGAATGACCTCGAAACGTTTGTTTGCACGCACCTGTGTCCGTGTTCCACACATTTACGTTCCCGTTATTCGAACCGGAGACTATGCGCTTACCGTCGGGAGAGAACGCAACACTCTCCACCATACACGTGCATTGAATTTTCATCACGCACGTTCCGCTTTCGACGTTCCAAACTCTTACAGTATTATCACCCAAACTGCCGAAGATGCGAGTACCGTCGGGCGAAAAGGCGACGCTCGTTACTCTCGCGTAATGATCGAATCTGCGAACACATGTGCCGGTTTGCACGTTGTAAACGCGTATAGTGCTATCATTCGAACCGCTGGCTATGAGCGTACCGTCGGGTGAGAACGCTACGCTCGTCACCCAGTCTGAGTGACCCCGGAGTGTGCGTTCACACACGCCGTTGTGCCACACGCGTACCGTCTTGTCATTCGAGCCGCTGACTACGCGCGTACCGTCGGGCGAGAACGCTACGCTGTTCACATCGCCCGAATGGCCTTTGTAATCTTCGACATCTAACGTGCGCTTGCGCCGCTGCGTCGTTGTTTCAACAGCGTACTGCTCCATGAGCGTACTGAGCGCCTCTTCCACACCTCGGAGATTTTGACGCAACTTAGCGATCTCATCCTTGAGGGGCGAGAACGTGACCTTGGACATGACACGAATACCTCGTAGATTCTAACGCGTCGTCGATTTTTATTCTCCCAAAGGGAAACTAAAAGATCACCCTGTGTGGCAGGAAGCAACCGCCAGAGTACGACGAGCCGTACAGGCCGGGAGGGTCGCAATACCTGTTGCGGTTGTAGAAGTGCATAGCGCTCGTTACGCCGTAGCCGGACAGATCCTCCTTTGAACCGGTGCTACTCGCGACCCACGCTATCATGAGTGCGAAGATGAGCGCAAGGGCCAACCAGAAGTTCATTACTCTTCTCTCACAGAATTCGGCGACGCTTATTCGGATCGCTCTTCCGGCGACAGGTATTTCTCCCCCAGCGCCTTGAAGATGTCCTCCTCGGTCTCGGTAGGGATCTTGAGGCCCGTCTCGGCGTCGTATAGCCCGTGTTGGTTGAGACGAAGCCCCTTCGCCTTTGCGAGGCCTCGCAGCCTAACGTTGAACAGCAACGAGCCCGTGAAGTACATTAGGCCAGCGGCCCACTCGCTCGAGGGTATTAGTATGACATCGAGCTTACGAAACTTACCGTTAACCTTGATGATCCCAATGTACCGGTCGGGGCCAGAGGTCAACGTGGCCTCAATAACGTCTTTGAGCGCCTTGACGATGTCGGTCATGAACACCTTATCCTTGTAGTCGAGGACGAGGAGGTCGATGTCACCCGAAGTCGCCTCTCCCCGACGATACGAGCCTCCAATCTCGACGCGGAGGTCTTTGTCCACGGTGTGAATGGCCCTCTTCAGTATCTCAAAGGCCTTGGTCACCTCGTCACGAGGTATACGCTGAACCAAATCGTCGTAGTACTTCAACCCCAGCTCTTGCTGATCGGTGAGTCCCGGATTCGGTAGCTCCGGTGGCGGACTGCGTAGTTGGTCTAGGGTGCGGTAGCCGAAGTTGTACCACTTGGTGGCCTGAATGGGTCCAGCGCCCCAGATGCCGACAAACCGCTTGAGAACGGTCTCTCTGTCTCCCATCTCGGCGAACTTAGTCAAAGTACCGGTGGCCAAAAACTCGTCTATCTTGCTCGCGATGCTCTTGCCCACCTTTGGCAGCTTGATAGCCACGGCGCCGGAGACGATGGGGATGCCGTGCTGTTTGATAGAGCTGACCGCTTGGCGATACGCTATAGCCCTCCACCTATCACCCTGCGTCTGATACTCTCGAGAGAGCTTGCTCAAGAGCTCGATGATATGTCCGTTCCTCTCCACGCCCTCGTCCCATATGGCTTGTATTTCCGCCTCTGACGCGTTGCGGTGCACACGCAAAACACACTCTACCACATACGCCTTTATCTCGGCGAGTGACGAGGAAATCGTCACTGACATTACTACTCTCACTGAGGAAATTGCTATGTTTTTCTCACCGAAGGTAGTAATGGATGCGGTGGTCGCGATAGCCGTGGCGATTGTCTTTGTGGCGGTGATCGTCGTGTTCCTCGCATCACCGTGCACTCGACGACCGGTCGCGGCCAGCGTTGAGTCGTTCCAGCTCGGACGCGACTTCTACCTCTACAACTATCTGAACTATCCCATCAGCGTGGAGGTTTCCTCAGAGGGCTTCAAAGAGACGCTTCCCGATATCCCTAGCAGAGGGAGGATCGGGTTGACGGCTGAGTATGTCGCGGAACACTTCCGCGGAGGGACGGCGCTCGGCGTGTTCGTTAAGACGCCGTCGGAACGGGTTCATCTCTCTGATCACGTTCTCAACCTCTCTGAGGACACGACCATCAAGGCGTTGCACATCGGTATGGTCACCTCGAGGTGGGTGGGAGCGGGTCACGACGACAAGTTCATTCCTCCGGACGCTCAACAGGGCAGACCTTGGATCAAGATACATAACATGACCAACGCGCCCCTCGCGTTGAACAACAACCTGATCATCACACCGCGCACCACGTTCCTCTACAAGGGTAGGGATCACTACGGCGTCAGGCTCGGCACGATATTTAGGGATCAACGTGACATTTTCCCAGAGTATAGGTTCGAGACGCCGGCCACCGATATCTACTACGGAGTGGTTTCAGACATCCAACAGCCTCTGTTCGGCGGATGGCAGGTTGACGCAGAGTTCGACGACGATCCCCAAGAGCCGTATCATCTTCTTGAAGAGGGGTTTCTCGGTGGGCCGGCGGAGGGCTCCATCGCCTACGGCAGTCTGCCAAAGGACGGTCCCGTCGCGGCTCCTACCAACAGATGGGGAGAAGTTGTCTGAGAGGAAGGTTAAAGAAGTGTACGGTGACTACAATGGAGCACTATTCCGTCGCATTGTGGACACCGGAGCTCGATAGCCTGCTTGAACGATGGAAGCTGCAAATCGCAGCCAAGAAACGGAGCCATTTGCGTCTGTCCATCACCTATACTCGTCGCCACTACTACTTTGGCATCCCAGCCACCGTTCTTGGTACCATGACGACGACGGGCATATTGAGTACGTTCAGGAACTGCGACCATTATGAGCCTAACAACGAGCCTTCCGCCAAATGCGAAGCCGATGAAGCGGTTAGGTTGTGCACGGGTATAATAGGCGTCGTGTCGACGGGGTTGTCCGCGGTTCAAACCTTCATGAACTATCAGACCCGCGGCGAACAGCACAAGGCCGCATGTGACGCCTATGAGTCACTACATCGCACTATCGATTCTTTGCTACAAGTACCAGTTGCCGTTAGAGGCGATCCTGTGGCGATGCTACGTAGCATACGTTCACAGTATGACGATATCGGCAAGACCTATCCTCCCATTCTGGAAGACGACGCTCCCGATCTGCTGTTCAGAACGCCGGAAGAGAGAGGCATCGTCGCCGATCGTTCCGCATCGGTGACAGGCAGACTGGCAGCACAAGACCAAGACCATGAACACAGAGCGCTTCACGGGGCACTAGCGTTTGAAATGATGAGGCTGAGGAACGGTAATGGCGCGTAACCTCCGGTTACGCGCGCGCCTTCGTCGGTCACTCCTCGCGCGCGTTTCTTATCCTCTTCATGCCCAGCGTGGTTAACATGATGTATCCTCGACAAAGGCCGATCAGATTGTAGGTCATGCACTTCTCCAACGTGTCCGCATCGTCGATCACGTCTCTAACAAAACTGACCGACAACGCCGTGTCGAAGTTTCGACCTCCTTGATGGTGCACTTCCTCCAACAACGTCACAATACGCTCTTCCTCCTCAAGGTCTATGCTACCACGAAGAGCGATCTCGGCCTGCGCTTCCTCGTCCGTCATCCCATATTCTCGCTGCAGGAATATGAGATCGAGATCTCGGTTCAGATCATCCATTCTCTCCGTTACCCCGGAGTTCTTTTCTCTTTATGAGTGATAATGAGAAGGCTTGCGCCTCTACTATCGCTAACAACTATCGCTATCGTTACGCTCGTAGCGGCCATATGGTGGTATGCGCTACTACCACCATATGGCCGCGAGGACGTGACGTTTCCCCCAACGTCTATAAAGGGAGAGATGATGAACGGGCGTTACACGGTACGTTGGGAGGCTGCTTCGCAAGAAACTGTACCTAACGCTACGTTCACGGTGACGTTGAAGAGAAAGAGGGTCACTGAGCTCGCCGCAAAGGTAGTGACGACGGTGCAGACGACGGTGCCAGAGTATACCTTCGAATCTCTCGACACAGGTACCTATACCCTCTATGTGTCGAGTCATCTTCCGGGGAAGCGTCCGTCTCCGAGGGTCAGCGTCGGTTTTGTTGTAGAATAATCGCGCTCGCCGTAGTAATGTCAGAGACACGTAGCCGCGAGGCTATGAAGATCATCATCTACGCTCCTCACGTGTGCATAGTGACCAATCTCAGACTCGATCCGAGTTGCGACTACAGGTCGAAGCAGTACGCTCAAGCCGTGCACAAGGCCATACCTCGCTCCACGCTCATTCAATCCCGCACGTTACGGGCCGAATGCGACAACAATAGGTGGTGGTGCAGGATGATAACGCCATCGAGACGTCGCCTTCGGCAAGTCATGCAGGGGAGATTTAGGGTCTACGAGATACACACTTTCAGGCACGGTTCGGTGTGGAGAACCGGAGGGCCGTCCTTCAACCCAGAGATCGTCTTGCTCAGAGTGGGCTCGGACACGCTCATAGACAAGGTATACGCCGCTCTCAAACGCTTCTTCGACGTGGCCATACTACAAGGCTCCGACGTCAACGACGTCCAGACGGAGGTGCAAGAGCGTAACGGCGAAGGAGTGTTGATCGAGCTTAGGCAGGATCTCACCATCGACAGAGTGATGCAGATAGGAAGAGTACTGAAAAAGCTGAACGCTTGATGCTACCGCTCGGAAAATCGACATTGTCACGTGACTAAAGATGGTGTGACGTCATGGCGCTAAAGGCAGTCAAAAGCGGTATGTCGTGTGTTGCAGTTTCTCCCAGCGGCAAACTGGTCACCGGTGGATCGTGCGGTGCCTGCATGGACGTGTGGAACGTAGAGAGTGGCGATCTCGTACACAGATATCGTATTGGACAACGGGTCACCGCCATTGCGTTCTCTCTCGACGACACGCGTGTCGCCATCGGCTCGTGCGATGGAACGCTGCGCGTGTGCAACCTAGGTGATAGGCGCGAACATCTCTGTCAGGATCTCCATCAGTCGATAACTAGCGTCGCGTTCTCATCCGACGGCGCGCGCATCGTCAGCGGTTCGATAGATGGAACGCTGCGTATCTATAGTGTGGAGAGCGGGGAATGTATTTGCACTTTCCAAGGCTACGCGGCCGCTGTTAACAGCGTGGCGTTCTCTCCCGACGGTGCGCGCATCGTCGGTGGATGGAACAGCGGCGATCTGCTTCTCTATAACGTAGAGAAGGGAGGGTGCGAACGCACATTTCAATGCTCGGGCTGGTGTGTGAACAGCGTGGCGTTCTCGCCCGACGGTACACACGTCGCTAGCGGATCGCATTATTACCACGTGAAGGTGTGGAACGTGGAGACCGGGGGCGAACGGACGCTCGAAGGGCATACGGACTTGGTGATAAGTGTCGCATTTTCGCATGACGGTACGCGCATTGCCAGCGGGTCGTACGACAAAACGGTACGGGTCTACAACGTGAGTACCGGTGAGCACAAACGAACACTACAAGTATCGTCTCCGGCGGCCGGTGTAGCGTTTTCATCAAACGGTAAGATTGTCACAGTGTCAAAAGACGCAATGGTGCGCGTGTGGAGCGCTGAGGAGTGACAAGTCAACGCTATAGCTCTGAAAAATCGACATTTGTCATCTGTCCACGAGATATGGACGTGACCATGAGCGAAACGCCGATCAAGTGCTCGTACCAAGGGTGTTCCAGTCCCGAGATTGACCATTCACGTCTATGCGGTCGTCATCGCTGCAGTTGGGCGCAATGTCGCGGTCCGGTGTTCATGTTTGACGGTTCTCCTAACTACGTTCATCGAGCGACACACGTTTGCTTGCGCCACAAATGCGCGCTCGACACGTGTTGGCGCCCGAGGATGGCGATACGAGCCGACAGCGAGTCGATCGATGAACGAGAGAGGATTCGTCCGAGCAGATGGTGCATGACACACCAATCGAACGAGAGCCGGCGTGGATATTGACGACCTCTCTTCTCCAACGGAGAAGAGAAAATCGACGCTCGTGTCGAACTATGAGGTACGTTGGTGACAAGTCAACGCTATAGTTCTGAAATGACCAACACCGTTGATGCTATGGGGACAATTGTGCCCGCTCTGCGCAGAGCGGGATTCCACCAATACTTTCTTGCGGCGCTCGCAGTCGACTATTACAATGAAAGGTACGTGAAGCACAACTTCAATTATGAAGCGTGGCTCGCGGAGCAACAGTTGGTGGAGGGATCGTTGCCATCTCAAGAATACGACGTTGTGCTTAGCTACGTGCTTAGATACATCAAAACGAGGCGTCCAAACGTTGGATCCGCTGACGAGTTCCTACGAGCATTTGCAGATCCAGACTATGGCATACAGCGCCTTTAGGCTCACACGTCTGCAGAGCGACTTCTCTTCTCCAACGGAGAAGAGAAAACCGACATCGTACTACGAGCACCGAGCGTCGTTTGTACTACATGTGCGAGCCTCATCGAACGTGCTTGGTGGTCATTAATCATGTCTACGGCGGGTTTGATTGTTGGATATCCTACTGGGTATCGTTCAACATAGACACCGCAGAGATTTACGACGTGGCCAAATGTGTTCCACCGCTCTGTGCTCCGGGTGATTGTTTTGAATCGAAGTCGGTGCCATGCCGCGTTGTAAACTTCGTTTTCGTCATTGGCAAGGATGACGACGACGGCGAGGGAGCGCTCAAAGAGGTCTCTGAGAGAGCGCTCAGAGAGGTCGCCGACGAGGCCAAATGCGTATGTCTTTGCGTCAAAAGAAAAACGTCGTTTACGTTCGGCTATCAAGACGCCCGAGACGTCGTGACGCAAAACGTTGAGCGCATGCGTCATCATGATCAGTCGACGAGCGCGGGCGTTTGAAGGCTCTTCTCCAAACGGAGAAGAGCTCTAGTCTACCGTCGTCCATGCCTCGCCTCTATGCGCTTGACGAAGGTATCGGGAAACGGCTTGTTCAGTATATGATTCTCGTAGTCCCGTTTGGAGAATTGTCGAACGAGATCAGGGATCGAGTGGCAGCTAAACTCCCCCTCTGTCAAGCAGATAACCAAGTCCTTGTCTTCCGTCTTAGAGACGTCTCCCTTGCACGTCTTGCGAATGTCGACGACGTACTTCTTCCACGCAAAGGGGTGCTTCTCTTCCACTACTAGCGGCCGTCTCTTGACACGCGCCGTAGGGTCGCTTCGCTCCACGTACCCGTACAGGAACTCGTTCATAGCGTCTAGAAGCAGGTACTCAAGTCTTTCGATCGCCTTGCTGTAGTCCTTCTCGTTCATCACGAGCTCCGGGAAGAAGTGAGCCAAGCTCGCGGCGTACAGCGCCGCGACGTCAAAGTCCTCGGAACGAAGTTTGCTCTGCAAAAAGAGCGTGTACGGCGACGTTTCGCCGCGCAAGAAGATCAGAGGCAACAATCCTCGCTCCAGATACGACTTGACGGTGACGCCGTATAGAGCGTGTATCTTCTGCTCATACGCGCGCACCTGCGTCGCTATCTTCTCTTTCGTCATCTTTGGCAGCTTCTCCGGCTTTTTCGGCGACGCTCGCGCACCGTAACCCTTCTCGTACTCCTCGTATAGCGCGCGAAGCTTGTCGAGGTTCTCGCCCTCGAACGTCGCTCTGGCCTCTGCGGTGGGTCTGTACGCTCTGAACGCCCGCATGACGTACTCATCGTAGACCTCGTCGTACACCCGCTTCGGGTCGACGGGAGAGGCTAGGAGATGCTCGTTGATGATATCCGATAGCTCGACCGCCAAATCCGCCCCCTTGATCTCGGGATGCAAGTTGGCACGACGTTTCATGTTGACGAGGATGACCGCGTCCAGCGTAGTCATCGCCTTGGATCGCTCCAACACATCGATGATAGTCCTGTTGGTACCATCGAGTATACCTGCGCCGTGCCTATCGAGGAAGCTCGCCATGATGGCGTCTGGTTGCGTTAACGCGTCGAGCCTTCTACGCGCCTCCGTTTGAATGTGTTCCATGTTTGTCTCGGCCCACTTGACCAGGTCGCGATGAAGACGAGCGTACGTCCACTTCTCGAACTCGCGCGAGTAGTAGTTTTCCCACGATACCTTGGCAGGGCGATGTTCGACGATCGCTTGCTCCTCCGGAACCTCTCTTGACGGAGCGAAGAACCGTACAAAAGCGTCTTGCACCGCCTCTACAAAGTACTTGCGCATGTCGAGCTCAACCGGAAGCGAGTAGAGCTCGTAAGGCTCTACCTTCGGTCGTTTAGGGAACTGAATGCGCTTTGGAGAGGGGCCCGGCTCGGCAGCTGGGAGATACGTTCTCTTTGGAGGAGAGCCCGTACCGCCCACGAGCTGCGTTTTCCTCTCAGCTCCCACTGGAACGAGATACTTGCCCTTCTTTCGCGCCTTGATGACGCGTCCGTACTCAAGGGCGACGTCCTCCCTAACGTCCATAACGTACGCTTGCGGTACCAAGCGAGTGACCTTTATGGGGCGCCCGTAGGTCGTCGGTATGCGCCGTTCCTCCTCTACGATCTCAACGCCCGTCTCGGTTGTTACCTCCTTTTGTAGCGCTTCGATCAAGTCCTTTAACCGTATGAGATGGTTCTTGACCGCTTCGCGCACGTTCTCAAGCCCTTCATGAACGTCCGCGTATGCGCGTATCCGAAGGTTCAGGCCTTTCGCTATCTCGAACAACGTCTCGGGCTCTAGCTTGTCTACCTCGCTAACGTCCATCACCGTGCCCATAACACCACGAGCCAGTCGTTCGAGATCTCGAATGTGCGACGTGATAGCGTTGACGTAGTCCTTCTTGGTTCTGAGCTCGCCCATCGGTACCTCCAGCTCGAGAGCCTTGCGCTTGAGCTGTTTCAACGACAGCTTCTTCAGCAACCATCGCGGGGGTCGTTTTAGATGAACGAGGCGCGGTTTCAGAGGAATCGTCACTATCTCTCCCTCTTCGGGCTTTTCAGCGCCTTGTCGCCTCCACGCCGGATCAAAAGGAACGGGCTCTTCCTGTTGCTCCGCAACGACCGCCGCCGCCAACGCTCCGAGAGCGATGGGTTCGTCCGCTTCCGACAGAGCTTTCTCCGAACGAGCCTCTTCAACATCCGAAGCCTCTTCCTCCTCAGACGAAGCGTATCCATAAGTCTCTTCTTCCTCGCCCTCGGCACCCTCGCCTTCGGCACGACCTTCTTCTTCCTCTCCAAAGGAAACCTCCGTCTCCTCATCCATTAGTCTACCATAAAGAGAATAAGACGTCTAAATTGAGGATGGGATACGGCATAGAGAGTTTGGACGATGGCATCCTGCGCCTCATTTTGGCGCACGTCGTTAAAACTACGGCCAACGCTAATGGTCTCAAGAGATTGTGTCGAGCCTTTCGCGATGCTACGGATGGCATAGCGGCGGAACGATTCACGTTCGTGTATAATGGGAGCTTGACGTGTATCAAACACTACACCAGACTTAGGGGCGTACCGAGGGTTGTCTACGACAGGGTTCCGTCCGACTCGTTGCTATACTCTCTTTCGTCATACTACGTCGTCTTTGACCACTGTCAAGACGTAGTTCTTGGCGAAGAGATATACAAAGGCGTCCATACTCTCATTTTAAGAGAGACGGGGTTCGACCACGTCGATCTTCGAACCTTTCCTAACCTACGGATCGTGGTTCTCGAATATTACACAGTGCCTAACGGTACGTGCGAGATAGAGGGTCTGGAGAACATACTGATCTTCTCCTGCCAAATACGACGTGCAGACGGATGTGTCACGAAGATATCGTCGCCCGTCCAGCGGCAACAAACGACGGGCGTCTTCAGCATCGTCAACGCTATGCAGTCTCTGACGTGATCCGTAGGATCACGTCTCGACCTACCTTGCAATCTCAATACCCACCGTAGTACGGCCCGGCGCGGCTGGCGCCGTACGCGTCCAGCAAGCGGTGGTGCTGACGACCATCCAGGGAACTGTACGCCGCCGGATGGCAATACACGCGTCTCGGGGGCGGAGACGGGAAGTGGCACTCCATCTCATAGGCTCGACCAGCCGCCATGCCCGGCGCGGCCGCGGCTGCGGCACCACCGTTCGCCGCAGCCGCAGCGGCCGCACCATTGCCGTTGCCGTTGCCGTTCCTTCGAACTTGAAACGCTTCACGGGCGTTGCCTGCACGCGCGTTGGAAGCGTGACCGTGTGACGGCATGTTACCCATGCGGTTGTAACCCGACATGTTACCCTTGCACTAGACAAAAAATCACGAAAAAACGAAACGCCTCACCGTATGAACAGGGGAAGCTCGGTGTACCGGTGAGCGGTCTTGAGATAGGTAATGGCCTCTATCGCCGCTTTCTTACCAGCTTGTCTTTTGCTACGAGCCGTAGCTGAGGCTAACTTTACCCTGTTAGCCGAAATGGCCATCTGATCTCCTTTCGGATACCAGTGTATAATGGCTGTGTGTATGCCGCTGTTTGGGTTGTATTGATAGTCTATTGACTTGTTGATGTTCCAACCCTTCCCCTCGCGCGCCTTGACGTCGTACAACATCTCTTTGAGGCGCGAGATCGGATCCGTTGTCCATTCTCGCGTAAGCTGGATGGGAACCGTGTCTAGGAACGAGGTGACGATGTTGTACGCAACGGCGAAGCTCACTCCGAGCGGCTCCTCAGAGTCGATAACCTCTGTGAGAGTGCCGATGAACGCCTCGAACACATCCTCGACAAAGGTCGTGTACTCTTCATACTCCTCGAGAAACTCGTCCTTCTCAGTTGTCGATAGGGTTGCTTTGATCTTCTCTCGAACCATATCTGAGGTGACCGTCGTCTCGTCAACGTCGCGGAAGTGCGTCTTAACAAAGGCTGTGAAAGCTCCGCCTTTCTTACGAGGCTCTGGTTTGAACAGAATGAACTCAAAAAAGCCAAGCTCATGACCGAATTGACCGAGCTGTTTTCCAGACTTTAGCTTGTGCTTGATCTTGGACAACACCCCCTCGCGCCTGACTTGCGGGAAGCGTGTGTGCACGTACTGCGCGATGATGTTGTCGATGCGCGCGTCCCCGAGGAACTCCATGACCTCGTAGTTGTTCGTGGGGTCGTAGGATCGATGCTGAAACCCGTTGCGGAACGCGACCATGTGGTGTTCCTGGGTGTACTTCTCAACGTTAGCGTCTCGAAGACGACCTCGCTTCAGAAGGTCGACGATCAGACTCTTGAACCGCGGCTCAATACGTATCGACATGATGCGTATGCTCTCGTGTTACCCTTCATGAGAAGAATGTGAATGTCAATTTTTGATACGCAGTGATAAGATGAGCGTGTCGGAGGAGTTTAGCGATCACAGGGTTCGTAACAAGAGAACCTTCACATCACTACGGCCCGTTGACATGAGGTTGGGAGTAGCGGATATCGAGACGTCGCCGAGCTACGCCAAGGGCGCCATCGTACGGAGCGACGTTGACGGTTCCATGTACGTCTCAGACGGAGATGCGTTGCATCTGCTGGGGCCGAAATCGCATCACAAAAAGAGGCTCGCCGGCGGTTCCACTATTACGCCCGCCGCACCCATCCTTCGTTTCTCGATCACTCTCTTCTCCTACGGGATGGGATCGGATGGTACGGTCAGTACCACCTCGGGCGTGAAGGTGCTCTCAACGGGCGTTTTTATGGTCAACTACAGGCTCGTTTCTCCCCCAGACGTCGCAGGAGCGACGTACACGGCCAACATCATCATCAACGGAACGACTCGCTCCGTACCGATCGATATCAAGGTCGCCAGTCACACCGGGGCCGATCCAGAGGCCAAGATCGTCGTAGAAGGTCGTGAGCAACTTGCTCTACAGAAGAATGACGTCGTTGAGGTGGAGGAACGATCGAACGATCCGAGCGGAACGCCGCAGAGCTTCACACTTCTTAACCTAGATACCGGTAGCTGGGACGGCATTGCGCAAGTCACATACCTCGAAGTGTTAAAGCTGAGCTAATATTCTCTTTATTCACCACAAGATGGCGGCTCCTTTCGACGAGCGTAGAGCCGCCAGCTCCGTCTCGGTGCTCAAAACCTTCAGTACGTTGAACATGATCGGGCCCGCCGCACCTCCCAACATTCTCAGTACTGCATCTCCTTCTCAATCAGGCCTCCTCGGCGTCGATCACGGTACCGACGGTCTGTATCTCTCTGGTATGTTGGACGGTACGTTGCAATGGGTGTTGCTCGGCTGCGCGCCAATCGGCAACCCCGTATTCAAGGCGTCGTTGTCAGCGTCAACGGTGTTCAACTCCGGCTCGGGCGCTTTTCCCATCCCTTTCGACGTCACCGTTCGAAACACAGCGCCGGCAAAACTCGCTTTGGCGGGCGGAGGGACGGTTATCAACATCCTAACCGCTGGCAGGTACAGGATCAAGTACAACGTCCACGTCTCTGGAATGGTGTTTGGAGATCACGTTACTGCCGTCGTTCGCGTCAACGGGCCCATCAACCTATCCAGAACAGAGGCCGTCCTGAGCAGCGCTTTGCTACTGGCGTTTCCTCAGGTGCTCGCGTCCACTGTCGTACTCAATCTTGTCGCGGGCCAAACGGTCGAGATAGTCGTCTCTACTACGCAAGCGTTGAACGTGACGATCAACGACATCACCACCATCGCCGCGAGCACGATAGCGGAAGCGACGTCGGTGTCTATTGACGAGATATGCTGACAAGCCATAGCTCTGACAAGCCAACGCCATAGCTCTGAAAATCACCGACGAGATTGTCATAGCCTATGATAATGACCGACACTGGCGACGTTATCCTAACGAACGTGAAGGTCGTGGTCTCAGAGTCCCTGATCACAGCCGATGCGAGCAAGCTCTTCAAGGTTCCTCATTACAATGTCAATCTGACTCCCCCGGCCCCAAAGGGGAGAATGGCGATGAACACCCTAGATGATACGTTATTCATCTCCGACGGAACACAGTGGGAGAGAGTGCATCCTGGCGTTCGTAGATTCAGCACAGGTCTCACTTCGATAGCCATCGACACGTCCGTCGGAACGCTCGCCCCGCCGACCAGACAAACGCTCTCGTTCGACACTCCCTCTTCCACCTCGACGATAGCCATCGAAACGGCCGGTGTTTATCTCATCGGATACAACATCGTCTTCTTTGCGCTCAACGTCGTGTTCGACGTCGATATCGTTCGCGCGTGGATATTGCGAACAGCGCTCGCCGGTGGCATGAACAGCCACGCCGTGGATGTCAGCCACGTTGAACTTGGGACGGCACCCCCTGTTTTCACACTGTCTGGGGCTGAAATGGTCGAGCTTCAGCCTGGAGACACACTCAGTCTGAGGATTGAGACCACCGCAGCCGAAATCGTCGTACTGTCGGCCATCTCGTCCGGTGACATATCGACGTCGTTGGCGGCCACGCTAGTCGTGTGAGGCGTCTCGGACACGCATGTGAAGACGCCGAAGCGTCTTAAACGAGTGACGTCGATAGATCATGGACGTGTGGCAATGTCTTTGCGCCATATTGGCCGCGGCTGTTTTGATTTTGTCCTTCATCCTCATCTCCGGGTCGGAACGAGAATCGCTGACTTCGTCGGCGCAGGCGCCTACGACCGCACCTAGCGCTCCAGTTCCTCCGCCGAAACCAGCTATCTTGTACTTCTATTCCGCCGGTTGTCAACACTCGAGGGCCATGATGCCGGTGTGGCAGGAGGTGGCGGACGCCCTTCGACGAAGCGGAAGGTTCATCGTGCAAGAGCTGGCTTGGGAAGATCCAAGGACGCAGAAGATGGGGATAACGGGCGTACCCACCGTTCTGTACGTTTCTGGCCCGGGAGCGGAACCCATCAAGTACGACGGGCCTCGAACCGTCGAAGCTCTGCTTCAATGGGCGCAGACTGATACGCGCGGGCATTGGCCGTCCTCTTGAGTTTCGTCGCCATTTCGGCGACGAAATCATTGACCCAGGAGCCTCAGCGTCTCCTGCATGTTCCTCGTGATCATCTGTAGCCGCACTAGCTTCTGTAGCGTGGTGGCGTTTGATGTCACTATGGCCCGAACCCTATCGTCGTTAGCGGTAAGCGTTGGCGCCGGCGGAGGCACGTTGCAGTGACGCAAAAGGGGAGACGATGGATTGGTTAACACAAGCCTACTATACACAGAGGGCTGAAGGTACACCACGGGCTGAAAGTATATCACTGACTGCATCCCAAGAACCGACGCCATTGCCTATTGACAAGACAAAAAGAATATACGTTTCCATCGCTTCTTGAACTCTTTTTGACTGAACCGCTTCTGGTAGTCACCAATCGTCCGTGTCACCATCTCATGACGATACTCGCGACGCACTTGCAACATCTTGGCCGTGAGATCGTCTGGATCAAAGTCGACTGACGTTATCAGACCGTCGTCGTTGTCCTGCATGGGTGTAGAGTGACATTTTGTCAGCCACTCGTTGCAGCCCTCTGTGACGATCTCGTTGTACGGCGGCGCGTCGAGGGTCAACACCGGCGTTCCGGTGGAGATGGCTTCGAAGAAGCCCAGGCCGAGTCCTTCGTGCTTGGATACGTGAACGACGACGTGGTGCGTTCGGTACAAGTCCATGATCTCCTTGTGCGAGAGGTGCTCTTGAATCACGTTGAAACCCGAGATTTTGGAGTACGTGACGAGGTCATCGGGGACTTGAAAGCCTTGTATGGTAAGGGTGAGAGAGATCCCCGGGCAAGCTCTCCTGAGAGCGCCGAGAAAGGCGGCGCATACCTTTGACGCCTGCTTGCGTACGACGCTGTTCAAGCCGCAGACGCACAAGAACCTAAGCGTCGAGATCGAGGGTTTGGTAGATGCACGATGCTGTGCGGTGCCATGTACAGAGTATCCTAGGAACATCGTGTTGTTGGGCTCGAAGCCGAGCTGGTGGAACGCCCTTAGCGTCACTTGGTTGTTCGCGAGCAGCAAGTCAAAAACCCTGTGTTTGTCTACCTCCGACCTTCTGACGGTTTCTAGGTTCGGTATGCCGTAGACCCATACTCCTCTGTCCTTCAAGAGCGCAGCGATCTCAAAGACACGAGAGAAGCACGTCTCGGGAATGACGGCGTGGGACACGTTGTGTTTCTTTACAAACGCTACGATCTCGTTATCGGTAACGTGTTCTCGATCGTGCTCACTGTAATATACCGGCACGTTTGGGATGGTCCATTCCTCGAGGCTAGACTGGAACTTGTGCTCCGTTTGGGCCGTGAAGTACGATCGGAAGGAGAAAACGAACGGTGCGACGCCAATGTCGATGAAAAACCTAACGTAGTTCCGAGCCTGTATGCCGAGACCTTGATCCGCCCACGGCACGTACAGCATGACTCGAGCTCTCGTAGACGTAGCGGTCTTCAGTATCTTCTCGAACTTCGTTGTGGCGTCTCTCTCCGAGTAGCTCCTCGCTCTAGTCAACGCTCTGAGCGACAGATCCTGCAGAGCCTTATCGTTGTTGTAGAGACTTCGTAGTACCTTGGCCCACTCTTCTGGCTCGGACGAATCGATCAGAACGGCGGCGTCCTTAAGCATGGTACCGAGGTACCCCTTTGTCGACGCCACTATAGGGAGGCCATTCGCCAACCCCTCTTGCGCGACCTTACAGAAGGTCTCGTCCACCTGTGAGGGTATCAGCAGTATCCTGGTCTTCTCATATACGCTCTTGACGTTGTCCGTCCGAGCTAGGAGATGACAGGGAGCGTAAACCTTAGGACTAGCGTTTCTCACAGCCATCGCTCTCTCTATCTCTTCGTCCAAGGAATCGGACATGTACTCCGACCTGACGCCGAGGAACTGAACGTGATGCAGGTTACGTATGCAGTGAAGGAATATCCGACCGCCCTTCAAAGTGTGAATGTTGATCATCGTCACTGTCTCTCTCTTAGCGCCCTTATCCGCGGCCACTACTCGCGATGCCGGCGAAACGGGGTGCCACACTAGGGGGATGGTCACGTTAGCAACCGTTGCGATGACGGTCTGAACGAACTCGGACGCCACGTACAACACGTCGGCTTCCTGTATGACGCTCAAATTGGGCGACGGTTTGTGCCGTGCCTTGTTCTTAAGGATATCAGCGTTGTACGTGGTCTCATCCAAATCGACGGCGTCGTGCCAGAAATGAAGCCCTGTGATGAAAGGGATGCCGATCTCCTTGCACACTCGCATGATGGGGATGCGTTGCATCCCCTGATGGTTCACTACGCGTGGTCGTAATCGTTTGAGCCACTCTCGCAAGCTCTCGTCCGTATAGCCGCCAGCTATCTGAAACACCACACCGTTGGGCGTCTGAATCATCTGCGTCTCGGGAAACTCCCTGGTTTGTTTGGGATCGGCGTTGGCAAAACACAGCCATATGGTCTCAAACCCCATTTCCTTCGCCCAACCCATAGTGTCGTATAAGAACTGCTCGCCCCCTCCAAAGATCGGCCATCTCCAATGGCTGACCACGGCGTAAACCAAACCCATTAAGAGTAGGGGACATCTTTTTAATGATATTGGTAGTCATCGCTACGCTAATACTGATAAGCGTACTGACGCTATGGGCTATGGTAACGTACTGTACCCCCAGCGTTGAGACGTTTTTCGACGTCTCAGCGCCGTATATATCTGTCGAGAGCGTCGTTAGGCAAGCCAATACGGGAGACGTCGTCCTCTTGGGCGGAGACACCATTGGGGAGAGAGGCATACGATGGATCACGGGGTGCCCCTTCTCTCACGTGGCCATGGTCATCAGAGAGCGAGGTGAGGTTTATCTCTGGGAGGCCGATCTGGGCCAGAAGACTAGGGATGGGCCGCGAGTGATCCGTTTGATCGACAAACTCGCTCTGTATAGTGGCTTCCGCGTAGGCGGGTGGAAGCAACTGCGCAACGACCAGCGTCCTTCCGAGCAGGACGTTCTGAGGTGCGTTGAGAAGATGAAGACTCTTGAGTTCGACAACGTCATGCTGACGTGGTTCGTCACGTACGTCTATCCGCTATACGCGTTATTCAAGTCGCCGCGTACCGTTTTCTGTACGGAGCTTATCATCATGACCATGCAATACCTGAATATGATGTCTCGAGACAAGATACCCGCCGCGTTTAGCCCCGCTGACTTCTTCCACAGCAGGTTCGAGGTTGTGTTCAGACCGATTCGGCTCTTTCGGTTCTAACCGAACCAGTCTAAAAGCCGTTCCTGTAGCAGTAATGGCAGCCGTCAGCACACAGACCCTGATCCACATTGGAACCGAAGTGGTGATCATCGGAGGTATCACCTTTTGGTTCGCTAAGAGAACCTCAGATCTACAATCTCAAGTTGATGACCTCACCAAGAAGCTAGAGGCAGCCCTGCAGGTGATCGATAGTCAGGGAAAGATGCTGATGGCGCACGAGGAGTTCCTGCGAAGCGCGGCGCGTCCGCCGCAGCAACGACGAGTTGAACCGGCGCCTCCGACGCCGAACGTTCCGCATGCTCGACGTGTTCCCGCGGAAGCGCACGAGGTGGAACCGTCGAAGCTCGACGCTATCCTTCAGGGAGAGCTAGACAACATTGAGAAGCAACGCCGTTGCGACGATGACGAGTGCATCGTCATCGACGACCCTAAGCCGAAGAAGAAGCCGAAGAAAAAAAACGGTCGTATGACGGCGACGGAGTAGTAACGTCGAGAAGACGTCCGGCGCCTTCTGACGACTTAGTGCCCGTGCACGGCACTGAGATAACCGCTTCTCGTGGAGCCGGGTGGCTCGAGCGGCTATGTGCATCCCAACGAGACTTAAAGCCACATGATAGTAAGCTACAAGGATGGCCCATCTCTCTAGCGGAAATGGCGGCGGGGATTACGAACAAGGAAGCGGCGATTTTCATGGGGTTGATGAACACCCTATTCGCCCCGTCCTCTTTGCACGAGACTCCGTTGCCCAGGGAGATGGTTGTGCAATACATGGGGGACGATGGGATGAAGAACACGACAATGGACCTCTGGGATCTCTTGAATACGCCAAATACGCCGATACACACGTACCCTTCGACGAAGAGGTCGGAACCGTGTTACGCGTATCGAGTAGACGCTGTGCCGGAAGAGTCTTTGAACGATGGATCGAAGAGAACGATGACGTTGTCTGGCGCATGTACGTTCGCATGGTGAGCGACTTGACTCGCCTTAAAGTCCCCATTACGACAGAGATAAGGTACGAAACCTTCCGGGACTTCGTATTTGCCCACTCATCCATTCTGTAACGTCCTCCTTCACTCTCCTCTGCCTCCCCCGCCTTCGGAGATGTCACTGGGTTTCGATAAGAATGACTATCGTGTGACGAATGACAAAGAGTGGCTCAATGAGAGTGGAGACAGCGATAGCAGCGACGATGGTTCAGGAGAACCGGACAACGAGAGCGACGAGTGGTTCGCGTTTGTCGAAGCCTGCTCGCACACCCTATGCAGGCTACAAGAACGCTCGTATCTCCTGGACGAGTGCACCCTTTTTGACTTTATCGAGTTCGTCCGAGGTCATTGCGATGGCCTAACCTAATGGATAAGAGAGACCTCTCTCTTATCGACTTCTCACGCATCCTTCGGATGCTCGTTCCTCTCACGCATCCTTCGGATGCTCGTTCCTCTCACGCTTTCAGCTGCTCGAGACATTCGTTGAACGTCCTCCTAATCTCGTCGGAGATCTCCTGCATACGAGGAGGACTCACTTTCGCAGCCGCAACCGGTTCCGCCACCGCCACGGCGGGCTCAGCGACGGCAGTGGGCTTCTTCAACGCTTCAAGCGCGGCTTTCACCTCCTCAATATCCTCTGCGGACGCACCACTCTCCTCAAGCGTCTTCAGCCTCTTGGTCAGAGCCGCTTTTGTCTTGGGAAGAGGTTTCTTCTTCGGCGGCGTGGGGACTTTCGCCGCCTCTGCCACCTCCTTGACATCCGCTTTTCGCACCGTACCGCCGAGCACCTTTTGCAGATCGTCAACAGCGGCCTTTTCGCCCACGATAAGGCGCCCATCGACGTCGAGAAGATACTGCCCCTTCCTGCTGCGTGCCGAATCTTTGATGCAGCGGCCAGATTTGACGCTGCACAAGGTGTCCGCAGGACAAGCTTCGGCGTCTTTGTCCGTGCACTTCTTGGCGGCGGCCTTAGCGGCCTTGACCTCTTTCTTGGGCGACGGCTTCTTCGGAGACTTCTTCTTGGCAGCCTTCTTGGCCTCTTTCTTGGGTGATGGCTTCTTCGGAGACTTCTTCTTGGCAGGAGACTTCTTCTTGGCAGGAGACTTCTTCTTGGCAGGAGACTTCTTCTTGGCAGGAGACTTCTTCTTGGGCGCCTTTGGTGCCTTCTTTGGCTCCTCCTTAGGAGGAGTGGGCGTTTTCTCCTTGATGAGTCCCAAAGCCTGCAGGTGTTTCATGACAGCCTCGAAGCGACCCACGAGGCCGTGCTCCTTGTCGTAGTAATAGTCATCGCCGAGGCTTTCCTTCAACGCGGCCAACCCCCACGGCTCTCCCGCCTTGGTCTTCTTACGGCATTTGCCCGTCTCCGTTTCGCATAACTGATCCGAGGGGCACTTCCTCCGACCGTTCTCGACACACTTGAGAGCGAGCACGCCAGGAGCCGCCCGAGCCTTCATATCGATGATAGCTCTGATCAAATCGGCCTTCTTCGTAGGGAGTGGTTTGACACCAGCCTCCTTGGCTATGTCCTTTAGCTCCTTCACGGTCTTCTTTTCCAGTGACGCCGCGCTAGCCATTACAGGTAAGTGTGAGGTTTTTTTTCGTGTATTTCGAATGACCTTAATGAGTTAGAGCGAAGAACAGCAGCGGTAATGTCGATACATCAGCTTACGTCGCAGCACTTCACCATCGTTGGACGTCAACGCAAGGCTCTCAGTCTGCAGATGGGTGGAGCGGTTCTGGTCTTCTTCAAGATGCAAAGCTGTCAGGGTTGTGCCGCCTTTGAGCCCATCTTCAACCAGCTGGCGGCCGAAGATCGCAGAGTGGGATACGCCGTTATTGACATTGGTGTCTATAGAGACGTTGTTGGCATGTCAAGGCAGACCACCACCCCCATCCAGACCGTTCCGACGATCATCCTCTACATTGAGGGAAGGCCTCATGCCAAGCCGAAGAAGAAGGACATCATGTCTCTTCGTAGCTTCCTGTCCGGAGCTCTGAGTAAAGCTCCGCCGCAAGCGGCAGCGGCAGCGTCACGGCCGTCGCAGCAACCGTTCATGCCAAACCAGCAATACCCGCAGCCACAACAAAAGTACTACCAGCCGGAAATGGACGGACGCATGCCTTCTATGAAGGGCGTCAGAGGTGGTGGCAACGGACAGAGCATGTACGCGCAACTGAACCAGGCGGACGAGGATGATGACATGAAAATGCTTATCCCGGAGCAAATTACTCCGCACAATAAGCCGTGGGATAGCGGTTATCGCAAGATGGGTACGTTGGATTAAAAGGGCGGTTGTGTAGTACAATGCAAGGATGTCCGGTGTACTACACGCTCAACGTCAACATACCTAAGAAGGACTTGTCTGCGGCCAAGAAGAGGGATCTGTTGGAGAGGATAGAGCGGCTCGAAACGGAGCAACGAGAGGCCGTCTTCCTTCTGATCTGCGAGCACTACAAGTCGGAAAGCGGTCTCGACTTGGACGGTCTTACGCTTCCATACGACGGCGAAAAGAAGAAAAAAGGAGTTGAATTTGACCTCGACAAACTACCCATCCCGCTGCGCTGGATACTCTACAAATTCACCCTCATAGTGATAAAAAGCGACAAGAATTCAGAACCCCGCTCATAAGAGAGACCGCAATGCCGAAACCCAACCCAATGGACATTGCACTCAAGGCTATGAAGCCTCGACCAGTAACGGCACGGCCGGCGCCGGCCGTTACGGCGGCGCCGAATCCGATGCTGGAAGCCATTCTACGACGCATGAAGCTGGAGCCTCAGCGGGTCGAGGTCGTGGTTCCGCGCCGAAGAGTGGAGCCCGAATCCGCCGAGGAGCTCGCTGAGGAGCCTGCACCACCCCCCTTCATGGGGCCCATCCCTGACAACCCACCTCTCTTCGAGAGAGGGCAAGTCAAGAGATTGGGAAATCTCCTCAAAGCTCCGCGCGAACAGGAGGTTGAGGTCAGTTTTGGTTCCTTTCGCGACGTGGAGAAAGGGGTTTTCGTGCCCGGCATCCATTCCTTCGTCTCTTTCAATCGCCTGTTCGAGGCGTTGCAATCGGAAGATCGGTACAAGATGGTTCAAAGCTCCACCTTGGTCGAGACGGCTGAAAAGGCTAACATCCGCCGCATCACCGACCTCGAGACCGGCGGCGTTGAGTATCAAAAGAAAACCCGTCCGAGGAAGGACATTATCGACTCTCCAACCTGGGGGTTTCGCGTCTCCAAGTCCACCGAGGAGCCGCTGTTCGATATCTCTGACGAGGACTTTGAGCCTACGTTCAGAAGGTACCGTACGCGGTACTCGTTCACGGCGAAGAAGTTGCCTGTTCGTATCGACCTCACCATCGTCAGCGAGCAGCATGTGGAGTCTGGCCGAGAACGTCTATTGTTCGAAGTTGAGCTCGAACGAACTAACGTCACGACGCCCGCTGTGTTGACCAAGCTGATGACTGAGGTGCTCTCTCTCCTCAGTGGCGGAGAGCCCGTGTCTGAAAAACAACGAATGTCGGTTGCGGCGCGGCACAACCATCTGTTCCAGCGCGCCATCGACGCTCTTAAGAAAAAGAGGGCGTTTCACCCTTCTGAGCTATTCAGAGGGTACTGGAACAAACCGGAAAACGTCAAGTTCAAAGACCTCCTCGACAGCAGATTCAACCCCGCCGTTACGATCAAGCTAGACGGCGAACGACGCATGCTCTTCATCGTGGAGAACAGAACCATGCTCGTCTGGGCGCCCTATGAGATGCAGTTTGTGGGCCCTGGCGACCCAAACCTCAACAACACGCTCGCGGACGTTGAGATCATGCCGGACGGTTCTATGCACGCCTTTGACATCCTCTTCTACGCAGGTCGTGACATGCAGCAAGAGCGGTTTGAAGACCGCTTGAAGGCGCTAAGAGAGATTGTGCCGCAGCTAAACGAGGGCTTCTCGTTTCACGTCAAGACGTTCTACATGCCGGACTCGCCCGCTAAAGGCGGCTCGTTGTACGAACGCGTCAACACGTGCCTCGACGCTCCGACGTTGTATGAGACCGACGGCGTCATCTTTCAGCCACTCGGCGTGTACCGTAACAAGTATACGCGGAAATGGAAGCCTCCGAGTAAAATGACCATTGACTTTCGTCTGAGAGAGATGGAAGAGACGCCCGGCGTCGAGGGAATGGCTTTCTACGAGCTGCTCGTGGTCGGACCGAAGGGTGTCGTGCCATTCGAGGGTACCGACGCCTATCCCTTTCAGAACAAGACGCTGTTGGAGGACGGATACGACGGCGTGGTCATGGAGATGAAGTGGAACCACGACCTCAGTATCTTCGAGAAGTACAAGATACGTCACGACAGGGACGCTCCGAACTACGAGTCGGTAGCTCGTAGCGTGTGGGCGGACATTATGGATCCCATCGACGAACCGACGATTCGCGGACACACGCTCCGGGTCATGCGCAAGTATCACAACAGGATGAAGGATAGGCTCCTTGCGGGCGTCGTTGGCAAGGGCGACACGTTGATGGACTGGGGCTCCGGTCGCGGAGGTGATTTGCGGAAGTGGCGCGATTTGGGCCTGAAGAAGGTGTTCGCCGTCGAGCCGAACAAGGAGAACAGGGACGTCCTGCACGAGCGCTTGGAAGACATGTCTGCGACGATGAACGAAACCACGATCACGGTTGTCCCGGCGGGCGCGCAACAGACGGCGAAGCTCGTGAAAGCGATGGGTGACGACGAGATTGACGCCGTTGCCGCTTTCTTCTCCTTGACGTACTTCCCGCAGTCCCGAGGATATTACGAGAAGATGCTCGCTTCCGTCTCAGAGCTCAAGCCCAAGAAGATAGTGGGTATAGTGCTCGATGGACAGAAGGTCAAGGACGACCTAGAAAAGGATAGAGCCGAGAGCGAGCTGGAGGAAGACGACGCTGCTCAGATCGAGACCAGTGCGTTCCAAATCTATCAGGACAGCGCGTATACGGACACGCCGTTCGGCAATCGTATAAAGACCACCATCGTCGACCCAACGAGCATGGTGAAAGAACAAGAGGAGTGGCTGTTTTTCTTCTCTCACTTCAAGTCTGAGCTGGAGGCGAGGGGTTACAAAATGGCCGAGGAGGGCTTTCTCGATCGCGGCGAGATGTACGATAGCCTGCCCGAAGACTCCAAGCGCTTCAGCGCCTACAACAGGGCCTTTGTCTTTACGCTGAAAGGAACCAAGGATAAGATAGCGCCCATCAAGGTCATCGTTTTGCAGGACGGTGAGTCTCATAGGTTGCCCAACCGATACGACCCGAAGCTCACGTTCACCGGCGTGCAAGCGTCGCCTTCTAACTTCATACACGCCGTGCTGAACGCCTTTGACGATGCTTATCAGCAGATGGATGCGACCCAAAGGGAGGCCTATGTGCTGAAGGTGAGAGAGAAGCTAGCCGACAGAGTGACGGAGGCAGAGTTCGAGCATCTAGTCGCCGGTGGACTGACCAAACCGAAGACGCTCGACGAGTTCAAAGCGCTGCTAAAGTCACCAAAGGCGTGGCTAACGGAGAACAATACGCTTCGTGTCCTCAGCGATCACCTCAACATCAACATCATTGTGCTCATCGGCCAAGAACGCACCATACGAAAGGTGTCTCACATTGTCGACGTCTATCCTTCGGTGCTGTCTCAAACCTCTCACGAAGAGCGCCCCGTCGTCATCGTCTATACCGCCGACAACATTCACTACCACACCGTGTCCGCGGCCAAAAAGACCGAGTTCGCCCCCGACGATCCGGTCGTGACCGTCATCCTCGGGGACTTTGAGTGATAGGCTGTGCTGCGAAGCACAGCCTCTCTCCCGATGGCGAGTGCTACAAAATCGACGTAGTGAGCGAGAGCCGCGACACTCTCTACGTCGATGAGCGTCGCATTCTATGTACTATGGCCAAACGGGAACCTCCGAGAACGAGGATATTGGAGGAACGACGCTATGTCCGAGACACTAGCCGGAGGCTATGACGGGCGGCACGAGACGTGGTTCGAGAACGGTCAGCCTCACACCCGTTGTACCTACTTTGCCGGCAAGCTCAATGGGTTGTGCGAGACGTGGTTCGAGAACGGTCAACCTCACACTCGCTGCGCCTACTTGACCGGAGAGCTCAACGGGATGTGCGAGATATGGTACAAGAACGGACAACCTCGCGTCCGCTGCATATGCTTTGCGGGCAAGCTTCGTGGGCCGCGTAAGATGTGGAGTAAAAACGGGCGTCCCGTCACTTAAACGGACGCCCCGTCACTTAATCAAAACGACTTTTGCCGTTTTTTTGAGCCTCCAATCGAGGCTCGAAAACGCTCCAAAACCCTTCCTGAAGGGGTACCCCTTCAGGAAGCTTCAAGCCTTTGTTTAACCGTTTGGACGATCGTTGCGACCTTGTCCGCGCCCGTCGGTATATCGATCTCAACGCACTCTTTTCGACTGAGCATTTCCACTCTGCCATCGCGGCACAGCTCTACGTAGAGGTCTCGATCCGCCCAAACCAGCTCTACGCCGCCCTCGACCGTTGGTGAGAATAGCGGCTCGGGTATCACCTTGAGCGCAACTCTCAAGGCTAGCGTCAGTAGCGTATCGTCGACGGCTTCGCCCCGACCGTTGTACCAACCTCGCTTCAGTGAGCGTACGTTGAGATAAGACCGTTGGGCGGCGTGGCCGAGCTCGAAGGCCATTTATCCCACCACACCGTCTTTTAACGCGACGTCGCATTGTCAACATTCGGAGATTTTTCTTCGTTCGGAGGCTCGTCAAATCGCTCAAACCATCTTTGTTCTTCGTTTGCGACGTAGTGGAAATACTGACCGTCGATCACGATCGGGCCAGTCTGTCGTTCGGTGCAGTCACACGGCACGAACGAAATTGACGATGGGGGAGCTCCAACCAAATCGAACCTCCCCAACGTATTCTCGTCTAGCCACTGAGTGTCGATTTGGTGCACCGACATTGGGCCTACGGTGATGTGCAGTGTCGGAACTCGTTGCAGGGCCACAAATCGATCGGCGACGCGTACAACTTGTAGCGGTCTGGCGCGTAGCTCTTCCGCGGAGAAATCAACAACGTCGACGATACGTACGACTTGCAGCAACCGAGGTGAAAACCGAGCGTACAACGAACCCATAACCTGCCTGCACGTGCACGTAGACGGCGAGTTACCCATAGTCACATTCTACGACTACGAGGTCTGCGGAGAGTCGATTTTTGTTCCGTCTTTCCAAACGCATCGTTCTCGTAACTGTCCGCTACAGTACCATCGTTCGGCTAGTCCGTCGAGACGACCGTTGATGTAAGAGCGTTCGTCTTTGACCTGTCCGCTCGCGTACCACGATTCGTACGTTCCTTCAATACATCCGTTGACATACCTACAGCGAAGTTCGGGTTGTCCGTTGCTATACCACGTCTCGCACAACCCATCATGCGTACCAGCGTCGTTGTACGTACAACGAGCCCGTGACTGCCCGTTCTTGTACCACGTTTCGTATGTCCCTTTGTATCCGCCGTTATTGTAGGTACAACGAATGCCGATTTGCCCGTTGTTATACCGCTCCTCAAACGGCCCACAGAGCTCTCCATTCTCGTAGTGGCACTTTACGCACGAGCGTCCATTGTTGTACCACGTTTCGTATTGTCCGTCTCGCGTTCCGTCCTTATATGTGATTCTGATACGCCGTCGACCGTTTCTGTATCGCTCTTCGTACGATCCGTCGAGAAGACCGTTCTTGCGACTACCTTTCTGTTTGACGACGCCGTTATCCCACAGTACCTCAAAGGGTTCGTTGCTCATGTCATGATACATCGACGACCTACGTCGATGTGTCGTTTTTTCACCCGCACTCCTTACACTGTTCGCCGAGCGCTGAGAAGTATCGTTGCTTGATCTCAAGGTACGGAGGCGACTTCTTCTTCTTCTTGCCATGATGACGACTAACGTCCTGATTGACCAAGTCGTGGAGTGCATAGGTGTAGAAGAAGAGGTCGTGGTTGTTCCTAAGGTACGCGTCGGGAGGTATCTTCTCCAGCTTCTTTTTCAGGTTCACTCGACATTCGGCGCAGGGCAACAGTTCGACGTAGGCCCACAGTAGGCTGACAAACGCCTTGGCCTTATCCGGCGTGTAAGTGACCGCAACGCAGTGCAGGGTAGACCACATCGATGAGCCAAAGAAGTCTCTACCCTTGCTCATTACTCTGAGACGCTAAAGTCTTTATGGGTTTTATTTTATAGCGCCCTTGTACAATGAAGATCGAGTCGGGTTGTCTCTTGATTCTGTCTCTCATCGCGGTTGTGCTCGTGATCATACTGAGCACCTGCCGCTTACGGTGTGGAAAGAGCGCTACCGACACCTTCCGCCTAGAAGGCGACGAGCGTTTGGAGTGTGAGTATCAGTCCTTGTGCGCCGAAGACGTCCGGAGACACTGCGATCACTCCTCTGGTCGTGAAGGGAAATGCACGCTGCACGGCATGTGCTGTCCCTCGTTCCTACTCAACGCTAGCCGGAACGAGGAGTTGGGCTACAGTCCGCAACAGCTAGCGGCCCTGAGGCTCGGAAAGATTGACAGCGAACTACGTTAAAGAGAACGGCTCTTTATAGAGATTCACCGTCACTCGCTTCTAAGCCTCGCTTCGCTCGATGTCACTACCGCACCAAGAAGACGCTCGTGATTTGATCGTCCCGTTTGGGAAGCACAAGGACAAATCCGTCATCGACCTTGAGAAGGACAGGTCGTACGTGGCTTGGTTGTTTCACCAAGCGTGGTTCTCGTCGCGATACCCGCACATCTACAACTACCTGATAGCAAAGGGGCATGCACCCGTTCTGATTGCGGAGCACCTCGACCACAACAGGCTACAAGCGAAGTTCGTCAACCCGACCGAGGTTCGCAAGCTGATCACGCAAGCGTATCCTACAGAGACCATCGATATCCTCAACATGCAGTTCGAAGGGCTCTCCGGCGCCGATTTGGTCATAAGATGTGTTACTCGGACGGAGAGCTCCTCGTCTTCGTTCGCCGTGCTCGTAGAGCTGAAGCCTACGGTTGGAGAGGAGTACACGGAAGTGCTGCGTCAGATGAGGTCACAGCGCTACAGCCACACGGTGTATCACCCCAGCGACATACCCATTTGTGGAGCGTGTTCACGTCGGCGCGTATCGACCGGCCGCCCTCCGACGCGTCAGATACGTCAGATACTCGCTATCCAAGAGTACATTGGCGAGGAAATACCGCTGTCGACGGTACGATTGATATTTGGCGACATTGTCATTGTTATTCTCGGCGACAGAGTCTAAGATGGGCGCGTGTCAACTGTTCTTCGAGGCGCACCCGGAGCTCGTATGCTGGGCAATGGTGCAGATAGCGGTCATCGTGTACGGAAAGGAGGACGTGATATAGAGGGAGACACGAGTATGGTAATGAACGTTGGTGACATCATTTGGCACCGGGAGGAGAGACAACGCGCGTACGAGGCCGAGATCCAGAAAACGAAGTCGCGTTGTGGGGACGAGGAGCAGCGAGCGCTTCTACAGCGGTGCGTTATGGAGCGGCTTAACGCTTGTATCGCACCGGCAGATGCGCACTCCTCGACGCTTCAGGTTTTGAGGATGTATCAAGAATGTTCTCGTCGCGTGTGTGAACCAAAACGCTAAACTCTTTAGGATGTCCTAAAGAGTAAGAAGGCGATGGAGGAGCTCGCCGAGCTGCTGCTTAAGCATGTGGCTCAGAGTCACGGCATCGAGATCTCCGAGGCGGCGGAGCACATAGATACCTGTCTCAAGTATACCGCTGGCCGCATCGGCGCGGACTATACCAAAGTGTACGCTGCTGTCTACTCTCACGAGTTCTTGGCGAAGTGCCTTCGTGGCAAGTGCGCCGACGTTGACCTCGAACGGTGCGAGAAGATGTGTCATTGTGTCGTGTATGAGGGCAAATGCGTCTCGAGGTATATCGAAGACGCTGAGTTCATCAACAGAGACCCGGACAAGTACGTGTTGGAAAGGGCGATGCCGACAAAGGATCTAGAAGAGCTCGTTAGATTCGCGGCGTACCTCTACTACAACTACGACGGCGGCGGCCTGACCGACAACTCCTTCGATGCGCTCGAATACCATCTCAACAAGAGGCTCAAACTGCGGGGAAAGCGCTATGAGAAGATCGGCGCCGAGCCCGTTGAGAAGCTCCGTAGTCGCTTGCCTTACCCCATGGCGTCGCTGGATAAGCTATATCCGGGGCAACGGGAGCTCATAACCTTCATCGATCACGCGCCCGGTCTCGTGTGGTCGGACAAGCTCGACGGCGTGAGCGGCCTAGTCCTCTATGAGAACGGTCAGGTGTCTGGAATATACACCCGCGGCGACGGCGTGACGGGCGGCGACGTGACGTATCTCAAGGACTTTATCACTCTGCCGAGCGTTGATGTGGATGTGGTGGTTCGCGGCGAGTTCATATTGACGAAGCGAGTGTGGACGGAGAAGTATCAAGCTCAGTTCGTTGAAGGAACTGAAGAGCTAGAGGTCGGAGCGTACACCAACCCAAGGAGCTTCGTGTCCGGTAAGGTCAACCAGGGGTTCGTTTCATCCGCTCTGAAGGACGTTCAGTTTGTCGCGTATCAGGTCGTAGATATCGGAGTGGGGAAGGTGCCGTCGCCCTCTCAAGGCTTTCAGATGCTCGAGGACATGGGGTTTCAGGTACCCGAACACGGTCGCCTCGACAAGCCGACCGTGTTCGAGATCATGACGCTCTACAAGAAGAGGAGAGAGGCGTCGGCGTACAACATCGACGGGCTGGTGTTGTCCGTCGACGTTGCGGGCGAGCACGCCGTCGATCCTCGCAACCCCATGTTCACCAAGGCGTTCAAGATGAGGCTCGAAGAGCAACAGCGGAAGAGCAGAGTCATAGACGTTGAGTGGCGCATAAGCCGATACGGTAGATTCGTGCCAGTGTCCATCTACGAAGGGGTGTACGTCAACGGCGTAAGGCTGCACAAGGCGAGCGCTCACAACGCCGCACACGTCAGGGATTGGAACATGGGGCGGGGTACGAAAATCACCGTTATACGAGCGGGAGACGTCATACCGACCATTTCAGACGTCGAGGTCGACACCTCCGTCGAGCCCATCTTCCCCACCGCGGAGAGAGGAACGTGGCATTGGGACAAGAGCGATATCGTCCTGGACGAGATCGAGGGCAATAGAGAGGTGCAGATCAAGATCATCATCCACTTCTTCGAGACGATAGCGGTGCCCGGATTGAGAGAGAAGACGGCGGAGAAGCTATGGGAAGCGGGGTTCAAGGACGTTAGAGCCATCGTGTCGGCGAAGAGGGACGACTTTCGCAAGCTCAAAGGCTTCGGCGAGAAGAAGTCCCAGAAGATGTACGACGACGTACACCGAGTGATGCGCGAGACGCGCCTCGATCGATTCATTCCCGCGTCCACCACGCTCAAGGTGGGTATAGGCCGGAAGCTAGTGAAGCAGCTGCTACGAGAGTTCCCCGACGTGTTTGACAAGTCAGAAGCGGAGATCGTGACGCAGTTTAAGGCGCGGAAGATACCAGGCTTCGGAGAGAAGCGCGTGGCGAATGTGGCCGAGAGCATCCCTCGTTTCCGCGAGTTCTTGTTCTCTCTCAACAAGGAGGACGTTGAGTACGCGCTAGAGCACAACAAGCGGCGCTTGTTGATCCTCGCAAAGGGCGGCTACAACCTGAAAATCAAGGGGAAGCGGTTCGTACTGACGGGCTTCTACATGAAGACCGACTACGAGCTCGAGGACTACATCTACGACCACCTCGGTGACTTTGACACTACCGTCACATCCACGACGGAGGCCGTGATCTCGGCCAACATTATGGACATTACCCAGAAGATGGTCAAGGCGCAGGAGATGGGCGTGCCAGTGTACTCTATCGACGAGTTCGTCCGTAAGTACGACGTACCGTACTCAAAAGCGTCGGAGGAGCCGGACGAGGAGCGGCTCGTCGAGGGAGAGCGCGAGGAGTGATCTCTTCCTGAAGGGGTACCCCTTCAGGAACTGTTTTGGAGCGTTTTTGCAGCCTCCGACCAGGCTCCGAAAAAACGGTAAAAAAGACGTTTTGGGGTTACTCGAGCCGTCTCGAGCCCAGCGCACCGAGCACGCCCAGCGCGGGGCCCGCGCTGGCGACGGCCGCGTTCAGCTTCGTCATCGTCTCCCGAGCGGCGGCTGTGGTAGCGTCGATGTTCTGCATCGTCGTTCGTGCCTGTTCCATCGTTTCCTTAACGGGCAGAGAGTGGAGGTAGACGACGGCGCAGATCAGTGCGGTGATAAGCGTGACAGCGATCAGCGCCACCAACGCCACAATGATCTTGCCCTGCAAGTCGCTCATTGTTCCCGCGCAAGAAACTATAGGGGAGAAAATCGACGCTTCGTGTCCTGCAGCGCGCCCGTCTCGACGATGAACAACGACGGCCCTTTTCAGACCCTTTGGGAAAATGGGAATCTTCGGACGAGAGGTTGCCGTAGGAACGGCTTCTTGTACGGATTGTATGAAAGGTGGTACGAGAATGGTCATAGGATGGAAACGCTCACTTGGAGCGACAATGGACGTATGATCGGATCGTACGAGTCCTGGTACGGAAACGGACAGGCGGCGCAACGGTGTACCATTAACGAGGATGACAAGAACGATGGGCCATTTGAGGAATGGTACGACAACGGACAACCGAAGTTCAAATGCACCTACGTCAATGGAAAGCGTCACGGATTGTGTGAAAGTTGGTACGAGAATGGGAAACACAGCGTACGGAGCACCTACGCGAACGGTCGTTTGGACGGATTGTATGAAAGCTGGTACGTGAACGGTCAGCCCGAGGAGCGATATACGTACAAAGGTGGAAAGTACAACGGGTTGCACGAGAGCTGGCATCTGAACGGCCAACACGCGTCGAGGGGTGTGTACATCAATGGCCGCAGGGACGGGCCGTTCGAGGTCTGGAACAGGGACGGCCAACCGGTGCCCGAAAGGGCGACTATCGCTTAAGATTTGTCTTAAGCGGATTTCACACGGCGATGTTTCCTACGTGAAAGATAGCGACGAGAAGAGGTCGCGTATCTGCTCCACGACGGCCTTATAGGAGGTGCGGTACTCGAGAATGTCCTTCATGACGGTACCGTCCCTCATGTACAGCGGTGCGACATCGTCTCGGCTCACTTCGTTCACAACGCTGTCGGTGTCGAGAGTGACGGTGAAGGTTCGTGTCACCTTCCGATGAACGGCGGCCATCGCTCTGCCCATGCGGCCGGCGGGGAGCTCCTCTTTCACCTCATGCACCTGAGATATGGTGCCGTGCGTGCGCGACGGCCAGTGCATCACCCTGGTTCCGACGGGCAGATTCTCGCCCGCCTTGGTTGGCCTCTTCGGCGGACGCTTGCGTACCTTGTGACGACGGTACGCCTGATCTAGAACGTATCTCGCTTTCCACGCGCGACAAGCCTGTAGCAGCTCCGCGTTCTTGACGGAGCTTATCTTGCCAGCGGCGAAGGACTGTAGCACGAACTCTACCTTCGCCGCGACGCCGCTAAAGGCGTACGTGTTGGAAGTATGCTTCTTGCACGTCGGCCCGTGACTACACGTCACCACCTTGGTCTCTTTCCGCACCTTGTCGAGCCTGAAGCGATATAGGTCGTTCTTGCCGGTGAACGCCTTAAGGCATCGTTGGAGACGCGCGTCCGGCGTCTCAAAAGGAATGTGGTTGCGAGGATACTTGACATACAACAGCTCGCTAAGCGGCGTCATGAGCTGCTTCTCTACGTAGTGTAGTAGGTCTGGCTTAAGGCCTTCACTCGCCTTGTTTTCCTTGAAGTAGGTGAAGTCCTCAGCCTTCTCGCCTTGATGCTGCACCTCGTAGCCGGGATCGAGGTACAAGAACTCGAGCCTCGTGTTGACGGGGATCTCTTCTCCTCTCATCAGCATCTTCAACGCCAGTAGCGTTTGCGGATAGTTGGGGTATACTAGTCGCGGGTCGAGAGGGCCGATGGGGTCGTCGATGGGGTTGCCGCCAGCGTCGATGAACACTCTCTCAACCACCTGTCTGCCACGCTTGAGCTCTCGCTTCTTGGCGTAGTTCATCACGTTCTGTACGCCTACGTAGATGATGAGGTCGGCGTCCGGTATCTGTCTTGTGAACAGCGCCTGCACTCGGTCATAGATGACGCTCATCACCTCGTTCTCCGTCTTTCTGTCGAGCACGGCCGTAACCACCGCTTTGTACGCATCGCGTAGGTACTTGCAGTTATCTCTTCGGGCGAGCACCACTCCCTTTTTCGTCACTCCTACGGTCTCTCCGCGCTTGTTGACCGCGTAACCGATGTACCTCTTCTTAGTCAACATCAAATAGCGGCCGTAGACGTTCTCGAACTCAAAGTCGATGGGGAGCGCTTTGTAGCTGTGATACATCACCTTCTCTTCATCCGTAAGGCTTGGGAGGTGCGCAGCGGTGACGGCGTCAATCCTAACGCGCTCTGGGCCTAGGGTAGCGTCCTCCGCTATGCCGAGGATTTGACACTTGAGAACGTGAGTCGCCATGGACGTGGCTTCCTGCGCCAGAGCGAACGTCTCGGCCAACGTAGCTCCTTCAAAGACTATCATCGCGCTGTCAGTGTCTCCGTAGATCAACTTGGGCTTTACATTCTTGACCTTGAGCGTGCACATGCTGGCGTAGCGCTTAGTGATGAAGTCAATGGCGTCCATGATGAGCTTCCGGCCCATGGCGGTGACAGAGGCCGCTCCGGGAATGAGAGGACAATAGCCATCCCTGACGCCCATAGCGCCGTACATCGAGTTGGCCGACACCTTCAGCGCCTTCTGCTTCGCATCTAGCACGGAGATATTGACCTCTAGCAGTTCCTCGCTCTTCGCGTCCATCGATCCCTTCCGTATGATGCTCCAACCCTTCTTGCGGAAGAAGGCGATGTCCTCGTCCGTAGCTTGACCCTTTTGCTGCTTCATCTGAGCTTGCATTTTCTGCATCTCAGCCTTCACCTTCTTCCTCTCGGTCAAGAGGCACCGTTCCAGCCGTGGCATCAACCCTTCCCCCTCTAAGGTACCGTCCGGATGCACCTTGACGCGACGAAAGCGGTAGCGGTGTTCGGAGCACAGAACGTCCTCCTTCTTTCGCTTCCTCTTCTTCGGATCGTGCGTACAGCCACAGTGGTCTGACCACGCTAGCACGTGACACTCTTCGTCAGGTTTTGGGTCGTTGTCTGCGACGATGGTGGTATAGCAGATGTTGAAGGCGATCAACACGCTAGGATACAGAGATGCAAAGTCGGCGGTCGCCACGTTCTCATAGTCTCCCGCCACTGGGTCGATGCACGTTGCTCCTTGATAGCGTTCGCCGGCATCACGCGTCGCATCCTTCTTGTTGTAAGGGATGATTAGGTTACTGAACATGGTTTCTCTGAACATCTGAGCTACGACCTTGATCTGCTGACCACGAGTGTGTAGGTACGTTATCGGTACGTGCATACAGTTCGACATTTCTTCCATCGTGGTCCACAGGTTCAAGTTTTCGGCGAGCCTGATAGGAAGGACGGTATCTTGAACGCAGTATACGCCGATCATACGCATGGCTTCTCGAACCAAGTCACACATCTCGTTCGGCTTGCTACGTAGGAGCCGACGTCGTAGGTTGCGAACGGCGCCGTAACACTTTCGTGTTGGTAGCAGTCCTTTTACTCTCTTCTTGAGCGCGGCACATTGCCCCGGCGTGATCTTTCGTCCCTGAACGAGCGGGAGCATATCCTCTGTGAGCTGGTACAGCATGAAGAGTTGTTTGGGGCTGATGTCCACCTTGTTTTCCCGTAGGAAGTGCTCTGCGACCGCGTCGAGGGAGTATTTGGGCAGCCTGAAATTGCGTTCGACTTCCAGAAGCACGTCAACGTTCGTACGTCCGTGACAATCGAGGAACTTGAACGCCTGCTGACCGTACGCTGAGCTACTCCAGCTAAGCTTGCGATTCTCCGCCCTCTCGCCAATGATTCGACTGAGCTGAGAGAAGCGAGGGTAGAAGCCCAACATCTCCGCTCTCGAGATCATGTAGTGCCAATCGAACTTCATTATGTTGTAGCCGATGAACACGTCCGGGTTCTCCTCTTGGACGAGGCGGGTGAAGTCGAGAAGGAGGTCTCGCTCTGTCTTGTGGCGCCTCACTTCCACCCCCTCAATGTCCAGAGGGTCGAAGAGCGTGAGCAATACCTTTCGGCATCGGTTCATAGGTTGTCGGAAGCGCCCGAATATGAGCGCTATCTGAAACACCTTGTTCTCCTTCTGCTCCGGGTCGGGTAGCTTGGAGTTGTGGTTCTTTGAGTAGCACTCAATATCGAAGCTGCAGTACTTTGGCCGCACCACCACCGCTTCGGGAGCTTCGCACGGCGAGATGTCTTTCCAGTCACAGTATAGGTCAATGTCCGCCGTCGTGAACTTCCTTCGCTCAACGCTGTGCTCAACCTCGTCATCGGGTATGGTTTCCTTGACCTTGACCCAAGAGGCTAGGTTGATGCGTCTGGCCGCTGTCAGCTTCAGTATGGGGTCGATGTTTTGCTCGTGCACCTTGAACTCTCCTGCCTGGAAAGAGCCAATGGAGTAGATACTCATGCTGTAGCGTGCGCAACGCGAGCCGAAGATGACCGCGGCCTTATTGGTCGGAAACGTGAGGAAGAGCACGTTAGCGAGGACTCTGTAGTGGAGCTTGAACTTCTGGAACATGCTGTACTTGATCGGCCCTTCTGACTTGTACCGTTGTTGAAAGAACTCGAACAACGTCCGGCACTTGTCCCTGTTCCACAGTACCCTTCGCGGCAGCTCTACGTACACGAACGGCGTGAAGTTGTTGATGCGGACGTGAACCGATCGCTCGTCTGCCGTCAGACCGCCCATGTGAATGTAGAGCTCATGATCCTCTGTCTCTTGATATGACCAGTACGACGCTTTGCATACGATCTCTCGTCTCGAGGTCATTCGGTTGTACGAACGTCGCTCCACTTACCCATCGTTTTTTTGTTGCCTATAGGTAACATGGGTCCCTTGATCGTCGAAGCTCTGTTCGTTGGCCTTGGCCTTATGATTCTTGGTTTTCTCGTCTTGACACTCATGAAGGCGTTGTTCGGGTCGGGGTGGCTCGTGGTCGCTCTGGGCTTGTTCGTTGCAGGCTTCTTGTTTCATCTGACGGCGGAGATGACCGGCGTTAACAGATGGTACTGCCTGCACGGGAACGCGTGTACGTCGTGACATCGTTTGTCAACGCTATCGCTCTGACCTCCGGTCAACGCTATCGCTCTGACCTCCGGTCAACGCTATCGCTCTGACCTCCGGACAACGCTATCGCTCTGACCTCCGGACAACGCTATCGCTCTAAAAGCGACATTACTGTTTAACGTTCTACGGCGAGAACGATGAACGTGCACGACTATGGTTTGCTTCCTTGCCCGCCGGAACTAGACGAACGCGCATACGAAAACCTTCGTCAAGGATTGTTAGGGAGCAACTTTGCCTATGTTTTTGTCAAATCCGACACCAAGGCTTACCGAATCCTTCGCGCTCAATATGGGGAAGACCGTGTATTTCTGAATGGTGGCAGCGGCGGCTGGGAAGGTATCGTTGTTACGCGTCCTGGAATCAGAGCGAGCCCAGGAGCGCGGCCTCTCGATCAAGGCCACTGGCAACTCAAATCTGACGGCAGTATCAGTTGTACCTATGGATCGCATGTGCGCGGAGAGGCAAAGTGTCCGTACAAAAACAACTTGCTGTAGCTTCATCGTAGCGATGAAGATACTCAATCATTCTTCTCGCGAAGAGGCGTACAGCAATGAGACGCGTGCCCGTTCATCCCTTTGTTACGAGCGCATCGCCCTTTATATGTCAATACGTAAACGTATCGCGACGGCCATCGATCCGCCGCGCAACAAAACGGCCAACGAGATATTGACACCGAGCCCGCACATGACTGTTAACGGCAACGTGTACATCGTTTTACCGTACGAACGTTACGCGGCAGTGTCGTTTTTACGACATGCACGTACGTCACTCGTCGTTGATGTAGTACTCTAGTGTGTCCGAGGTGTCCAGATATACCTCGTGCAGCAACAGCGGTATGACGCTTTCAGCGGTCACATATATCGACCCGGGCGACGCTTCCCGAAAGAAGTTGCATAGGCGGAGCATTTCAATAGACGCGAGGACGATGAGAAGGAGATGTCGTTTTTCTCCACTCTCGTAGGAGCGGAAAATCGACGTAAGGGCGCAATTCGCATCGACATAGTACATGTGCGATCCGACAATCGCCGCCGCGGCGCAAAAGGTTCACGAGGGCTCCGTCGCATTGCAGAAAGCTCTCGATGAGTTTCGCGAATCTAACTTGACGTCGTTTTGGCAACACCCGTTCATGTTGCTCGATACCGCGATGGACAAGATACGCGCTCTCTTCCGTCCGGGAGACGGACTCGTGTATAGCAAGCGTATCGCGACGAAGCACGAGACGAGGGTCGTCGTCAGGGCTATCAACGTGCTTGACGAGAAAGTGTGTGCGATCGCAGATGACCTTGCTAAGCTTTACAACGTGGCGGGCGAGAGCGTTCAGGACAAACTGACGGTACGAATGCTTCAGAACGTTCAAGTGACGCTCTTACTCTTGGACGGTGACGATCAACGTTGGGCAGACGGCGAACACGTGTTCGCCGTCGGTTTGTTCTACTACATCGGTGGGCAACCCCGCAACACGAGTGAGTTGAAGCTCGTGACTCTAGGGTTCAGGTTTTACAGGCCGCGCATGAAAGGCTCCGGATTAACCTTTGACACGGTTACGTTGGATCGGTTTGACGAGATCGACAACAGGATCGGCTGGAACGGTTCCATCATCGGCAAGACAGAGTGCGACGTCGTCGAGTGTAGCGTGTGCGGCGCGGCGGAGTGTCCATTCGGAAACCCGTTGCACAACCATCTTGACGGTTGTCCGTCGTGTTACTTGAGCAACGCGCGCGTGCGCGAGGGCTCCCAGATGCCGCAGCATCTGAAAGAACTCCTCGATAGAGTCACTGCCGCGTCGCGGCGACTAACGGAACGCGATGAACAAGATAGGCGCTCTAACACATGAACGCCATCACGCTATCCTCTCCTATGGGGAGAAGAAAATCGACGTCAGGACGCAATTCGCATCGACGTAGTGCATGTGTGATCCGACAATCGCTGCCGCGGCGCAAAAGGTTCACGAGGGCTCCATCGCATTGCAGGGAGCCTTCATCAAGTTCCGAGAAAGTCACAAAGCGGATCTGGAACCGCACCACAGGTTTATCCTGATCGAGATCGCCATATCCAAGATACATACTCTCGTTCTCCCAGGCAGCGGGCTCGTGTATGACAAGCGCCTCTTAGTGACGGAACATAAGGCCGTTATCAGGTCTCTTGTCGCGCTTGACAAAGTTGTGCGAGCGCTCGCATGCGCCTTCGTTGGGCTTGACGGCTTGAACGATAACATCGTTCGGGACGTTCAAGTGATGCTCTTGCTCTTGGACGGTGACGACCAGCGGCATTCGTCTGAGAATCAAGTGTTCGCCATTGGTCTGATTTACTACTTCGATGTACAAGCAGACCGCTACGTGGATGTGAGGCGGTTGAGACGCATGACCCTGGGCTTCAGGTTTTCATCGGAGTGGTATGATACGGTCCCGTGGGAACGGTTTGACGAAATCGACAGCAGGATAGGCTGGAGCGCTCTCATCATCGGGACAAAATGCAGTGATATATGGTGTCACAGACACGGAGCGATGACGATTAATAAGACTCATCGTCACGACGACAAATGCCCACCGTGCGGTGGCAACGCGTGACATCGTCAACGCTACGCTCTGAGATTCCGTCGTGAGCGCGTAGGCGCTTATCCTCTCCCAAAGGGAGAGGATTAGGCGATCCCCGGAAAGGTGTCCTTGACGCCGCGTTCGAAGTACTCGTTGAACTCCGCCTCGCGGATGTACCCTTCGCCGACGAACTCCTTTCGTAGCTCCGCCCGTAGAGTGACAACGTTCTTCATGATGAAGTCCTTGTACGCCTTGACGTCCTCCGGCTCCGCGTCGTCCAGACAACCCATCGACGCCGAGCCGCGTTGATCCTCGTCCTCAATGGCTTGGATGCGGGCGTTCATACGTCCGACGATGTTGGCCTTGATCTGCGACTCCCAGGAGATGACGAGGGTGGCGTCGTCGAGGCTCAGAACGTTGACGAAGCGAGCGGCGTGTCCGGAGCTGCATGTGTCGGACATGTCCACGAGCTCCTCAAACATTCGATCCTCGAGATTCTCCCTCTTACCGTCCTCCTTCTGCTGTATGCGAATCCACACGTGGATGAAGACCTCGGCGATGGTGACTTTCAGTTTGGTGAACGTGGCCGTGTCGACGCTGACGCGGTTGAGCGCCTTATACGCCTTGAACTTGGTGGCTTGATCTCCGCCCTTTCGACGAATCATCTCCGTCACCTCCTGATGCACCTCGTTGTACTGTCTGAGAGCGACGTTGGTCTCGTTGACTATCCGCTCAATGAATCGTTCGACGCACTCGTGAGTCTTGTCGTCGTGCACGTTCTGAGCGTTGGAGTATATCGTCCTCGTCCGTTCCAGAAGGTTGCCCTTGTTACCCTCGACGGTGGCGAAGCCGAGATCGGCGATGACCTGACGAGCGATACGACGTTGGTCAGGAGTACCCAACCGTAGAACGACGTCGGCGGCGTCACCGCGGATGTTCTGATCCTTAACGTCGTCGTCCGTCGCCACGGCGAGGAGCGTATCCCCTACGCTCTTCTTCTCCACGTCGTCCACGCATCTCATGGCCAACATGTGCTGGCCCGACAGAATGCGCTCTCGCACGCCGTTGGATTTGTTGTAGAAGAAGGCGGTCTGAAGGCTGTACACGAACTCCTCGTCGTACGGAACCTTCAGCTTCTGTACGTTCAGCATGGTTCCGATGCCCGTGGTCGAGATGAAGCCCGCTATCACACTATACCTGAACTCCGACGGGTATGAGGCGCTATCGATGATCTCCAGCAGCGCCTCTTGCGCCGTCTGAAGGTGATCGTCGTTCTCGCTGGCGAAGAGATAACGAGTGGCCTCGACGCGGTACTTCACCATAACCGAAGTGTCGCACGCCAAATCGGAGAAGCAATCGTAACAAACGTCGAACTGAGAGTGGTTGTACAGGCTGACCGCGGTAATCATACGCTCGTGCGAGCCGATGGCTTGCGAACGCGTGACTTGCACTAGAATGCGTACCATGTTGTCACACTCGGCTCCTCGGAGGAAGCCCACCATATCTCTGAACCTGGCTAGCATATCCGCGCCCTCTTCGGGAATGTGCTTGAGGTATGAGGTTAGCGCCTTCAATCTGTCGTTCGGGGTTAGGGTGGGTAGCAGACACAGTTGGCTGTATATCTTCCTCGCCTCCTCAATGGCCGCCGTGTGCTTGGCCACCACATCTCTGGACAACGGAGGCTCCTCTCTCTTCCCCTTTTCCAGAGTGAAACCGCGTTGCGCACGTTTGCAATACGCTTGATACGCGTCCCATCCCGGAGGAGGCTTGCACAGGGCCTCGGCCTTCTGAAGAGTGCTCATTGCTACGTATTGTAACGCGTTTATAGCGGTTATTGCGGCTAACCCGGGTTACTGAACTTACGAATGTAGCGCAGTAAGTCGACAGAATCGAGAAGAGCCGTCTTAACGCCCTGAACCTTCTTTATCTCTCTCTTGAGCCGCTTCTCCTCGGCCGGGCCCGCCTCCCTCATGCGTTCTACCAGCTTCTGTACGTTCTTCTCTTTGATCTCTTCCATCCTCTTCCTCTCCGCTGCGGTACCGTTGAAGCGTGATAAGAACTTGCTGAACGAGTCCTTCGTCAATCCTTCGGGACGTCGTTCTATCCTCCATATCATCGCGGCTATGAGCGTCTCGGGATGATACATCGCTAAGTCCTCGACCTCGATGCCGCCAACGTGTTGAATGACCTCTTCCATCGTCGATCTGTTGACGCGAGCCTCGCTAAACTCGCTTCTGTTAACGGCGGCCATGAACATCTTCCACGGGAAGTCTGTGCGTCTCAATTCCCCTCCGAGGCGCTCGTAGTCCGCGGTCACGAGACCGGCACGCGCTTCATACTCTCTCTCCTCTTCCGCTCGTTCAACGATCTCCTCTTCCGCTGGCTCAACCACCTGCGCTCCAAACTCGTCCCCGAAGAGAACCGCGTACCTAGCCACCTTTCTTTCCGTCTCTTCCATTATCGTTGCGGCAGAGAAAACGCCTTAAGAAATCGTCGTAAGACACGTATGAGCTCGTCTAGCAGCGGTGACGCTACCGCGCAATGCGCAATGTGCTCCGACAGACCGATACAGGACTCTCATTTTTGTTACCAACATCATCCCATCCAGGCGCAAGTCAACGCCGAGATGGTGGTCGGAGAGTGCACCTTATGCTGCGAAATCGTCTCCCTAACACGTCTCAACTGCGGTCACACGCTGCATTTGAAGTGCGCCGCGTCTATGATCAACCCCGAATGTCCCATATGCAGGTCTCCGCTCACCAACGTTCCTGAGGAAGTGATCCGTTCCATACGAGCCAAACAGGGAGAGTTCAAGGAGGAGTGCGAGGCCGAAGACAGACAGGCCGTCTTGCGCATGGTGCGAGAGAACGACAATCCGAACGTGAGAGTGTCCGCCGCCATCGTCGCCGCTATGCAGTTTCTCCGGGATCATGGGGTTCCCATGCGATACATACCGCAAGGCGTCGAGGTCACGGTGGAGGCGAATGCGCCGCAGCCTAACTTCTCGAACGTGGTACTGCAAGAGGTCATACGCCGTCTCGTCGTTGACTGCGTGGACGATTCTACGTTTTGCTCCAAATGCGAGTTGCCGCGATCACTTTCGCCTGAAGAGAGCGATACCAACCCCTTTGAGGAGGAAAACGCCGTTCTCGCGACGGTACAACGACACGTCGCGGTGCACGTTACATAACGAAGGCGTTATGTACTTACGGGGTGCCAATACCACCGGGGGCCCCGGTGATGGCCCGCGTCATGTAAACAATGCCATCACTCCACACTTCCACGCTGTCACCGGGGGCGGCCGCGCCCCCCATAAACGTGACCGAAGGAGCTGCAATGAGCGGACCGAACCCCACGGGAGTGAGGATCGTCCCGAACATAGGAGCCCCGGAAACGGTCACCGATCCCGCGCCCACCGTAGTCAACACGAAGCGGAAGTTCAGGCCCGGATTGGCCACGGGCGTGGGAAGGGTGATCATAAACGGAGCGACTCCGGCGGTAATTCCGAGCGTTTGACCGCTGCTGGTCTTCGTTAGCACCGTTGCCATGGTAATAGGCGAAGGAGTTGGTCCGATCAGCGTAGTACCGCTAATGAACGTTTGTCCGCCGGCCGGAACCAGCGATATGAAACCCGCAACGGCCAAAAGTCCCGCCGAACCGGCTGCGATTGTAACGCCGCCGCCCGCCGGCGTTGTCAGTTCAATGGTGTCGTTGTCCGTGCCGTCGTCGACGCACACGGACGTGTCGCCGTCGGCGTCAACGATGCAGGTCTTGGCCGCGTCTGTACCACCATCGGGTATCTTGTGCCAAGCGGCGCCGTTGGAGTAGTAGACGCTTCTACTCGTGTTGTCGTACATTAGCGCTCCCGGCGCGCCAAGGGGTTCCGGCGCGCTAAGGATCCTGGCGGGAAGACCGGTCTTCTCAGTTGACCTTGTGGCGATGTGAGTACGCGTGGAGTTGAGACGCGGTCCGGTAACCAACGTTCTGTCTCCTGCGGACATGTTAACATGGTCGAAGATAAAAAAACTCTCTTCTCTCATTTCGGACCCCACGTGCGTACGCTCTTGTCACACGACGCGCTGATGATCCGGTTATCAGGCAAGAACGCTACGCACATCACTGAGCCCGAGTGACCTTCAAGGATCGTTGTGCACTCGCCGCTCTTCGCATCCCACACGCGCGCGTTGTGATCTGCCGAACCGCTGACGATCTGCGTACCGTCGGGTGAGAACGCTACGCTTGTGATCCCACCCGCGTGCCCTCGGAGTGTCAGTTCGCACTCTCCGGCTAGCCACATCTTCAGCGTCTTATCGGCCGATCCGGTGACGATCCGCATACCGTTGGACGAGAACGCTACGCACAATACCGCCTGACTGTGCCCTCGAAGCGTAAATTGGCGACAGCCATCCACGCTCCACACACACGCTGTGTTGTCATACGAACCGCTGACTATGGTCAAACCGTCGGGCGAGAACGCGACACACATTATCGCCTCGTGATGATTTTCAAGCGTCCACCTTCTACCACTTTCCGTATCCCACACCGTCACACTCTTGTCAGTAGAGCCACTCGCTACGCGCTTACCGTCGGGCGAGAACGCGACGCACATTATCGTCGCTATCGTGCTTGAACGGTTTTTGAGCGATATAAGGCACTCGCCGGTGCCCGCGTTCCGTAATTTCATGCTGTACGAGCCGCTGGCTATGAGCGTACCGTCGGGTGAAAAGGCGACGCCCAACGCCGCGCTCGTATGGGCCTGAGTCGCCCATTCACTCTTCCCGCCTTTGACTCGAAACACTTCCACAAAACCGTCATACGATCCGCTGACGATTCGCTCGCAGTCTGGCGAAAACACGAGGCTTATCACTGGGTTTGAATGGCATCCGAGTATCCGCTCGGATATCATCACGTAGTCGTTCGTTCCCGCCTCTCGTTCGCTCAGAGCAGCCCACACATCCCTGAGTGAATGAATCGTTTGCTCCGCATGCTTGATCGTGGCATATAGCTTATCGATCTCGTCTTTCATAGCCACTAGCGAGGCTCTGGTCGTCGATGACATTTGTGACACTTCGTTGTGGCACTTCGTTGTGTCACAAATGTCAATTTTGTCTTGAGAGAAGTTCATTCGAGACACCACACGCGCATCGTCTTGTCGCATGAACCGCTGGCGACGCGTTTACCGTCGGGCGAGAAGGCGACACACCGTATCTCGCCAGTATGACCTTCAAGCGTACGCTCATTTGTCTCCGCGTTCCAAACTCTTACAGAGTTGTCGTCAGAACCGCTGACAATTCGTTCGCCGTCGGGCGAGAACGCCACGCTCTTCACCCAACTTGAATGGCCTTGAAGAACGCGTTCGCACGTGTTATCAGCGCGCCACACATGTATAGACCCGTACGAGCCGCTAACGACGCGTGTTCCGTCGGGAGAGAACGCGACGCTCGTCACCCAATCCGTATGACCTTTGAGGACGCGTTCGCACGTGCCGAATCCGGCGCTCTTGAAGTTAACGTTCCACACACGCAGGTTCTTGTCGAACGAGCCGCTGACGAGTCGTTTGCCGTCGGGTGAAAACGCTATGCTGTTCACTCCGCCCAAATGGCCCTGAAGTTTTCGTCGGCACACGCCGGATACGTCGGTAATGTCCGAGTTGGATATCGTCACGCTCGTATCGTCCGAACCGCTGGCTATGAGATAACCGTCGGGCGAGAACGCCACGCATAAGACCATTTTCGAATGGTGTTGTAGCGTCAACGTGCACTCTCCGGTCTCTATGTCGTACACTTTCACTCTGTACGAGCAACTAGCTACGCGCTTACCGTCGGACGAGAACGTCACGTCCGTCACCGAGCTCGTGTGGGCTTCGAATGTCCGCACGACGTTCGCGGTGTTCGCGGTGTTCCACACTCTCACGTAGCCATCGTACGACCCACTCGCTATGCGCGTACCGTCGAGAGAAAAGGCAGCGCTCGCCGTTTGATCCGATTGCCCTTGAAGATGCGTGACCGACGCCATCGTGTCCTTGACGAGATGCCCAACGATGACACGAGGCGGTGCGTCACGAGCGACGCACATTTCTCGGAGGTTATCGAGCGCCTCCTCCACTTCTCTCACTCTCTGACGTAGCTTATCGATCTCATCCACGATCTCTTTGGTCGTCATGATGGCGCTAACACCCTTTACATCACGAGATAGCGTCGATTTTTTGTCACTGACGAAGTCGCGTCTCCCGTAAGGAGATGTGATTACGTGGCCGTGATGCCACCCGCCGCAGAAGTGACCGCGCGAGCGAACCAATGCGTCGAGGTGCTGTAAACCTCCAAGTTATCACCGACCACCGCCGTCCCACCGACAAAGTTGATGTTAGTGCCGGTCGCCGTCACCGTAGCGGTATCGTTGACGATGGTACCGCGCATGACAGCGCCGGCTCCGGTGGCAACGGAAGTAGTTCCGGCGGCGTCGGTTAGGATGAAAAAGCGGTAGCTCAAACCAGGAGGAATCGATCCCTCCAGTGATGGAAGGGTGATGGTATACGCGCCCACCGTCTGAGTGACATCAAAAGTTGTACCGCTCTGGAGCTCGGTCAACGTTGTCGTTCCTGAGATCGACCCGGCCGTCACTCGTAGACCGGTGACGGAGGTCGTATTGGTTGCGCCCGTCGGAGTCAGAAAGATGGTACCGTCGGTTGTAGTGACCGAGACTCCTTCGGTGCCCGCTTCAACGTCGACGCCGCCATCAGCGTGACTCGCAGCGATTCGAACGGCGTCCGAGGCGTCTTGAGACGAGTCGATGTCGATTCGACCCGAAGCATCGACGTCGACACCGGTGTCGCCCGCCTCAACGACGATGCCGCTGCCGGCACCGACCGCGGTGAGACGAATGGCGTCATTCGCACCCGCCTGGGACGAGTCGAGGCTGATTTGACCCGTAGAGTCAACGTTGATACCCGTAGTACCCGATTCGACCTCGATGCCGCCGTCAGCGTGACTGGCAAAGATCCGAATCGCGTCCGAGGCGTCCTGCGCCGAGTCGAGGTTGAGCTGGCCCGTGGTGTCGACGTCAACACCGTCGGTGCCCGCGTCAAGATCGACGCCGCCGGAACCGCCGGATCCCACATCGACACGCAATCCGCCAGCGAGATCCGTAGTGACGAGTTGGATGGCGTCGGCCACCGCCTCTCCGGCGCTAACGATGACGCTGCCCAACACGGAGTTCAACGTCAAATCGGATCCGTTCACGGTGAAGTTGGAGTCAGCGCCAGCGTCGAGCGAGATACCACCCGTAGTGTCGACGGCAACGCCCGTGGTGCCCGCGTCAATGTCGATACCACCGTCGACGTGGCCCGCATTGATTCGAACCGCGTCTGCCGCATCCTGCGCCGAGTCAAGATTGAGTTGACCGGTTGTGTCGACCAGAAAACCGGCGCTACCGACGTCGACGTCAACGCCGCCCGCTGCGGGCGTTTCCATGGCGATGATGTCGTTGTCCGCACCGTCGTCGACGCACACGTGTGTGTCACCGTCCTGATCCTCGAGACAGACCACTCCCGCGGTGGAGCTGAGAAGCATGCGCCACTCCGATCGTGTAGCGTAGTGCACGTCGGCGGTTTCGTCGTCGTACATGATCGAACCGAGCGGCCTCAGCGGCTCCGGGCCAACGGTTAGAAGTCTAACTGGAAGAGTCAACACCGTGCTCGACCTCGCCCTAGTAGATGAAGAGGGAGTGCTGACGCTTCCGTCTTTGATCGTGAAACCAAGTGGCACCGACATGTTACTCGAATCCAACAGAAAAATCTCGCGTTTTAAGGCGAAGTGATTTGTCCGGCAGCTCTGGCAATGGCCCGAACTATGTAAATCGTACCGTCGCTCCAGAAATCCATGTTGTTGCCGGCACTAGTCGCAGCGGCTGCAAAAGTGACCGTTGCCGCGGCAATTCCGGTGACGGCTCCGGGTGAGATAATCGTGCCATCGCAAGCGACGGGAGAGATTATCGTAATTGCTCCAGTGTACACAAAGGGCACGGTCAGAAAGAAGCGGAAACTAACGCCCGGGTTGCCGACGGGAGTGGGCAACGTAATCATAAACCCTCCTCCCGGGGAAGCCGGTGGCGGCGGAAGCTTGAACGTTTGACCGCTATTGGCCAAGGTAAGAACGACCGTGGCTACAATGGGCGAAACGGTGGGCCCAATCAACGTAGTGCCCGACACGAACGTTTGTCCGCCCGTAGGAACGATACTGATGCCGGCGGTGCCAGCGTCAATGTCAATACCGCCGGCAGCGTCACTCGCAAAGATTCGAACGGCGTCGATGGCCACTTGGGTCGAGGTGAGGTTGAGTTGACCCGACGTGTCGACGTCGATACCGGTGCTGCCAGCATCAACGTCTATACCGCCATCGGTGTGGCTCGCAACGATTCGAACGGCGTCAGGGGCATTTTGAGCCGAGTCGAGATTGAGTTGGCCGGACGTGTCGACGTCGATACCGGTGCTACCAGAGTCAACGTCGATACCGCCGTCGACGTGGCTCGCAACGATTCGAACG
>Ga0187892_10000344_pt1 | contig 122384 bp, 98 predicted proteins | sample MA1701073metaG_FD_139345 | JGI IMG/M metagenome (GOLD analysis project Ga0187892, IMG submission 139345) | Bio-ooze microbial communities from a basaltic lava cave in the Kipuka Kanohina Cave System on the Island of Hawaii, USA - MA170107-3 metaG ... | reverse complement strand
TTAGCGTTGTCATTCCTCGCCTTAACGTTGTCATTCCGAGCGCAGCGAGGAATCTGCATTTGCCTTAGCGTTGTCATTCCTCGCCTTAACGTTGTCATTCCGAGCGCAGCGAGGAATCTGCATGTTGCCTTAGTGTTGTCATTCCTCGCCTTAACGTTGTCATTCCGAGCGCAGCGAGGAATCTGCATTTTCTTCTGTCGCGTGCCGCTCCTTCAGGCTATCCCACGGATACGTGTTCGCTTTCACTCGCCGGTAATTCTCATCCAGCTTAGGCTCCAGCAGCAGGATAGCGGCGATCCGCCGCGTCATTTCGGTCACGTAACGCGCCTCTTCCTTTTTCAGCGCCCGCCCCAGCAGCTTCTCTTCCCGGTAGGAGAGCCACTTCTTCATCACCTGGTAGCCCCCGATGGTGTACTCCCAAACCCAAACCGGCACATTCTCCCAGTACGCCACGTCGTTCAAGTACACGTCGCAGGTCCGCTCCCCCAGGTGCGCCAGCGCTTCCTTCTCACTTAACCCCAGGTTCTTCGCCCCCGCGGCAATCGCTTTCCGTTCCGCCTCGCTGTAGTCGCGCTCCACCAGCCGCCCCTTCCCCGGCATGGTCACGCCCTCCTTCCCAGCGTGCCCCCATCCCGCGGTCACGACCAAATCGCCTTCTCCGAGCTGTGTTTCTTTGCTTTGAGATTTCAAATCTCCAATCTTAGATCCTGCTTTCCGCACAACACCCAAATGCCGCAACTCTTCCCGAATCTCCCCCTCCGTCACTCCCGCCACTCCTGCTTCCGTGTCCAGCAGCGCCGCCACCTGCTCCCCGAGCGCCGCGCTCGCTTCCAGCAATTCCTTCCCGTTAGGTAGAGGAATTCGCGGCCAGTCCAGACGAATACCATCTGCATTCTCAGAAAGATATTCAGAAGAGTAGCCAATCGCCAAACAATGCATCCATACCAAGCTAGCACCGGAATCGCTTTCCGGATCCGCGATCCCAATTAGATGCAAGAACCTGCGGACTAAGGGCGAGTAGTTGGCCTTCGCTATTGCAGCGATCCCAGGCATGGCGGTTTGGACAGCATGGGATTTCTCGCCGCGCGTGGACCGCAAACGGAGAGGACAGAAATAGGCATCAGTACTAAGCGCATGCTGATACCCCATCGAGCTGACAAGAAAGAAGGGCACTCCTTCTGGCGAGGCAACACCTTTCCTTCGGCTCACGAGAGCCCGATTTCCGAGCCAGCATTCTTCCGCGTAATCGGGGCGTGGCTCATTCCATAGTGGCCGCACTGAGGTGTAATAGCACCATCGGGAATCCATGGGGCGCATCACTAGCTTTCTAACGGAACCGAGATTGAATTCTTCCTTTGCCAGGACTCGTAGCCGTGTTTCCTTGGCATCGAATCGTGCAAAGTCCTTAGCTAGCGCAGGGAAGGCCCTTCCAAACGCCTCCCATGTCAGGGACTTGTCGAAGTAGTGCTTCATCCTCTCTTCCAACCTACTACGGTCAACTGAAATGAGAGCTTCTTCTCTGTTTTCGAGGATGCCCAAGGTTGGCGAGACACCCGGGAGATCGCTTAGGCTTGGCCACCCCGAATAACTTGCGGAAACCCTCGTAGGCCTAAAGGAAAACCGATTAAATTGGGAAGGGTTAGATTCAAAATAGGCGTCATCAAACTCCTCGTTGCCCAGCGAGGCCATCAATTCGTTTCGCTTGTTCTCGCCCCAAAAATGACGGAATCGGACTATCGGCCTTTTCGCATGAGTCCCTTTCCGCACCAAAAGAGCAATGGAGGTTCCGACCCGAATGCCCTCGCGGTTTCTCTCCGTGGAGAAGACGCTCGGGTCTGGCTTCCCGTCCGGGGTCATTTTCCCAGTCTGGCGGCTATCACCGTTTAGGCAGTCAAACCAAAGCTTGTCGAATTCGTTGAGAAACCGCTTGCGCATTACAACGAATGAAGGATCCCCCAGGTACGAAAAATTGCTGATGTAACACACAATCCCCTTGTGAGGCTCTCGGTCAACAATCCTTCGCTCCGCAATCCTGAAGAAGCGAACATAGAGATCGTCCAGATTGAATTTCTTGATTCCCCATTCTTTGACGAGGCCTTCCTTGTAAGGCTCGACGAGCGTCTCCTCCTCTTTGGGGCTTACTCCAGCAAAGGCGTTGTAGGGAGGATTGCCGAGAATCACCAATATCGGCTCCTCGCGCTTTACCTTGCCTGAGCTCCGGCGTTCCTCTTCCATCTCCGGCCAGACCAGTGGTTTCTGCTCTTGGGCCTCCCACCCCGTTAGCGAGTTCGTTAGGAAGACTCCAGCGCGCTCGCCCAATTGTTCGTCGAGCGGCGCCCCGATTTGTTGTAAGAGCAAACCAATCTGCAAGTGAGCGACGACAAAGGAGGCGGGAATCAACTCAAACCCACGAATCCTCTTGATGGCCGCTTCCTTTACCTCAGCAGCAAGAAGAGCATCCTGTCCCTGCTCCCTCAGCGTCGCTTCAATGGACCGCAGCACCTCCACAAGATACGAGCCCGTTCCATTGCCTGGGTCAAGAACGAACACTTTCCTGTCCGCCAGTCCGTCCTTGCAGTTCAATTCTTCCCGTAGAGCCGTGTCCACCCGCGCTACCATGTATTTCACGATCTCTGGCGGCGTGTACCATACGCCTAGTTGCTTCCTTAGGTCTGGATCAAACGCTTCGAGAAACGGTTCATAGAAGTATTGGACTGCATACTCCTCTTGGAACCGCTGAAAGAAGTTCGCCCGATCTACGCGCGTTAGTAACGCGGCGCTCCAATCCATGAGTTCTGAAAGGCGAAGTTCTTCAAGTTGACCGGGATCGGCAACTTCATGGAACAACTTCCGGAGCACAGGCACTCGCAAGAGTCGTGCCGTCATGCTCCAATCGAAGCGCTCCTTCGACCCGGGAGACCGCTGCCGCGCCCACAACACCCAAGCCGAAAACACCCCGTAAAACAATGTCTGGATCAGGCTCGACCGGAAAAAGTGTTCCCCTTTCTCGTCTTCGAACTTAATTCCCAGTGCCTCTTCCAAGGAGCTTCGCACTGACCCAAGCGCCGGCACTTCCGGAACAGATTCAATGCGCGCCAGAGCATCCTTAGCGTAGGACGCCAGAAAGAACGCCACATCCTCCGGCGCATCCAGCCGCACCCGGTGCAGCATCACCCGCTTCAAATACTCGCCAAACCGCACTCCGTGCGCGGCCGCGGTCTTTTGCGGGTGCGCTGCCCCTTCCCAGAATTCCCTTTCGCTCCCTGCTAGCGTGTAACGCTCCAGCGTCACCGGCTTTCCTTCGTGGTCGTATCCCGCCAGCAGCCAGTCCCGCAGGTTCGTCACCAGCACCTGCTTGTATTCTTTCAGGTACCTTTGCGCCTGCTCGCCTTTAGCGATCTCCTCCACTTCAAACTTCGGCCCCGGAGGTTTCACTTCAATGGCCCCGCGCAGCGGCTTCTGCCCCGCTCGCGGGGTGTGCCCCTTCTTCTTCTCCCGCTGGTCATCGCTGTAGAACCCCGCGTCCGGGCTTCCTGCCCCCTTGTTCGCTAGCGTCAGCACGCAAAAAACGTGCGGCTTCAGTGTCTTCCCGATTTCATTGAACAGTTGTTCCAGCCCGCCATAGTACGAGGTCTCTTTCACCCCGCCTCCGGTCGAGTGGATTCGTTCCGCTGCTTTGAGGAATTCTTCGAGTGGCTTGGTTTCGTCCATCGGGTTCCTGCTAGTTACCACGTCTGAATGACCGGCGCAACGTCCTTTAGTACTTGCTTGCCCTCTGGGTAATCTCGGCAATCTGCGGATTCCCCGTCTCTTTCTGAGTTCTGCGCTCCGAGTTCTGCGTCACCAGTCACCAGTCACCAGCCACCCAGCCCAAGCACCTTGCACCCAGCACCTTCAGCACCTTCTGCCTTCCCCTCTCCCCTATCCCCTCTACGCTAGCCCCTCCCAAGTACCCCTTGACTTTCGCCTTTTCTTTCTGTTATCATCCTGCTTTGGTGATATGGACGCCATAGCAAGGCAACGGCCAATGATACGCGACCGGCAGCTAATGGCAATCGCGGCCACCCCGGAACCACCGGACCTGATATGTCCCCTCCGGCCTTCCTTTCCTTCCGCTACCTCTTCTGCTTCCTTTACTTCCTCTACTTCCTTCACTTCCTCCACCTCCCCCGCCTCCCCCACTTCCTTCCCCTCCTTCACTTCCCTCACTTCCTTCGCTCCTAGTTACTTCCGTATAACCATGTGCAAAAGTTTCATACTATCCCTCAACTCCTTCCCCATCTATCACTTCCAGGGTAGTACCCAAAGTACCCAAAACTCGCAAACCGCTCATCCTGCCGGATTTAAGTACGAAGTACAAAGGGGGGGGGTACCCCCGAACTCCTTCCCGTTCCCCTCTCCCACCGTTTGCAGCTCAGTTACCCCCCACCCGCCCCTCTCCCTCCCCACTCTCCCCTCTCCCCTCCCTTTTCACCCCTTCAACTCTGCACCCCTTTCACGAGTTCTCCCGCCCGCCCCTCGCCCCACTCCCCCTCTCTTTCAACAACCCCTTGCTTCCAGTGGTATATTGGAGCCACGCGCAGTGCTCGCCGCGGAGGTGGTCTTATGGATCGGCGAATGGTCAAAGGTAGCTCTCAGCCCTCAGCCGTCAGCCCTCAGCCGACGGTCGCGAGCCGTGAGTCACGAGGGACGCGACACGAGTCACGAGTCACCAGTCACCTGTCAGCAATCACCCCGCTAGCCACTGGCCATTGGCCACTCGCCACTCGCCGCTGTGGGCTGTTAGCTGTCGGCTGTCAGCTCATTGCCCTCTTCGCGCTGCTGCCCCTGGACGCGCTGGCCCAGACCACGCGCCGCAACACCCCGGACACCACCGTGCGCCAATACGTGATCCGCGGCTCCGTGCGCAACTCCGCCAACGACATGACCCTGGAGATGGTCAAGGTGGACCTCAAGCGCTTCACCGGCGAAACGCTTTTCTCCGCCTTCACCCGCTCCAACGGCGAGTTCGAGTTCGTGAGCCTGAGCGGCGGCGAGTACATCATCGAGATCAACCACCCCGAGTTTGAGCCCTTCCGGGAGACCATCCAGTTGATGAACACCTCGCGCATTGGCGTGATGCTGTTCCTCAAGCCCGCCACACCCAACGGTCCCGTGCCCGCCGGCGGCGCGGTCAGCGCCCGCGAGCTCACCATCCAGCAGAACCACAACGGCGCCTACCGCTCCTTCCAGAAGGGCATCGAGCGCATCGGCCGCAAAGACATCGCCGGCAGCCTGCGCCACTTCGAGAAAGCCGCCGCGGAAATGCCCGGCTACTACGAAGCGCTGCACATGAAGGGCGTGGCCTACTTCGAGATGGGCCAGCTCAAGGAAGCCGAGGACGCGTTCCAGATGGCCATCCGCGTCAGCGACAGCCACTTCGCGCAGCCCTACTTCGCCCTGGCGGCCCTGCGCACCTCGGCCAAGCAGTACGCCGAGGCCGAAGCACACGCCCGGGCGGGAGTCAACATTGACGACCGCGCCTGGCGCGGGCAGTACGAGTTGGCCCGCGCCCTGATGGGCCAGAACCGCGTGGCCGAATCCTGGACCGCGATTCAGCGGGCCCGCGAACTGAACCCGGAGTACCCGGAAATCTACCTGGTCTCGGCGAATATCAACATGCGGCGGCAGGACTCGGTCGCTCTGATTAAGGACCTGGACGAGTACCTGCGCCTCGAGCCCGCCGGCCCCTACAGCGAACAGGCGCGCAAGATGCGCGACGCCGTCCGGGCGCGGATGGCCGCCCAGGGCGCTCCGAAGTCCGCGGGCGCAACCACGCCGCCCCCGCCCCGGTAAAGGCCTGTGGGGTCGTGGCGATTCCGGACACTGTTGCAGGTGTCCGGACGCACCCGGGCGTGTCCCGTTTCCGGCCACCCGACCCGCCTCGCCGGCCCCTGCACAAAAATGTTGCAACTTTCTTTTCCGCAACGAAACTTTTTTTCGCGTGTTCCGTCTATACAGGCAAGACCACTCGCGGGGTAGGAGGCTACCACCACAGGGCAACCGACCGTTGCTTCCTACCCCTTAATCCTCGAAGTTAGAGGTTTGAGGTTGGAGTAGAAGTCCCCCTTCTCACCCCCGGGTGATTGGGTGCGGTCGAGCTTGCGCGCCAATGGCGCCGGACTGCGCTAGAATCCCCACCGCCAACCTGCGCCAAGACTGAACGAGGCAGACGGTGGGAAGGAGGGCTTCGCCGTGAAGTCAATTCGCCGAGTAGTGGTTGCCCTGTCGCTGGCGTGCTGGGCGCCCGCGGGATTCGCTCAGGTCAAGGCGGAGGACCTGCTGCGCGAGATGCGCTGGCGTCACGTGGGCCCGGCCGTGTTTGCCGGGCGCGTGGTGGACGTTGAAGCGGTCGAGAGCGACTTCCGCCACGTGGTGGCCGCTTCCGCTTCCGGCGGCGTCTGGAAGTCCACCAACGCCGGCACCACCTGGACGCCCATCTTCGACAACTACCCCAGCGCCTCCATCGGCGATGTGGCCATCTTCCAGCGCGACCCCAACATTCTCTGGGTGGGCACCGGCGAGGCTAACAACCGCAACTCGGTGGCCTGGGGCGACGGCCTCTACAAGTCCACCGACGGCGGCAAGAGTTTCGTCCGTGCAGGCCTGGCCAACACCTACCAGATCGCGCGCATCGTCACGCACCCGGCGGACGCGAACACCGTGTATGTGGCGGCCATCGGCAACCTGTGGGGCTACAGCGGCGACCGCGGCCTGTTCAAGACTACCGACGGCGGCTTAACCTGGACGAAGCTCGCCGGCGGCCTGCCCACGGATGAGAAGACCGGGGCGACTGACTTGGTGATGGACCCGTCGGACCCGCGCGTGCTCTACGTGGCCTTCTACCAGCGCCTGCGCCGGCCCTGGCGCTTCGATAGCGGCGGGCCCAACGGGGGCATCTTCAAGACTACCGACGCCGGCAAAACGTGGACGAAACTGACCGGCGGCCTGCCCGCGGGCGAAACCGGGCGCATCGGCCTGGCCGTTTACCGGCGCAACCCGCGCATCGTCATGGCCATGGTCGAGCACGGGAACCAGCCCGCGCCCGACTCCCCCGACTACGCGGACATGACCAAGCTGGGCACGGGCGTGTACCGCAGCGAAGATGCGGGCAAGACCTGGCGCTTCGTGAACCGTTACAACAACCGTCCGTTCTACTACAGCCAGATCCGGATCAACCCCACCGACGACAAGAAGGTGTACCTCCTCACGACCAGCTTCATGCAGTCGGATGATGGCGGCGCCACCTTCCGCCCGGCGCCCGACTCTTTCGAAGGCGGGCTCGACTTCCACGCCATGTGGATTGACCCGGCGAACGGCGACCGCTACTACCTGGGGAAGGACAAGGGGCTGACGCTGACCTTCGACCACGGCGCGTCGTTCGTGCTCTTCGACAACATGCCCCTCGCGCAGTTCTACGCCGTGGGCGTGGACCACCGCGATCCGTACTACGTCTGCGGCGGCACGCAGGACAACGGCACCTGGTGCGGGCCGCACTTCTCCCGCGACGTGCGCGGCACGCTCAATGACAGTTGGTGGAAGCTCCACTGGGGCGACGGCATGTTCATCCAGATTGACCCTGGCGACTGGCGGCGCGTGTACACCGAAGCGGAGAACGGCAGCGCGCGGCGCTACGACGCGCTCACGCGGGAGGTACAGCCCGCGCGCACCATCACCAATCTGGGCGACTTCTACCCCGGCGCGCAGCCCGCGCGGCAGGGCTGGCCCGCCGGGCTGCGCTTCAACTGGCGCGCCCCGCTGGTGATGTCGCCGCACAACGCGGAGACGCTGTACCTCGGCGGGAACCACCTGCTGCGCACCGTGGACGGCATGCAGAACTGGACGATTATCAGCCCGGACCTGTCCACGAATGACAAGGTTAAGACCGACCCGAACACCGGCGGGCTGACGCGCGACACCAGCGGGGCGGAGATGCATTGCACCATCACGGCCGTTTCCGAGTCGCCGCGCGCGCCGGGACTCATCTGGATCGGCGCCGACGACGGCAACGTGCAGCTTACGCGCAACGGCGGCGCCACCTGGACCAATGTACGGGCCAACATTTCCGGGGCGCCCGACGGCATCTGGGTGAGCGGCATCGAAGCGTCGCGGTTCGACGAGGGCACGGCCTACGTCACTTTCGACGGGCACCGCAGCGCGGACTTCTCCACGTGGATCTTCAAGACCACCGACTACGGCAAGACGTGGGCCAGCCTGGCCGCGGGGCTGCCGGCGAATCAGCCGCTGTACGTGGTGCGCGAAGGGCTGAAGAACCCGCAACTGCTGTTTGTGGGCTCGGAGTTTGCGGTACACGCGTCGCTGGACGCCGGCAAATCGTGGACGCGCCTCGCCAACGGCATGCCCACCGTGGCCACCCACGACCTGGTGATCCATCCGCGCGACGGCGACTTGATCGCCGCCACCCACGGGCGCGGCTTCTACGTGCTCGACGACATTACCCCGCTCGAACAATGGAATGACAAAGTGGCCGCGGCGCCCGCGCACCTGTTCGAGCAGCGCGTCGCAACGGTGTGGAACGACCAGTCGCGCGGCGGCGCCCGTGGCCAATTGCTCTGGGCTGCGGAGAATCCGCCGTACATCCCCAGGCCGCAGCCCGGCGGCGAAGTCCGCGGGCGCGTGCAATCTGGCGCCGTGATCAGCTTCTCGGTAGGACAGGCCTCCAGCCTGTCCGCCCAAACCCGATCGGCCACGAGCGTGACAGGAGGGAACGCGCCTGCCTCCGGCGCTATCCTCGAAATTACCGAAGCCACCGGCACGCGCAAGAGGACGCTGCCCACTTCGGCCGCCGCAGGCATCAACCGCGCGCTGTGGGACCTGCGCTTCGACCCCGCGCCGGAGCAGACGCGGCGCTTCGCGGAGCGCCTCGAGCGGGGGCTCGAACGGCTGGCGCGGCTGCCCGCGGTCACGCCCGCGCAACAGCAGAAGCTCGCTCAGGTGGCGCAGCAAGTGACCCACCTGAAAGGCGCCACCGGGGCCGAGGCCGCCCTGGCCCCCGCCGCGTTGAATGCGACTCACTCCGCGTTGGACGCCGAGTACGGCGACCTGCCCGGCATCGGCCAAGCCCTCGGCCAGCCCCTGCGCGGCGAAGAAGCGCCCCCCGGCGAATACCTCGTCCGCCTCACCGTGCCGGGCTCCAGCGCGCCAACCACGGTAACCGGCCGCCTCACCGTCCGCCCCGACCCGAACAGCCGGTAGGCGCGGCTTTGGGTCGCGCTTTCTCCCATGGTGGATTGGAACGAGGCGGGTTGAACCCGCCCCTACAGCGGAGGTTGCGCGGGGGCTTTGATTTCGCTGATGGATTCGACGTTGAAGCGCTTGTAGTCGGAGAAGCGCTGGACTTGGTTGATCTTGAAGCCGGCGAGCAGCAGGAAGCGCGCGGAGAAATTGATTTCCGCGTAGCGCGGCAGCCACAACTCGCCGCGCACCATCTCCTGCTCGAAGACCACCGCGGAGCCGCGGTGCAGCGAGGCCAGCAGGCCGCCGGCCAAGCGGAAGTTGTCGAGCATGCGCGCTTCGAGGCGGGCCACCTGGCGGGCCTTCTCGTCAATCCACACGATGCCGCCGAGCTTCTGCACCAGGGATTCCGAGCGGTTCTTGGGCTTCAGGCCGGGGCGGGGGCTGAACTCGAAGACCAGCACCTCCTCGCCACGGAAGCGCTCACGGCGGGGGTTGGTGAGCAGGGATAAACGCATGAAGTCGGCGAGAGTCAATCGGCCGTCGTCCTCATCAGAGTTCTGGCCTTGATCCTTGCCCTGGGCGGCGCGCTTGGCGCTTTTTTTCTCGGCCTCCGCCATGCGCTTGGGCTCATCTTTCTTCCACTTCTCGTACTTCTCGATAATCTCCAAGACTTCTTTCTGTTCCTTGCGCTCTTCGCTGGGGGTGAGCTTGCGGCCGTCCTTGCCGATGAGCTTGCGCACGGTCCAGCCGGGACCCAGGTGGAAGACTTCGTAGGTTTTTTCTGATTTTTCCTTGAGGCGGCCCTTGCCGTCCACTTCGAGGTTGGTTTCCTCCAGGGTGTAGGTGTAGTTTTCGCGGATCTTCTCGATGGTCTCCTGGTTTTTCTCGACTTCCTTAAGTAGTGCGGGAACGTCGGGGAGGGGCACGGCGGCGCGCTTGGGGAAATCGAAGACTTCGTCGGCCAGCACGGGGTTGTGGGCGACGTCGGTGAGGGTGACGTCCCAGGAGGCATCACCGCGGCGGATGGTCAGGCGGTGCGGCTCTTGGACCCTCCCTACTGCGCGGTAGTCGGCGTAAAGGATCTCCTCGAGGCCGTCTTCGTAGGGCTGCTGCTCTTTCACCAGCAGGCGGGTTTCGGCGTCGAAGCACAGCTTGCGCTGCACCCCGGTGTGCGAAGTCATTTCCACGACGTTGGCGCGGCGGCCGTGGATGGTCTCTGTGCCTGCGAAGCCCGCGCGCACCTTGTCCTTTTTCCAGTTGAGCAAGCGGTCGTTGCGGAAGAGCGCGGTGGCGCGGGCGCGGGTCTGTTCGTTGCCGGTGACAGTGCGCAGCCCGCCGGCGTCCTCGCGCCACGCCGAGCGGCCATTGGAGGCGTCAATCACCGGGCCGGCGGCGGCGTGCAGCTCGATGTACAGCCGGTCGGGCTTGCGCGCGAACCACAGGAAAGGACGGACCTGGCCGTCGGCGGCGGTGGCCGTGCCGGCGTAACGGACGCTGGTGATGGCCTTCAGCGCCTTCTCGCCGCCCGCGGCCTTGATGTGGTCTTTGATGATGCTGTCGGCCGATTGCGCGCCCGCGGAGGCGGCACAGGCCGCGGCCAGCGCCAGGAAGGACAGGACGCGGTTCAATCGGTGTCCGCAATGCCGTGGGGCCGTGAGTCGTGAGTCGTGATTCGTGATTCGTGATTCGGCCATCTCAATCACCACTACGCTGAGTGCGTTGCGGAAGTTGCCCGCGCAGATGGATGCAGTCTTAGCGGTTGGGGTTGCGAGTGCCGGATCAAAATGGTGGAGCCGAAGGGATTCGAACCCTCGACCTCCTCGATGCCATCGAGGCGCGCTCCCAACTGCGCCACGGCCCCACCGGAAGCGAGTCAATTATAGCACCGGGCGAGGGAGGGTCAACGCCGTACCAGCAAGCGCGCGAGTTCGGTAATTGGCCCTGTCCAGTCGGCGCGAGGCTCTGCCGCAGCGCGCGCGAACACCCACAAGCGAACGCGCTGGTCATCCAGCTCCAGCAGGTCCGAGAAGCGCTGAATGGTCCCGAGGGGATCCGCTTTGAGCCGAGCGGCGCAGTTCAAGAGGTGTTGGGTGGCATCGAACGCCGGGTCGCCTACGAACGGCTTGGGGTCAATGGCCAGCCATGGCTCACGCTGGGCGCGAAGGACGTTCCCGGCGTGCCGGTCCGTTGCCAGCAATGCTTCGGCGGGCGCGCCCTTGGGCAATTCCGCAAAGAGCCGCAGCCCCTCACGAACCAGGCCGTGGTCGGGCCATTGCGCAACCTGAGCCAATGTGTCGGTGCTCCATTGCGAGGTCAGCGCCAATATCGGTCGGAAGGGATGCGGCGCCACCGGTCGGCGCCGCAAGCGAAGCTGGAGGCGGGCCAGGATCAGGTCCTGCTCGGGCTCCGGGGCCGCGCGCAGCGGTGTCCCCGGGTGACACCGTTCCAGGAGCATTGCGCCCAACTCTTGGTCGGCTTCGAGAAGCAGTACGGTCGGGTCGCCATTCCAAAAGCGCAAGCCGGCGATCTCGTGTTCGGCCTCCATGTGCGGCATTCTCACTTTTGGCACGGGATGGGCTCCGCCGCCGCGGGTCGCGGGCGCCACCCAGGCGCAACTGACCTCGTCGCTATCGAAGGGAGCTTCCAGCGTGACCGACCATCGCCGCTCCAGGGTACGCAGCGTGCCCGGCAAGTGCGCGGGCCAGCGCAGGGAATCGGGATTCGTACCGCACGTCGCCGCAAGCCGCGTTGGAATAGGAAAGGACACGACTGGCTCGAGCCAACCAGGATGACGGCATTTGCTATCCTACTGGCATATGGTTGAGGCGGCGAAGGGCTCCCTTTGAGTTGGGCACAGCCAGGAGCGGCTGTGCCACTGGGAACCGGAAGAGGCGTTCCGGTGTCTATTCAACCGAGAAGGGAAGGTTCCGAAGCCGCCGCGGGTTACGCGCAGCGGGCGGCGGAGGCGTTGCGCACAGCCGAGGCTGCCGGGGACGCCTGGGGTGCCGTGGAGGCCAGCGACATGGCGGGTGTCAGCCCTATGCCCTGGGGTTATGACGAAGCCGCATTCGTGTGCGAGCTGCAAGCCGGCTCCGAGCCCGCCTTTGATTTGCTGGTGACCCACTACCACGGCGCCGTGTACGGCCTGGTGTACGGGATGCTCGGGGATGCCGCGGACGCCGCCGACGTCACGCAAGAGGTGTTTCTCAAGGCCTTCCGGGGCATTCGCAGTTTCCGAGGGTCCAGCTCGTTGAAGACGTGGCTCTACCGCATCGCGGTGCGCGAGGCGCTGAACCACCGGCGCTGGTCTTGGCGGCACCTGCGGCAGCAGTTTTCGCTGGACGCGGACGGCGCCGGGGAACGGGCCTTCGAAGTGCGGGACGATGCGGAATCGCCCTTCGAACGCGTGGCCGCGCGGGAAGTGCAGCAAGTGGTGCGCCAGGCGCTCGCGCGCGTGCCCGCGGTTTTTCGCAGTGCGGTGATCCTGCGCGACCTCGAGGGGCTGGCTTACGAGGAGATCGCCGAGGTGCTGGACGTGAGCGTGGGAACGGTGAAGTCGCGGATTCTGCGCGGACGCCACGCCCTGCGCGAAATCCTCCAGCCGCTATGGCGGACCGAACCGGCAGCCGCCCGCGCCAAACTGGCGCCGGCGCCGCTGGCGGGGTTGCCCCCAGACGGCTTGTTGGGAGGTGCGGAATGAACTGCGCGCGAACCCGGAGGCTTTTGCCGGGACTGCTCGATGGCGCTGTGGCCGCCAATGAAACGGAACAGGTCCGGTCGCATCTGACCGCCTGCGCCGCTTGCCGTCACGATATGGAGCGCGTGCGACGGACGGCCGCCCTGGTCGCCGGTGTGGAGCGCCCGGCCGCGCCCGCGAACTTGGCCACGCGGATCCGCCTGCGCATCGCCGCCGAGCGTCGGGCCGAACCGTGGTACGAGCGGGCCTGGAGCCGCGTGGCGCTCACCACGCAGAATCTGCTGGCCCCACTGGCCGTGCCTGCCACCGGCGGCGCGGTTACCTCCGTTCTGACCTTCGCCATGTTGGCGCAGAGTCTGCTTTTTGGCGTGCCGCTGGGAGCGGTGGCCAACGATGTCCCGGTGCAGCCCATTCGTCCGGCCAGCATTGACCAGTTGGCGCCTTTTTCCGTGGCCGGAATCGACGAACATGGCTGTTTTGTGGAAGACGACCTGATCGCCGAAGTGGTGGTGGACGCCCGGGGCCAGGCCGTGGACTACAGCATTCTCGCCGGTCCGGACAACGTCCATACGCGCCGCCAGCTTGACCAGGTGGTGTTCTTCTCCCGTTACCGCCCGCAGATGAACTTCGGCCGCCCGGCGCACGGCGGTCGGGTGATTCTCAGCTTCCGCGAAGTGCGCGTGAAGGGTTAAGTCCAGATAGAACAGTATTTTAGCCGTGACCAGTCACCCCCGAGCCGATCCAGGGAGCGGGCTGCCCCGGGCCACTGGCTGGGCCGGGTTCCGTATACGAATAAAAAGCGAAAATACTATTTGCTTTTTATTCGCCTTTGGTGTAACTTGCCCCCACCGTCGGGGTGCCGCCTCCCTCTTTTCGGCCACTGGTCGGGGGTGGGTTGGGCGGCGCGCCCCTGCGGGATTCACTCCCATCGGGTCAGCGCAGAATGGTAAACTCAGCCGCAATGGTAGGGGCGCTGCTTGCTGCGCCCCGTATCCGCGGGTCGAGGAGAAAGGCTGGGGGCAGCAAGCAGCGCTCCTGCGTTCTGCGGCACCGGGGGACGTGAACCAGGGGCACAGGATGAAAGCCTGTGCTACTGGACTTTCTTCTACCGAGGTGAGCAATGAGCGACGAACGCGGCAAGATCCTGGAATCGGCCATTTCCCAGATTGAGAAGCAGTTCGGCAAGGGCGCCATCATGCGCCTGGGGTCGAAAGACGTGCTGGTCCCGGTGAACGTGATCCCCACGGGCTCGCTGGGGCTGGATGCGGCGCTGGGCGTGGGCGGCTTCCCGCGGGGCCGGGTGATCGAGGTATTCGGGCCGGAGTCCGGCGGCAAGACAACCCTGGCGCTGCACGCCATCGCCGAGGCCCAGAAGATGGGGGGCATGGCCGCGTTCATTGACGCGGAGCACGCGCTGGACCCCGGCTACGCGCGCAGGCTGGGCGTGGACGTGGACAACCTGCTGGTGGCCCAGCCGGACAACGGCGAGCAGGCCCTGGAAATCGCCGAGACCCTGATCCGCTCGGGCGGCGTGGACATCGTGGTGATTGACTCGGTGGCCGCGCTGGTGCCCAAGGCCGAGCTGGAAGGAGACATGGGCGACCCGAGCATGGGCTTGCAGGCGCGGCTGATGTCGCAGGCGCTGCGCAAGCTGACCGGCATCGTCTCCAAGTCCCGCACCTGCCTGGTGTTCATCAACCAGATCCGCGAAAAAATCGGCGTCATGTTCGGCAACCCGGAGACCACCACCGGCGGGCGCGCCCTGAAGTTCTACGCCTCCATGCGCATTGACATCCGCCGCATCCAGGCCATCAAGGAGGGCGACAAGGTGGTGGGCTCGCGCACCCGCGGCAAAGTCGTCAAGAACAAAGTGGCCGCGCCCTTCCGCGAGGCCGAGTTCGACATCCTCTACGGCGAAGGCATCTCGCGGGAGACCGACCTGATTGACATCGGCGTCGAACGCAACCTGCTGGAGAAGTCCGGCACGTGGATTTCGTTCGACGGCGAGCGCATGGGCCAGGGCCGCGAGAACGCCCGCGTCTTCCTCAAAGAGAACACCGACATCCGCGACAAGATCGAAACGGCTCTGCGCAAGCAGCTTGGCCTCGCCGCCGTCACCGCTTCGCAGCCCGAGCCGCCCAAGCCGCAGGAGAAAGCCGCCGCCGTCGCGGCTACGGCCAAGGCCGCGCCCGCCCGCAAGTAACACCGAGTCGCACGCCATGAAGCCCGGGGAGGCCGCCGCGCCTCCCCCGGCCAGGCGTGGCTGCGCCGCTCCAACCCGCGCGTTTCTTGACGCATCCAAGTGGGCGCGGTACATTGGTGGTGCGGGTTCCACGCCGGTGTACACCGCCACCGAACGCCGCAGCAGGATCGCACCTCGCTTGACTCGAGACGCTCACCATTGGCTCACGCGCATGGGCAGCGCGGCGCTGGCGACCATGCTGTGCCTGGCCCTGGCAGCGCCCCCGGCGCAGGCGCAGAGCGGCGCTTCCATCGAGACCAACGAGCAGATCTTCGCCACCCTGTGCGCGCTGTACGCCGCGGGCTATGACGCGGAGAGCGCCGGCACGCAGGTGCATCCGGTGCGCGCCCGCCTGCGCCAGCGCCTGGGAGCGCTGCAAGGTCCGGGGGTCGAAGCCGTGCGGACGTTCTACCGCGAGCACCGGCTGGCCGACCCGGCCGCCACGCTGGGGCGTTACGTCTCCTTCGCGCTGTCGGTGGGGCCGGCGCCCAAGTTTGAGTTCACCGTGCGGCGCGACGCGCTGCCGCCGGACGTGCTGGCGCTCGAAGGGTTCAACGAAGTCCTGACCGGCTTTTACGCCGAGGCGCAAATCGGTGCGCTGTGGAAGTCCGTCCAGCCCGAGTACCAGAAGGAAGTGCGCGGATTGCAGCAGGCGGTGGCGCAGATCGTGGTCACGGCCACGGGCTACCTGCGCGAGTTGATGGACCCCGCCAGCGACCGGCGCTTCTATGTTTACCTGGAGCCGCTCGTGGGGGCCAAGACCAACGTCCGCAACTACGGCGACAACAACTATGTGGTGATGAGCCCCAGCGCCACGCCCCCGGTCAACGACATCCGGCACGCCTTCCTGCACTTCCTGCTGGACCCGCTGCCGCTGCGCCACCGCAGCGTGGTGCAGAGCCGCAGCGTGCTGCTGCGTTACGCCGCCGCCGCTCCGCGCCTGCCCGCCGAATACAAGGAAGACTTCGGCGCCTTCCTGACGGAGTGCCTGGTGCGCGCTGCCGAACTGCGCTTGAACCGGGCCAAACCCGCGGACGTGGAGCTGGCCCTGGCGGAGAACGACCTGGAAGGCTACGTGCTGGTCCGCCCCTTACTCCGAGAGCTGCACGTCTTCGAACAGTCCGAGCCGGCCATGCTGTATTACTTCCCCGACCTAGTGCGGGGCATCCGCCTGAGCGAGGAAGGCCGCCGCCTCGAGAAAATGCAGTACGCCGCCGCGCGCCCCACGGCCGCCGAAGCCCAGGCCTCGCCCGCCCCGGAGCTTTCGCCTGAGGAATTGGAACTGCGCGCGGCGGAGAAGCTGATCGCCGCCAACGACGGCCCCGGGGCCGCCGCCGCGTTCCAGAAGATTCTCGAACGCGAGCCCGCAAGCCTGCGGGCCATGTACGGCTACGCGGTGGCGTCGGTGCTGGAGCGCGAGGGCGATCGCGCCAAGGAGTATTTTCAGAAGCTGGTGATGCCCGAGTCGGCCGGTTCCGGCGCGGCCCGCGCCAGTTCCGACCCGGGCATTCTTTCCTGGTCGCACTACTATCTCGGGAGAATCCACGAAGTGGAAGGCAGCCGCGAGCTGGCCCTGAGCGAGTATCGCGCCGCCCTTGCCGTGGAGGGCGCCCCGGAGGCCGCGCGCGCCGCGGCGCGCCGCGCCCTCGACCAGCAGGAAGCGGCGAAACGGCCCCAGCAGTAGAAACGTCTTTTTTCCCAGCAGCCCGGGACCCTGCCGGACCGCGGGAGCGAGTTCCACAAAGGAGAAGAACCAAAATGATAGCGACTACAAGATGCCTCCTGCTGGCCGCGCTGGTGGTGGCCCTGGCGGCCCTGGCCGCGTGGAGCCAGCAGCAGCAACCGAGCCAGCAACCGCCCAAGCCCCCGGCCCAGCAGCCCGCGCAGCCACCCGTGGGCCAGTTGCCGCCCGCGGAGCCGGCCGCGCCCCCGGAGAACAAGGAAGAGGAAGACGCCTACAAGCTGTTCTTCGATCTGCCGCGCGGCGAATCGCAGCGCGTCCTGGACATCGGTGACGAGTTCCTCAAGAAGTTCCCCGAGAGCCGCTACCGGGAAAGCGTCTATGCGCGCATGGCCGGCGCCTACCTTTCGCTCGACCAGGTGGACAAGATGTACGTGGCCGGCGAGAAAGCCCTCGAACTCAACCCCAATAACGTGGACGTGCTGGCCATGGTGGCCTGGGGCGTGCCCCGGCGGCTCAACCCGGGCGACCTGGACGCCCAGCAGAAGCTGGACAAGTGCGAGAAGTACGCCAAGCAGACCATCGAACTGGTCAACGCCATGGTCAAGCCCGAGGGCGTCGAGGAAGAGGCCTTCAACAAAGCCAAGAACGAGAAGATCTCCATGGCCCATGGCGGGCTGGGCGTGGTGTACTTCCACCGCCAGCGCTATGCCGACATGGCCTCGGAGATGGAACTGGCCACGCAATTGAACCCGGCCGACCCCACCGATTTCTACCTGCTGGGCATGGCTTACCAGCGCACGCGCCGGTGGACGGACGCGGCCACCGCTTACGGCAAGTGCGGCGACATGCCCGGCCAGTTGCAGCCCACCTGCAAGCGCGCTTCGGACCTGATGAAGAAGCAGGCGGCCGCCAGCCCGGCGCCGGCCACACCGCCGCCGGCGGCCAAGCCGCCGCTGCAGTAACCGCATCGAGGCCGATGGCATGAACGAGACGGAACGAGCCGCCCTCGAACACGCCATCGGCCACCGCTTCCGCGAGCCCCGCCGTCTGGATCGCGCCCTCACCCACAGCACCCTGCGCCAGGAAGCTGCCGCAAACTTCGCGGGCGACAACGAAGAGCTCGAGTTCCTGGGCGATGCGGTCCTGGGACTGGTGGTCAGCGAATACCTGCTCGCCGCCTTTCCCGATTGGACCGCCGGAAAACTCTCCCAGAGCAAGGCGCGATTGGTGAGCGCCCCATCCTTGCATCAGGCCGCGCGCGCGCTGAACCTGGGCGCTTACGTGCAACTGGGGCGCGGCGAGGAAAAGACCGGCGGCCGCGAGAAGGAAACGGTGCTGGCCGACGCCTACGAAGCGGTGGTCGCCGCCGTGTATCTCGACGCCGGGCTGGAAGCCGTGGGCGCCTTCATCCGCCGCTCGTTGCTCGACCCAGCTTCCGCCAACGACGCCGAATTGCTGGCCCAGCCCGATCACAAGTCCGCCTTGCAGGAGCTCTTGCAGTCGCGCGGGCAGCGCCCGGCCGAGTATCGAGTAGTCAGCGAGAGCGGCCCGGATCACCAGAAGCAGTTCCTGGTTGAGGTGCTGGTCGAGGGGCGCGCGCGGGCCCGCAGCGCAGGCTCCAGCAAGAAAAAAGCCGAGCAAACCGCCGCCGGGCTGGCGCTCGAACAGCTCCGCGCCGCCGTGCAGCCCCGCTGAACGTGCATTCCGATTCTGTAGGGCAGACCTCCCGGTCTGTCCAGTGACCATTCGCCAAGCCCACCCACGCAGCGAGCATCGCATTCCTTCAGTCTGAATGCGTTCAGGAGATCGCCCTCAAGGACCGCGTGAGTACGCGCACGTCGCGCTCGAGCCGCGTGTCGTGGGCGCGGTGCACCACACCCATGCCTCCCGCCCCAAGCGTCTCGAGCATGCGGTATGGGCCCAAGGACTGGGCACCCTGCGTCACCGGGGTGCGCCTGTGGCGCTCATGATGCGCCGCGGGCCGGAACTCTTTCAATTTGTAATTGGCCGTTTCTCCTGGCACATCCTGTTCGTTAGCGCCGGTGTTATCGGGCTGGTATTCTCTTCGGACCGGGCATGACTTCATTGCGATTTCGAGCGCCGCGGCGGCGGCTCCTGATTGGGGGCACGGGGGCGCTCCTAGCGGGGCTGGTGGCCGGGCCGCTGGTGGCCACGCTGGTGATGCAGCATGCCTGGGTGCGGCAGGCGCTGGAGCAGCGGTTGGAGGCGTCGTTTGGCCGCCCGGTGGAGGTGGGCAGTTTTTCGATGAGCCTGCTGGGCGGCCTGCGCGTGGAAGCCAACGGCGTGACGGTGGCGGAGGACGCGCGCTTCGGCGCGGACTTTTTCCTCCGCGCCGAGCAGATCACCGCCAGCGTGCACGGGCCATCGCTGGCGCGGGGGCGCCTCGAGTTCGGCCGGCTGTCGATTTACCGGCCCAGCCTTAACCTGGTCCGCAACTCGGCGGGCGAGTGGAACTTTCTGGCGTGGCTCCCCGCTCACGGTTCGCGCCGGGTGGGGACCGCCCCGCCCGGGCCGCCCGCCCCGCAACCGCGGCTCCACCGCATTGAAGTGGAAGCCGGCCGCGTGAATTTCCGGCAAGGGGCGGACCAGCATCCCTTTGCGCTGGTGGAGGTGAGCGGCGTGATGACTCCCGCGGGCGGCGGGGCCTGGCAATTGGACCTGGAGGCCCAGCCCATGCGGGCCGGCAGCATCACCCAGGAACCGGGACTGCTGCGGGTGAGCGGGCGCGTCGGCGGCGCGGAGTCGCGCGTACACCCCGCGGAGCTGACGCTGACCTGGAGCGAAGGCTCCCTTTCCGACGCGTTGCGGCTGCTGCGCGGCCGCGACTTCGGCGTGCGCGGCGACCCGGCAGTGGAGTTGACGGCGCGCGCCACCGAGCCCGGCCAGCCCTGGCTCTTGGCCGGTTCGGCGCGCCTGGCCGGCATGCATCGCTGGGACCTGCCGCCCCGCCCCTCGGACCCCGCGGTCAACCTCCGCTTCCAGGCCGCGTGGAGCCCGCGCGCAGCCCGGGTGGAACTGACCAGCGCCACGATCGAAGCGGCCGCCTCCAACATTCGGGCTTCCGGCGTGCTGGATTGGAGCCGCGCGGGCCGCGAGGATTCGCACGTGCGCGTGGCCTCGTCCGGCATCAGTTTGGCGGACCTGTTCGCTTGGTATCGCGCGTTTCGCCCGGGCGTCCACCCGGGCGCCGCGGTGGACGGCAATGCCGCGCTCGACGCCGAATGGCAGGGCTGGCCCCCGCGCCTCACCAAGCTGGTCATGGCCACCGATGGCGCGCGCCTGCGCCTCCCGTCCCTGGCCGAGCCCGTGCGCATGAGCCGCACCGCGATTCGCCTGGCGCGCCCCGGAGGGCGCATCGAGTTGCAGCCGGCCTCGTTCTCCTTTCCCGGCCCGGCGGCTACCCGCCCGCCTCGCGCACCGGATGCGTTGCGTCTAGAAGCCGCAGCGCTTCCCGCGTCCGGCTGGACCTGGCAATGGCGAATCACCGGTGGCACCGCGCGCGCGCAAGAGTGGCTGGCCGCCGGGGAAGGCTTGGGCCTCCACCCCCTCAATCTATGGGCGGTCGCCGGCTGGCAGGTGCAAGGCGCTGCGGAGTTGAACCTGCGCGGGCAGGGCACCCTATGGCCGGGGAATGGCCCGCTCGCGAGCTCGCTGGAACTGCGCAACGGGGAGGTGCGCGCCGCGTTCCTGCCCGGCCCGGTGCGCTTTGCCGAAGCGCGCCTGGAGGTGGACCCCCTCGGCCGCCGCGCGCGCTTCGCCGGCGCGCAGGCATTCGGCGCGCGCTGGAGCGGTTCGCTGCGCTCGGGGGGCCCCGGCCTCCCCTGGGAGATCACCGCGTCCGGCGAAGGCCTGGCTCCGTCATTGCTGGACGGTTGGGTCAGCGCCGATGAACATGGCGGGCCTTTGGCGCAGCGTCCCTCATTGCTTCTCAGCGGATTTGCCCGCGGCCCGCTCCCCGTGCGCGGAACAGTCCGTGTGGATGCGCGCGTGGACTGGCCCCTGCTCGGCCCGCTTCGACCGCAAGACGTCGCGCTCGATTTGGTTCTGGGACGGCCGTCCGGCCGCAACCGGCCGGTGCACATTATCGGCAGCATCGCCCAGCCGCGCCTGGCCACCGGACTGGCTGCGACGGGGCGTTAGGCAACGCCGTCCCTTGCGAGGGCGCTGTTGCCTTTGCCCGCAAAGCAGCCTAACATCCGTTTCCCGCGGGACACTCAACGGGGAGCGCCACCCGGAGGAGCACCACGATGACTTGCACCTTTCGACCGCTGCGCGTGCTTTGCTTGCTGGGCCTGGCTGCGGGGGCCGCAGTCGCTGTGGCCGCGGCCAATGATCCGCCGGCCGCAGCGCGGCAAGCGGGCAGCTTCACCCTCGAACAGATCATGAGCTATTCCTTCCCCAGCAACCTGGTGGCTGCCCCGCGCGGTAACCGCATCGCCTGGGTATTCAATTCCCGGGGCCGCCGCAATATCTGGGTCGCTTCGTGCGCCGAACCGTGCAACGATGCCGCCAGGTTCACCGCACGCCAGTTGACTCGCTACACCGAGGACGACGGCCAGGACCTCGGCGCCCTGCAGTTCACCGAAGACGGGCGCTTTATCGTGTACGTCCGCGGCGGGCCCAGGAACCAGGCCGGCGAAGTCCCCAACCCCGCCAGCGATATCCTCGGCGCCGAGCAGGCCATCTGGGTGGTTTCCTGGGCGGGCGGCCCGCCGCGCCGCATTGACGCCGGCAGTAACCTGGAAGTTTCCTCCCTGGCCTCCCCGGTGGTGGCCTACACCAAGGACGGCAAGCTGTGGATCGCCCCGGTGAACGGGGCCAGCAAACCGAGCCAGATCATCGCCCGGGGGCAGAACGGCGGCTACTCGTGGTCGCCGGACGGGCGCCGATTAGTGTTCGCCTCGAACCGCGGCACGCACAGCTTCATCGCCGTGTACGAGCTGGGAAAGAAGTCGCTCACTTATGTCGCGCCTTCCCTGGACCGCGACTCCAGTCCGCGGTGGTCGCCCGACGGGAAGTCCATCGCCTTCGTGCGTCAACTGGCGCGGCGCTCCGATGAAGGCGGTGGCGGGATGCTCACCGCCGCGGACCGTCCGAATCCCTGGGCCATCTGGACGGCGGACGCGGCCGGCGGTCCGGCGCGCGAAGTCTGGCGCAGCACCACCGACGCGGACGGCTCGTTGCCGCGCATGGCCGGGCAGGCCCTGCTCACCTGGGCCGCCAGCGGCCGCATCATCTATGCCAGCGAACAGGACGGCTGGCAGCGGCTCTACTCCATCTCCACTTCCGGCGGCGTCTCGTTGGCGCTGACCCCGGGGAACTGTGAGTTCGAAGAGGTGGGCTGGGCCGGCGACCGCGCCAGTTTCGTTTTCTCCTCGAACTGTGGCGACATCGACCGCCGCCACGTGTGGCGCGTGGCGCTCAGCGAGAACACCGCGCGAGAGCTTACACCGGGGGAGGGCATCGAATGGTCGCCGGTGGTCACCGGCGACGGCAAGTGGCTGGCGCATTTCGGCTCCGACGCGCGCAAACCCGCCATGCCCTACATCCGCGCCATCGCTGGCGGCGCAGCCCGGATGCTGGCCGCCGGCGCGCTGCCCGCCGACTTTCCCTCGTCGAAACTAGTGACGCCTCTTCCTGTGATCACCGTGGCCGCCGATGGCCTGCGCATCCACAACCAGCTCTTCCTGCCGCCCAACTGCGGCGGGGCCAACCGGTGCCCCGCGCTCATTTACACGCACGGCGGGCCCATCCGGCAGATGCTGCTCGGCTGGCACTACCGCGGCTATTACCACGGCGACTACGCCATGAACCAGTACCTGGCCAGCCGCGGTTACATCGTGCTATCCGTGAACTACCGCAGCGGCATCGGTTATGGCCGCGCCTTCCGTGAAGCCCCCAACCGCGGCGCGCGCGGCGCCAGCGAATACCAGGACGTGGTGGCCGGCGGGAGATACCTGCAAGCGCGGGGCGACGTGGACGCCTCGCGGATCGGCCTGTGGGGCGGCAGCTACGGCGGCTACCTGACGGCCATGGGCCTGGCCCGCAACTCCGACATTTTCTCAGCGGGGGTGGACCTGCACGGGGTCCACGACTGGTCCAGCGGGCGCTTTGTGCAGAGCGGCGGGCTCGATGCCGAGCGCCGCCGCGTGGCCCGCGAGTCCTCGCCGGTGGCCAGCGTCTCCACCTGGCGCTCGCCCGTCCTGTTGATTCACGGCGACGACGACCGCAACGTCAATTTCGCGGAATCCGTGGACCTGGCCGCCCGCCTGCGCGAGCAGAAAGTCGAGTTCGAGCAGCTGGTCTTTCCCGACGATGTGCACGACTTCCTGCTGCACACGCACTGGAGCGCCATCTTCCAAGCCGCCGCGGACTTCTTCGACCGCCGGCTGAAGAACAAGAAGTAGGGAAGGCAGGATTCGAGTCGCCGTTCCGGCAGATTGTCGTTGACGAAGGCGCGCCGCCGGGGGGACTATCACCATTCCCTGCTACCGAAAGGGAACACGGCAGCGCACTCCGGAGGATTCCCATGGCCACGAGATACAGCATTCACGTGGATAAGGACCGCGGGAAGGTCAAAGCTGTTTACGACGTCTGGGTAACGGACATGGCCAGCGACGAGTTCATTTCCAGCTTTGTTCTGTCCGTGGACGGGACGGCCCTGGTCACCGACCTCGTTCCCCCCGTAAACAACAAGCGGCACTTCGGAACCAGGCACCATGTGCTGAAGGACCCCGGGAAGGATGCCCCGGTCTCTTTTTCGATCAGCAACACTCGGGGCTGGAGCACGAGCGGAACCGATACTCTGCGCGGGACACGAAACTACGACGACGTTTACTTCAGTAACTAGAGCGGCGGTGGCTTCTCGTTCCCAGGCCTGCCTCGGGCGTGCTGCCGTGATTCTGCTCCTACTTCTGCCGCTCTCCCTCGCCGCGGGGTTGGCGGGTGGGCCCCTTGCCCCCGCAGGAACCCTGGAGCCGCAATTTCGCCCCGGGGACGTGCGCCGCTACCGCGTGGAATTACGGGTGACCAGCGAAACCGAAGGGCAGCGCGTGGAACAGATCGGCGCAAAAGCGTATGCCACGCCGTTCTCCTTTTCCTCCAGCGAAAAACTCACCTGGCAGGTGACGCGGCGGGTTGCGGCGGTGCTGGCCGACGGCAGCGCGGAAATCGAGGAGCTCCTGGAGGGTTTTTCGCCCATCGAACCGGCTCCCCCCGACGCCAAAGAGAAAACCGGCGCCGCGCTGAAGCTGGCCCTGGCGGAATGGACTCGCCCGGGCAGGCTTGCCCTGCGGTACCGCGAAAGCGCGCTGGGCCAGGTCTCCGGACTGCCGGCAGACGCAGCGCCCGTCTTTGACCAGGCCCCTGCGGTACTCTCGTTGTGGCTTCGGCGGGCGCTGCGCCCCGCGGCGTCCCGGCCCGATCATCTCCAGCGGCGCGAACGCTGGAGCGAATCGCGCAGCGTCGAGCTGCCCCCCTGGGCCGGCGTCACCGGCCGTGAGACCGGCGCCTGGCTCCCGGGCCCGCTCCCGCAACTGGGCCTGGTGCGTTTCGACAATCTGCACGTGGTGCAGCAAATCAGCGGCATCGTCCCGGGCGCCGGCCCCTCCGTGCCTTCCGGCGATGCGCGCTTCCACGCGGAGTCGCTGGCAACGCTGGCAGCCGCCGGCGGCGTCGAAAGCTATGGCGGGGCGGGCGCAATGATGCAGGCCACGCGCTCGGCCACGCGGGAAATGACGCGCGTGCTCGACGCCGTGCCCGGCCTGCCCGAGCGGCCGCGATTCCGCGCCGCGTTAACGGCGCACGTGCAAATCTCCAGAGAGGATTGGCCCCCCAAATGAACCGGATGGGCGCAATGGCCGCGACGGCAGCCTCCTGTGCTGCGCTGATGTGGACTGCCGCGGCGGCCGGGCAGCAGAAGGCCCCGCGCGGCAAGGCGCCTGCGAAGCCGCCCTCCGCCCGGGCCAGCCTGCAACCGCAGCTCAGCGACGGCCTGCTCCTGAAGTACGACCTCGATCTGCTCCTCGAACGCGAGACCCAGCGCAGCGGCGTGGTCGAGGATCCGCACGTGCCCGGCAGGCAGGAGGTCCAGGCGGCCATTGCCTTGCGCCTCGAAGTGATTCGCACCGAGCCGAAGCTGCTCTTGCGCGCCACTTGCGACAAGGTAACCGTGGACTCCCGGGGCGCCCTTCCGCACCTGGAAGACGACAGCATCGCGCGCTTCCGCCGGCTCGAGGGTCGGTCTTTCGACTTCACCGTGGAGACCGACGGCGAACTCGCGGCCTCCGACCTGAACGCGCGCTCGGACGTGGCCGCCCCGCTGCTCAGCCTGTTGGCGCAACTGACGCATGGCGTGCGCGCGCCACGCGAAGGCGTGCTCCCCGGCCAGGAGTGGTATTTCGACGGTCCGGCGGGCCGCGCCCAATTCCAGTACCTACGCAACGAGCCTTGTTACCCGCCGTCCGGCGGCCAGCCGCAATCCTCCCTCCCACCTGCGGGCGAGTCTTGCGCCTTGATCCGCACGCTGGCGCAACACTCCTCGGAGCAACGCGCGGTCGCCAGTGGCGCCATGACATCAACCAGCTCCGGCGAAGCCCTTACCTGGGTCTCCCTTGCGGTGGGACTCCCCATTCGTCTGTCGCAGACCTTCAGCCAGTCCGCCGATTCCGAGTACGTTCGCCGGGACGACGGGGCGGTCCTCAAGATGCGCGTCCGGACCGCTTCTACAGCTCAAATCACCTTGCGCAAGGAATCTCTTCTGGTCTTCCCATAACGACGCCCCGGTGCGGCGTCGGGGAATCGCTTCCCGTCCGTGGCATAATGGTTTGTTTGCTCCCTGCCGCGAGGTCGGACCGTGGGGCCGCGCTTCCAACTCGTCAGCGATTACCAGCCGCGGGGCGACCAGCCCGAAGCCATCGAGGCCCTGGTGCGCGGCGTACAGGCCGGCGACCAGCACCAAGTGCTGCTGGGCGTCACCGGGTCGGGCAAGACCTTCACCATGGCCAAGGTGATCGAGCGGGTCAACCGGCCGGCGCTGGTCCTGGCCCACAACAAGACCCTGGCCGCGCAGCTCTTCCACGAGTTCCGCGCCTTCTTCCCGCACAACGCCGCGGAGTACTTCGTCAGCTACTACGACTACTACCAGCCCGAGGCCTACATCGCCTCGAGCGACACCTACATCGAGAAAGAGGCCACCATCAACGACGAGCTGGACAAGCTGCGCATGTCCGCGACGCGGTCGCTCTTCGAGCGGCGCGACGTCATCATCGTGGCTTCCGTCTCGTGCATCTACGGCCTGGGCTCGCCCGAAGCCTACTACGGCCAGCTGCTGATGCTGGAAAAGGGCCACACCACGCCCCGCGAGGCCATGCTGCGTAAGCTGGTGGAGATCCAGTACCAGCGCGCGGAAGATTTGAAGCGGGGCACGTTCCGCGTCCGCGGCGACACCATCGAGGTTCATCCGCCGTACGAGGACACCGCGTACCGCATCGAGTTGTGGGGCGACCAGATCGAAGCGCTCTACCCGATGGACCCGCTCACCGGCGAGCTGCGCTCGCGCGATTCACTCTCGCGCCTGCCCATTTACCCCAAGACGCACTACGTCATGCCCGCGGAGCAGAAGGAGCGCGCCATCCGCACCATCCTCGAGGAGCTGGACTGGTGGTGCGGCGAGCTGAACAAGCAGGGCAAGATGGTGGAGGCGCAGCGCGTCAGCCAGCGCACCCAGTTCGATGTCGAAATGATGCGCACGATCGGCTACTGCCACGGCATCGAGAATTATTCGCGCCACTTGAGCGGGCGGCTCCCCGGCGAAGCCCCGCCCACGCTGCTCGACTACGTGCCCGACGATTTTCTACTGTTCATTGACGAGTCGCACCAGACCGTGCCGCAGCTCCACGGCATGTACCACGGCGACCGCTCGCGCAAGCAGAACCTGGTGGACTACGGCTTCCGCATGCCTTCGGCCCTGGACAACCGCCCGCTGACCTTCGAGGAGTTCGAGCACCGCACCGGGCAGGTGATTTACGTCTCGGCCACGCCGGGGCCGTATGAGCTGACCAGGTCCGCGGGCGTGTTCTGCGAACAGGTGATCCGCCCCACCGGGCTGATTGACCCGGAAGTGGAAGTGCGCCCGGTGAAGGGCCAGGTGGACGACCTGCTGGAGGAGATCCGCGTGCGCGCGGCCGCGGGCGAGCGCGTGCTGGTCACCACGCTGACCAAGCGCATGGCCGAGGACTTGTCGGAGTACTTCGGCGAAGTGGGGGTGCGCTGCCGCTACTTGCACGCGGAGGTGGAGACGCTGGAGCGCATCCGCATCCTGCGGGACCTGCGGCGCGGCGAGTTCGACGTGCTGGTGGGCATCAACCTGCTGCGCGAGGGGCTGGACCTGCCGGAAGTGTCGCTGGTGGCCATTCTCGACGCGGACAAGGAAGGCTACCTGCGCAGCGCCACGTCGCTGATCCAGACCATGGGCCGCGCCGCGCGGCACATCCACGGCAAGGCCATCCTCTATGCCGACGTGTACACGCGCTCCATGGGCCAGGCCATCGAAGAGACCAACCGCCGCCGCGCCAAGCAACTCGCTTACAACCGCGAGAACAACATCACCCCGGAGAGCATCGTCAAGTCCGTGGATATGCAACTGGCGGCTATCGTCGCCGCCGACTACGTGCCGGTGCCCATGGAAGACTTGGCCTTCGAGAACATCGAGAACGACGAGCAGCTCCGCGCGGCCATCGCCCAGCTCGAAACGCAGATGCGCGAAGCCGCCAAGAAGTTCGAGTTCGAGCGCGCCGCCCAGTTCCGCGACCGCATCCGCGCCCTCAAGCAACGCGACCTCGGCGCGGTCTTCGCACCACCGACTCCCCTCGCTGAGCCGGCCTCAGCCACGGCGCCGGTACCCAACCCGAAACGCAAATGAACGCGGATCAGACCCGATAGGCCCAGACTTCTGTTTATCTGCGTCTTATCTGCATCCGCGCTCATCTGCGTTGCAGGTTTGCTTCGCTACACCATGCCCTTGCGGAGCTGGCCAAGCGGATAGAAGGTGTCGCGCCAGTAGATGCCGCCCTGCCGCAGCGTCTTCCACATGGAATTGAACACCGTGTAGCCGAAAAGCACGAAGCCCAGCGGCCAGGTGATCCCGTACCACCACGGGATGCGCTGCTCAGCGCACGCCGCGCCCTGCCCTATCGCCGGCGCCAGCGTGGCCACCAGCGCGAACCACCACGCCCAGCTGGCCATCGGCAAAATGAACATCGCCGCGATGGGCGCCAGCAGCGCCCAGAAGAAGAGCATCCCGGCCAGGGTCAGCGCGACACTGAAGAAGGCAGCCGCGAACATGTTCTTTTCCAGGTTGTGGATGATGCCGCGCGCGCCGCCGTGGTCGTGCCAGCGCACCGCCACATGGCTGCTGGTGGCGGTAACGCCGCTGCGGAAGCCGCTGCGCTTGACGATTTTGCCGAGCTTCATATCGTCCACCACTTCCATCGCCAGGCGCTGATGCATGCCGCTGGCTTCATACGCTGCGCGCCGCACCAGTTGGAACATGCCCGCGCCCGCAAAGCGAAACGACCGCGGGTTGCTCACCTTCCACGGCTCCAGCATCAACGTGCCGCCAAAGAAAAACACGCCGCAGAGCGCGCGCTCCCAGAAGCCCGAGGTGTCCACGCGGCCGAAGATGGTCAGGTGATCCCACTGGCGCTCGCGGGCCACTGCCAGGGCGCGGCGCAGCAGGTCCGAGGAAAAGCGCACGTCGGCGTCCGTGAAGACCAGCCATTCGCCGGACGAGCCCTCATACGCCTTCTGTAACGCGTGCGGCTTGCCCAGCCAGCCGGAAGGCAATTCCGCGAGATGGATGACTTTGAGGCGATGGTCCTGCGCGGCGGCTTTGTCAAGGATGCTGCCGGTGGAGTCGCGCGAGCGGTCGTTCACGGCGATGACTTCCAGCGGCGGGTAATCCATCTCCAGCTTGGTGCGCAGGGCGCGGGGCAGCTTCTCCTCTTCGTCGCGGGCCGCAAAAAGCACCGAAACGGAGGGGCAATTCTCGTCGGCCAGCGGTGTTGCCGTTTCCAGCCGCGGCAGAGCGCGCATGCCGAAGTACAACCGCACCACCTGCACCGTCCACACCAGCGCGTACAGGCCGAAAAGCCAGGTCCAGAAGTTCTCCATGGTCGTTCGCGGAATCGCGAAGAACGGATTATGCTATCACGCGCGCAGGGCAGGCACTTCTGCCGGCGCCTTGCCGTGCGAAAAACGGTCGCCATTGTCGGAGCGGGGCGTGTTGGGCAGGCGCTGGGGCGGCTTCTGCGCGCGCGGGCCTGGCGCATCGGAGCCGTAGTGACGCGCTCGCGGGCCTCGGCGAGCGCCGCCGTCCGCGCCATCGGGGCAGGGAAGGCGCAGGTACGCGTTACTCCGGAAGTGTTGCAAGCCAGCGTGATTCTTGTTTGCGCGCCGGATCGCCATATCGCCGGTGTTGCGGCAGCCCTGGCCGCAGGAGCGACCGGGAGGGCCGCCCTGACGAAAAGCAAAAGCGTCTTGCACACCAGCGGGTCGTTGAGTCACAAGGCGCTTGCGCCACTGGCAGGAGTGGGCATGGCCACGGCGGCTATGCATCCTATGCAGACCTTCAGCCATCGCGCGACGCCTAATTTGAAGGGCGTGGTCTTTGGGATTGACGGCGATGCGCGGGCCGTGCGCGTCGCGCGCAGCATTGCGCGCTCGTTAGGCGGCATCCCGGTGGTGATTCGCGCCGACCGTAAAGCCGCTTACCACTGCGCCGGAGCCTTTGCCGCGCCGCATGTGCTGGCAGCAATGGAAGCGGGCACGCGCGTGCTGATGAGCACGGGGTTCACGCGAAAGCAGGCCTTTGCCGCGCTGCGCAACCTGGCGCAGCAAACGCTGGCCAACATCGAGCGCCTGGGTCCGCGAGGCGCCTGGACAGGCCCGCTTTCACGCGGCGACTTCGGCACCATCGCCAAACACATGCAGGCGCTGCGCCGGTTCCCGCCGGAGTATGCCGCCGCGTATGCCGCGCTGACCCGCCTGATCGCGCGCGAACTGGCGCCGCATCCGGGCGCGCTGCTCCGGCGATTGCGCAGCGTGCTCCGCGCCCCATAGCTAGAGCGATACGTACTTGAAAGATTACGGAACCTTGGTACTCCTGCTCCGGCGGGGCGGGTGAGGTAGAATGATTCTTCATCGCGCAGCCCCGGTTTGTGGAGCCATCATTGCCTGAGTTGAAGATTCCCATCGAGCACAAGACGCTGGAGAACGGCCTGCGCGTAGTGGTTTCGCCGCACCACGCCGCGCCGGTGGTCACCGTGGGCGTGTATTACAACATCGGCTTCCGCCTGGAGCCGCAGGGGCGCAGCGGTTTCGCGCATCTCTTCGAGCACATGATGTTCCAGGGCTCGGAACACGCCGGGAAGATGGTGCACATCCGGCTGGTGAATTCGTCGGGGGGCGTGCTCAACGGCTCCACGCGGTACGACGTGACCAATTATTTCGAGGCGGTGCCCTCGAACGCGCTGGCGCGCATGCTGTGGCTCGAAGCGGACCGCATGCGCGCCCTCAAAGTGGACGACGAGAACCTGCGCAACCAGCGCGACGTGGTCAAGGAAGAGGTCCGCGTCAACGTGCTCAACCAGCCGTACGGCGGCTTCCCCTGGCTGGACCTGCCGCCCGTGGCCAATTGCAACTGGGCCAACGCGCACAATTTCTACGGCGACTTCGCGGACCTGGACGCCGCGTCGCTGGCCGACGTGCAGGCTTTCTTCAAGACCTACTACGCGCCGAACAACGCCGTGCTGCTGATGCTGGGCGACGTGAAGCCCGCCGAAGGCTTCGCGCTGGCGCAACGCTACTTTGGCGACATCCCGCCCAACCCGGCGCTGCCGCGGCTGGACGCCAGCGAGCCGCCGCAGACCGAGGAGCGCCGTGCCACGGTGGAAGAGAAGTTCGGCGCGCTGCCGGGCATCGCCATCGGCTACCACGCGCCGGCGCGGCGCACCGCGGACTGGCACGCGCTGGCCATGGTGGACCAGGCCCTGCACGGCGGGCGCGCGGGACGCATCTACCGCCGCCTGGTGCTCGAAAAGCGAATCGCCGTGGACACCGAAGGCGGCATCCACTATCCGATGGGCGACGTCTTTGACTATAACGGCCCCATGCTGATGACCACCCGCCTGTTGCACAAACCGGAGTTCACCGCCCAGCAGACGCTCATGGAGTTCGACGCCGCGGTCCGCGAGGTGCAGGAGAAGAGCCTCGGCGAAGCGGAGCTCGAGCAGGTGAAGGTGAAGTTCCGCTCGGACTATTACTCCACGCTCGAGGCGGGCATGGGCGGCTATCTCCCGCGCTTCGGGCTGATGCACTACCTGGCGTGCTTCACGCTGTTCGACGGCGACCCGGGGCTGGTCAATACCATTCTGAACGGTTTCCACGAAGTGACTCCCGCGCAGGCGCAGGCTGCCGCGCAGAAATACCTGGTGGCGGGCAACCGCGCCGTCGTATTGCGCGTGCCCGTGGCGAAGGGAGCGGCGGCATGAGCGCCCCGGCCGTCGAGCCGCTCTCGCCGCTGGTGCCCGCGCTCGAAGCCGAGCGCGCTGTGGTGTGGCCGGCGCGCACCACGCGCACGCTGGGCAACGGCCTCCAAGTGGTGCTGGTGGAGTCGCACACCATCCCCAAGTTCAACGGGCAACTTCTTTTCCGCAGCGGCAACGCGGCCGCGGGGGGCGAAGCGCCGGGGTTGGCGGACATCACTTCTACCGTCGCGCGGACGGGCACGGCGCGCCGTTCCAGCCGCCAGATCGAAGAAGACCTGCGCCGCATGGGCGCCGATTTGGGAACCGGAGCCGGCTCGGATACCAGCCACATCTCCTTCTCCGGTCTGACCGAGTTCTCCGCGGACCTGCTGGCGCTGGCCGCAGAGCTGGCGCAGCAGGCCTCCTTCCCCGCCGAAGAGTTCGAGCGCGAACGGCGCCAGTGGATCGAGGGCCTGAAGATCGAGCGGGCCACGCCGGGCTTCCTGGCGGGCGAACGGCTGCGCCGGGCGCTCTTCGGGGAGCATCCCTACGCGGTGGTCTCGCCCACGGAGGCGGAAGCGCAGGCTTACGCCCGCGAACAGCTCGAACGCTTCTACCGGACCCACTATTCGCCCGCGGGCGCCCTGCTGGTGCTGGTGGGCGACTTCGCCGCGGCGCCCATGCTGGAGCAGGTGGAGAAGACCTTCGGCGGATGGCGCGCGCCGTCCCCGGCCGCCCGGCCGCATCCCGCGCCGCTGCGGCCCCGCGGGCGCCGCGTGCACGTGGTGCACATGCCGGGGACGGTGCAGACGCAAATCCTGCTGGGCAACCACGCCATCACGCGGCAGCACCCGGATTGGTTCCGGTTGTCGCTGGCCAATTCGCTCTTCGGCGGGGCGTTCAGTTCGCGGCTGGTGATGAACATCCGCGAGCAGAAAGGCTACACCTACAGCCCGCGCTCTACGGTCAACCCGTTGCGCGAGCACGGCTGGTTCAGCGTGAGCGCGGCCGTGCGCAACGACGTGGTGGCCGCCACGCTGACGGAGGTCTTCTACGAGCTCGACCGCATGCGCTCCGTCCCCGTGGGCGAAGACGAACTGGCCGACGCGCGCAATTACATGACCGGGGTCTTCTCCCTGGGCCTGGCCACGCAGGACGGTCTCACCGGCCAGCTCGTGAATGTGTACCTCAACGACCTGCCGCAGGACTATCTGGAAACATATCGCGCCAAGATCCGCGCGCTCACGGCGCAGGACGTGCTGGCCGCGGCGCAACGCCACTTCGACTCCGGCAACGCCCAGATCGTGGTGGCCGGCGACCGCGCCCAGATCGAAGCCCAAGCCGCGCTCTTCGGCGAGGTCACCGTGTACGACGCGCACGGGGCCGTCTTATGAGCTGTTGGGAACAAGGATGAACACGGATCAACACAAATGAGAGCGATTCACAGTGTCCGTGACTTCTCCGCGACCTCTGTGTTCTCTGCGGTAAGTCTTTGCTTCATCCTCAGCGCTGGGGCGCTGTTCGCGCAGGCCAGGAAGAGTCCGCCAGCGAAACCGCTGGACCTGAACAAAGCCACCGTCGAAGAGCTGCAGAAACTGCCTGAAGTGGGACCCAAAGTGGCGCAGGCCATTGCGCGCTTCCGCGAGAAGGCCGGCCCGTTCCGGCGCGTGGAGGAATTGCTGGCCGTGCCGGGCATCACGCGCCGCCGGCTGGAGAAGATCCGGCCGCACGTTTTTGTCGAGCAAGGCGGCAAGCCGGGAAGTCCGGAGGCCGGGAAGTCTGGAGGTCAGGAGGGCAGCGGAGGCGTTCTAGCGGAAGCGGCGTTCGACTCGCATCAGCGTAATCGTGATCAGGGCGGCGACCACTTCGATCGCCAGAACCGTCTTCCAGAAACAAAACGCGAGGACGCCTGCGGCTCCCAGCCACAGCAGCTCCGTCGTTAGATTCCGCACCGTTTCCATCTGTCCCTAGTCGTGCCCTTGCCGTTCAACGCTTAACGTTCACGCTTTGAGTCCAGCCGGGCCCACGGCACCTAGAACCTCTGATGCGTTTCCTTTGGTTCGGATGCTTTCAGCGGAATGGCCACTTGCTCGGCAATGCTGAGGCCGTAGCCATCCATGGCCACGAGCTTGCGCGGGTGGTTGGTGAGCACGCGGATGGCGCTGAGGCCGAGGTCAATCAGGATTTGCGCGCCGACGCCGCTCTCGCGCTGGACGAGGCGCTGGCGGGCGGCGTCGCGGTCGAGCTGGCCGCGGACGTGGAAGCGCAGCCGCGGCGCTTCGCCGGTGTCCACGTTGCCCGGCTCGACGCCGAAGCCGCGCCCGGTGTGGTGCAGATACACGAGCACGCCGCAGTCTTCGCGCGCGATCATTTCCATGGAACGCTCCACCAGCTCCGCGCAGTCGCAGGTGGCCGCGCCGAAGACGTCGCCGGTAAGGCACTGGGAATGGACGCGCACCAGCGGCGCGTTGCGGGCTTGCAAGTCGCCGCGCACCAGGGCCACGTGGACTTCGTGGTCCGCGTCGCTGGCATAGGCGATCATGCGGAAGTCGCCGAAGCGCGTGGGCAAAGGAGACTCCGCCAGGCGGCGCACGTAGCGCTCGTTCTGCATGCGGTAGCGGATGAGCTCGGCGACGGTGAGCATTTTGAGCGAGTGGGTGCGGCAGAACGCGGCCAGCTCGGGGACGCGGGCCATGGTGCCGTCGTCGCTCATGATCTCGCAGATGACGCCGGCGGGCTCGAGGCCGGCGATGCGCGCCAGGTCCACGCTGGCTTCGGTCTGGCCGGCGCGCACCAGCACGCCGCCCAGGCGAGCGCGCAGCGGGAAGACGTGGCCGGGGCGGGCCAGGTCGCTGGGCCGGGTCTTGGGGTCAATGGCCGCCAGGATGGTGGTGGCGCGGTCGGCGGCGCTGATGCCGGTGGTGGTGCCGCGGCGGGCGTCAATGGACTCGGTGAAGGCCGTGCCGTAGTTCGAGGTGTTCTGCGCGGACATGAGCGGGAGGTTCAGCTCGTCGCAGCGCTCCTCGGTGAGCGCCAGGCAGATCAACCCGCGGCCGTGCTTGGCCATGAAGTTGATGGCTTCGGGGGTGATTTTCCCGGCAGCCATGGCCAGGTCGCCCTCGTTTTCGCGGTCCTGGTCGTCCACCAGGACGATCATGCGGCCCTGGCGGATTTCTTCCACCGCTTCCTCCACGGTGGCGAATTGGGTGTGGTCTGGCATAGAGCGCGATTACGGGAACCTATTAGATTACTGGCCCCACACGGCGGATACAACCTTTGTGACCACGTAGGCAATGAGGGCGGAGGCGGGGAAGGTGAGCACCCAGGCGATGACCATTTCGCGGCCTACGCCCCAGCGCACCGCGGAGAGCCGGCGGGTGGCGCCCACGCCCATGATGGCGGTGTTGATGGTGTGCGTGGTGGAAAGGGGAATGCCCAGCTTGGAGGCCAGCTCGATGGTGAGCGCCGCGCCGGTCTCCGCGCAGAAGCCGTGCACCGGCTCGAGCTTGGTCAAGCGCAAGCCCATGGTGCGGATGATGCGCCAGCCGCCCACGGCCGTGCCCGCGCCCATCATCAGCGCGCAGACCCAGATGATCCACCCTGGAATGCTGAATTCGCTGGTCACGCCGCCGAGGAACAGGGTCAACGCGAAGACGCCGATGAACTTCTGCCCGTCGTTGCTGCCGTGGCTATAGGCCATGAACGCGGACGAGACGATTTGCAGCCGCCCGAAGAGCCTGCGAACGCTGCTGGGCCGTGAGCGGTAGAACAACCGGGCGATCAGCATCATCAGCAGCAGCCCGCCGCCGAAGCCGAGAAACGTGGAGAAGCCCAGGCCGATCAGGACCTTCTTCCAGCCGTCGGCGAGCAGGGCCTCGGCGCCCGCGGTGGCGAAGCCCGCGCCGGAGAGCCCGGCCACCAGGCCATGGCTCTCGCTGGTGGGCAGGCCGCGCCACCACGCCAGCGTGCTCCAGATGACGATGCCCACCATGGCCCCGGCGATGGTGGGCAGGTTGACGACTTCCGGCTTGATGAAGCCCTTGCCGATGGTCTGGGCGACGGCCACGCCGGAAAAGGCCCCGGCGATATTCAGCGCCGTGGCCATGACCACGGCGGTGTAGGGCCGCAGGACGCGCGTGGAGACTACGGTGGCAATGGCGTTGGGCGCGTCGGTCCAGCCGTTGACGAACTCGGCGGCCAGGACCAGCGCCAGCACCGTCCAGGTGGCTGCGCTGATTTCTCCCATCGGTTCTCTTTGTTACGCGCCGCTCTTCAGGATGACCGATTCCAGGACGTTGGCGACGTCCTCGCACTTGTCCACGGCCGTTTCGATGACCTCGATGATCTCCTTCCACTTGATGATCTGCACGGGGTCCTTTTCCTCGTCGAAGAGCTGGGCGATGAGGGTGCGGCAGAGACGGTCGCTGTCGTTTTCCAGGCGGTTGATTTCGATGCAGAACTTCAGGATGTGGCTCTGGGATTCGAGCGCGTGCAGCGCGGCGGAAACCTGTGCGGTGGTCTGCATCAGGATGCGGGCCAGGTCGGGGACGCCGGGGCGGATGCGGTTCACGCGGTACAGCACCAGGCGGCTGGCGGCGGCGTCAATCAGGTCCAGCACGTCGTCGGCGCGGCTGGCGATGCGGTGGATGTCCTCCTGGTCGAGCGGGGTGATGAAGGTCTGGTTGAGGCGGGTCATCAGGTCGTGGGTGATGGTGTCGCCGCGGTGCTCGATCTCCTTGATGCGCTCCACCTGCGCGGGCACGTCCTGGTAGTTCTCGAGCAGCTCGACCAGGGCGGTGGCCCCGGCGAGGATGTTGTCTCCCTGGGCCGCGAACATGTCGAAAAAGCTGTGCTCGCGCGGAAGGATCTTGCTCAAGAGTCCCGGCATCGTCTTTTCCCCCGAATGGCGAATGCTCGTTGCCGGGGAACTATACCGAATGAGAGGCCAGGGAGCAAACGGCGGCGGGCGGTGGCCCGTGACTTGTGACTCGTGACTGGTGACTCGTGACTGGAGACTTGGTGATTGCGTGATGGGGTGATTGGCGCCCACTGTTGACAGCCGACAGTTGACAGCTAACAGCCGGCCGCTCACAGAAAGAGCAAAGATGACGCGCAGGCGCGGAGTGCGCTGAGATTCGCGGAGAAGAGCGGGACGAAGAATCATACAGTTGCGGGCGGGGCGTGTTTTCATACAGTTCTGGACGGTGGAGCCCCCTACCCCCCTCCCCTGGGTGTGAACGCATTGAAAAGACAGGGGGATTAAGTCGAGCCAACGCGGAAGTGTATGTGCGGGCGAGTGATATTGGTGCGTTTTTCGCAAGTGTATGATTCTGTTGGGAGGCGGGGAGAGGCCGGAGGTGCAGGGTCCCGGGCGCGTTAGCTGAACGCTACCCATGCGTGTGTAGTTTAACTCATTCTGGGAGGCTTGTCAAGGGGTTTCTGGGATTATTGCTGGGGGAAAAAGGGGGGGCTGGGGGCTAGGGGCTGGGTGGTGACCAGTGGCCTGTGATCAGTGGCCAGTGGGGGAGCATGTCCCGCCTTTAGTTGAAACCTGAAAGAAGAAGCAGCGGCTCTCGCCCCGGACTCGGTTAGAGTTCGGGGCGCAAATTCTTTCTTTCGAAAGGAGAGCCGCTGTGAGGAACACATATCAAAGCAAGGCGAGGAAGTCCAGGAAGTTCGAGGTGGTGGGTGGTGGAGAACTGGCAGTGCGGTTGCCGTTGCCGCTGGTGGAGGTGTGGGAGGAGTTGCAGGCGCGGGTCGAGCAGTTGGCCGGGGAAGCGGGGCTGAAGATTCGCCTGGAAGAAGGAATGGAAGAGACGCTCACGCTGCACCGGCTGGGCGTGGGGACGCTGCTGCGCCGCAGCCTGTCCACCACCAACATCATCGAATCCTGTCTGAGCACCGTGCGGCAGGTGGCCCGCAAGGTGAAACGCAGGCAGGGCGGCGACCACCTCGCTCGTTGGACCGCCGCCGGGTTGCTCGAAGCCGAGAAGAAATTCCACAAGGTGAAAGGCTATCGCGAACTCGGCGCCTTGCACCGCAGGCTGAATCCAGGCTGCCGCTGCCAGGCCTGTCAGGAGCATCGGCAGCAGGAAGCGCTGTTGCACTCCAGGGCGCAGGTGGCCTAAAGTGCAGAGCGTCGAGAGCCGCCGCTTTCAACTAAACCTGGGACATGCTCGGCCAGTGGGTACGGAGATTTCGTGATTGTGTGATCTGGCGAATGGGTGATGGAGGGCGGGGTTGACATTGGACGGCCTGAGGAAGGCCAAGGATGACGCAGAGACGCAGAGCGCGCTGAGGCCGCAATGTAGGACAGACTCCAGGCCTGTCCACCGCCCGCGTCGCAGAGGTTTCGCTTGGTAGCTCCGGGCGTCCCACGTTGGAGAGGGCTTGGCGAAGCTTGGACTGCACAGACCTGGAGTCTGTCCTACATTCGCACGTGCAGGAGGGCGCCATGAAAGAGCAGAACGGAGTAATGCGGGCGCGGATTACCCGAAGAGACTTCGTGGCGGGCGCGGCGCTGGGAGCAGCGGGAATGGCGCTGCTGCCCGCCAGAGCGGATGCCGTAACCGCCAGCGGACGGGCGGAGACAGCGCAAGGGGCCAGGAGCCTGCGCTTCGTGTTCATGCCGTGCGTGCACCTGCGGCGGGAGCTGCGGTCGCCGGAGGGATTCGCCGCGGCGTTGCAGGCGGCGCGGCAGTTGCGGCCGGCGCCGGAGTTCGTCCTGACCGGCGGGGACATGTGCCACAACATGCGCGACCAGACCATGGCGCAGTCGGTGGAGATCACCGACCTGTTCCTGAAAATCTTCGACGAGAACTGCAAGCTGCCGGCGCACCACTGCCTGGGCAACCACGACCTGGCCGCGTGGAACAAAGTGGCCGACTCGGCCTCCGACCCGCGCTATGGCAAAAACCTCACGCTGCAAAAACTGGGCATGAGGAGCCGCTACTACAGCTTCGACCGCGGCGGCTGGCACTTCGTGGTACTGGATTACATGCGCGTAAGCGAGCCGGGGAAGTTTTCGGCGGAGATTGACCCGGAGCAACTGGCGTGGCTCGGCGAGGACCTGGGCAAGAACTCGACGCGGCCGGCCCTGGTGGTGACCCACGCGCCAGTGGTCAGCGCCGTGGAGCTTTTCTCCGACCGCGCCAAACGCACAGAGGACGCGCTGTCCGTGCCCTTTGGGCGCGTCATCAGCAACGCTCCGGAGCTGGTGGCCACGGCCAAGAAAGGCAACGTGCGCGCGTTCGTCTCCGGCCACCTGCACCTGGTCGAGCGGCTCGAGCTAATGGGCAATATCTTCATTTGCAGCGGCTCGGTGAGCGGTCACCAGTGGACTGGGCCGCGGATGGGCACGCCGCAGGGCTTCGGCGTCTTCGACTGCCGCGCGGACGGGTCCTTCGACTTCGCGTATCAGGCGTATGGGTGGAAGGCGGAGAAATAGCACAGGCTTGTAGACTGTGCTGGCAAGAAAAGGCGAAACGCAGATGAACGCGAGTGGCACCAGATGGACGCAGTGGACTCGGATAGCAGCTTGTTGAAAAACGCTCCTGACTGTCATCCCGGGCGAAGCGAGGGATCTGCATCTTGCAGGAAATCCCAGGAAATGGAGATTCCTCGCCGCCTGCGGCGGCTCGGAATGACAACCTTCGGGGTTTTTCACCAAGCTGCTAGTCCCTAAATGTGTTGTCCCAGGACATAAGTCGCACCCTTCGGTTGAATGTGAGCCACGTAACCGACATGGCGCTGGCCAATGCTCCTGAGGGACGAACACCACGGGCCGCCCCTGCTCCGAGACAGAACGCAGATTCCTCGGGTGGTCCCCATGGCCTCGGGACGACCCTCGGAATGACAGCGTTTTTTGTAGTGCGGCTCCGCGTTTATTGTGGCGCGGCTCCTAGTACATGCGGCCCGCGCCGCTTTCTTGTGGCGCGGTCCTTGGTACTTGCCGGCCATGCCGACCTGAAGGTCGCCGGTACAGAAGCGCACAGGCTGATAGCCTGTGCCACTGCGCGGGTCACTGTGAAGACGGGCGCAGCAAGCAGCGCCCCTACCGGGGTGACACGGCACAGGCTACAAGCTGCAAGGGGCGGCGTAAAGCCGCCCCTACGCGAGGGCGCAGCCAGGTGTGGCCGTACTACCTGGTCACTGGCTACTCATCACCGACCACTGGCCCCTGACCTTTAGTACATGCCGCCCATGCCGCCGCCGTGGGCGCCGGCGCCGGCGCCTGCCGCGGAGGCCTTGGTGTCTTCCTTGATGTCGGCCACCAGGGCTTCGGTGGTGAGCATGAGGCCGGCGATGGAGGCGGCGTTCTGGAGGGCCAGACGGGTGACCTTGGCGGGGTCAATGACGCCCATCTTGACCATGTCGCCGAACTCGCCGGTTTCGGCGTTGTAGCCGAAGGCCTCATCCTTGGTGTCGCGGATGCGGCCGACGACGATGGCGCCTTCTTCGCCGGCGTTCTGGGCGATCTGGCGGGCCGGCTCTTCGAGGGCGCGCTTGAGGATGTTGAGGCCGATGACCTCCTCATCGTTGAGCTTGAGCTTGTCGAGGGCCGGGCCGCAGCGCAGCAGGGCGGAGCCGCCGCCGGGGACGATGCCTTCCTCGACCGCGGCGCGGGTGGCGTGCATGGCGTCTTCGACGCGGGCCTTCTTCTCCTTGAGCTCGGTCTCGGTGGCCGCGCCGACCTTGATGACGGCGACGCCGCCGACGAGCTTGGCGAGGCGCTCCTGGAGTTTCTCTTTGTCGTAGTCGGAGGTAGTCTCGTCAATCTGGGTGCGGATCTGCTTGACGCGGCCCTCGATTTCGGAGGCCTTGCCGGCGCCTTCGACGATGGTGGTGTTGTCCTTGTCGATGGTGATCTTCTTGGCCTTGCCGAGGTCCTCGATCTTGACGTTTTCGAGCTTGATGCCGAGGTCTTCGGTGATGGCCTTGCCGCCGGTGAGGATGGCGATGTCTTCGAGCATGGACTTGCGGCGGTCGCCGAAGCCGGGGGCCTTGACCGCGGCGCACTGGAGGGTGCCGCGAATCTTATTGACCACCAGGGTGGCCAGGGCTTCGCCCTCGACTTCTTCGGCGATGATCAGCAGGGGCTTGCCGCTCTTGGCGATGTTCTCGAGCAAGGGCAGCAGGTCCTTCATGGAGGAGATTTTCTTTTCGTGGATGAGGATGCGCACGTCTTCGAGGGTGCACTCCATGCGCTCGGGGTCGGTGACGAAGTAGGGGGAGAGGTAGCCGCGGTCGAACTGCATGCCTTCCACGACTTCGAGGGTGGTCTCCATGGTGCGGGACTCCTCGACGGTGATGACGCCGTCCTTGCCGACCTTCTTCATGGCCTCGGCGATGATGCTGCCGATCTGCTTGTCGTTGTTGGCGGAGATGGTGCCGACCTGAGCGATCATGTCGCCCTTGACGTCGCGGGAGAGGCGCTTGACTTCGTCAATGGCCTTCTCGACGCCCTTGTCAATGCCGCGCTTCAGCGCCATGGGGTTGGCGCCGGCGGCGACGGTCTTGACGCCCTCGCGGAAGATGGCCTGGGCCAGGACGGTGGCGGTGGTGGTGCCGTCGCCGGCCACGTCGCTGGTCTTGGAGGCCACTTCGCGGACCATCTGGGCGCCCATGTTTTCGAGCGAGTCCTTCAGCTCGATTTCCTTGGCCACGGTCACGCCGTCCTTGGTGATGACCGGCGCGCCGAACTTCTTCTCGATTACCGCGTTGCGGCCCTTGGGGCCGAGGGTAATCTTCACTGCGTCCGCGAGAATGTTGACCCCGCGCAGGATGGCCTGGCGGGAGTTCTCGCCGGTAACAATCTGCTTCGGCATGTTGCTTCACCCTCCTTTTAGGTGTGATTCGTGAGTCGTGAGTCGTGATAGAAGCGGTGACAGGTGAACTGGTGACTGGTTCCCATCGCTTACGGGGAAAAGGGATTCGCAAGTCACCCAATTCTCTAGCCACTCGCCACTGCCTCTAGCGCTTGGCGGCCCGGGCGGCGCCGGAGATCTTGGCGAGGATTTCCTCTTCCTTGAGGATGAGGTACTCCTGGTCTTCGATCTTGATGTCGGTGCCGCTGTATTTTCCGAAGAGGACGCGGTCGCCGGGCTTGACGTCGAGGGGGATGAGTTCGCCCTTCTCACGACGCCCCGAGCCGACGGCGATGATCTCGCCCTCCTGGGGTTTCTCCTTGGCCGTGTCGGGAATGATGATGCCGCCCTTCACGGTCTCCTTCTCTTCAATCCGCTTGACCAGAACACGGTCGTGCAACGGAGTGATATTGACGGCCATCGTGGACTGCCCTCCATCGTTGGATTTTGGTTTGCAGCGGGTGCGAGCTGACCGGCGGCCTGCGAAGGGGCGACCCAGCGGGTCGCCCCTACGGTCAAGCCGGGTCTTAGCACTCGTCCTGCGCGAGTGCTAATATATAAGAAAAACCTGACTTGTCAAGGGCTTAGCCAGCCGTACGCGGAACATGGAAACAGCGGCGGTTTGGTGTTGGTAAGCCTTTGTTTTTCAGTATCTTGAGTTGGTGCAAGGTTTTTCTTGCGCCTGGGACCTAATCTGCTACAGACTACGCATGACCATGTGGCAAGCGCTTAAGGAGCTGATGGGCAAGGCCGGGGAGGGGGACGGCGCACGCCTGCTCGAAGAGAAGTTGCGCTTGGAGCGCGAACTGGCCGAACGCGAGCGCCTGGCCCTGCTCGGGCAAATGGCCGCCAGCATCTCGCACAACCTGAAGAACCCGCTGGGCTCGATGAAGACCCTGCTGCAAGTGCAGATTGAAAACCCGGAGGCGCCCGAGGCGGTGCGGCGGGACTGCGCGCTGGTGGTGGCGGAGATTGACCGCTTGAGCGCCAAGCTGAATCAACTCCTGCACTACGCCAAGCCCGCGGTGCGGTCCGGCGCGCACGCGCTGGAAGCCGACGCGGTGGAAGTGGCGCAGCGCCTGATGGAGTTGCTGCGGCGCGACGCGGCCCAGCGCGGCATCGCCTTCCTGTTGGACCGGCCGCCGGGGGCGTTAAGGGTGCGCGCGCCGGAAGAGGCGCTGAGTGACATCTTTCAGAACCTGATGGTCAACGCGGTGGAGGCCGCCGAGCGACGGGGCACGGTGCGCGTCACGCTGGCGGAAGCGGAGGGCGAATGCGTCTTCGCGGTCACCGACGACGGGCCGGGGCTCACGGGGGAAGCGCAGGCGCGATTGTTCAAGCCGTTCTTCACCACCAAGGCCGCCGGGACGGGGCTGGGCCTGGCCATCGTCAAGCGCCGCGCGGACGAATTGGCGGGACGGATCGCCTGGGTCAGCCCGGTGGCCGAGGGGCGGGGGACAAGATTTGTGGTGACGCTGCCGATGGGAGCAAGCGCGAAGTAAAGAGGTCAGGAGGTAAGGAGGTCCAGAGGTCGGAGGTCAGGAGGTCAGGAAGTCAAGAAGTCAAGAAGTCAAGAAAGCAGCGGAGAAGCGAGGCCACGGAAGGATGGTTTTGTCCAGACTTCCTGACTTCTGGACATCCCTACTTCGGATCCAATCATGCGGACGATTCTTATCGTGGACGACGAGGCGACGGCGCGGTACGCGACGCGGCGGGCGCTCGAGCACAAGTACCGCATCGCGGAAGCGGAGGGCGCGGCGGCGGCGCGCGTGGCCATCGAACAGGAGCGGCCCGACGTGGTGCTGGTGGACATTGTCATGCCCGGGGAAGACGGGCTGGCCGTGTTGCACTGGATGCGCGAGCGGGGCCACGCGCAGCCGGTGATCATGGTGAGCGCGCTGGATACGGCGAAGAGCGCGGTGGAGGCGCTGCACCTGGGGGCGAACGATTACCTGGTGAAGGGCTTCGACATCGAAGAGCTGCGCCAGCGCGTGGCCAACGCGGTCAAGCTGCTGGACCTGGAGCGCGAGAATGCGCGGCTGAAGCAGCAGCTTGTGGCCGAAGGGCAGTTCGGGGCCATGCTGGGCGCGAGCCAGGCCATGCGCGGCGTGTTCGAGCTGGCGGCGCGCATCGCTCCGGCGGACGCGACGGTGCTGATCACCGGCGAGAGCGGCACGGGCAAGGACGTGCTGGCGCAGGAGCTGCACGCGCGATCGCCGCGCGCGGAGGGGCCGTTCGTCGCGGTGAACTGCGCGGCGTTGCCGGAGAACCTGATCGAATCGGAACTATTCGGGTACGAGAAAGGGGCGTTCACCGGCGCGGCGCAGCAGAAGAAGGGGAAGTTCGAGCTGGCTTCGGGCGGCACGCTGTTTCTCGACGAAATCGGGGACATGAACGGGGTGACCCAGGCCAAGGTGCTGCGCGCGCTGGAGAGCCGCACCATCGAGCGGCTGGGTGGGACGCAGTCCATCACCGTGGACGCGCGCGTGATCAGCGCGACGCACCGCGACCTGGCCGCGGAGATCGGCGCGGGGCGCTTCCGCGAAGACTTGTACTTCCGGCTGCGCGTGCTCACGGTGGAATTGCCGGCGCTGCGCGAACGCCGGGAAGACGTGCCGCTGCTGGCCGAAGGTTTCCTGAAGATGCTCGGGGCGCGGCACGGGAAGGCGGCGCGGCTCACGCCCGCGGCGGCGCGGGCGCTGGAAGACTACGACTGGCCGGGCAATGTGCGCGAGTTGAAGAACGCGCTGGAGCGGGCGCTGATTTTGGCGCCCAGGGAAGAAATCGCGCCGGAGAACCTGCCGGAGGAAGTGCGCACGGGGCGTTCGCCACTCGAGGGGCGCCGGGCGCGGGGCTCCGGCGAAGGCGCGGAGGCGGCCATGAGCGAGCGTGACTTCCGCGAAGCCAAGCGCAAGTTCGAAGTGGCGTACTTCTTGCGCAAACTCGAGGAACACAAGTGGAACGTGTCACGCACCGCCGCGGCGGTGGGGCTGCACCGGCAGTCGCTGCAAGAGAAGCTGCGGGAGCTGGGCATCCAGCGGCCGGGAAGAAGTGCGGCCACAGATGAACACGGATGAACCCAGATGAGACGGAAAGGGAAAACGGAGATTGGAAAATGGGCCTGCGCAAATTCGATGCGCCGGGTTGTGCCCATTTCCCCTTTTCCAGTTTCCAGTGTCCATGGGACGGAGGGCGAGCATAAGTGATGGAGGCGTTCATACTGGGGGGCGGGGCCAGTTCGCGGATGGGGCGCGAGAAGGCGCTGGTGGAGCTGGCGGGGGAGCCGCTGGCGTTGCGGCTGGCGCGCCTGGCGGAGCCGCTGGCCGAACAAGTGACGCTGATCGGGCCGCCCGCGAGTTTCGTCGAGTTGCCGGTGCGCGTGCTGGCGGACGACCAGCCGGGCCTGGGACCGCTCGGGGGAATCGCCACGGCGCTGCGCGCATCGCGCGCGGAGTGGAACCTGGTGCTGGGGTGCGACCTGCCGTTCCTCACCGCGGAGTGGCTGCAACACTTGGCGCGAAGGGGAGCGGAGTGCGCGGCAGACGCCGTGCTGCCGGAAGGCGAGCGCGGGCACTTTGAGCCGCTGTGCGCGATGTACCGGCGCGGGGCGCGGGCGGCCATTGCCGCGGCGCTCGAGCGGGGCGTGCGCAAAGTGACCGAGGGCCTGGCGGGGCTGAGCGTCGAGGCCGTGGCCGTGGAGGAATGGAAGAAGTTTGATCCGGACGGGCGGCTGTTCCAGAATATGAACACGCCCGAGGATTACGAGGAAACGCGCATGGTGGTGGAGAAGGACTACAAGCGCGTGTGGTAGGTGCTGGGTGCTGGGGCCGTGTTCGGTGTTCCGTGACTCGTGTTCCGTGTATCGTTGGCGCCCTTGAAATTGTTTCGCGGCACGGAACACGGATTCACGGAACACCGGGCACGGCCGCAGCCCCCAGCCCCCGGGAACGTGAGAGGCCGCTGAAGGATGAGCGAGCATTACATTGAGTTTCGCGGGGTGACCAAGTCGTTTGGCGGGCCGCCGGTGCTCGACGGGGTGAGTTTTTTCGTGGACCGCGGCGAAACGCTGGTGATCCTGGGGCGCAGCGGCGTGGGCAAATCGGTTTTGCTGAAGCACATTCTGGGATTCCTGAGGCCGGACGCGGGGCGGGTCTTTGTGGCCGGGGAAGACATCACCGGCGCGCCGGAAGAGCGCCTGGCGGAAATGCGCAAGCGGGTGACGATGGTGTTCCAATCCGGCGCGCTATTTGATTCGCTCACCGTGGCGGAGAACGTGGCCTTCCCGCTGGAGGAGCGCGCGGACTTCACCTATGAGCAGATTGACGCGCGCGCGACGGAATTGCTGGACATGCTGGAAGTGGCCGAGTACGCCGGCAGGCTGCCCAGCGAGCTGAGCACCGGGATGAAGCGCGCCGTGGCCATCGCCCGCGCCCTGGCGCAAGACCCGGAAGCCATTCTGTTCGACGAGCCCACGACGATGGTGGACCCCATCATGGCCGCGCACGTGGGCAACCTGGTGCTGAAGATGAAGGAGAAGCTCCACAAGACCAGCATCGTGGTGACGCACGACACGCATCTGGCGCGGCGGCTGGCCGACGGGGTGGTCTTCCTGCACGACGGCCGCGTCGCGTTTTTTGGGACGTGGCCGGAGTTCGAAGCCAGCCGCGAACCCATGCTGCGCAACTTCATCCTGCAGGACCAGCTTATCCCCGCCCTGGACGTGATCTCCTAACAGCTTGTTGAAAAACGCCAATCGTGTGTCATGCCGAGCGAAGCGAGGCATCTGCATTTTGCAGAATGTCAAGGAAAATGCAGATTCCTCGCCGCCCTTCGGCGGCTCGGAATGACACGTTTGGAGTTTTTCAACAAACTGCTAGGGAAGGCACCCATACCGGCAGCCGAATCACACCACGAAAGACGATTCCAGATCCGACATTCAAGATTCAAGAACCAGGACAACGCGGAGACGCAGAGTGCGCAGAGGAACGGGAGGGCTCAACGGAACTTGCCGTTGAGGTGGTCGAAGGGAATGGCGCGGGCCAGCGCGGTGAAGGCGCCGCGGCCGGCAATTTCCTGCGCGGCGGCGAGGAAGCCGCCCCAGGCGGCGCGGGCCAGCGCGCCGCCCACGCTGATGCGGCGGACGCCGAGCGCGGCGAGTTCCGCGACCGTGGTGAAGTCGCTGCTCACCAGGATGTTCACCGGCCGTGGCGCCACCGCTTTCACCACCGCGGCGATGTCTTCTTTGCTGCGAATGCCGGGCGGGTAGAGGCAGTCGGCGCCGGCTGCGGCGTAGGCGGTGAGGCGGCGAATCGTTTCTTTCAGGTCGGGGCGGCCGACGATGAAGCCCTCGGAGCGGCCGATGAGCAGGATGTCGTGACCACACCTCTCGATGGCCTTTTTCGCGGCGCGGATGCGCTCGGCGGAGAGATCGAAGTCGAAGAGGGGATGCGCGGGGTCGCCGGTGGAGTCTTCGATGGAGATGCCGGCGACGCCGGTCTGGGCGGCGGCGGTGACGTTGGCGGCCACGGCGGCCGGTTCGACGGCGAAGCCGCCTTCAAAGTCCGCGTTCACCGGGAGCTCCCCGCTGTGCGCGATGGCGCGGAAATGCGCGAGGGCCTCTTCCAGCGTGGCGTGGTTATCGGGGCGGCCCAGCGTCCAGGCGAAGCCGGAACTGGTGGTGGCCAGGGCCTTGAACCCGAGCTGCGCCAGCAGCCGCGCGCTGCCCGCGTCCCACGGGTTGGGAATCACGAAGCAGCCGGATTCATGCAGGCGGCGGAACGCAGCGCAGCGGGCGGCGAGGTCCATGGGGCAATCGTGGGCCAGCGCGCGGGGCAAAGGCGAGTACCAAATTGGCGGCCCGCCAGGCTGGGCTGATCAAGAATCGCCCGGGTTGGGATTCAAACAAACTTCAAGATTCAAGAAGAAGACAGAGCCAAGAACTGGCGAGCGCGAGTGTTTTGAGCCACGCAGCGAGACAAGTGCCCGGCGTAACCGCTTGGGCAACGCGCCTGGGGAGGGCGGCGCTCGCTGTGGCGGCGTTTGCGTGTACACTGTGGCGGCGACGAGTAGAAAGACGGCCGGCAGAGGCTGGCCCCGCACACGTTAAAGCAAGGCGGGCCAGCTAGAGCCGGCCCCACAGGCTTGAGGCAAGATGCGAAGCGCACTTGCAGTACGCTGAATCTGCTGAGGCCCCGTGAGCAAAGACTTCAGGCCGTACATCCCCGCGGAATCGCAAGAACCGGAGCTGACCTTCAAGGCGGTAGCCGCGGGCGTGGTGATGTCGGCGGTGTTTGGCGCAGCCAACGCATACCTGGGCATGAAGGCCGGGCAGACCATCGCGGCGACGATCCCCGCGGCGGTGATGGCCATCGCCCTGTTCCGCCTGCCGTTTTTCCGCGGCGGGGTGCTGGAGCAGAACGTGACGCGCACGGCCGCGTCGGTGGGCGAAGCGCTGGTGGCGGGCGTGGTGTTCACCGTGCCGGCGTTTTTGCTGGTGCAGATCGGCGGCGAACCCATCTGGCCGGACTTCCAGGGGCACTTCTGGGATTCGGTGATGATGATGCTGGCGGGCGGGCTGCTGGGCGTCTTCTTCATCATCCTGCTGCGGCGGCCGCTGTGCATCGAGGCGCGCGACCTGCCGTTTCCGGAAGCGACGGCCTGCGCGGAAGTGGTCAAGGCCGGGCAGCACGGGGCGGCCGACGCGCCGAAGTACATCTTCGGCACCATGGCCGTGGGCGCGCTGCTGCAACTTTTCACCAACAGCCGCGGGTTTCTGCTGTTCCGGGAAACGCTGAGCGGCTTCATCGAGTACCCGCGCGCGGTGGTCGGCCATTTCGATTTCAGCCGGGCCAGCATCGGGAACACGGCGCACACGGGCGGGCTGCCGTGGAGCACGCCGCTGGCGTCGCCAGCGCTGATGGGCATCGGCTACATCGTGGGGCCACGGCTGGCGGCGATCAATTTTTCCGGCAGCGTGATCGCCTGGTGGGTGCTGATCCCGCTGGTGCTGTTCATTGACCCGGACTTGACGCGGCGGCTGGCGTCGCCGGACGGGACGCCCGCGGCGTGGGACGTGGTCAGCTCGAGCGTCTGGTACAACGTGGTGCGGCCCATCGCCGTGGGCGCCATGCTGGTGGCGGCGTGTTACACGCTCTACACCATGCGCGAGTCGCTGTTCGCCTCGATCCGCGGGGCCATGCAGGCGCGGCGCGGCGCGGGAGCGGCAGAGGCGGAGGCCGGGGCAGGGAATCGGCTGGACCGCGACATCCCGCTGAACTGGGTGCTGCTCTCGATCGTGGCGCTGATCCTGCCGATTACCTTCATCTATTACCGCTTCACGGGCGACGTGAAGGCCGCGGTGACCGCGGCCGTGGTGATGACCGTGGCCGGCTTCGTGCTCGCGGCCATCGGCGGGTACCTGGTGGGGCTGATGGGCAGCAGCAACCAGCCGGTGTCGGGATTGACGCTCTCTGCGCTGGTGCTGGCCGCGCTGCTGATGGTGTTCATCGGAGTGCGCGGCCTGCCGGGCGTGGCCGCGGCGTTGGGAGTGGCCAGCGTGGTGTGCATTGCCTGCTCCACGGCCGGCAGCTTGATTCAGGATTTGAAGGCCGGCCACCTGCTGGGCGGCACGCCGTGGAAAATGCAGGTGGCGGAGATTATCAGCGTGGCCGTGCTGGCTCTTTTCCTGATGCTGCCCATCATGGCGCTGCACGAGTCGTACGGCATCGGCAGCCGGCACATGCCCGCGCCGCAAGCGGGACTGATGGCGCTGCTGGCGAAAGGCATTGTGGGCGGGGAAATGGCCTGGGGCCTGGTGGGGATGGGCTGCATCTTCGGCCTCGTACTGGTGATGATTGACGCGCCCGCGCCCATGCTCATCGCCGTGGGGATGTACCTGCCGTTTGAGACGACGGCGGCGATTTTTGCGGGCGGGGTGTTCCGCTGGCTGGCCGACCGCGTGGCCGCGGGGCAGAAGCTGTCACCGCCGGGCGCGGAGGCCTACGAGCAGCGGGGGACGCTGCTGGCTTCGGGGTTCATCGCCGGGGAAGCCATCCTGGCGATTCTTCTTTCCGTGGGTTTCATCATCGCCGAGGCCAGCGGGTTCAGCGACTTCAGCGTGACGCGCTGGCTCACCGGCCAGGGTGAACTGGCGGCCTACGCGAATTTCGGGAGTTGGCTCTCGCTCATCGTCTTCGCCACCGTGGGCTTGGTCCTCATCCGCGGCCCCTTCGCCAAGCGCCTGCCGGATTAGACCCATTTCAGATCAGTTCAAAACTCACCGTGATTCGCATCCGGAACACAAGTTGACCTGGCGCGACAGCCTCCGTTGCGCTGACCGGCGCGAAATCCATCCGGTTCGCCAGGTAACCTCCAACGTTGGCTGCGGAGCTCAACTCCCGCCAGGTACTGCCGGCAACGCGCTGCGGCAACGGTACCTCCTCTGCTTCCACAATGCTGAGTGGCTTTCCAATTCTTTGCCCTAGGGCTTCAGCCATGACAGCCGCCTGGTCCCGGGCGGCGCGGACCGCTAGCAGGCGAGCCTGCTCCTTGTACCTTGGGCGATCGGAAACTGTGAATTCCCTGCTGCGGACCGATTCAACACCGGCTTGTAGAAGCGCCGTCAACAACTCATCGTAACGGGAGAGGTCGCGAAGGCGAATCTCCATCGTGGAGGCCAAGCTCACGTTTCTGGGGCGGCCGCGCTCGCTGCGTTCGGTCACGACGCTGACGCGGCTGGATTGAATGTCGCTGGGCCGGACGCCAAGCGACGTGGCCAGATTCTGAATCTCTTTGGCGCGCTGGTCATGGCGCGATTTCCCTGCCGCAAGTTCCTTGTCGAACGTGCTGAGGCTGACGGAGAGAAGCGCTTGATCTGGAATCACTTCGATTTCCGACACGCCGGTCACCGTTATGACACGGGGTGGCATGGCGGGCTGGGCCTGCATGGAGAGCGAAACAACAGCCAAGCAGAACAAAATAGCAAGTGCAATTCGTGTTTTCATAAATCCCCCTTGCAGAGCTTTGATGCAATCAGGGGCGAGAGTGTCTGCGTCACCCCTTCACTGGCTGCGGCGAAGGGGGCGGCCGGCCAGGGCATTGGTGGGCTTGCCGTTTTCGACGGCGAGGGCGCCGTTGACAACGACGAAGCGCATGCCGACGGCCAGCTCGGTGGGCTTTTCGTAGGTGCTGCGGCCGGCGATGGTCTTGGGGTCAAAGACGGCGATGTCCGCGAAGAAGCCTTCGCGGATTTGGCCGCGGTCTTTGATGCGGAAGGTGGCGGCGGGCTGGGCGCTGGAGGCCTGGACGAAGCGTTGGAGCGAAACCACTTTTTGCTTGTACACGTATTCGCGCAGCTTGCGCGGATAGGCGCCGTAGAGGCGCGGGTGGCCGGCCGAGCCGTCCGAGCCGGTCATGACGAAATCCTGCTTCATCAGCAGGGCGATGTCTTTCTCATTCATGTTGAACGAAGCGACGCTGAGCCCGCCGCCGCGCCCTTCCCAGGATTCAGCGATCAATTCGATGGCCGTTTCGACGGGTGGCTTCCCGCGCTCATTGGCGATGGCGCCGAGCGTTTTGCCGAGGTAGGGCGAATTCGCGGAGGTGAGCAGGAGCGACTCGGGGCCGCCGCGGCGCTTCAGGTTGGCTTCCATTTCGGAGGCGAGGCGCGGGCGAACGCCGGCGTCCTTCAGCCGCGCCAGTTGCTCTTCGCGCGGGCCGGCCTGGGCCCACGGCGGCAACAGGCTGGCGGTGAGGCCGGAGCCGGAGGCGGTGTAGGGATACTGGTCGCAGGTGACCTGCACGCCTTCCTTCAGGGCACTGCGGATGATGCGGACGGCATCGGCGCTTTTGCCCCACACGTCGGGGCCCAGCATCTTGATGTGGGAGATGTTGACGGGGATCTTGGCTTCGCGGCCGATGCGGATGGCTTCCTCGATTGAGGCGAGCACGCCGATGGAGTAGTTGCTCTCGTCGCGCTGGTGGGTGTCGTACACGCCGCCGGCGGCGGCGGCGACGCGCGCCAGCTCGATGACTTCCTCTGTTTTGGAGAATTGGCCGGGGACGTAGAACAGGCCGGAAGAAAGGCCCAGCGCGCCTTCGTCCAGGGCGCGCTTCACCAGCGCTTTCATCTGCTCGAGTTGCTCGGGCGAGGGCTGCACGTCGCCGGGGCCGAGGACTTCGCGGCGGACAGCGCCGTGGCCCACCAGGAGCGCGGCGTTGGTGCCGAGGCCGCCCTGCTGCCAGCGGGCCAGCAGTTCGCCGGTGCGCGTTGTGCCGCCGCCGTCGTTGCCGGTGATGACCGTGGTGACACCCTGCATCAGGTAGTTGATGTTGGCGCGGCGATCAGTGCCGAGGTACTCGGCGGTGTGGGTGTGCGGGTCAACGAAGCCGGGGGCGACGATGAGGCCGCTGGCGTCAATGGCGCGCTTGACGCGCAGCCGCGCGTTGGTGGCAGCGCCGACGAAGGCGATGCGGTCGCCGCGGATGCCCACGTCGCCCGCGCGGGGCTTCGCGCCGGAGCCGTCCACCAGCGTGCCGCCGACGATGAGCAGGTCCACTTCGATGGGCTCGCCCTTCTGCGCGGCAGCGCGCTCCGTAGCCAGCGGCACGGCGAAGGGAGCGAGTACTAACATGATCAGGAAGGCGCGTAAGCGTTGCATGATCTCCAACCTCCCATTTCCAACTTCCAACCTCTAGTAATTCGGCCAGCAGCCGGGGGTGACCAGCTCGAGCAAATGGTTGTCGGGGTCGCGGAAGTACAGGCTGCGGCCGCCGCGGTCCCACTGCTTAGTTTCTTCGATGGCGATGCCGTTCTGCATCAAGCGCGTCTCCCACGCGGAGAAGTCGGCGGCCGGGATGCTGAAGGCCAAGTGGAGCGGGCCGTGGCCGTCGTGCGTAGGGAACTGGTCCGGGGAAAGCGAGGCGCCGCGGAGAAAGAGCAGGAGCACCTGGCCATCGCAGACTTGCAGCGCGCGGAGGCGGGTGTCGTGGACCATCACCGGGAAACCGAAGAGCGATTCGTAGAAGCGCGTGGCGCGGACCAAGTCGTCCACGTAGAGCGAGGTTTCGAGCACGCCGGTGACTTGCGGCATCGCGTCCTCCGCCTCTGTGTCCCCTGTGTCTCTGTGGGCTCTGCTTTGGATTGGCCGCTCAAAAGGCTCCAACACAGAGGTCACAGAGAGACAGAGGGCACGGAGAAGACTAAAACCCTTCTTCGACCAGGCGCGCGACGGTCAGCTTAGACGGCGCGGTCTCGGCGCGGGCCTCCAGCAGCCGCTCCAGGTATTTCGCGAGCACGTCGCATTCGAGATTTACGGGGTCGCCCGGGGTCATCTCGCGGATGTTGGTGTGCTGGTAGGTGAAGGGGATGATGGCGGCTTCGGCGACGCCGAGGCGCCAGCCGGCCACGGTCAGGCTGACGCCGTCGAACGCCATCGAGCCTTTCCTGGCCACATAGCGCGCCAAATCGCCGGGGACGCGCACGCCGAGCCACCAGTGGGCGCCTGCCCGCTTCAAATGGGCCACGCGGCCCACGCCGTCCACGTGTCCCTGCACGAAGTGGCCACCGAGCGGCGCGCCGGCCACGAGCGGCTTTTCCAGGTTGACGCGCGCGCCGGGCTGCAATTCGCCGAAGGAGGTGCGCTGGAGCGTTTCGCCGCTGAGGTCGGCGGCGAAAGCGCCGTCGCGCAGTTGGACCACGGTCAGGCAGCAGCCATTGACGGCGACACTGGCGCTGACCGCAAGGGCGGCGCACGTCTCCGGCGCGCGCACGCGGATGCGCCCACTCTCGCCATTGCGGTCCAGGGCCTCGATGACCCCGGCCGCTTCAATGATCCCGGTAAACATCGCGGAAGTATCCTGCCACACAAACGTCCGGGCCGAAACGGCGTGTCGTGACGCGGTCGAGCGGCGGGAGCTTTTCGAGCGCGGCGCGTCCGCCGGCAAGAAATGGCACGCCGCGGCCCAGGCGCCGGGGCGCGACGAAGAGCACCAGTTGGTCCACGACGCCGGACGAAAGGGCGGCCTGGTTGAGCGCGGCGCCGCCTTCGACGAGCAAGTTTACGATCCCGCGGCGGCCCAAGTGGCGCAGCACCGCGCGCAGGTCCAGTCCCGCGCCGCGCCGTGGCGCGCGGGCCAGCAGCACGCCGCCGGCGCGCAGCGCGCGCGCCCGTGGCGAATCGAGCGATGCGGCGGTGAACAGCAGCAGGTCGCGCGCAGCCGAGCGCGCCAGTTTCGAGCGCAACGGGAGGCGCAGGCGCGAATCGAGCACCACGCGGAGCAAAGGGCGGCGGCGCGGACGGCCGGTGCGGTCGCTCAGGCGCGGGTCGTCGGCCAGGACGGCGCCGATGCCGGAGAGCAGGGCGTCGGCGGCGTGGCGCATGCGCTGCACTTCGGCGCGCGAAGCGGGCGAAGTAATCCACGTCACCGAGCCGCGCCGGGGGCTGCGGGCCGGGCCGGCGATTTGCCAGTCGCGGGAAATGGCGGACTTGAGCGTGACCAGCGGGAGACCGGAGCGGGTCCAGCGCGCGAAGCCCTCGTTCAGGCGGCGCGCTTCCCCCTGGAGCGGGCCCACGCTCACCCGCACGCCGGCGCGGCGCAATTGGGCGAAGCCGCGCCCGCTGACCCGCGGGTTGGGGTCGCGTATCGCGGCCACCACGCGCCGGACGCCCGCGGCGATGATGGCGCGCGTGCAGGGGCCGGTGCGGCCGGTGTGGCAACAAGGTTCGAGGCTGACGTAGAGGGTGGCGCCCCGCGCCGCGCGCCCCGCGCGCTCGAGCGCCAGCACTTCCGCGTGCTTGCGGCCGGCGTAGGTGTGGAAGCCCTGGCCCACCATGCGCCCGCGCTTCACCACCACGCAGCCCACCAGGGGATTGGGCGAAGCAAGCGCCTGGCCGCGGCGCGCCAGGGCCAGCGCGCGGGCCATCCATCGTTCGCCGGATTGGGAGTGTTTTGAAACCACGGATGAACACGGATGAACACGGAAGAATGGGCCCCCCCGTGCCAACGAGTGCGATGAGATTCTAGGTTAGATGGCGTGGAAACGTAAGGCCCGTCGGAAGGCCGAAGGAACAAGACGGCAAGTGCAGATTTCTCGCTTCGGTCGGAATGCCGCGCTGTCTTGGAGCTTCCGGTTAAGGAAGCGCGAGGGAACGGAAGTCACAGAGGAAAGGCAACCGACCATAATCCAGTTGTATCGGTGTCTAACGGTGTTCATCCGCGGTTCCAAACCGGCTTCAATCCAGGAGGGAATTGACGAAGGCGGGCGGATCGAAGGGCACCAGGTCGTCAATCTTCTCGCCGGTGCCGACGAAGCGGATGGGCAGGGCCAGTTCGCGGGCGATGGCCACGACGATGCCGCCCTTGGCCGTGCCGTCGAGCTTGGTGAGCACAATGCCGGTGACGCCCACCGCGCTGGTGAACTGGCGCGCTTGGGCCAGGCCGTTCTGTCCCGTGGTGGCGTCCATGACCAGCAGCACTTCGTGCGGCGCGCCGGGGATGACCTTGGCCGCGGTGCGCTTCATTTTCTCGAGCTCGGCCATGAGGTTGGACTTGGTGTGCAGGCGCCCGGCGGTGTCCACGATGACGGCGTCGCAGCCGCGCGCTTTGCCGGCGGCCACCGCGTCGAAGACCACCGCGGCGGGATCGGCCCCGTGCTTCTGCTTGATGATCTCGAGGCCCGCGCGCTGGGCCCAGATTTCGAGCTGCTCGGTGGCAGCGGCGCGGAAGGTATCGGCTGCGCACAGCAGGACGGTGCGGCCTTCGGCGCGGATACGGTGGGCCAGCTTGCCGATGGTAGTGGTCTTGCCCACCCCGTTCACCCCGACCACGAAGATCACCAGGGGCGCGGCCGGCGGGCCGCCAAGGGGCGCCGGGGCAGGAGGAAAACAGCCAAGCAACCGCGCTTTCAACGCGCGCTTCAAGGCGGCCCCGTCGGCCAGGGCGGCACGTCCCATCTTTTCCCGGACGGCCTCCAGCACGTCGCGGGTGGCGGCCATGCCCAGGTCCGCGGAAAGCAGGGCGCGCTCCAGCTCGACGAGCAGGTTCGCGTCGATGCGCTTCTCGCCGGCCAGCAGCGTTTCCACCTGGGCGGCCAGTTGGGAACGGGTTTTCCCGGCTGCATCTTTCAGCCGCTCCAGAAGGGTCGGTTCCGGCTTGCCAAAAAGCGTGATCATGACGGATGGCCAGTCTAGCAGAGGGGGGCGGCCGCGGGCGCGGTGGCGATGATGATTCCTTAGCCGCTGTGGCGGAAGAGGATGACGTCGCCGTCTTCCACCACGTACTCCTTGCCTTCCAGCTTGAAGCGGCCCTGTTCGCGGGCGCGGGCCAGGCTGCCCGCGGCCAACAGGTGGTCCCAGCGCACGACTTCCGCCTTGATGAAGCCGCGCTCGATATCGCTGTGGATAGCGCCCGCGGCCTTCAGCGCGGTGGCGCCACGCTCGATGGTCCAGGCGCGGCACTCCGGCTCGCCGCAGGTGATGAAGGAAATCAGGCCGAGCAGCTTGTAGGTGGCGTGGATCAGGCGGTCGAGACCGGATTCGCGCAAGCCGTAGGCGGCCATGAGCTCGGCGGCTTCGGCGGGGTGGAGCGCGGCCAGCTCCGCTTCAATGCGTCCGCAGATACCCACTACGGCGGAGTTGCGGCGCGCGGCCAGTTTTTCGAGCTGGTGCTTCTGGACAACAGAGTCAATCTCCGGGGCTTGGTCGTCGCTCAGGTTGACGACGAACAGCATGGGCTTGGCGGAAAGGAACATGAAACTGTTAAGCGCCTTGCGCTCCTCGGGGGTGAACTGGACTTCGCGCAGGGGCGTCTCCGCTTCGAGCGCGGTACGGCAGCGGGTGAGCAGCTTCATTTCGTGTTCGAGCGCCGGGTCGGCCTTTTTCTTGAGGTCCTTCTCCAGGCGCTCGATGCGGCGGGTGGCCTGCTCCAGGTCGTTGAGCATGAGCTCGAGTTCGACGCTATCGGCGTCGCGCACGGCGTCCAGGCGGCCACTGGCGGGCGGCAGGGCGGGGTTCTCGAAGAGGCGCACCACGTGGGCCAGCGCGTCCACCTGGCGGACTTGCGTGAGGTAGGCGGAGTCTTTGGCCTTGTCGTGCACCAGGCCGCCCACGTCCACGTATTCGATGCTGGCGTGGGACACCTTGCGGGGTTTGTAGAGCGGGGCGAGCAAGTCGAGCCGGGCGTCGGGCACTTTGGCCACGCCCACATGCACGCCGTGTGCGGTGCGGGCGTCCAGGTGGACGCGGGTCAGGATTTGGAAGAGGCTGGTCTTGCCCACTTGCGGCAGGCCGATGATGCCGGTCTTCATCGAGTCGAGCATCGTAGCACGAACGCCGGATGGCCACGGAGACACCGCAGACACAGTGGCCTGCCCCCCACTGTGACGCGGTCGCTAGTAGTTCTTCACGGAGAGGAACAGCGCGCCGAGGCCAACGAGGAGGATGACCAGTTCGAGCAGGTTCGCCATGGCGTGGAGGCGGCCGAACTGAAGGCGTAGCGGATGGTCCGTGGGTGTGGAGTCCGTCGAGCCATGCGTCGCGGCCATTTGCGCGCGCAGGTCCGCCAGGCGCGGAGTCAAACCGTGCTGCGCCACCGCCGTAAGCAGCAGCATAACCACCACGAGGATTGCCGCCGGCTTGCGCAACGCAGCCGCGCCGCCGGCGGCCAGCGCGCTGGCAAAATAGAGCGCGCCGCACACGTACCCCAGCAGGTGGAGCCGCGCCAGCGCCATGCCCACCAGGCTGCCGGCCAGCTCGCGCGTGGGCAGCGTGGAGAAAGCGGCCGGGGCCAGCAGGAATCCGACGAAGAGCGTGGCCCCGACCCAGGCGCCCAGGGAGAGGAGTTGCGCGAATCGCAGAAACGCAGTCATGAAAGGCGAAACTCGGGAATCGAAACCGGAGACCCGGCGGATATGCTACCCCACATAAGCGGCCGTTGCTCCTCGGGCGAGTTTCGAATTTCGCGTTGCGAACCTGGCCTTCGGGACGGAAGTAGCCCGGCGAAGCGAAACTCGATTAGAATGGCCGTCTTCGGGGGATGGTGGGCGACTAAGGACTTGAACCTTAGACCTCTCCCGTGTGAGGGGAGCGCTCTAACCAACTGAGCTAGTCGCCCGGAGCGACCATTGTCGCAAGAGTGGGGGGGCAAGATCAACCCGGGCGCGGCCTGCCGACCGTGTTGAAATGACGGCGAAAAGCGAAAGTCGAAAACCGAAGATCGCCCAGGTCCAGTGGAGAAGGGGTTGTCCTGCGTTCTGGGTTCTGCGTTCTGAGTTTTCCGACGATGCCAACCAAGACCGCCAACGCGGCGATGCAGCTCCACGCGGCCGTTGCCACGGCCATCCGCGGCAAGGACGAGGAGATCAAGCTGGCGCTGGTGTCGCTGCTGGCGCGCGGGCACCTGCTGATTGAAGACGTGCCGGGAGTGGGCAAGACCACGCTGGCACAGGCGCTGGCGCGCTCGTTCAACTGCACGTTCCACCGCGTGCAGTTCACCAGCGACTTGCTGCCCAGCGATGTGATCGGCATCAGCGTGTACAACCAGGCCCGGCAACAGTTCGAGTTCAAGCCGGGGCCGATCTTCGCCAACGTGGTGCTGGCCGACGAAATCAACCGCACCACGCCCAAGACGCAGTCGGCGCTGCTGGAAGCGATGAACGAAGCCCAGGTGACGGTGGACAACCGGACGCACCCGCTGCCGCAGCCCTTCCTGGTGCTGGCCACGCAGAACCCCATCGAGCACCACGGCACGTATCCCCTGCCGGAATCGCAACTGGACCGCTTCATGCTGCGCATCCGCATGGGCTATCCCTCGCGGGCCAGCGAGAAAGAAATCCTGCGCAACCGCGCGGCCCTGGCCGGGGACGGGGTGCGCCCGGTGATGACCGCGGCGGACGTGGGGGCCATGCAGGAGGCGGTGACCCACGTGAAGGTGGACGACAAGCTGCTGGACTACGCGCTGGAGATCGTGGAGCGCACCCGCGCAAGCGAACAGCTCAGCCTGGGTGTGAGCCCGCGGGGCGCCCTGATGCTGCATCGCGCCGCGCAGGCCCGGGCGCTGGTGGAAGGGCGCGAGTACTGCGTCCCCGACGACTTCAAGCAACTGATCGTTCCGGTGTTCGCGCACCGCGTGGTGGTGAACGCGCGCTACGTCTCGACGCAGAAAAAGTCGCAGCAGGCCGAGAGCATCCTGGGAGAGATCGCCGAGTCCGTGCCCGTGCCGCTGTGAAACTGCGTGCTTGTGGGATTGGGTGACTCGCCCGTTGCGGCCAGCAGTTCGGGCAATCACTCCATCACCCCAGCACGCAAACACAATCTCCATGCCCCGAACGCCGCCTTTCCCGACGCTCTCCCGCTGGTGGAGCGAGTGGTACGAATCCCTGGACAAGCCGGGCTGGCGCAGCTTCGCCATGGCCATGGGCCTGCTGGCGCTGGGGTTGCTCTTCGCGCTGTACTCTGCGGCGGCCGCGGGGCGCGGGAGCATCTGGGAGGCGAGCATCGCGGCGGGGATTGCGCTGCTCACCTCGGGCTGGGTGGCCGTGCGCATTGTGCCCACGCTGGCGCGGCGCACGCCGTTGCGCTGGCTGGGCTACCGCATCCGCTACCGGCTGACCACCGAGGGCAAAGTGTACCTGGCGGGCGTGCTGCTGATTGCCCTGGCCGCGCTCAATACCGGCAACAACCTGCTCTTCGTCATCCTGGCCACCATGATCGCCGGCATCCTGGTCTCCGGGATTGCCTCGGCCGTGGCGCTAACCGGGACGGAGATGCAACTGGACTTGCCGGAGCACATCTTCGCGGAGCAGCCGGCGCTGGCCGGGCTGGAATTGGCCAATGAGAAGCACAGCTTCCCCTCGTTTTCTTTGCGGGTCAGCGGCGACGAAACCAAAGGCAAGTCGCAGGTTCTGGCGCGCCCGGTCTATTTCCCGTACATCCCGCGGCAGCGGACCGCGCGCCAGCAGGTGGAGCTGAACTTCCCGCGGCGCGGCGTGTACCGGCAGGACGCGTTCCAGATTTCCACCAAGTTCCCCTTCGGCTTCCTGCAAAAGACGCGCCAGGTGGACACCGCGCTGGAAGTGGTGGTGTACCCGCGCGTGACGCCCACGGAGGAGTTCTACGAAGTGCTGCCGCTGATCAGCGGGGAGATCGAGAGCTTCTACCGCGGGCGCGGGCACGACCTGTATTCGATCCGCGACTACCAGACCACCGACAGCGCGCGCTTCGTGGACTGGAAGGCCTCGGCCAAAGCGAACGAGCTGAAGGTGCGCGAGTTCACCCGCGAAGACGAGCGCCGGGTGATGCTGGCGCTCGATCCGTACATCCATCCGGGCGCGCCGGAGGAGCCGCCGGGGCGGGAGGCCAATATCGAGGAGCAGTTCGAGCGCGCCGTCACCCTGTGCGCGTGCCTGGCGTGGCACTTCCACGAGATTGACTCGGAGATGCAGTACCGCACCGAGCGCGTGGCCACCAAGATGGGGCCGGCGGGGGCCATCGTCTATGACGTGCTGCGCGACCTGGCCTTCGCGCAGATGAAAATCGCGCCGCACAGCCGCCTGCTGCAAGACCTGGCGGAAGAGCAGGACGTTTTCAAGATTATCCTCACCAGCCAGCCGCCCGGCTCCATCCCAACTTCGCTGTGGACGTCGTCGTACTTCGTCTTCATGCAGTCGTTGTAGGGCCGGGACCCGCCCGCTGCACCGTGCGGGCACAGAGGGCACGCTGTGGCACCTCGTTCGCCAGGGAGCAAACAGCGGGGGCGGGTCTGAAGACCCGCCCCTACGGTTTTGCGACAGAGCCTTTGGCAGCATGTTGAAAAACGCTCCGGACTGCCATCCCGAGCGAAGCGAGGGATCTGCCTCTTGCAGGAAATCCCAGGAAATGCAGATTCGTCGCCGCCTGCGGCGGCTGGGAAGGACAACCTTCGGGGTGTTTCAACACGCCCTTAGGGTCTGCGAAAGAAGTCTGCGGGGAGGGGTTCACCGTAGATGCGCTCGTAGAGGCGGCGGCGCAGTTCATCCGGGGGAAGGTCTTTGGGCAGGGAGGCCAGCACCAGGTCGCGCGCGGCGTCGAACATCCTGGAGCAGCGCAGCAGGCGCTCTTCGCCGCTCAGGTTCATCAACATGGACCGGTAGAGTTGCTGAACTCCGGGCGAGGTATCCAGCGGCGTGTCACCCACGGCGGCACTCCTCCAACAGTTCGCGCAGACCCAAACGGGCCGCCCAACCCTGAACATACTCCCGATCGCAGTCTCTGGCCAGCAGATTCCTGACGTCCTTCACCTGAACCTGCGACGCAGAGCGTTGCGCCCAGGCGAGTTTGGCGATAATGAGGTCTTCCCGCGTGACGCCGGTTGTGCGCAGGTCACCCGGGGCCAGCGGCCGCCGGCGCGCAGACTCAGCCAGCGCAAACTCAGAACCCTTGCGAATGGTGCAATCCACCTTGATCACACTCTCGTGGTGAATGATGTTGAATTGTCGCTGGAGATGGATCGCGGACTGTACCGATTCCATGGCGATGTAGTAGTCGTCCTGAAGAGCGGCGACCAAGCGTGGGGCATCGGCCGGCTTCAGGTCGAGCACGAAGTCAATGTCGCGGGTCATGCGGGGAGTGGCGTAGAAACTCATGGCCGGCGAGCCGGTGCGCAAGAAGGGAATCCCCAGAGTGTTCAGGCGTTGCGAGAGGTCGCGGACGATGTCCAGTTCATTCTTCATCGGCGCAACATGATAGCAAGGAGCGGGGTCCCCACCGGCTTGGCAAAGGGCCGCGCGGCGCGGCGGCCTGGCCGGCGGGCCCGCCTTGTCATCAAATGGTGATCTGTGTTCATCTGTGGCCCATGGCGCGAGGCATGAACCGTGCCGCATTGCAGCGGCGGCTGCTGGCGTGGTACGCGGCGAACAAGCGGGGGCTGCCGTGGCGCGGCGCGCGCGACCCCTACCGCGTCTGGCTGAGCGAAGTCATGCTGCAGCAGACGCGCGTGGCCGCCGTGGTGGACCACTACCGGCGGTTCGTGCGGCGGTTCCCCGCCGTACAGACGGTGGCCCGGGCGGGGCGCGAGGAGGTCCTGCGGATGTGGGCGGGGCTGGGCTACTACGGCCGCGCGCGCAACCTGCACCGCGCCGCAAGAGAAATGGTGCTGCGGCACGGCGGGCGTTTCCCGCGGGACTACGACACCGCGCGCACCTTGCCGGGCGTGGGGCCTTACACCGCGGCGGCCGTCACCAGCATCGCATATGGCGCGCATCAGGCCGTGCTCGACGGCAACGTGGCCCGCGTGCTGGCGCGGCTATTCGCCCTCCGGGGAGAGGTCCGCGCGCCGCAGCGCTGGGCCAGGTTGCAGGAACTGGCGCAACAATTGCTGCCCGGGGGGACGCGGCGGGCCGCTGGGGCAAGCGCGGGCGACTGGAACCAGGCCATGATGGAACTGGGCGCCACGGTGTGCACGCCGCGCGCGCCGCGGTGCGGCGCGTGTCCCGTGCAGCGCTGGTGCCGGGCGCAGGCGCGCGGCCTGGCGGGGCAAATCCCGGCGGTGAGGCGGAAACGCGCGGCGGAAACCGTCCGGCTGGCGGTCGCGGTCCTGCATGATCCGAGTGGCCGGACCAAGCTGATGCGCGAAGACAAGCAGTACTTTGCCAGGCTGTGGCACTTTCCCTTCGTGCCCGCCGGTGTGGAGGCACGAAGGAGACTTGCGCAGCGGCTTCACAACGGCAAGGCCGGACACAGCACGCGGCTGCGCTTCGAGGAACTATCGCCGGTCAGGCACACCGTGACCTTGCGGCGGATTCAGGCGACTCCGTTCCTCTCGCGAGTAGCGGGGCTCCCGCGGTCAGCCCGCGGGGAACGAATGGTCCGGTTGGACCGTCTCGACAATGTGGCCGTCTCCAGCCTGACCCGGAAAATCGCCCAGGCTGCGCTGGAGCGGCTAGACCGGGGGTAGAATCAGGAATCATGGCGGGGGTCAGCCATCCAGCCGCAAGCGGCGGGGCAGGAGCCGCCGTGTTGGCGGGCGAAGCGCCGGGGGCCATCCAACGCTTCCTCGAAGTGTCGCTGTTCCTGATGCTGCTCACCGGGATGCTGGCGGTGGTGGCCACCGATAAGCTCGACCCGGTGACTGCGGTGCTGGCCATCGGGGCGCTGGGCCTCAAGGGCGTGCGCTGGTGGCGGCGACTGCCGCCGGAGGTCTCGGAGGGAGCGGCGCGCCGCCTGATGATCATATACCTCATCTTTGTGCCGCTGGATTTCCTCTTCGTTTCCCGCGCGCTCACCGAAGGCTCGCAGAACCGGGGCTTGTTCAGCGCGCTGCTGACCGTGGTGCACCTGCTGGTGTTCGCCATGGTGGTGCGGCTGTATTCCGCGCGCACCACGCGCGACTACCTCTTCCTGGCCATGGTGAGCTTCGCGCTGGTGCTGGTCTCCGCCATCCTCACGGTGGAAACCTCTTTCCTCGGTTTCGTGATTGCCTACCTGGGGCTGTCCATTTCCACCTTCATGGGACTGGAGATGCGCCGGGGCGCGGAGGGGGCCGTGGGCCCCCCGCTGGCGGCAGGGACGCCCGCGGCGCGCCGCGTGCAACGCTCCCTGGGATGGACCACGGTGATGCTGGCGCTGGGGGCTTCGCTGGCCGGCGCGGTGGTGTTCTTGCTGCTGCCTCGCGTGACCGCCGGTTACCTGAGCAGCTACAACTTCCAGCCCACGCTGATCACCGGGTTCAGCGACGAAGTGCAACTCGGCCAGATCGCCCGCATCAAGCTGAGCCAGGAAGTGGTGATGCGCGTCGTGCCCGAGGGCGGCCCGGGCCAGTTCAACGGCGTGTACCTGCGCGGACGCGCGCTGACCACGCTCGACGCCGACGGCCGCTGGCACACGCCGCAGCATCCCCTTCGTGTGATCTCCCCGCAGGGCGAGGAGAGCTGGTATTACGTGGGTTCCATGGCGGTGCGCACTCGAGTGGCCGCCCAGCGGCGCATGGAGTCGGGGAAGCGGGTCCCGTTCGGGGTGTACCGGCCGTTGGCGTACCGGGTCTTCCTCGAGCCCATCGGCACCAACACCCTTTTCCTGGCCACTCGCGGCTTCGCCCTGCGCGGGACCTTTCTGCCGGGGGTGGACCGCGCTGGTCTCCGCCGGCGCGGCTACCTGAACGTGGACCGCACCGGGGCCATCACCAATCCCGCCGGCAACTACGGGAAAATCCTCTACGACGCGCAGTCGATGGTGGCCAGCCCGCCGCCGGCCCTGCTGCGCGAGTCCGTGCCCGACTACCCCGAGGAAATCAAGCAAACGTACCTTCAGTTGCCGCCCTTCTCTCCCCGCCTGCGCGCCCTGGCCGAGCGCGTGACCGCGAACGCCGCCACCGCCTACGACAAGGCGGTGGCCATCCAGCGTTTCCTCAAGAGCACGGACTTCAAATATTCGCTCGAACCCACCGGGGCCAGCATCGAGCAGTTTATTTTTTCCGCGAAAAGGGGCCATTGCGAGTACTTCGCCGCGGCCATGGTGGTGATGTTGCGCTCGCTGGGCATCCCGGCCAGCTACGTCACCGGGTTCCAGCCCGGCGAGTACAACGACGTCGGCGGCCACTACATCGTGCGCGCCAGCGACGCCCATAGCTGGGTGGAAGTCTATTTCCCCGAGTGGGGTTGGGTCACCTTCGACCCCACGCCGCCCGCGCCCGCCGGCCTGCGCGGGATCCTCGACCGCCTGGCGCTTTACGCCGACTGGGCCGAGCTGATGTGGATTGACTGGGTGGTGAACTACAACTACGCGCAGCAAATGGCCCTGGCGCAGAGTACGCAGCGCAACTCGTTGCGCTGGTCCGCTTCGTTGCGGCTGTGGGGCGAGGAGAAGTACCAGGCCGCCGTCCACCGCGTGGGGACGTGGCGGGCCTTCCTGATGCGCGACCGCGCGCTGGCCGCCGCGCTGGCCGCGCTGCTGCTGGCCATCGTCCTGGGCGGTTTCTACCTGGCGCGGGCCCGCGAAATCCGCGCCTGGCTGGCCCTGCGCTATGGATTGCGTATCTCCGGGGCGGAACGGGCCGGCCTGGCTACCCTCCAGTACCAGCAGATGCTGCGCCTGCTGGCTCGCCGCGGCTGGCACAAACCGCCGGGCCAGACGGCGCGTGAATTTGCATGGGCGATCGAAACCCGGCAGGAGGCCGCGCCGCTCGTGCCGCAGGTCGGACGCATTACCGCGTTGTACGAGGCCGCGCGCTTCGGCAGCGCCACGGCCAGCGACGCGGCAGAGCTGGCGGCGACGCTCGGTTCCCTCCGGCTGGCGGTTCGCAGTCTCTAGCCGGCGCCGCTCGGAAGCCCCCGCGCATCCACGATGGTAAAATTACAGTTTATGTCCAAGGTCGGCTTCGTCAGCCTGGGGTGCCCGAAGAACCTCGTAGATAGCGAGGTGATGATGGGTGTGCTCGCGCGCTCGGGGTACGAGATTACGCCGCGCGCCGACGAAGCCGACGTGCTGGTGGTCAACACGTGCAGCTTCATCGAGCCCGCGCAGAAAGAATCCGTCCAGGCCATCCTGGAAATGGCCGAGCACAAAAAGTCCGGCGCGGCCAAGAAGCTCATCGTCGCCGGCTGCCTGGTGGAGCGCTACCGCGACGACATTCGCCGGCAAATCCCCGAAGTGGACGCGGTGATCGGCACCGGGGAAGTGGAGCGCATCCTGGAAGCCTGCTCCGGCGAGGTGGACGAAACAAAGCCCGCCTCGCCCTCCGCCTTCCTGTATCACGACCTGACCCCGCGCATCCTGGCCACGCCGCGGCACAGCGCCTACATCAAGATCAACGAGGGCTGCGACCACCCCTGCTCCTTCTGCATCATCCCGCAGTTGCGGGGGCGCTTCCGGAGCCGGCGCTTCGAATCAGTGGTGAACGAGGCGCAAAGCCTGGGCCGCCAGGGCGTGCGCGAGGTCACGCTCATCGGCCAGGACACCACCTTCTACGGCGAAGACCTGGGCCTGCGCGACGGCCTGCCGCTGGTGCTCGAGCGCCTGGCCCAGCTCGAAGAGATCGAATGGGTGCGCTTCCTCTACTGCTACCCCAACCGCATCACCCCGGGCCTGCTCGACACCATCGCCGCTCACCCCAAACTGGTGAAGTACATTGACGTGCCGTTGCAACACGCTTCGCGGGGCGTGCTGGCCGGAATGAAGCGCGGTTCCAGCGGGGGCGCCTTCCTGAAGCAGCTTGCGCGCATCCGACGCACCATCCCCGGCGTCTCCATCCGGACCTCGTTCATCGTCGGCTTCCCCGGCGAGACCGAAGAGGACTTCCGCGAGTTGTGCGCCTTCGTGCGCGAGGCCGAGTTCGACTGGCTGGGCGTCTTCGCCTACAGCGACGAGGAGACTGCGCAGAGTTTCACGCTCGAAGGCAAAGTCCGGCGCGAAACCATCGAGCGCCGCCGCAACCGCCTGATGGCCATCCAGAAGCGCATCTCCGCGCGCAAGCTGAAGGCCCGCGTCGGCCACCGGTTCAGCGCGCTGCTCGAAGGCCCTTCGCGCGAATCCGCCATGGTGTGGGAAGCCCGCCTCGAAGGCATGGCCCCGGACATTGACGGCAAGGTGTACGTCACCGACGTCGGACAGGCTTTCAGCCTGTCCGGCCCATTCAACAACCCCGCCGACGCGCCCGGAATGGCTGGCGCGTCCAAGTCTGGCTTGTCCGCTCTCAGGAACCCCTCCATAACCGAAGCGGACAGGCTGCCAGCCTGTCCTGCGCTTCGCCCGGGCGAAATGGTCACCCTCGAAATCACCGAATCCCACGACTACGACCTGGTCGGGCGTGTCGTTGAAGTTCGCAGGGGCGACCCGCTGGGTCGCCCGCCGCAAACCGAGTGGAGCGGCCGCGACGAATCGGGCGTGGCCAGCAGCGTCCCTGCGCTTGCCCGCGTGCCCACCGGCGCGCCGCTGCGGGTGCTGGCGTAACGGGATCAGCCACAGAGACACAGAGGAGCACCGAGGAAGAAAGGAAAAAAGAAGCCCCCTGTGCTCTCTGTTCCTCTGTGGCACTCTTCTTCCGATGACGCTGACCTGCCCCATCTGCGGCGCAGCAACGGCCGGCGAAACGCACGCAGAGTTCCCCTTTTGCAGTGAGCGGTGCAAGCTGCTCGACCTGGGCAACTGGGCCGCCGAGCGCTACGTCATCTCCACGCCCGCCCTCCCCGACGAATCCTCGGATACAATCGTCCCCGACCCGGATGAGCCAGCCAACTGATCCCGCGCCCGCTTCGTCCCGCGTTTCACCATCCTCATCCACAAGCGCGCCCGCCCATGGCTCGCCCGCTTCGCCCGCGCGCCCCGCATCGCGCGCGCAAAAGCCGCCGCGCCTGGCCCTGCTCATCGCCACCGGCTTCGGCCTCGGCTACCTCCCCAAAGCGCCCGGCACCTGGGGATCGTTAGCGGGTGTTCTCCTTTTCTGGGTGGTCGACACAATGCAGAGAGTCCGTGCCGATCCGCCGCGAACATCATCCTCAGTAATGATGTGGTTCCTTGAGGCCTTTTGGCTTCATCTGCTGGTCGTCGGCGTTGTTGCGCTGGGCGGATGGTGGAGCGCATGGATGTCCAGCCGCGATCAAGGTAATCCCGATGCCCAATGGATCGTAGTGGATGAAATCTCCGGCCAGCTCACCACTCTGACGATAGCGGCGTGGCCGCAGGCGATGGCGATCATCAGCATACTGCCAGACAACAAGCGACTATTCGCGGTGAACAACGACTTGATCTACTTGGCCGGTGGGGCTAACTGGCAATATCTGCTGGCGGGTTTTATACTTTTTCGAGTGTTTGACATATGGAAGCCGTGGCCGGTGCGCGCCGCGGAGAAATTGCCGGGCGGGTGGGGCATCATGGGGGACGACTGTGTGGCGGGGATGTACGCCGCGCTGTGCCTGTGGGGCCTGCGCGCCCTAGGAATATGACGCTCCAGCGTGGGCGAGGAGCAGGGGTTGCCTGTCATACCGAGTCCCGCGAATGCGGGACGAGGAATCTGCATTTCGGTTCGCGAGGAAAGACAAGAGCAGATTCCTTGCCGTCCTGACTTCGTCGGGCCGGCTGCGGAATGACAACCTTCCAGAGGTAGCGGTCAAGGAACGCGGGAAACGGACCATCGAGGACGGAAAACGAGTCAGGAAGCACGAATCACGAGTCACGAATCACGGGTCACGAATCACAAGCATGGCGGTGAACCACATCCCGCGCATTGAGAGCGTCTGGCCGGCCGCGGCCATCCCCGGCGGCGACGTACACATCCGCGGCGCGGGCTTCGCGCAGCGCAACGGGGCGCGGCCCCGGGTGCGCTTCGGCGACGCGGAAGGGGCGGTGCTGCTTTCAATGGACAACCTGCTGGTGGCGCGCGTGCCCGACGGGGCCACGGGCGGCTCGGTATGCGTGGCGGCTGCGGGGGCGGAGAGCCAGCCCTTTCCCGTGGCGCTGGGCATGCAGATCGCCGACAACCTGCACCCGGTGGCCAATCCCGCGGTGGACGGCGAGGGCAACATTTACGTGACCTTCAGCGGGCAGCGCGGGCAGAAGGTGCCGGTATCGCTCTACCGCATCACGTCGAACTACATCGTCAAGCCGCTGGCGCCCGACCTGATGAACCCCACGGGGCTGGCCATTGACCGCCACGGCGTGCTGCACGTCTCCTGCCGCAGCGACGGCACCATCCACCGCGTCACGCCCGAGGGCCGCGCTTCGCGGTGGATCGAGGGCATGGGCATCGCCACCGGCCTGGCCTTTGACCGCGACGGCTTCCTCTACTGCGGGGACCGCAGCGGCACCATCTTCAAGATCGGCCCGGATCGCGAGATTTTCGTCTTCGCCACGCTCGAGCCCAGCATCTCCGCGTATCACCTGGCGTTCGACACCAACGGCGACCTCTTCGTCACCGGGCCGACCACTTCCAGCTTTGACCGTGTCTATCGCATCACTCACGGCGGCGAAGTCAGCGTGTTTTACCGCGGGCTGGGCCGGCCGCAGGGCCTGGCCTTCGACGCACAGGGGAACCTTTATGTTGCGGCGTCGCTCGGCGGGCGCCGCGGCATTGTGCGCTTCACGCCCGACGCCAAGCCTGAGTTGGTGCTGAGCGGCACCGGCCTGGTCGGCATGGCCCTGTTGCCCACCCGCCGCGCCATGCTGGCCACCGGCAACGCCCTCTTCAGCCTCGACTGGGACGTCGCCGGCCGCCCTCTGCTGGGATAGTCTCACGCTCCACGATTCGGTTTCACAGGTCAAACCCGGGTAAGCCAGACTTCGCTGCGCCGCAGAGGCAGCTTGGTTTCCACTACGTTCCACACGAGGCGAGGATCCACTTCTGCGTAGCCATGAATGAGGATATTGCGGAAGGCGATGATGCGCTGGTGCTCGCTGATCTGCGCAGCTAGTTGCGGACCGAGCTTTGCCAGGCGGCTGAGCGCTTCGCCGATGATCTCAAACTGGCGTTCGACCGCCGCCATCATCATGGGGCTGCGTATGAAGTCCTCCCAGAGGGAGCCCGCGGTGAATTCGGAAATGCGCGCCGAGGCTTGCTGGATATCGTAGAGGTGCTTCTTTGTCTCAAGCTGCATAGAGCAGAGTCTTGCTGCGTTCGACGGCTTGCAGGAAGTAAGGATTGCGGATGGCGGAGGCCACCACCAGATCCACGCGGCGGCGGAACAGGGCCTCTAGCGATTCGAGGAGGCCAAAGTAGGCATCTGCATAAGCCCCCACCGAAGGCGGGCCAAACTCGACCAGGAAATCCAGGTCGCTCGCGCCGGGGCGGTCTCCTCCCGTGGCGGCAGAGCCAAAAAGTTCCAAGCGGCGTACCCCATACCGGCGGCACAGCGCCTCCAGTTCAGCCCGCTTCTCCGTAAGCGCCCCTTGCATGGCCATTCCTCTTTCCTGCACAGGATAGCACTAAAATGGCCGCTGAAAGCGCTGCGTTCCGAGCGGGGTAATCACCGCGTATCGCCCACGTTTGACCTTTGATTCGTGACCCGTGATTCGTCCCGGCCAGTTGCGGCAGCACCTGCCAGCGCCTTTCGACAGGAATCGCCGCGGTGCAGGCCGTGACTCTGGAAGGCCCTTTCGTTACACTCTGCCTTCGCATTACGTCTAATCCGCAGGAATCGGGGGAGGTCCTGGTTATGACTCGACAAACCGTGTCGTGTGCGCTGGCTCTGAGCCTGCTTGTCTCGCCGGGGTTGCAGGCATCCGCGCCGGCCGGGCTGCCAGCGGGCGCGCGGGTGGATGAAGCGCCCGGCGGTTTGGGCGGGCACAGTAGCTTCAGCGCCGAGGAAATGAGGAGCGGCGGCTGGCCCGAAGGGGGCGCTGCACAGGGCGGGACGCGCGGGGCGGCGCCGGTGACCCCGGCGCCCTACTTCAGCGAGCCGGCCATTGCGCCGGACCGGGCGGAGATTGCTTTTGTAAGCGGCGGCGACATCTGGACGGCGCCGTTTGCCGGAGGCGAAGCGCACCTGCTCATCGCGCACGCCGCGTACGAGTCGCGCCCGCGCTATTCGCCCGACGGGAAGCGGCTGGCCTTCGTCTCCACGCGGACCGGCAACGGCGACATCTACGTGTACACCTTCGCCTCGGGCGAGGTGCGCCGGGTCACCTATGAAGACAGCGCCGAGTGGCTGGACAACTGGTCGCGCGACGGCCGTTGGCTGTACTTCTCCTCGACGAGCTACGACATCGCCGGGATGAACGACGTCTTCCGCGTCTCCAGCGAAGGTGGCACGCCGATGCCCGTGGCCGGCGACCGTTACGCCCCGGAGTTTTTCGCCGCCCCCGGCCCCGAGGGCACGCTGGCCGTGAGCGCGCGCGGCGGCCAGGCCTTCGGGCAGTGGTGGCGCAAGGGCCACAGTCACATTGACGAGAGCGAGATTTGGCTGGTGAAGGAAGGCGCCTCGCCGGAGTACCAGCGGCTCTCGGCCGCGGGCGGCGCCAAGCAGGTGTGGCCGATGTGGAGCGCCGACGGGCGCACGGTGTACTACGTGAGCGACCGCGGCGGCACGCAGAACATCTGGTCGCAGGCGGCCGCGCCGGGCGGCGAAGCCCGGCAACTCACGCGCTTCCGCGACGGGCGCGTGCTCTGGCCGGTGATTTCCTGGGACGGGCGCACCATCGTCTTCGAGCGGGACTTCGCCGTGTGGAAGCTGGACACGCGCTCCGGCGGCGCGGCGGCCATTCCGCTCACGCGACGCAGCGCGCCGCCGGCCTCCACGCCCGAGCACCTTTCGCTGACCAGCCAGATCCAGGAGCTAGCGCTTTCCCCCGACGGCAGGAAGATCGCTTTCATCGTGCGCGGCGAGGTCTTCGCCGCCAACGCCCGCGACGGCGGCAACGCCGCGCGCGTTACCGCCAGCGTGGCCATCGAACTGGACGTGGCCTGGTCGCCCGACAGCAAGCAACTGGTGTACGCCTCGCAGCGCAACGGCGACGCGCAACTTTTCCTCTACGACTTTCCCAGCGAGAAGGAAACGCAGTTGACCAGGGCCACGGCCCACGGCGGCGACGCCGACCCGGTCTTCTCCCCCGACGGCAAGAGCATCGCCTTCGTGCGCGATAACCGCGAGGTGCGCATCTACGACCTGGCCGCCAAGCAAGAGCGCGTGCTCAGCTCCAGCAACGTCCGCCGCTTTCCCGCGCCGCTGGTGTGGTCGCCCGACAGCACGTGGCTGGCGTTCTTCTCGATTTCCAGCAAGGACTTCCGCAACGTGCATGTGGCCCCGGCGGCCGGCGGAGAGGCCCGGCCGGTGACGTTCCTCTCGAACACCTTTGCCGGTTCGCTGATGTGGGCCCCGGATGGCGCCTACTTGCTGTTCGCGTCCACGCAGCGCACCGAGGACGGAACGCTCTCCCGGGTGGACCTGACGCCGCGCGTGCCCAAGTTCCGCGAAGACCAGTTCCGCGAGTTGTTCCAGGAGCGGCCCACGAAAGCGCCGGGCAAGGCCCCCGAAGGCGGCAGCGGCGCAAGCTCCGGCGGGGCGCAGGCGGACAAGCCCGCGGCCAAGCGCGTGGAGGTGGACTTCCAGGACATTCGCCGGCGGCTGCAAATCCTGAACGCAGGGGTGGGCGTGAACAACGCGGCCGTGAGCCCGGACGGCAAGACGTTGCTGATCAGCGCCAGCGTGGCCAACCAGACCAACCTCTTCACGCGGTCGCTGGACGAGCTGGCGCGCGAGCCTGCCGTTACGCGCCAGCTTACCTCCACGGCGGAGAACAAGTCCTTCGCGCAGTTCACGCCGGACAGCAAAGAGGTGTACTTCCTGGGCGGCGGGCGCGTGCAGGCGATCACCATCGAGTCGCGGCAGTCGCGCTCGATCAACGTGACCGCCGAGCTGGACGTGAGCTTCGAGGAGGAGAAGCTGGCCGTTTTCGAGCAGGCTTGGACCATCAAGCGCGACACCTTCTATGACCCCAAGTACCACGGCGTGGACTGGAACGCGGTGCGCGCCCAGTACGCCCCGCGCATCGCCGGCGCGCGCACGCCCGATGAGATGCGCCGCATCCTCAACCTGATGGTGGGCGAACTGAATGCCTCGCACACCGGAGTGGGCGGCGGCGGCGGTGGTGGCGGGCCGCAGGCCCCCGCGGGCGGGCGGCTGGGACTGCGCTTTGACCGCGCCGAGTATGAGACCGGCGGGAGGCTGCGCATCACCGAGGTCATTGCGTTGAGCCCCGCGGCGGTGGCCGGCGTGAAGACCGGCGAGTACCTGCTGGCGGTGGAGGAAAGGCCGGCGGGCGCCCGCGTGGCCCTGGGTGAATTGCTAGCGCACAGCTCGGGCAAGCGCATCGAAATCAGCGTGGGGAGCTCCGCGGACGGGGCAGGGAAGCGCACCGTGGCGGTGATGCCGATCAGCATCGGCGCGGAAAAGCAGTTGCTCTACCGCCAGTGGGTGGAGGAGCGCCGGGACTACGTGGAGAAGGCCAGCGGCGGGCGGCTGGGCTACGCGCACATGCCGGACATGGGCGCGGGCTCGCTGGCGCAGCTCTACGTGGACCTGGACGTGGAGAACCACGGCCGCGAAGGCGTGGTGATCGACATCCGCAACAACAACGGCGGCTTCGTCAACGCCTACGCCATCGACGTGCTGGCCCGCCGCCCCTACCTGCACATGACCCTGCGCGGACGCAACACCGCGGCCCCGGCGCGCAGCACGCTGGGCCAGCGCGCGCTCGAATTGCCCACCGTGCTGGTGGTCAACCAGCACTCGCTCAGCGACGCGGAAGACTTCACCGAAGGCTACCGCGCGCTCAAGCTGGGCAAAGTGATCGGCGAGCCTACGGCCGGCTGGATCATTTACACCGGCGGGCAGACCCTGCTCGACGGCTCCACCATCCGCACGCCGCAGATCCGCATAACCGACAATACCGGGCAGAACATGGAGCTCCACCCGCGCCCGGTGGACGTGCCGGTGACGCGGCCCATCGGCGAATCGTACACGGGCAAGGATTCGCAGCTCGACGCCGCCGTCGCCGAACTGCTCAAGCAAATCGGCCCCAAACGCTGAGGCGCGTGCTATCCTTAGCCCATGTTGACCGCCTACATTGCGCGGAAACTCAAACTAGCGCGGTACAAGCTGCTGAAGGACGGGACTTTCTTTGGCGAAATACCCGGCGCCCGGGGCGTTTGGGCCAATGCTAAGGACTTAGAGGCCTGTCGCAAGGAACTTCAGGAAGTTCTGGAAGAATGGGTGCTGTTGAAGGTTCACGATCGCGAGAGCATTCCCGGCCTTCGCCTGAAGATCGGGCGGCCATCCGCACCCAATGCGTAAGAGCATCTCCTGGCGCAAGCTGGTGGAGAAGTTTCGCCGATTGGGTTTCACCGGCCCCTTTTCGGGCGGCAAGCACCTGTTCATGGTGAAGGGCAAGTTGAGGGTGCGCATTCCCAACCCGCATGGCAGCGACATTTCGCGCAGCTTACAGGCAGAGATTCTGCGGCAAGCCGGCATTTCCCACGATGAGTGGAACGCACCCTGAACGTTTGCGCACAGGGAAAGCTCCAGAGATTCAGATACGAGGCGCTCAGCCAAAGGTGTTTCGTGAGTTGGAAGAGACACCTGCGACAGCGGGAACATCGGATCCACCATGTCCCGCCATCCTTTTACCATCGCCCCATTTTCGTTGCAGCAGTCGGGTTGGAATTGGCACTCGTTCATTCTTGACGGTGCACGGATGACGAGTCGCAGTGGCCTGATGAGCACATTCGGTGGCCTGCACCCAGCCCACTTCGGCCGCAATTGGGATGCTCTCCATGAATACCTGGGCGACATGCTCTTTCTCGGGAGCGGCGGGGTCTTCCTGATTAGACGGTCCGAGCGCCTGCTGGAACTCGGTCCTGGCGATCTCAAAAGGCTGCTGGAATTGCCGTCCAACCCTGACTCAGAAAGCAGGGATAGCTTGGACATAAAGGAAAGACCCCTTCCCTGTTTCCTTTCTTGCCCGGCAAGCGCCGCGACGGAGATAGAAGCCCGGTTCGGCCGACCTTTGTGTGCTCATCGGCTGTAGGGTAGATGGGGGCCGTTTGACCTCTGCGCCCTTTGCGTCCTCTGCGGTAAAATCTCCGCCACATGCAGGCTGAGATCATTGCCATTGGCAGCGAGCTGCTCACGCCGCACCGCGTGGACACCAATTCGCTGTTTCTCACCGAGCGGCTGAACCGGCTGGGCATCGAAGTGACGCGGAAGGTGGTGGTGGGGGACCAGCGCGAGCACCTGGCCGGCGCGTTCCGCGAGGCGCTGTCGCGGGTCGGACTGGTGATCGCCATGGGCGGCCTGGGGCCCACCGAAGACGACCTGACCCGCGAAGCTTTGTGCGACGTGCTCGGCCGCAAACTGGTCCAGAACGAAGCGGTGATGCGCGCCATCGAAGAGCGCTTCCGCCGTTTCGCCCGGGCCATGGCCGAGAACAACCGCAAGCAGGCGCTGGCGCCGGAAGGCGCGAGCGTGCTCGAGAACCAGCGCGGCACCGCGCCCGGCCTGTGGCTCGAGGAAAGCGGGCGCATCGTGATTCTGTTGCCCGGCCCGCCGAGCGAGCTGCAAGGGATGTGGCCGCAGGCCGAGGAGCGCCTTGCGCGGGTGGCTGCACGCGGCGGGGTGCGTCTGCACTCGCGCGAACTGCGGGTGGCCGGCATGCCGGAGTCGGAGGCGGAGCGCCGTGTCGCGCCCATCTACACGCAATACACCGGCGCGCAAACCACCATCCTGGCCTCGCCCGGCGAGGTGCAACTGCACCTGCGGGTGTGGACGGCGGACGCCGCCGCCGCAGAAGCGCTGCTCAATGAAATGACCGAGCGCATGGCCCTGGCGCTGGGGGAGAGCCTCTTCACGCGCGCCGGGGAAACGCTCGAAGAAGTGGTGGCCAACGCGCTGAACGGGCAGGCCGCCACCGTGGCCGTGGCGGAAAGCTGCACCGCCGGGCTGGTGGCCGAGCGGCTCACGCGGCTGGGCGGCAGCTCGACCTATTTTCTTGGCGGGGTGGTGTGCTACAGCAACGAGTTGAAGTCGTCGCTGGTGGACGTGCCCGCGGAGTTGATCGGAGCGAAAGGCGCGGTCAGCGCGGAAGTGGCCGTGGCGCTGGCCGACGGCATCCGCCGCCGCGCCGGGGCCACCCTCGGGCTGGGCATCACCGGCATCGCCGGCCCCGGCGGCGGCTCCGCGGAAAAACCGGTCGGCCTGGCGCACATCGCGCTGGCGAACGGCGCCGCGGCGAAGGAACGGCGTTTTCTCTTCCCGGGCGACCGCGAGCGGGTCCGCTGGCAGGCGTCGCAGATGGCGCTGGACATGGTGCGGCGCTATTTCCTCTTCGCGGGCGGGGAGAAACGGCAGCCGAATGGAGCGATTGTGTGATTGGGTGATTGAGCCATTGTGTGGTAGAAAGACCGAGCCGCAGTCCCCCTGCGATCACACAATCACCGAATCACGCAATCACCCAATGCTCCATGCGCCTCTTCGTCGCCATTGACATTGCCGAAGCAACGCGCGGGGCGCTGGCGCGGCTGATTCAGCAGTTGCGGCCGGCGTGTCCGGGCGCGCGGTGGGTGCGCGTGGGCGGGCTGCACGTCACGCTGAAGTTTATCGGCGAGGCGGCGGAAGAGAAGCGCGCGGGCATCGAGGCGGCGCTCAGCGCGGCGCGAACGGGGGCGGGGCCGGCGCCCGTCGAACTGAACTTTCGCGGGATGGGTTTCTTCCCCGGGGAGCGGCGGCCGCGCGTGCTATGGGCCGGCATCGAGGCCACGGCGAATCTAGCGGAGCTGGCCGCGCAAATTGAAGCGCGGCTCGAGCCGCTGGGCCTCCCGCGGGAGTCGCGCGAATTCCATCCGCATCTGACACTGGCCCGTTTCGATTCCCCGCAAGGTCTGGCACAATTGCACGCCATGATCGCCAAGCTGCGCGAAACGCCCGGCGCGCTGGACTTCGGCCGCGCCATGGCCCGCGAATTCCACTTGTATCGCAGCGAATTGGAGCGCGGCGGCGCCGTGTACACGCGGCTGGCGTCCTTTCCGGTGGAGGCCAGGTAGGAATGCAGCTCTCTGCTGCACAAGACGGCGTGTCTTTTGACCTGGGAGCCTTTCTGAGCAATCCCTACACGGGCCTCCTGCTGGTGGCTGGCTACCTGCTCGGTTCGATTCCCTGCGGATACTTGATTGTGAAACACAGCGAGGGGCGCGACATCCGCGCATCGGGCAGTGGCAATATAGGCGCGGCCAATGTCACGCGCACCGCGGGGAAGGGTGCGGGCGCGCTCACGCTCGCGCTGGACGCCGCCAAGGGATCCACCGCGGTGTGGCTGGCTGATTGGGTTACGAGCGGACAGATTGGCTGGGTGATCGGAGTCGGGCTGGCGGCGATTGCCGGGCACTGTTTTCCCGTGTGGCTGAAGTTCAAGGGCGGGAAGGGCGTGGCCACGGGCGTCGGGGTGTTCCTGCCGATTTGCTGGCAGGCGGTGGCGGTGGCGTTCGCGGTGTGGGTGCTGACGGTAGCGTTGTTTCGGTACGTGTCGCTGGCCTCGATGCTGGGCACGGCGTCGCTGCCCATCCTGACGCATTTCCTCTACGCGCCGGGGTACGCGCCGCCGCTGGCGGTCACCGGCGGCACGACGCTGGCCGCGGTTGCAATCATCCTCAAGCACCGCGAGAATATCCGCCGGCTGGCGGCCGGCACGGAGCCGAAGTTCAAGATCAAGAAGTAGTGCAGCGGTGTCGGACAGACCTCCCGGTCCGTCCGCGGCCAGGTTGCCAGGGCTTCACCAGGACTGAAGAGGCGCAGCGAAGAGAAGGTTGCCTCGCAGGCTACGCCGGTCGGGAAATGGGCAATGGACAGACCGGGAGGTCTGTCCTACGCAGTTCGATGAAGAAAATCGCCATCATCGGCGGGGGGAGCTGGGGGACGGGCCTGGCCATGGCGCTGACGCGCAGCCGGGCGCAGCACGCCGTGGCGCTGTGGGTGCTGGAAAAAGAAATCGTCGAGTCGTTGCGGGCGCGCCGCGTCAACGACGTTTTCCTCCCCGGGTTCGAAGTCCCCGCGTCCGTCGAAGTAACCAACGACCTGGCCGAAGCCGTGGCGGGCGCGGACATCATCCTAGGGGTGATGCCCTCGGCGCACGCGCGCTCCACCTACCGCAAGCTCGAGCCGCACGTGACCCCGCGGACCATCATCGTCAGCGCCACCAAAGGCCTGGACCACGACAACCTGAAGCGCATCACCGAGGTGATCCACGAAGTGTTCGCGCCGCGATTCACGCCGCGCGTGGCCGCGCTTTCCGGCCCGTCGTTTGCCAAGGAAGTGGCCCGCGGCGACCCTACGGCCATCGTGATCGCCTCGCCGGACCGGGAGGTGACCGCCGCGGTGCAGCAGGAGTTCTCCGGGCCCACCTTTCGCCTGTACGGCAACGAGGACGTGGTCGGCGTGGAACTGGGCGGCGCGGTGAAAAACGTGATCGCCATTGCCGCGGGCGTGTGCGACGGCCTGGGCTTCGGCCACAACACCATCGCCGCGCTGATCACCCGGGGCCTGGCGGAGATGACCCGCCTGTGCGTGGCGCTGGGCGGACGGCGCGAAACCATGGCCGGCCTCGCCGGCATGGGCGACCTGGTGCTCACCTGCACCGGGGGGCTCAGCCGCAACCGCACCGTGGGCGTCGAGCTGGGCAAAGGGCGCCAGCTTGACGAAATTGTGGGCTCGATGCGCATGGTGGCCGAGGGCGTGCCCACCACCGCCGTCACCCTGCGCCTGGCGCGCAAAATGGGCGTCGAGATGCCCATCACCGAGCAGATGCACGCGCTGCTCTACGAGAACCGTTCCGCGCGCGAGGCCATCCGCGAACTGATGGAGCGCCGGCTCACCCACGAGTGAGAAGTGGGGAGTTGCGAGTGGGCAGTGCCCAGTGGCCCGTTGAGCCGATGTGGCCATGGGGTGATTGGGTGATTGCCTGGAGCTTGATCCGCCGGGGCTAGCGGGACAATCAGTCAATCACACCATCACGCAATCTCTTCACCCCTGGTCACGGAACACTGGTCACTGGCCACCCCGAAACGTAGTACTTTGGTTTCGTTGCTTTTGCCATACCGCGATGGGAAAATGGCCGCGCCATGGCGGACCCAGCCCGAGGATTCGGACTCCAGCGCGTGAGCATCCTGGTGATGATGATGCTGGCGCTGCTGCTGGTCAGCCTGGCGCCGTTGTGGTTCTATCACCGGCGGGTACTCTCCCTGAGCGAGAGCCAGCTCACCGACAATGAGCGCCTCCAGCAGACCGACGGCACGCGCTCGCTGGCCGAAGAGGTGCGCCAGTACAACAACGGCCTGAACCAGCAACTGGTCAGCCAGCGCGAGTTGCTCCGCCTGACCGGGCTCATGTCCGCGGTGGACGACCCCCGGCGCGCTCCCCAGGTGCTGGCCCTGCTGGAGAACTTCGTCCAAAACAACCCCAACATCCTTTATGTGACGGCGGTAGGCCGCAGCGCCAAGGGCCAGCAGGCCGAGCAGGCCAGCTCGTTTGAAGCGGGGCGCGACCCGTTCATCGGCAAGGAATTGCGCAACGCCTACATTGCCACGCAGCAACGCGCGCCCTTCCACAGCGACCCGCTGGCCTACGGCGCTGAGAACCGGCCCGCGCTGGTGGTGGCCCTGCCGCTGCTCGAGGGCGAAGCCTACGTAGGCATGCTGGCCGCGGTGGTATCGCTGGACCACATCCTCAAGCGGCTGCAGGAGTCCAGCAAGCTGGGCCGGCAGGTGTACATCGTCAACCGGAACGGCCGCGTGGTGGCCCACGCGGAGCACCGCAAGTTCGTGCCCGGCACCGACCTGACCAACACGGTGCCGGTGGTGGCGCAGTTCAAGGCCTCGCCCAAGGAGCTCAGCGAGACGCGCAACTTCTCGCTCGAGGAAGAAGGCCGCTCGGTGGAAATGATGGGCACGTTCAGCCCGGTGCCGGAATTGCACTGGGCGGTGATCGCCCAGCGCAAGGTGGAAGACATGCGCGCGGTGGCCGGCATTGACCAGCTCAACCGCCAGGCCGTGAACTTCATGATCTTGGTGGTGGTGGCCGGCGGCGTGCTGGCCTACCTGGTGGCCCACGGCATCACCCAGCCCATTCGCGGGCTGGCCGAGTCCACGCTGGCCATCAGCCGCGGCGAATTCAAGAAGCGCGCCAACGTCAGCGGCGCCGCCGAAATCAGCCAGCTCGCCGAGACCTTCAACACCATGGCGGGCAACATCGAGCAGTTCATCGAGCAGCTCAAGGCCGCCGCGGAAGAGAACCGCGAGCTGTTCATCGGCTCCATCCGCATGCTGGCCGCCGCCATTGACGAAAAGGACCCCTACACCCGCGGCCACTCCGGGCGCGTGGCCAAGTACTCGGTGCTCATCGGGGAAGAGCTGGGCCTGAACCCGGAGGAGATGGACCGCCTGCGCATCTCCGCGCTGCTGCACGACGTGGGCAAGATCGGCATTGACGACCGCGTGCTCAAGAAGCCCGGCGCGCTGACGCCGGAAGAGTTCGAAATCATGAAGCAGCATCCCGTAAAGGGCGCCAATATCATGCGCCCCGTGGCCCAGTTGAAGGAGATGCTGCCCGGCATCGAGCTGCACCACGAGCACATGGACGGCCGCGGCTACCCCTACGGCCTCTCCGGCGAGCAGATCCCGGTGATGGCGCGCATCATCGCCGTGGCCGACACCCTCGACGCCATGACCACCAACCGCCCGTACCAATCGGCCATGGACATCCAGTTCGCCGTGGACCGCATCCGCCAGCTCACCGGCACCAAGTTCGATCCCAAGGTGGCCGGGGCCTTTGAATCCGCGGTTAAGACCGGCAAACTGAAGCTGAGCGCCACCCTGGTCGAAGTCTGAGCCCGTCACGCATGAGCGCCACACCGCCACCCGCCCACACGATGCTCGCGCTGGCGTTGGGGTTGACGGCGGCGGCGGCGAACGTCGCCGGGGGGATGCTGATCGCGCGGCGGGAGTGGTCGCGCGCCTGGCTGAAGTACTTTGTGGCGCTGGGCGCGGGGTTCATGCTGGGCGCGGCGTTTCTCGAAATGGCGCCGGAGTCGTTGCGGCTGGCCGGCGAATTCTCCTTCGTGCTTATCCTGGCCGGCTATTTTATGGTGCACTTCTTCGAGCACACGCTGGCGCCGCACTTCCACTTCGGCGAAGAGACGCACACCGACGAGATGCACGGGCATCACGCGCCGATCACCGCGCTGCTGGGCTTGATGATCCACACCTTCTTCGACGGCGTGGCCATCGCCAGCGGCTTCCTGGTCAGCGAATGGCTGGGCGGGATTATTTTCCTGGCCGTGTTCCTGCACAAATTGCCGGAGGGGTTCACCGTGGCGTCGCTGATGCTGGCCAGCGGCCAGTCGCGGCGGGTGGCGCAAATGGCGGCGTGGATGCTGGCCGCGGCCACGCTGGCGGGTGTGCTGCTGATGAGCTTCTTCCGGGGGCACGTGGGGGTGGCGCTGTCGCTTTCCGCGGGGGTGACCATTTATGTGGCCGCCTCGGACCTCATGCCCGAGGTGAACCGCGAGCCCGGCATCCGCCTGGCCCTGGTCACATTCCTCGGCCTCGGCCTCATGGTGGCGTTGCATTATTTGCTCCACGGATAGCCTTCTGTTGCACAGCTTCATCCAGTCCGCGTTGTGCTTGATGGGCTGGCGGGCAGCCCTCGCCTCGCAGGCGGCCGATCCTTTCATGGAGCCCGGGGCCGAGTTTGCCGTCGTGATCATGGGGCTCTTTCTAGGCGCCGTGTTGACGCTGCTCCTGGTGCTGCCCATCATGGTTTACCAGAGGATTGGCGAAGCTCTCCGCGGAGCCGAACGGAGGTTCTCGCGTTTCTTTGCGGTTGCGTTGATTACGCTTTTCTGGGTGTCGCTCGCCGGACTCGCAGTCCAGTCGCTACCCAAGGTGAGCCGGCCATGGTCCACGCCGATCATCGGCCTAGTCGCCATCGCTGTGCTCACCGCGGGGACGCTGCTCTTCCTTACCTTCCGCCGCCACTAGAAGCAAGGAGCCCGAATCCGCAGGTTGCGCCGATCTCACGGATTGTTGAGGCAAGCAGGCGCAACTTTTTGGCTCCAAAGGGGTTTGATAGGATGTGGGCGCCATGGCGCGGACCGACGTCCAGCTCATGCTCGGCGTGAAGGCCGGGGATGAGGTGTCGTTCGAACTGCTGTTGGAGCGGTATCGGCAGCCGCTGGTGCGTTTCCTGGGGCGCATGGTGCGGGATTATTCCCACGCGGAGGACCTGGCGCAGGAAGTGTTCCTGCGGGTGTACCGGGCGCGCGCCAAGTACAAGCCCAGCGCCAAGTTCACCACGTGGCTTTTCCGCATTGCGACGAACCTGGCGCTGAACTCGGTGCGCGACGAGCGCCACCGCCAGCGCGATGTGTCATTGGACGAGCCCGCGCCGGGCCCGGGCGATAGCGGCGAACCGGAGCAGCCGCTCGATGTACCGTCGCGCGAGCCCGGAGCACTCGACCACATGCTGGCCCGGCAGCGGGCCAACCGCATCCGCCGCGCGATTCTCCGCCTGCCGGAGAAGCAACGAGCGGCCGTGCTGCTGCACAAATACCAGGAGATGGACTACGACGAGATTGCGCGCGTGCTGGAGTGCTCGGAATCAGCGCTCAAGTCGCTGCTGTTCCGGGCGTACGAGACGTTGCGGGTGGAACTGGCGCCGCTGGTCGGTCAAGGGTAAGGGGGTCATCCTGAGTCCGCTGCGGCGGACGAAGGATCTCGATTGAGATTCTTCGGCCCCAAGAAACGGGGCCTCAGAATGACACCCAAGGAAAGGCGGTCACATGAACTGTGAACGGTACGAAGGGCTGATGGTCAGTTACATGGACGGCCGGGCCGCTGAGGCCGAGCGGCGCGAGGTGGAGCTGCACCTGGTGGCGTGCGCGGGGTGCCGCGCGCGCGTGGAGGAGTACCGCCGCCTGTGGGTCGAGCTGGAGCAGGCGCCGGCGCCGGCCGTGTCGCCGAGCTTTGACGCGCGGTTGCGCGCGCGCATCGCCGCGGCGCCGGAGCGGCGCTGGTTCGAGCTGCTGGTGCCCTCGCCGCGGTTGGCGTTTGCCACCGCCTCGCTGCTGGCGCTGTTCATCTGGATCGGGTCGCTGCCCACGGCGCCGGGGAACATCGCCGGCGACCCGCGCTCCGGGGAGGAAGCCCGCGCGGTGAAGGACTTGCAGTCGCTCGAGGACCTGGACGTGCTGACGGATTTCGAGGCCTTGGTGGATTTGCCCCCGGCCACAGAAAGGCCGAGCAAGATTTGAGAAGCACAGCGGTTAGTGGCGTGCGGCAAGTGGTTAGAGGGGAAGAGCAACGCTGAACGGATGAAATGAGGCCCAAGGCACAATTCGGACTTGGCGCGACGGTTCTTGCGGCGGTGATGGCGCTGCCGGCGCCGGTTGAGGCGCTGGCGCAGCGCGGCGCGGGGCAGGGCAAGGCCCGCGACCAGCGCAAGGAACAAAAGGCCCCCGAGCAGCGCCGCGAAGCCGCCCCCCCGCCGCGGGGCGAGGAGCGGCCCGGGCCAGGGGGGCCGCGCAACCGGCTTGGGCCGGGCCGGCCGTTTCAACCGGGCCGCGTGGACGGCGCCGCCACGTCGCCCCTGGAGCGGCTGCGCGCCATGACCCCGCAGCAGCAGCAGCGGGCCATGAACAGCGCTCCCTTCCGCCGGCTGCCGCCCGAGCAACAGGAGCGCATCCGGCAGGACTTGCGCCGTTGGAACGCGCTCACCCCGCGGCAGCAGCAGGAGATTATCGAGCGCGAACACATCTGGCGCTCTCTGTCCCCCGAGCAACGCCGGCACATCCGCGAGGTGGTACTGCCGCGCTGGCAGCAACTCGAGCCGCAACGCCGCCAGGCCATCCAGCGCCGCTTGCGCGTGCTGCACGACCTCGACGAAGAGGAACGCGCCGCCCGCCTGAAGGACGAAGCCTTCCTGGCCGGGCTCAGCGCCGACGAACGGGAAATGCTCCAGACGCTGGCGCAGTTTCGCCTGCCGCCCCCTGACCAGCCAGAACCACCGCCGGGGGAGCCGCCCGCCGCCCCTCCCCTGTAAAAAACAGCCGCCCCCCGGCGCCCTTCGCCGGGTTTTCGCTTAACCGATTGGCGACACCGCCGGGGCAAGACAGAGCCTATCCATCGGCCTTCGAACCGCCGCCTCCCCAACCTGTAGTGGTCCCGCCCGGGAGCGGCCGAGTGGCGGAAGAAGGGTTGCGTCCAGGGGCAAACTTTCTTCGCAGGAGGAGAGGATTTCGCTTGACAAAGAAGGATTTGTGCCTATTATGTGGGCGCAAGTGGAGTAAAGTAGAGAGAAAATATTGGCAGGTGGAGCGCTAGGGGCGTCCGTGGCCAAAACTTTTCTCGGGCTTGATTTACCCAGTCGAACAATGGCGCGCGGCTTCGACAGCCGCCGCTTCGGGGGTTGTGCCCAGTGTTCCGGGGAAACGCGCCGGCAAAGGTGGACGAAAAGGGCCGCCTGAAGATACCTGCGGCCTTTGCAGGCGATTTGCGCGCGTCGGGCGGAGAGTTCTACGTGACCAGCGAAAACGGAGACCGCGTGCTGCTCTACCCGATGAAGGCCTGGAACGAGATCGAGGAAAAGGTGGCCAAGCTTCCTTCGCAGAACCCGGCCAAGCGCAAGTACCTGGAGCGCACCAGCTATTTCGGGGCCGTGGCCACCATGGATAAGCAGGGGCGGGTCCTGATTCACCCGCGGTTGCGCGAAGCGGCGGAAATGAAGGGCGAGGTGGACGTGCTGGGCAGCCAGAACCACCTGGAAATCTGGAACCACGGCCGCTTCCTGAGCCACATGGACCGCAACCCGATGACGGCGGAAGACGCCACGACCCTGAGCGACCTGGGGATCTAGCCGCGAGGGCCGGGGCGCTGGTTCGCCGGACGCCGCTGCGGAGAGCCGAGAGCGGATTGAGAGCAGCGACCTCACGAGAGCGGCTGAGGAGCGAGCGGGCGGCGCGGCCGGCGGAAGTTCCGGGGAACGGCAACCGCTTGAGCAACCACGCGGTGCACACGCCGGTGCTGGTGGAAGAGGTGGTCAAGTGGCTGCGCCTCCGGGCGGGCGGGACGTACGTGGATGCGACGGTGGGGACCGGGGGGCACGCGCGGGAAATCGTGCAGCGGCTGGCCACCGGGCGTTTGATCGGGATGGACCGGGACTCGCGGGCGCTGGACCTGGCGCGGGAACGGCTGAAGGAGCATGAGAAGCAGGTGATTCTGGTGCACTCGAACTTCTCGAGGATCGAAGAGGTGGCCAGGGGGCTGAAGCTGCCGCCGGCGGACGGCGTGGTGGCGGACCTGGGGATCTCCAGTCTCCAGCTGGACAGCCCGGAGCGCGGTTTCTCGTTCCGCTGGGCCGGGCCCCTGGACATGCGCATGGATCCGGACGAGATGCACACCGCCGGCGAAATTGTGAACTACATGCCGGAGAAGGAACTGGCAGACCTGATCTACCGCTACGGCGAGGAGAGGGACTCACGCAGAATCGCCAGGAACATCGTTCGGGCGCGGCCCATCCGCGATACCGAGCACCTGGCAACGGTTGTGGCAGGGGCCCGCAAGGCAAGGGGAAGGCAGAAACTGCATCCCGCGACAAAAACGTTTCTGGCGCTGCGGATTGCGGTGAATCGAGAATTGGAGGAACTCGAGCAGTTTCTTTCGCGGACCCCTGCCACTCTATCTCCCGGAGGGCGCTGGGTGGTGATCAGTTACCACTCGCTGGAAGACCGCCTGGTGAAGCACGCCTTCCGGCGGCTGGCCGGCGAGGGCGAAGTGAAGGTGCTCACCAAGAAGCCCGTGGAGCCGGACGCGCGGGAAGTGCGCGCCAACCCGCGGGCGCGGAGCGCCAAGCTGCGCGTGGCGGAGAAAAAGGAAACCAAGAACCACGCGGCGGCGCCGCTGCTATGACCGAATATTTCACGCGCAAGCGCATCGACAATTCGCGGCTGGTGCGGCAGATGGCGCCCAACCGGTGGGCGGACTGTGCCCGCGTCGCGGCGCTCGGCGGGATTGTCGCCGCCGGCGGCCTGCTGTACGCCTGGCAGCATTTTCAATGCCTGGAGCTGGGCTACCGCCTGGAAGAACTGAAGGGCGCGCGGGCCCAGGCCGTGGAGCTGAACCACCAGCTCAAACTGGAAGCGGCCGCGCTGACCTCGCCGATGCGCATAGACGCGATAGCGCGGCAGCAACTGGGGCTCACGCAGCCGGTGCCCGGCCAGGTGGCTGCGGCGCAGGGTCCGGATGAAGCGGTGCTGGCGCGTGCGCGCTACGGCGCGAACGGCAGCACGCAATAATACAAGGTCCCAGGCGCTGGGCGTGTTCGGTGTTCGGTGGTGGGAGTCCCGTCTGTTCCGTGCCTGCACCGAGCAAGTAACACGAAAGACCGGACCCCCGGTAGCGGGAACCAAGCCCCTGGCGCCTTCGGAGCAAGATGGAGCAGCGCTTTCCCCGCGTCCGATATGTGGTGGTGGCTCTCGTCGCGGCGCTGTGGATGGGAGCGGTGCTGGCCCGGCTGAGCTACCTGCAACTCTTCCAGTACAGCGAATACCTGGGGCGCGCCCGGCGGCAGCAGCAGCGCATTGTCGAGACGACGCCCCGCCGCGGGGCCCTCTACGACCGCAACCTGCGCGAACTGGCCATGAGCGTCTCGGTGGAGTCCTGCTTCGCCGTGCCCGCGGAAATCGGCAACCCGGAACTGGCGGCGCGGCTCCTGGCGGGCATCCTGGGCGCCAGCGAAGACGAAATCCAGTCCCGGCTGAAGGCTTCCCGCTCGTTCGTGTGGGTGGCGCGCAAGCTGCTGCCGGGGCAGGTGGAGCGCATCAAGTCGCTCAACCTGACGGGGATCTACTTCCAGAAAGAGAGCCGGCGCTTCTACCCCAAGCGGGAACTGGCGGCGCACGTGCTGGGCCACGTGAACGTGGACGAGCAAGGCCAGGCCGGCATCGAGTACAAGCTCGACGAGCAAATCCGCAGCCGCCCGGGCAAGCTGCTGATCCTGGCCGATGCCAAGCACCGCTGGTACGACCGCGACGAGCAATCCCCCGGCGCGGGCGCCAGCATCGTGCTCACGCTGGACGAGAAAATCCAGTACATCGCCGAAAAAGAGCTGGCTGCGGCGGTGGCCCGGACCCGCGCCCGTGCCGGCTCGATTGTGGTGCAGGACCCCGGGTCGGGCGAACTGCTGGCCGTAGCCAACTGGCCCACGTTCAATCCCAACAAGCCCGGCGAACGCCCGGCCGACGCGCGCATGAACCGCGCCGTCTCCGCGTTGTATGAGCCGGGCTCGACGTTCAAGATCGTCACCCTGGCCGCGGCCTTCGAGGAGCGGCTCACCCGGCCGGAAGAGGTGATTGACTGCCAGAACGGCGCCATCTACATCGCCGGCCACCGCATCCGCGACCACAAGCCCTTCGGGCTGCTGAATGTGACCCAGGTGATGGCGCACTCCAGCGACGTGGGGGCCATCAAACTGGGCCTGCGCCTGGGAGCGCCCCGCTTCTACGACTACATCCGCGCCTTCGGCTTCGGCCAGGGCAGCGGGGTCGAACTGCCCGGCGAAACGCGCGGCCTGCTGCGCCGCGTGGAGAACTGGACGCCGGTGTCGGTGGGCTCCATTTCGATGGGGCAGGAAATTGGCGTGACCTCGATGCAGATGGTCAGCTCCTTCTCCGTGATTGCCAATGGCGGCCTGCTCTACCGGCCGCGAGTGGTGTTTGGCGTGCGCCGCGGCGAAGAAATCGTCCGGCCCGCCCCGGTGGAGCCCCAGCGGGTCATCAGCCCGGTGACCGCCGCCACCATGCGGCGCATCCTGGAGCGGAGCATCCTGGACGGCACCGGCTACCTGGCCCAGCTAGATGGCTACACCGCGGGAGGCAAGACCGGCACCGCGCAGAAAATCGATCCGGCCACCGGGCGTTACTCGCTCACCGAGCACATCGCCTCCTTCGTCGGCTTTGCCCCGATCAACTCCCCGGCGGTGACCGTGCTGGTCAAGCTGGATTCGCCCGAGGGGCTCTATCACGGGGGCGACGTGGCCGCGCCGGTCTTCAAGCGCGTCACCGAGCAGGTGCTCGCCTATCTGGACGTCCCGCACGACGTGCCCGCCGACCGCAGCCGGCAACTGTCCCGCCGCCAGCAGGCCAACGAACGCCTGCCGGACGTCAGCGACTTCTCGCCCGTGCAGCGGGAGAACGCGGCGGGTGCGCCACTGCCCGTTTTCCCCCCGGAGCCTGCTGCCGATCCTCGCGGCGAAAGCGCGACCACCCTGGCGCTGGAGGATGGCGAAGGCGTGGTGGTGCCCCGGCTGGATGGCATGAGCGTGCGCGGCGTCACCCAGGCTTGCCTGCGTCTGGGATTAAGCCCCGTGCTCATTGGCACCGGAGTTGCGGTGAATCAAAGCCCGGCGCCGGGAGAGAGGTTGCGGCGCGGCGGCCGGGTCACGGTGCGCTTCGCGCGGGTCGCATCGGGGAACTGAGAAGGCAAAAGTCAGAAGGCAGAAGGCAGAACGCAAAACGTAGAACCAGACGAAGACCTACCCAGAGGTGACAGAGACACAGAGGACACGGAGAATCGGGGAAGAGAATGGGTAGTGCAGTGGCAGAGGAGCGGAGAGCGGAAGCGAGAATGAAGCTAGGACGTTTACTGGACGGCGTGGAGGTGGTGAGCCCGGCGCTGGGCCAGGCAACGGGCGGCTCGCCGAAGGCCGCGACAGCTGGCGTTGACGCCGTTGAGGTGTCTTCGGTGGCCTACGACAGCCGGAAGGCGCAGCCCGGCGGCATGTTCGTCGCCGTGCGCGGGGAGAAGGCGGACGGGAACAAGTTCGTCGCCGCGGCCATCGAGAAGGGCGCCCGGGCAATTGTCAGCGAGCAGCCGCGCCCCGCGGAGGCGCCCGCGCCGCTGGCCTGGATTCAGGTGCGCGAAGCCCGCAAGGCGCTTGCGGCAATCTCCGCGAACTTCTGCGGGCGCCCGGCGGAGGCCCTGAAGCTGACGGGCATCACCGGCACCAATGGCAAGACCACCACGGCCTACCTGGTGGATTCGATCGCGCGCGCCGCGGGCCACGGCAGCGGCCTGGCCGGCACCATCGAGTACCGCACGCCGCGCGGTTCGCGTTCCGCCTCGAACACCACGCCAGAGTCGCTCGAGTTGCAGCAGTTCTTCGCCGAAGTGCGGGGGGCCGGCGGCACGCATGCCGCGCTCGAGGTCAGCTCGCACGCCCTGGCCCAGGACCGCGTGTGGGCCTGCCCTTTTGCCGCGGCCGTCTTCACCAACCTGACCCGCGACCACCTGGACTACCACAAGACCTTCGAGGCGTACTTCGCGGCCAAGAAGCGGCTGTTCACGGGCACCGGCCGCGGCGCCCCGCGCGTCGCGGTGATCAACTCCGATGATGCCTACGGCCGGCAATTGCCAGGGTTGGCGCCATCCACGCTTACCTACGGGCTGGCCGCGGGCGCAGATGTTTCGGCTGGGAAGTTCGCGCTCACGGTTTCCGGGCTGGAGTTCACGGCGCGCACGCCGGCGGGCGCCGTGGAAGTGCGCTCGAAGCTGGTGGGCCGCATTAATGTGTACAACATCCTGGCGGCCATTGGCGGGGGCCTGGCGCTGGGCATCCCGCCGGATTCCATCGCGCGGGGCGTGGCGGCGCTCGAGAGCGTGCCCGGCCGCTTCCAGCGCGTGGACGCCGGCCAGCCCTTCCTGGTGATCGTGGATTACGCGCATACCGACGACGCCCTGCGCAACCTGATCCAGACCGCGCGCGAGCTCAACCCTTCCGGGCGCATCATCACCCTCTTCGGTTGCGGCGGCGACCGCGACCGAGCCAAGCGCCCCCTGATGGGCGAAGCCGCGGGCAGCCTGAGCCACTCCGTGGTGCTCACCAGCGACAACCCGCGCACCGAAGACCCGGCGCGCATCCTCAACGACGCCCTGGTGGGCCTGCAAAAAGTGAACGCCAACTATGTGGTGGAAATGGACCGTGCGCGCGCCATTGAGCTGGCCCTGCGCGACGCCCGTCCCGGCGACATCGTCCTGCTGGCCGGCAAAGGCCACGAGACCTACCAGATTCTCAACACCGGCACGATTGATTTCGACGACCGGGAAGTGGCCCGGGCCGCGCTGCGGAGAATGGGATTCCCGGCAAGGCAGAAGGAAGAAGGCAGAAGGTAGAACTCAGAGCTCAGGACTCAGAAGGAGACCCCAGCGAGGAGTGGCGGGAAGGGAAGAAACTACAGCCAGCGGGTAAAAAGAACAGACGACCATCAAGAAATGCTCGCGCGAGCGGTGCGGGTACGGCGCAACTGGAACGGCGGTTGCTTCCCGAGGTAGCGGTACAAGAGCGGCAGTGAAGGAGATTCCGACCCTGCGCACACTCTTGGTACTTGGTGAATCCGCGGCAAGGCCGGGCGCGGCAAGCAGCGCCCCTACGAGGGCGGGATGCAATGGAAGCTGGAAGAGGTGGCTGGCGGTTTGGGTGTCACGGCTCCCGCGGGGCTTGACCCCGTGGCCCGGGTGGCCGGCGTCACGATTGATTCTCGCGCGGTTCGGCCTGGAGAGCTGTTTCTGGCCATCCACGGAGCGCGTCACGATGGACACGATTTTGTGGGTGCGGCGCTGGCGGCCGGCGCCGCGGCCGCGGTGGTGGAACGGAGGCGCCTTGGTGAGTATCCCGAAGACATCCGCGCCCGGCTCTTCGGAGTGGAACGGACCCTGGATGCGCTGCAAACGCTTGCGCGAGCAGTGCGCCGCCGGTGGGCTGTGGTATCTCCCGGGCGGCGAATCGCGGCGGTCACCGGCTCCACGGGCAAGACCACAACCAAGGAGATTCTGGCGGCACTCGTTGCCGAGCGTTTCCGGGTCCTCAAGACTGAGGGCAACCTGAACAACGAATACGGCCTGCCGCTCACGCTGTTGAAACTGGAGGACAGCCACGAGGCCGCGGTGGCCGAACTGGGGATGAGCGCGCGCGGAGAAATCGCTCGGCTGGCGCAAATTGCCGAGCCGGAGATCGGCGTGGTCACCAACGTGGCCGCGGTGCACCTGGAGTTCTTCGCGTCGACGGAGGAGATTGCGCTGGCCAAGCGCGAGCTGATCGAAGGCCTGGCCGGGCGCGACCCGGTGGCGGTGCTCAACGCGGATGATGCGCGCGTGGCGCGGTTCGGCGAAGGCTTTCGCGGCCGGGTGATGACGTTCGGGTTCGCCCCCGGGGCGGAGTTCCGCGCCGAGGCCCTGGAAGAGCGCGGGCCTGCGGGGACCGCATTCGATTTTGTGTTTCCCGGCGGCCGGGCGCGCCTGGAGCTGCCGCTGATCGGCAGGCACAACGTGGCCAACGCGCTGGCCGCGCTGGCGGCGGCCAGCCTGTGGGGCGTAACGCCGGCGCAGGCCGGGGCGGCGTTCGCCCGCTTGAGTCCGGCGGCCATGCGCGGGGAAGTGCTGCGTTTCGCGGAAGGTTTTGTCGTGCTGAACGACAGCTACAACTCGAATCCGCTGGCGCTGGAGGCCATGGTCCATCTGCTGGCGGCCACGCCCGGTCATGGCCGGCGCATCCTGGTGGCGGGAGAAATGCTGGAGCTGGGGCCGCAGTCGCCGGCGCTCCACCGGCGCGCCGGAGAACAGGCCGCGCGGGCCGGGGTGGACTGGGTGTTCGCGGTGCAGGGCGCGGCGCGGGAGATCGCCGCCGGCGCGCGGGCGGCGGGCGTGAACAACGGCCAGGCCCGGTTTTTCGAGTCCAGCGCCGCGGCCGCCGAGGTGCTGGCCGGCTTTGTGGCCGCGGGCGATCTGGTGCTGGTGAAGGGATCGCGTGGCGTGAAGATGGAGCGAATCGTGGAGGCCATTCGCTCCCGGCACGCCCTGGCGTAACGGCGATGCTCTACTACCTCTTCTATTTCGTGCTGCGGGAATACTGGAGCCCGCTCAACGTGTTCCGCTACATCACCGTGCGGACGGCGTTCGCCAGCCTGACCGCGCTCTTCCTGGCGCTGGTGCTGGGGCCGTGGCTCATCCGCCGGCTGCGCGAAATGCAGATCGGGCAGTACATCCGCGAGGAAGGCCCGCAGAGTCACAAGGGCAAGGCCGGCACGCCCACCATGGGCGGCATCCTGATTGTGTTGTGCGTGGCCATCCCCACGCTGCTGTGGGCGGAGCTGCGCAATCCCTATGTGCTGCTGGCGCTGGGCGCCACGCTGGCCTTCGCCGCCATCGGCTTCGCCGACGACTACACCAAGCTGGCGGGCAAGCGCAACCTGGGCCTCACCGGGCGCTCCAAGCTGTTCTACCAGATACTGGTGAGCTTCCTGGTGGGGATTGTGCTGCTGCTGCTCACCGCGCGCGGCGTGTACTCCACCGCGTTGATCATGCCCTTCTTCAAGAATGTCCGGCCGGACCTGGTGATCCACACGCTGCTGCAACCGCCCTACGAGCACTACCTGTGGCCGGTGGCCTTTTCGCCGTTCCTGGTTTTTCTGGTGTTCGTAATTGTGGGTTCGTCCAATGCGGTGAACCTGACCGACGGCCTGGACGGGCTGGCCATCGGCTGCACCGTGGTGGCCGCCGGGGCGCTGACCGTGCTCACCTACATCACCAGCCACGCCACGCTCTCGAATTACCTGGACCTGCTGCACATCCCCGCCGTGGGGGAGATGACCATTTTCTGCGGGGCCATAGTCGGCGCCGCGCTGGGCTTCCTCTGGTACAACGCCCACCCCGCGGAGCTGTTCATGGGCGACGTGGGCTCGCTGGCGCTGGGCGGGGCCATCGGCGTGGTGGCGGTGATCATCAAGCAGGAGGTCCTGCTGATTTTCGTGGGCGGGGTGTTCGTGATCGAAGCGCTCTCCGTGATTCTGCAGGTAGCTTCGTACCGGATGACCGGCAAGCGCATTTTCCGGATGGCGCCCATCCATCATCACTTCGAGCTGATCGGCTGGAGCGAATCGAAAATCATCGTGCGGTTTTGGATCGCCGCGCTGGTGTTCGCGCTGTTTTCGCTGAGCACGCTGAAACTGCGATGAGGCCAACGGTGCAACTCGAGGGCAAGCGCGTGCTGGTGGTGGGCCTGGCGCGCACGGGGATGGCCACGGCGCTTTTCTGCGTGGCGCGCGGCGCCCAGGTGCGCGCGACCGAGGAGAGCCCGGAAACCAAGGTGGCGGAGGCCGCCGGCAAGTTGCGCGCGGCCGGCGTGGGGCTGGAGCTGGGGGGCCACACCCGCGCGAGCTTCCTGTCGGCGGACCTGATTGTGCCCAGTCCCGGCGTGCCCTTTCACTCGCCCCACCTGGTTGCGGCGCGGCAACAAGGCATCGCCGTGTGGAGCGAAGTCGAGCTGGCGTGGCGCTTCCTGCGCGGCAGGCTGGTGTGCATCACCGGCTCGAACGGCAAGACCACCACCACGGCGCTGGCGGGGCACATCTGCGAAACGGCCGGCCTGCCCACGCTGATCGGGGGGAACATCGGCACCCCGCTTATTTCGCGAGTAGAAACATCGAGCGACGCCACGGTGACGGTGGCCGAGCTGAGCAGCTTCCAGCTCGAGAACATCGCGGCCTTCCGCCCGGACGTGGGCGCCATCCTCAACCTCACGCCGGATCATCTGGACCGCCACGCCTCCATGGAAGAGTACGCCCACGCCAAAGCGCGCATGTTCGAGAACCAGACCGAGAGCGACGCCGCCATCCTGAACGCCGACGACCCGGCCCTGGCGCGCTTCGCTCCCCGGCGCCCGCGCACCTTCTGGTTCAGCCGGCAGCGCGGCGACGTCCGCGGGGCCTACCTGCGCGGCGACCAGGTCATGTTCCGCGAGGACGGCGGCGAGAGTGTGCTGCTGCGCCGCGGCGACATCGGCTTGCGCGGCCAGCATAACGTGGAGAACGTGCTGGCGGCCGCGGCCGCGGCCCATCTGGCGGGGGCGCCCGCCGCGGCCATTACGGAAGGGGTGCGCACCTTCGCGGGGGTGGAGCACCGCCTGGAGTTCGTGGCGGACCTCGGCGGCGTGCAGTTCTACAACGATTCGAAGGCGACCAACGTGGACGCCGCGCTCAAGGCCGTGGACGCCTTCCCCGGCCGCCTGCTGATCATCCTGGGCGGCAAGGACAAGGGCAGCGATTACACTCTGCTCGCGGAACCGCTGCGCCGGCGCAACAGCGTGGCCCTGCTGATCGGCGCGGCTGCGGAGAAGATCAGCGCACAGCTGCACGGCGCGGTAGAAGTCGAGCAGGCCGGCGCCCTGGACCGCGCCGTGCGCCGCGCCCTGGACTTGGCGCGGCCCGGCGATACCGTGCTGCTGGCCCCCGCCTGCGCCAGCTTCGACCAGTTTGAGAATTACGAGCACCGCGGCCGCGTGTTCAAGCAACTGGTGCGCTCCCTGGAGCAGGAAGCGGAGAACCATGCCTAGGCCCATCCAGCCCGACCGCTGGCTCTTCGGCGCAACGCTGGCCCTTTGCCTGGCCGGGCTGGTGATGGTGTTCAGCTCTTCGGCGGTGGTGGCGCGGGAGCAGTTCGGCGGGGCCTACGCTTTCGTGGGCAAGCAGGTAGCCTGGCTGGGCCTGGGACTGGCCGGCAAGTTCTGGCTGATGAACTTCGACTACCGCCGCCTGCGCCAGCCGGCCATTGTCTTTTCCGGGCTGTGCGGCGTGCTGGTGCTGCTGGTGGCGGTGTTTTTCGTGGACCGCTCGCACGAGACGCACCGGTGGATCCGGTTCGGGCCGGTGGGGGTGCAGCCCTCGGAATTGGCCAAGCTGGCGGTGATCCTCTACCTGGCGTGGTTTCTCGAGATGCGCTGCGCCCCGCGCCCGCACGAGCGCGCCCCCGGAGTGAACGACGGGGTGCGCGGCCTGCTGCCGGCCCTGGGCCCCACCGTGGTGATCTCCGGTCTGGTGGTGATGCAGCCGGACTTGGGCACGGCCTTGGAGATCTTTCTGGTGGCGCTCACCATGCTGTTCGTGGCCGGGCTTTCGGTGCGTTACGTGTCTTACGCGGCGCTGGCCGCGGCCCCGCTGGTGTGGATGCTGATTGTGCGCGTGCCCTACCGCTGGAACCGCATCGTGTCGTTCATGAACCCGGAAGCCGATCCGCAGGGGGCCAGCTTCCAGTTGCTGCAATCGCTGATTGCCGTGGGCTCCGGCGGGCTCACCGGCGTCGGCCTGATGGAGAGCCGGCAGAAGCTGTTCTACCTGCCGGAGGCGCATACCGACTTCATCTATGCGGTGCTGTGCGAAGAGCTGGGCTTCGTCGGGGGCCTGGTGGTTCTGGCGCTGCTGGGGATATACGGCTGGCGCGGGATGCGCGCGGCCCTGGGCGCGCCGGATGAGTTCGGGCGGTTTTTGGCCCTGGGCATCACCGTGCTGGTGCTTAGCCAGGCGCTCATGAACCTGAGCGTGGTGCTGGGGCTGATGCCCACCAAGGGCATCCCGCTGCCGTTCATCAGCTATGGCGGGTCGAGTTTGCTGGTGATGCTGCTGGCGACGGGCGTGTTGCTGAATATCAGCCAGCACGCGGAATGAGCATGGAAACGAAATCCGAGACTCGAGATGCGAAGTTGGACCCGGCGAGTTTCGAGTTTCGTATTTCGAGTTTCGGGAACGGGAGATGAGGCTGTTGATCGCGGGCGGAGGAACCGGCGGGCACGTTTTTCCGGCGATAGCCGTGGCGCAGGAGTGGCTGCGCCGGGGCGCAAGCAGAGCCGTGCTGCTGGTGGGGACGGAACGCGGGCTGGAGAAGAAGCTGGCGCCGCAGGCCGGGCTGCCGCTGGAGACCATTCGCGCCGCGGGGTTGAAAGGGATCGGCGGGATGAAACTGGCGCGCAACGCGGCCAGGCTCGGGCCGGCCCTGCTGGATTCGCTGGGCATCGTGCGGCGGCACAAGTTCGCCGCGGCGTTGGGCGTGGGCGGGTACGCCTCGGGGCCGATGATGCTGGCGGCGGCGCTGGCGCGGGTGCCCACGGTGATCTTCGAGCCCAACGCGGAGCCGGGGTTCACCAACCGGGTGCTGGCGCGCATGGTCACGGGCATTGCCGCCGCGCACGAAAGCACCGCGCAACGGTGGAGCGCGAAGGCCGTGGTTACGGGCTGCCCGGTGCGCCGCGAGTTCTTCGCCGTCGCGCCGCGCGCGGGGACGGCCCGGCCGATGAGCCTGCTGGTCACCGGCGGTAGCCAGGGGTCGCTGGCCATCAACCGCGCGTTCGTGGACGCCATGGACCTGCTGGCGAAGCGCAAGGACGAATTGAGCATCGTTCACCAGACCGGGGAGCGCGACTACGACGCGGTGCGCACCGCTTACGCCCGCCGCGAGTTCCGCGCGGAGGTGCTGCCGTTCATCGGCAACATGGCGGAGCGCTTCGCGCAGGCCGACCTCCTGGTGTGCCGCTCCGGGGCCATCACCGTGGCCGAGGTGACGGCCGCAGGGCGCGCGGCCATTTTGGTCCCGTTCGCCGCGGCCACGGACAGCCACCAGTTGCGCAACGCCGAGGCGCTGGTGCGGCAGGGCGCGGCGCGCCTGATCCCGCAGGCGGAATTGACCGCCGAGCGGCTGGCCGGCGAGGTCTTCCGCCTACTGGAGGCCCCGGAGGAGCGGCGGGCCATGGAGCAGCGCGCGCGCGCGCTGGCCCGGCCGCGCGCGGCAGAAGAAATAGTGGATTTGATCGAAGGCGTGAGGTAGGGGCCGGTCTATAGACCGGCCCGTTGCGGGTCGGGCAGATGGCGAGATTTGCTGAGGCGGTTTGCAGAGGGAAATGGGACGGGCGGGTCTAAAGACCCGCCCCTACAAGGCGATGCGTTGAAGGGCAGCGGCGGAGAAGGAAGACGGCCATGATGGTGGTGTTTCGGAATTTTCAGAGGATTCATTTTGTAGGGCTGGGCGGCATCGGCATGAGCGGCATCGCCGAGGTGCTGCTCACGCTCGGTTACTCCGTCTCGGGGTCAGACACGAAGAGCTCACCGATCACCGACCGGTTGCAGAACCTGGGGGCGGTGTTCCACGAGGGGCACCGGGCGGAGCACACCGAAGGCGCGCACGTGGTGGTGATGTCGTCGGCCATCAAGCCCGACAATCCGGAGATCGCAGAGGCGCACAAGCGCAAGATTCCGGTGATCCCCCGCGCGGAGATGCTGGCCGAGCTGATGCGGCTGAAGTACGGCATCGCCGTGGCCGGCGCGCACGGGAAGACCACCACCACTTCGATGACCGCCGCGGTGCTGGCGGCCGCCGGGCTGGACCCCACTTTCGTGGTGGGCGGGCGGGTGAACGCGGCGGGCACCACGGCGCGGCTCGGGCGGGGCGAGTACATGGTGGTGGAAGCGGACGAAAGCGACCGCACCTTCCTGCTGCTGGCGCCGGTGGTGGCCGTGGTCACCACCATCGACCGCGAGCACCTGGATCAATACAGCTCGCTCGACGACATCCAGAGCGCCTTCGTGCAGTTCGTCAACCGCGTGCCGTTTTACGGCGCGGCCATCCTGTGCCTGGACGAGCCCAACGTGCAGGCCATTCTGCCCCGGGCGGCGCGCCCGGTGATTACCTACGGCACTGCGGGCCAGGCCGACCTGGTGATCAGCGACGTGCAGCTCCGCGGCCTGTCCAGCCAGTTCCGCCTCACCTACAAAGGCGACGACCTCGGCATATTCCACCTGCCCGCGCCTCCGGGGATGCACAACGTCCGCAACGCCGCCGCGGCCGCGGCGGTCGGGCTGTACCTCAACGTCCCCGGCGACCTGATCCGCGAAGGCCTCGAGAAGTTCAAGGGCGTGGGCCGCCGCTTCGAAATCAAGGGCCAGTTCAACGGCGTCACCCTGGTGGACGACTACGGCCATCACCCGGCGGAGATTCGCGCCACCCTCGAGGCGGCGCGCGGCTGCAAGTACGACCGCATCCTGGCGCTCTTCCAGCCGCACCGTTACACGCGCACCCAGGCCCTGTGGGACGAGTTCTGCCGCGCCTTCAACCATGCCGACGTCCTGGTGCTTACGGATATTTACGCGGCCAGCGAGACGCCCATCCCCGGCGTCACCGGGGAGGCCCTGGCCGCCGCCGTGGGCGCGGCCGGGCATAAGCAGGTGCTGTACCACAGCTCCATGCAGGAAAGCGTCGAGTACCTGCTGCGCGAAGCGCGGCCGGGCGATGCCGTCTTCACCATCGGCGCGGGCAGCGTGGGAAAAGTTTCGGATGAACTTGCTGTGCTGCTGGGGGCGCGGGTTCATTCAGGCCTGGAAAGGAAGTAGGGAGGGCAGGAAGGCCGAAGGGAGAAAAGGGCAAGGGGGCAAGGCGGCAAGAGGACAAGAGAAGCAGACGGTTTCTGGACGACTGGATCCCTTCGCCTCATTGACCACCGGGGTACTGCGGTGCGAATCGAGAATCCACAACTCGTGGCGGCCCTGCCGGAGCTGGGGGTGGAGCTGCGCCGCGGGGTGTCGCTGGCCGACCTGACTTCACTGGGGATTGGGGGGGCCACCGACCTGCTGCTGGTGCGGCAGCGCCGTCACCTGCCGGAATTGATCCGGCGGCTGCGGGCCGAGCCGGCGCCCTTCCGTTTCCTCGGTGGAGGGACCAATCTGCTGGTGCGCGACGGGGAACTGCCCTGGGTGATGCTGCAACTGGCCGCGTCCGGGCAGGACGTGCGCCTCGAAGGCACCAGCGCCCACGTGGACGCCGCCGCGGACCTGGGCCGCATGGTCACCACCTGCGCCAAGCACAACCTGGGCGGCATGGAAGGGCTCATCGGCGTGCCCGGCACGGTGGGGGGTGCGCTGCGGATGAACGCCGGAGCTTACGGGACGCAGATCGGCTCCCACGTGCGCGAGGTCCAGGTGTACCGCGGCGCCGCCGGGGTCATCGAGCGGTTGCAGGGGGAGCAAATCCGTTTCGATTACCGGCACACTTCTTTCGCGCCTGATGATATTATGCTCTCAGTGCGACTGGAGCTACCCTCCAAACCGTACAAGGAAATCCTCGAAGGTATTCGCATCTGCAATGAAAAGCGGCGCGCCAGCCAGCCGCTCAACCAGAAAAGCGCCGGTTGCATCTTCAAGAACCCGCCGGGCCTGAGCGCGGGCCGGATGATTGACGAGCTGGGGCTCAAGGGCCACCGCGCGGGCGACGCGCGCGTGAGCGACCGCCACGCCAATTTCTTTGTGAATGCGGGCCGGGCCACCTGCGCGGACATGCTGGCGCTGGTGGACGACGTGCGCGGGCGCGTAGAGCGGCAGTTCAAGGTGGAGCTGGAGAATGAGGTGATTCTCTGGACGGGAAAATGATGATTGTTGATGTTCGATTGTGGATTGGCGATGGCCGTGGCGCTCCGGCAGCAGCAGCAATCCACAATCGAAAAATCATCCATCAACAATCGAGAAGCAGAGAAATGCGCCAGGCTTGAGGAAGGGCCATGGGTGCGGCGGAAGCAGAACAGGAACTGAACGGGGCGGAACCGGTGGCCGACGAGGAGCCGCGCTATCTGCGCCGGCAGAAGCCGGTGGAGATTCGCCGGCGCAAGTTCGGCCGGGCGGCGTGGATCCGCTACGCGAAGGTGGCCGGCTGGATGGCGGCCGGCCTGGCCGTGGCTACGACGGCGGTGATCGGGGTGCGATTTGCCTTGTGGTCGCCACGGGTGGCCCTGGCCGACCTGGAACAGATTCCAGTAAGCGGCAACCAGTTTGTGCCCCGCTCCGCGGTGCTGGAGAAGTTCACCGCGGACGTGGGGCTGAGCGTGTTGCGCATTCCTCTCGAAGCGCGCCGCGCCGCGATTGAGGAGATTCCCTGGATTGAGCGCGCCAGCGTGCGGCGCGTGCTGCCCAACCGGTTGCGCGTGGATCTGGTCGAGCGCACGCCGGTGGCGTTTCTGCGCGCGGCCAGCGAGCTGGCCCTGATCGACGCGCAGGGCGTGATCCTCGAGCGGCCGCTGGAAGGCGAGTTCGCCTTCCCGGTGGTCACGGGCATGGGCGAGCTGACCCCGCAGGAAGAACGCCGGCGCAAGATGCAGCTCTTCGCGCAATTCCTGAAGGACATAGAAGGGGCGCGGCCCGGGTCCGCCGAGCACGTCAGCGAAGTGGACCTGACCGACAAAGGCGACCTGCGCGCCGTGCTCGCGGGCCTGCCGGAGTTTGCCGCGGGCGATTCGCCGCGGCAGGATTCGCTCCTGGTCCATTTCGGCGAAGGCGACTTCACCGCCAAGTTCCGCACGGTGATGAACAACGTGGGTGAGTGGCGCGCCAGCGTGGGGCGGCTGGTTTCCGTGGACCTGCGCTTCAAGCGCCAGGTGGTGGTGAACCCGGAATCGAGCGCGGTGGCCCAGGCCCCGGGGGCTGGCAGAGTGAGGCGGCCGTAGGCAGAAGCAGAAGTGACATCAAAACAGAGAACGCAGTGAGGCGAGTGCGGATAGCTGGCGGCGGCAAGCTGACACCCGGAATCTAAGGAACGGCGGCGGACGTGGGGAAAAAAGACCGGTACATCGCGGCGCTGGACATCGGCAGCGCCAAGACCTGCGCCTTGATCGGCGAATGGGATGATCAGGGCGCGCTCAAGTTCGTGTCGCTCGGCGCGGCGGAATCGAAGGGCTTGCGCCGCGGCCAGATCGTCAACATTGACGCGGCCGCGGGCGCCATCCGCCACGCCGTGGAAGAGGCCGAATCGGCCGCCGGGGTGCCCATCGAAGAAACCCTGCTGGGCGTGGCCGGCGCGCACGTGCGCGGGGTGAACAGCCGTGGCGGCATTTCGCTGGGCGCGCGCCCGCGCGACGTGCAGCGCGAGGACGTGCGCCGGGCCATCGAGGCCGCCCGCAACATCACCCTGCCCGAAGACCGCGAGGTGCTGCACGTGCTCCCGCAGGAGTTCTTTCTGGACGCGCACGACAACATCCGCGAGCCCGTGGGCATGACCGGCCAGCGCCTGGAAGCGAATGTCCATCTGGTGACGGCCTCGGCCGCGGCCACGCAGAACCTGGTCACCGCCGTGAACCGCGCCGGCGTGAAGGTCACCGACACGCTGCTCGAGCCGCTGGGCGCCGCGGAAGCCTGCCTCACCGCCGACGAGCGCGAACTGGGCGCAGGCCTGCTCGATATCGGCGGCGGCACTTCCGAGCTGGTGGTGTACATCGGCGGCATGGTGCGGCATACCGGGGCCATTCCCGTAGGCGGCGATCACTTCACCAACGACCTGGCCGTGGGCCTGCGCACGCCCATCCCGGAAGCGGAGCGCATCAAGCGCGAATGCGGCTGCGCCGCGCGCGAGTTCCTGCGCGAAGACGTGGCCATTGAGATTGCCAGCGTGGGCGACCGTCCGCCGCGCACCGTTTTCGCCAGCATGCTGTGCGAGATCGTCGAGCCGCGCGCGCGCGAGTTCCTCGGCCTGGTGAAAGACGAGCTGGACCGCGCCGGCATGACCGGGCTCACGCCCGCGGGCATCGTCCTCTCCGGCGGCGGGGCGCGGCTGAAGGCGCTGGCCGAACTCGGCGAGGGCATCTTCGAGTTGCCCGTGCGCGTGGCTACGCCGCGCGGGCTCGAGGGCCTGACCGAGGAAGTGGCGCTGCCGGAGTACGCCACCGTAATCGGGCTGCTGGCTTATGGCGGCCGCGCCCGGCAGACGGCAGCGCAGCGCCAGGGCACGCTCAGTTCGCGGTTGCGCGCCCTGTTTGCATCGTGATTCAGGACGGCGGCCAGCCGGCCGCGGGGACAACAGACTCGCCCAGCAAGAAACGGGAGGAACCATGACCGGGAAGGACAACATTCGCTTCACGCTGAACGAGGAGCCGGAACAGGGCGCGCGGATCAAGGTCATCGGCGTGGGCGGCGGGGGCTGCAACGCCGTCAACCGCATGATCCGGGCCAAGGTGGAGGGCGTCGAGTTTGTCGCCGCCAATACCGACCTCCAGGCGCTGAAAATCTCGCACGCCCCGGCAAGACTGCAACTGGGCGCCAAGCTCACCAAGGGCCTCGGCGCCGGCGCCAACCCGGAGATCGGCCGCAAGGCGGCGCTCGAAGACACCGACAAGATCATTGAAGCGCTGGAAGGCGCGGACATGATTTTCGTCACCACCGGCCTCGGCGGCGGCACCGGCTCCGGCGGCGCGCCGGTGGTGGCCAGCCTGGCCAGCGAGTTGGGCGCGCTGACGGTGGCCGTGGTCACCAAGCCCTTCGCCTTCGAGGGCAAGCGCCGGCAGGTGCAGGCGGAGCAGGCGCTGGCGGAACTGGTCGGCGTGGTGGACACGGTCATCGTCATCCCCAATGAGCGGCTGCTGGAAACGGTCGAGCGCGGCACCAGCTTCTTCGAGGCCTTCCGCATCGCCGACGACATCCTGCGCCAGGCGGTGCAGGGCATCAGCGACATCATCACCATCCCCGGCATCATCAACCGCGACTTCGCCGATGTGAAGACCATCATGAAGGGCATGGGCTACGCGGTGATGGGCACGGCAGTGGCTTCCGGCGCCAACCGCGCGGTGGACGCGGCCACGCGGGCCATCAATTCGCCGCTGCTCGAAGACAACTCCATCCAGGGCGCGCAGGGGATTTTGATTAACGTGACCGGCTCGTCCAGCGTGACGCTGCACGAAATCCACGAAGCCTCTTCCATCATCCAGAAGGCCGCGCACGAGAACGCCAACATTATTTTCGGCGCGGTGCAGGACGAGAGCATGAAGGAAGCGGTGAAAATCACCGTGATCGCCGCGGGCTACAAGGAAGCGGCGGCGCGGCGGCCGATGCAGAAGCCGTCGTACCTGCCCAAGACCTGGAGGGCCGCGCGCGAGGCGCAGGCGCAACAGGCGCGCCTGGGGGCGGCAGCCACAGGCGGCGCCGCTGCGTCGGGCGCATCGGCGGGCAGCGCGCCGCCCGCGCGCGTCGCCTCCGGCAGCGTGGTCAACGAAGTGGCCCGCAACATCAGCGGCCTGGTGCAGGAAGTGGCCGCCGATGATTTGGACGTGCCCACGTTCCTCCGCCGCCAGGCGTCCAAGGCTTGACTCGGAAAGGAACTCAGCGCTCTGATCGAGATTGTAGACATAAGCGTGGACGACGAAGGTGTCGCCGACTCTGCTTCGTTGGAATTGACGGCCGGGCATTCTGGTTTCCGGCTTTACGGAGGCGATGGACTGAGCTAGGCGGTCCGAAGGGCTGAGCACAGTTATGTCGTCGAGGTACAACCTAACAGCTTGTTGAAAAACGCTCCTGACTGTCATCCCGGGCGAAGCGAGGGATCTGCATCTTGCAGGAAATCCCAGGAAATGGAGATTCCGCGCCGCCTGCGGCGGCTCGGAATGACAACCTTCGGGGTTTTTCAACAAGCTGCTAAGCAGAAGTCGCGTCCCGAGGCGAGAGTCTGCGGGCGGCGCCTGGGAGTACACTGCCGGGCATGACTCAGGGGCCGCGCATGACGCGGATTATCCTGGACGCCCTGCTGGCGGAAGCGAGGCGGGCGCCGGAAGAGGAGTGCTGCGGCCTGTTGGCGGGGCGCGGCGGCGTGATCACCGCGCTGCTGGCGGCGCGGAACGCCGCGGCGCGGCCGGCCACCGAGTACGAGATTGAGCCGCGCGAACTCTTCCAGCTTTTTCAGCGCATGCGCGAGGAGCAGCTGGACCACCTGGGGATTTATCACTCGCATCCGCGCGGGGCCAATGTGCCCTCGCCGCGCGACGTCGAGCGCGCCTACTACCCGGAGACGCCGTACTTCATCGTGTCACCGGCGGTTCCCTTGACGCGGCCGGTGCGCGCCTTCCGCATCAGCGGTGGCCGCTTCACCGAGCTGGACCTGGTCGTCGAGCCGGATTGACCCGCCGCGCCGGTGACTCCCGGGGAACTGGGGCCGGCGACCGACGAGCCGGGCGCCGTGGGCGGCGGCGCTGCGGGCGTGGCGCCGAGTGTTTGGCCGAACTCGAAGACCTGGCCGGCGGAATTGGAGAAGGGGCCGCGCAGCGTGAGCGAGAACTGGCTGACCGTGACCGGCACGAGGAAGTAGAAGCGCACGGTGGCGGAGCCCCCGGGGGCCAGCGCGCCGACGTTGATGGGCAGGCGCGGGGAGATGCGCTTGGCGTAGGAGACCGTGCCGGCGCCGGCGGTGGTGGCCCAGTTCAGGAAGCGCACGACGAAAGACGCGGCGGGGCCGCCACCGGTGTTGGTGAATTGCACGTCGAGGAAGTAGGTGGCGTCGGGGCCGGCGCCGGTGGCGGCGATTTGCGCGGTGATGTTGGGCGCGCCGGTGGGCGGCGGCAGCGGGGTCACGGTGATGTCGAAGCTGCCGCTGGCGGAATTGCCCGCGGCGTCGCTGGCCGAGCAGTTCACGGTGACCGTGCCGATGGGGAAGGTCGAGCCGGACGGCGGCGCACAAGCCGGCGCGATGGGGCCGTCCACCGCATCGAGCGCGGAGGCGGTGTAGTTGACCACCGCGCCCGCGGCAGACGTGGCCGGCGTGGTGATGTTGGCGGGCAGGGTGAGCACGGGCGGCGCGGTGTCGGGCACGGCGACCACGGTGATGATGACGTTGTCTTTGGCCAGGCCGCCCTTGCCGTCGTCCACGGTGAGGGTGAGTTCGTGGACGCCGACCGGCAGCGTGGCGTTGACCGTCGCGCCGCTCAACACGCCGAAGGGCCCGCCCCAGGTGAAGGAAAGCGCGTCGCCGTCAGGGTCGGAAGAAGCGGCGCCGTCGAGCGCCACGGTGGCGTTGCCGCTCGAGTCGGCGGTGACGGTTTGATCCGCGCCGGCATTGGCATTGGGCGCGGTGTTGCTGAGCACGATGGCGCCCGTGGCGTCCAGGGTGAAGTCGTGCTGGGTGGCAGCGCCCGGCGATGCGTTGCCGCTGGAGAGCAGATGCTCGCCGAAGGTGCGGTCGAGGTTGAGCGCGAAGGTGTGAATCTCGAAGGGGCCACTGCCTGTGCCTACGCTCGACACGGCGAAGCGCCCGGGCGCCGCGCCGCGAATCACGTAGAAGCGCGGATGCGAGCCCGGGCCGGTGTCATATCCCTTTTCACCGAAGTCGTTGACGGGCACGCCCCCCGAATCCATTCCGATCCGCCTTCCAGCAGGGTCGGTGACCAGCACGTCCACCGGCGAATTAATCTGGATGACGATGACCAAGCCGGACGGCGAAACATATTGCGGGGGAAAAGCGGCAATGCCCCAGGCGGCGGGTAATGGACTGCCGAGAAGGTCCTGAACCCCGGCGGGGCTGTCCGGGACGCGGAAGACGCGGCCGGTGCGGAATTGCGTGGCAAACACCCCCGTCGGCCCCAAGACCATCTTGGAGGGATCGTTGGGCAGGTTGGTGGCCGGCGCGGTCTGGGGCATCACGGGCCGCACGGGGACGGAGCGTTGCACCGCGCAGCCCACTTCGGGTCGCTGGAACCGGTTGTCGTTGTCGTTTTGCGGATCGTCGTCAATCAGGTACTGATCCACATTGGCGATGTAAGGGCTCCACGGGCACGTGGGAGTCAGGGTGGTGCCGCACATGCCCAGACCGTTCCACGTGGTCATCAGGCCAAACTGCCAATCCGGGGTCACCAGGATCTCCCCCTCGGTTTGGAAACTATAGTAGGAGCCCGCGCTGGCCGGAGTACCTGCACTCACGCCGGCGGGAGGCGGGGGGCAATTGCTGGCCACGTTGGGCGTGTTGACGTCATCCATGAGGAGCGTTTGGGTGAGGCTGTTGATCTCCCGTGTTCCGCCAAGAAGGGAAATGCTCAGGTTGAATTGCGTCCCAAAGGCGGAGCCGGAGGCCTGGATGGTGAGTGGGTCGGTCTGGCGGCGCACGACGCCGCCGCGTCCGGCGCTGTAGGTATCGCCCTTGTAGTTGAGCATGTCGGGGATGAAGCCACTGCCGGAGTTGTGTTGCTGTTCCGGCTCGGGGCCGTCTTCGGAGATTCCCGCGAGGGAACGGAAGCGCACCGACTTGAGCGATATGTGGTTGAAGGGAAAAGTGCCAACCACGCGCTTGGCGGCGAACACGTAGGAGTCCTCGTTGACGATTTGCGCGGTGTCGTTCTGAATGACGATGGCGCGGGTGCGCGCCAGGTGCAGCCCGCCCGTTTGCCCAAACTTGTCGCCGGGGAACTGTACGGGGTCGCCGGCCGGCCGCGATCCGAAGCCTTCATAGACGCCCAACAGGCGCGGTGTATCGCCGGGAAAGTCACAACGGAACAGGCCGGAGTGCGGGAGGCTGCTGTTGGTGCTGGGCATGTGCGCTAGAAAGATAGCGCGGCCGAGGGAATCGGCGAGGACCTCGACGTTCTGGTGGAAGAAGAGTGGGCCTTGGTTTGGCCCTTGGCAAAAGAGGGAAGCGGCGCCGCCGCGGACGAGCATCACCTGGCCCGCGGTACCGCCAAAGGGATCGATCACTCTGCCGCCGCCGACAAAGAGATCGCCGTATTGCGCGTCGGTGACGTACAGGTTGGCGGTGGCTGCGCCGACATTGCCAAACGTATCGGCGAAGCGGAAGGTGACGATGCTGGGGCCGGGCGGGAAGAGCGTATTGGAATCCACGTCCATGCCGTTGACCTGCGGAGGCAGCGCGGTGAACAAGAACTGTAGGTTCAGCGGATCTTTGGCGTAGGGGTCCACAAAAAGGAACTTATTCAGGTCGGTGGAGGCGGTCGCGCGCGCGCCGCCCATTTCCGTGGTGGAGAATGTGGCGTTCTCCGGTGGTAGAACCTGCGGCGGGAGGTTGTCCACGATGACTTCGACCTGGGCGGTATCCGTGGAACTGGCGCCGCTGGGGTCCTTGACCGTGAGGGTGAAGTTGTACACGCCGGCAGGGAACAGGGCGGTGGCCTGGGCGGTGTTTGTTCCGCTAATCGAAAGCAGGCATTTGTTCCCGGTGGCCATCCAGCATTGCCAACTGAAGGTGAGCGGGTCGCCGTCGGGATCGGAGGAGCCGTTGCCGTCAACGGACCAATTCACCGTGTCGCCGGGCGTAGGCCCAACCAGGAGGCGCACGTTGGATTGGGGCGCGCCGCCCGGCGGGAAGTTCGCGGCAGCCACCGCCCGGGGCGGCTGATTGGCCGCGACAGGCCGGGCCACGGCCAGCAGAAGCAAGAAGAAGCCTGCGACGCAACAAGTGCTATTCGGACGCCGAGACATGGACCCCTCCTCGCCAGGGCACTGCCTTCCCGGGATGGTGCCTTGCCGGGACGATAGGCCGGGAATACACTGAAGTGTCCGCAAATGTCTTTTCGTTCTGCGGGAAAAGTCTTGAAAGAGTTTTGAAAGCGGGTTATGTCCAGTCAGGTACAGGACTTATACGGATTTGGCCCGTTTCAGGTGGATCCGCGGGAACGGGTGTTGCTCTGCGACGGTCGCCCACTTTCCCTCACTCCCAAAGCCTTCGACACCTTGCTCGTGCTGGTGGAGAACCACGGGCACATCGTGGAGAAGGAAGAACTGTTGAAACTGGTGTGGCCGGACACGTTCGTCGAGGAAGCTACACTGGCTAAGAACGTCTCCACGCTGCGCCAAGTGTTGGGCGACGACGGGGAGCGGTTCATCGAGACGGTACCGAAGCGCGGCTACCGGTTTGTCGCGCCCGTGGAGCGGCGGGGGCCGCCTCGCTCGACCCCGTCGGCCAAGCCTGCACTGGGGCCACGTGCAATGGCCGCCGGCTTCGTGCTCCTGATTCTCGCCGGGTATCTCGCCTTTGTTCTTTTCTCGCAAACTCCAGTGCAAACTGTGGAGGCGCCTGCACGGCCTGCGCGAGTGAAGGTGGCCGTGCTGCCTTTCACGAACCTGAGCGCGAGCGCGGGAGAAGAGTACTTTGCCGACGGGTTGACCGAGGAGATGATCGCGCAACTGAGCCGGCTGTACCCGGAGCGGCTGGCCGTGATTGCCCGCACCACGGCGATGCAGTACCGCGGCTCGAAGAAAAGCGCGGGGGAGATTGGTCGCGAACTGGGCGTGGACTACATCCTGGAAGGCAGCCTGCGGCGCGAAGGCCAGCGCGTGCGCATCACCGCGCAGCTAATCCAGACGCGCGACCAGACCCACGTTTGGGCGGAGAATTACGAGCGCGAAGTGCGCGAAGTGCTCGCGTTGCAAGGCGAGGTAGCGCGTGCCATCGCCGGGCAAATCGGGATTGAGCTGCGCGAAACGCGGGCGGGCGCAGCCACGGGAACCGCCAGCGCGGAAGCATACGAAGATTACCTGCGGGGGCGCTTCTTCTGGAACAAGCTGACTGTGGTCGGCTACCAGCGGGCCATTCAGCACTTCGAGGCGGCCATTCGCAAGGATTCCAACTACGCTGAAGCCTACGCGGGGCTGGCGGATTCTTACGCCAATCTGGGACTGTGGGGCCTGCCGGGCCGCGAGGCGCTGGCCAAGGCCAAAGCGGCTGCGGACAAAGCGGTGGAGCTTCGCGAGACGTTGGCCGACGGGCACGCTTCGCGCGCGTTTATCGCCATGGGCTACGAATGGGACTGGGAGCGGGCGGAGCGTGAGTTCCAGCGCGCGCTGGTCTTGAACCCCAGCTACGCCCACGCCCATCACCGCTACGGTTACCTGCTGATGCTGCGCGGCCGGTGGGACGAAGCGGGCGCGGAGATGAAGAAAGCACAGGAGCTGGACCCGCTCTCGATGATTATCAACGCCAACATTGGCTTCCGCCTCTATCTGATGCGGCAGTATGACGCGGCCCTGGCGCATTGGGACAAGAACCTGGAGATGGATCCGGAATATCCACTGCTCCACGGCTACAAGGGCATAGCCTACGTGATGAAGAAGATGTACCCGGAAGCACTGGCGGCATTCGAGAAAGCGCGGGGTACGCCGGGTGTACTGTCGGCGCAGGGCTACGTGCACGGGGTGGCAGGGCGAGAGCAGGAAGCGCGGAAACTGCTGGCCGAACTGACGCAGCGCTCGAAACGCGAGTTTGTCCCCGCGTTTTATGTGGCTCTGCTGTGCACCGGTCTGGGCGACAAGGATCAGGCGTTCGCGTGGCTGGATAAGGCCTATGAAGAACGCTCCGGCTACCTGATGGAAATCCACCTGGATCCCATGTTCGACCCCCTGCGTGGGGACCCTCGCTATGCCGCGCTGATGAAGCGCCTGGGGCACGTGGCGCGCTAGGCAGAACGTAGAACCCCTCACAGGGCGGTTAGCTCCGCGAACCCGCCGGGCTCTTCGAAACCGATTGGTAGACGGCGCGGACCTGGGCGGCGGCGCGGGCCCAGGAGAAGTGACTGACGCGGGCACGGCCGCGGCGGACCAGATCGGCGCGCAGGGCTTCGTCGGTTAGGGCCTGCTCGATGCCGCGGGCGATCTCAAAGACATTCTCCGGGTTCACCAGCACCGCCGCGTCCCCGCACACCTCCGGCAGCGACGAAACATTCGACGTGACCACCGGCGTGCCGTGAGCCATGGCTTCGAGCGGCGGCAGGCCGAACCCTTCATAGAGTGACGGGAACAGAAACGCGCGGGCCCGCGTATAGAACACCCGCAGCACGTTGTGCGGCACGAACCCGAGGAAGCGCACGTCCTCCCGCACCCGCGCCCGCAGCACGGCCCGGCGCAGGTCGGCGTGCTGGGCCAGCTCATCGCCGATCACCAGCAGCTTCAACCCGGAGAACTCAGGGCGCTCGCGCAGCTCCCCCTTGGCCACCGCGAAGGCTTCGATCAGCCGGGTCAGGTTCTTGTGCGGCCGGATGTTCCCGGCATAGAGCACGAAGGGGCCGTGCACCGCGTGGCGCGCCAGGATGCGTTCTTCTTCCTCCTCAGGATAGGGCTCGCGGGCGAAGCGCTCATCCAGGGCGTTGTGGATGACTTCAATCTTGGACTCCGGCAGGCGGAACACGCGCACCAGCTCCTTCGCCGCGGCCTGCGAAACCGCCAGGATGCGGCTGGCGCGCACCAGCGCGCGCCGCGCGAAGTAGCGGCGCCCGGCCTGCACTACGGCCGGTCCCGGGGGCGGGTAGAGCAGGTCGGTCAGGTCGTGCACCGTGATCACCAGCGGGCAGGTCATCATCGCGGGCGCGTGGAACCACGGCATGTGCAGGAGGTCCACGCGCTGCTCGCTCAACTTCAGCGGCAGGTGCAGGTGCGTGCGGAAGGCGCCGGGCGGTGCGTCGTAGTGGAGCAGCGCGAAGTTCTCCGGCAGGCGGCCGAACTCCTCGTAGTGCTGCGGCCGGCCAATCAGCAGGTAATCGGTGTCGTGGTCCTGGCGGGCCAGCTCGCGCACCACGTTGCGCGTGTAGGTGCCGATGCCGAAGTCGCCTGCCCGACGGATGTCTATGGCCACCCGCATCTTGGGGGAGTATAGAGGACGCGGAGGACGTTGAGGAAGTAAAGGACGTGGAGGAGGTGAAGGAAGTGGCAGTCGTCAGTCCAGAATCGAGAATCACAAATAGCTAGCGGACGCGGTAGGAGACACCGTCGGCGCCGGTGCGCCGTTCGTAGAGGGGGAAGCGCGCGGTCATCTGCGCGATTTCGGTGCGGATGCGGCGGCAGAGCGTGTCGTCGCTGGTGTGGTGGAGCACGTCGGCGATCCACGCCGCGATCTGCTCCATCTCCGGCTCCTTCATGCCGCGGGTGGTCACGGCGGGCGAGCCGATGCGGATGCCTCCGGCCTTGAGCGGCGGCAGCAGATCGAAGGGGATGGCGTTCTTGTTGACGGTGATGCCGGCCTTCTCCAGGGCGATCTCCGCGTCGCGCCCGGTGATGTTGCTGAGGTGCACGTCCACCAGAAAGAGGTGATTGTCCGTGCCGCCGGTGACGATGCGGTGGCCGTGCTGATCGAGGGCCGCGGCCAGGGTTTTGGCGTTGGCCTTCACCTGTTTCTGGTAGGCGCGGAAGTCCGGCTGCAACGCCTCCAGCAGGCACACGGCCTTGGCCGCGATGATGTGCATCAGCGGGCCGCCTTGCGTGCCCGGGAAGGTGACGCGGTCCAGGTCCTTGGCGAACGGCTCGCGGCACAGGATGAGCCCGCCGCGCGGACCGCGCAATGTCTTGTGCGTGGTGGTGGTGACGAAGTCGGCGTGGGGGACCGGGCTGGGGTGCAGCCCGGCAGCCACCAGGCCGGCGATGTGCGCCATGTCCACGAAGAAGAGCGCGTTCACGGAGCGTGCGATGTGCGCCATGCGCTCGAAGTCGATCACCCGCGAGTAGGCGCTGGCCCCGGCCACGATCATCTTGGGCTGGTGCTCGGCGGCGAGCTTGGCCAGCTCGTCGTAGTCAATCGTCTCGGTGTCTTTGGTCACGCCGTAGGGGACGAACTGGTACATCTTGCCGGAGAAGTTGAGCGGGTGGCCGTGCGTGAGGTGGCCGCCGTGGGCCAGGTTCATGCCCATGACCGTATCCCCGGGCTGGAGCGCGGCCATGTACACGGCGATATTGGCCTGGGTGCCGGAGTGCGGCTGCACGTTGACGTGCTCGGCGCCGAAGAGCTGCCGGGCGCGCTCGATGGCCAGGCGCTCCGCGCGGTCCACTTCTTCGCAACCGCCGTAATAGCGCTTGCCGGGGTAGCCCTCGGCGTACTTGTTGGTGAGCACGCTGCCCATGGCCTCGAGCACCGCTTCGGAGACGAAGTTCTCCGAAGCAATCAACTCGAGCCCCGTGGCCTGGCGCCTGGCTTCGGCGCGGACGATCTCAGCGATTTCCGGGTCCAGGTCGGCCAGCGGCGCGCTCATGCGGTTGATGAGTCTGGTGTCCATGTTGTGCAGGACAGACCTCCAGATCCGTCCGGTCTCCATTCCGCCACGCCGCCCGTAGGAACGCCTCCGGCTGGCAAACAAAGCGATGGCGGCATAGCCGCGGACAGGCCTGGAGGCCTGTCCTACACGCGCTGGCGGTCCAGCTCGTTGATCTTGTCCACGCGGCGCTGGTGGCGGCCGCCGGCGAACTCGGTGGCCAGGAACTCGCGCACAATGGCCAGCGCCTCGTGGTTCGAGACCACCCGGGCGCCGATGGCCAGCACGTTAGCGTCGTTGTGTTCCCGCGCCAGGCGCGCCGTGAACAGGTTGTGCGCCGTGGCCGCGCGGATGCCCGGCACTTTATTCGCGGCCATGTCCATGCCCATGCCCGTCCCGCACACCAGCACGCCGAAGCGCGCCTGCCCGCCGGCCACGCGCTCTGCCACCGCGCGCGCATAGTCGGGGTAGTCCACGGAGTCCGCGTTGAAGGGGCCCAGGTCGTCCACCGGGTAGCCCATCCCCTCGAGGAGCTTCTTCACTTGTTCTTTGGCGGCGTAGCCGGCGTGGTCGGCCCCCAGCGCGACTTTCGGTTTTGGCGAGTGGGTCATTCCCGCGGGGAGATTCTATCGCAAATCGGCGGGCGGCGAACAGCGCAACGCTTGACCGGGCCGGAGGGGCCGCATAGCATGGCCGGGTTTCGAGGCCTGCGCCGATGAAGCGAATCCTGGTGGTGGACGACGACCGCTCGACGCGGCGCCTGATCCGCGCCCTGCTGGAGAAGGACGGCTACGCGGCCGACGAGGCCGGCGACGGCGCCGCGGCGCTACGCCAGCTCGGCAAGCGCAGCTACAGCCTGATCCTGCTGGACGTCTGGATGCCGGGCCTCAGCGGCCTGGACGTCCTCGGGCGCATCCGCAAGAAGAAGAACGCGCCGCCCGTAGTGGTGATGACCACCGACGAAGCCCCGGAGACCATGCTCCGCGCGGTGCGCGAGCAGGCCTACCAGTACATGGGCAAGCCGGTGGAGCCCGACGTGCTGCACGACGTGGTAGCCGAGGCCCTGGCCCACCGCAAGGCGCCGCCCATCACCGTCATTTCCGCGCGGCCCAACTGGGTGGAGCTGCTGGTGCCCTGCCAGCGCGAGGCCGCCGAGCGCATCCACAGCTTTCTGGCACGGCTGAAAACGGACCTGCCTGAGCCGGTGCGCGAATCAGTGGGGCAGGCCTTCCGCGAGTTGCTGCTCAACGCGGTGGAGTGGGGCGGCAAACTCGACCCCAAGCGCCGCGCGCGCATCGCCTACGTGCGCACCGAGCGCATGCTGCTCTACCGCATCGCCGACCCGGGACCCGGCTTCCAGTTCCAGAACCTCACCCACTCCGCGCTGAGCAACACCGAAAACGAGCCCTTCCGTCACACCGATGTGCGCGAAGAAAAAGGCCTGCGCCCCGGCGGCTACGGCATCCTGATGACCCGGGCCATGGTGGACGAGCTGGTGTACAACGAAGCGCAAAACGAAGTGCTCTTCGTGAAGTACCTCTCCTGAACCCCGGGCCCGCCCCGCGTGGCTAACGCCGCCGCGGGCGCGCGCTGCGCCTGGGGCTGCGGCGCCTTACGGGCTTGGCGGCTTTCCCTCGCGCAGACCAGAACGCAGCCAGCGCCGTCTGCAAGTGAGCCACCTCGGCCGCCAGCGCATCCGCGGTTTCAGCGGCGGGCGCCAGTTGGCCTTCCCGGGCCATGCTCTCCAGAGCGAAGGCGGCATCGTAAGCGGCCTTGGCGGCGAAGTTGGCCACCGCGCCCTTGAGCGCGTGCGCCGACTGCCGCAGCGCCAGGGCGTCCTGCTTGCGCACGGCGTCGCGGATCTGTCCGAGCAGCTTGCGGGCGTCCGGCTCGAAGAGCTGGATCAGCTCGGCCAGCAACTGCCGGTCGCCGCCCACGCGCGCCAGGAGCGCTTGCGCATCGAACCGCGGGCCTGCCGCAGGCCGCGCCGGCCGCGGAGCTGCGGGCGCTGCCGCATCACCCGGCGGCTGCAACCCCGCCAGAGCCGTCTGGAGCCCGCGCATCTCCACCGGCTTCGCCAGGTAGTCGTCCATGCCCGCGCGCAGGCAGCGTTCCCGGTCGCCCTTCATGGCATGAGCGGTAAGGGCGATGATGGGGAGGTGCGCGCCGGTGGTTTTCTCGCGGTCGCGGATGGCCGCGGTGGCCGCGAAGCCGTCCATCTCCGGCATCTGCACGTCCATCAGGATGGCGTCGAAGCGCTGCTCGCGCCAGCGGTCCAGGGCTTGGCCGCCATGATTGGCTACGGTCACCGAGTGGCCCAGCTTCTCGAGCATGCGCATGGCCAGCCGCTGGTTGGTGGCGTTGTCTTCCGCCAGCAGGATGCGCAAGGGACGGGAGGGCCCCTTTGCCGAGGCCGGCGCCGCGGCCCGGCCGCGCTGCCCGGCGCCGCCCATCACGCTGGCGATGGTGTCCAGCAGGTCCGACTGCTTCACCGGCTTGGTCAGGTAGCCGGCAATGTTGAGCCGCGTGATGCGCTCGGCGTCGCCGGGACGCGGGCCCGAGGTGAGCAACACCACCGGGGTGGCGCGCCAGGCGCGCGACTGCCGCAGCCACTGCGCCAGCTCGAAGCCGTCCATCCCCGGCATGTTCAAGTCGGTCAGGATCAGGGCGAACTCGCGCCGGCCTGGGGCCTTCTCCAGCGCCTCCCGGGCTTCGCGCCCTCCGGCGACCGCGCGCGGGCGCAGTCCCCAGTTGTTCAGCATTTCTTCGAGGATGCGGCGGTTGGTGGCGTTGTCGTCCACCACCAGCACGCGCAAGCCACGCAGGCTCGCGTCGGGCTGGCGGCGGGCCGCAGCTCCGGCGCCGGCGCGGCCGAACTCCGCGGTGAAATGGAAGGTGCTGCCGCGGCCCGGATCGCTGTCCACGGTGATGCGCCCGTTCATCATTTCCAGGATCTGCGCGGAAATGGCCAGCCCCAGGCCGGTGCCGCCGAACTCGCGGGTGGTCGAGGAGTCGGCCTGGGCGAAGGCGTCGAAGATGGCCCGCTGCTTCGCAAGGGGGATGCCAATACCGGTGTCGCGCACGGACACATGCAGGCGCACGGTCTTCTCGTGGGCGGAAGCGACCCGCGCAGAAAGCACGATCTCGCCCCGCGCCGTGAACTTGATGGCGTTGCCCACCAGGTTGAGCACCACCTGCCGCAGCCGCACCGGGTCGCCCACCAGCCACTCCGGCGCCTCGGGGGCCACGTGGCAGGCCAGTTCGATGCCCTTCTGGAAGGCGCGCAAGCCGAGGGTGCGCATGGTGTCGCCCAGCAGGTCGCGCACATTGAATTCGACCCGCTCCAGCGAGAGCTTGCCGGCTTCAATCTTGGAGAAGTCCAGGATGTCGTTGATGAGCGCCAGCAGCGCGTCGGCGGAGTCCTTCACCGACGCCAGGTATTCGCGCTGCTCCGGGTCCAGGCGCGTATCGAGCGCCAGTTCGGTCATGCCGATGATGGCGTTCATCGGCGTGCGGATTTCGTGGCTCATGTTGGCCAGGAAGTCGCCTTTGGCGCGGTTGGCGAAGTCCGCGGCGGCCTTGGCCTTTTGCAATTCGGCCTCCAGGTGCTTGCGCGCCGTGACGTCGCGCCCCACGCCGTACACCAACTGGCGGTGGGTCACCGGAGTGACGTTCCATTCGATCCACTTGTAGCTGCCGTCTTTGCACCGGTAGCGGTTCTCGAAAAAGACCACTCCTGTTCCCTGCCGGAGCTTCTCCGATTCCGCCAGGGTGGCCGCGCGGTCGTCGGGATGCACGAACTCCACATACGGCCGGCCCAGCAGTTCTGCTTCGGCATACCCGAGGATGCTGCTGAAGGCCGGGTTCACCCGCCGCAGCCGCCCATCGAAATCGGCGATGCCCAGCATGTCCGTGGAAATGCGGAACAGGCGGTTCAATTCTTCCTCCGCCTCCTTCCGTTCCACGTACTGGCCGATTTCCGCGCCCACCGTGGCCATCATGGCCAGCAGGGCCTCGTCCGGCTCGCGGATCTCCCGGCTGAAGAACTCCAGCACGGAGTGCACCTGGCCGCGGATTCTCACCGGGAAACAAAAGGCGGCGCGCAGCCCCTCGCGTGCGGCCACCGGGGCGCGCGGGAAGTTGCCGTCCACGGTCACGTCGGGGATCCAGTGGGGCTCCCCGGAAGACCACACCCGGCCAGGCAAGCCCTGCCCGGCCTGGAAACAGATGGTGCGGCTGATGGCCTCGAACTCCTTGAACTGCTGGGTCGGGGTGTGCCACAAGGCCACGCAGCGCAACACGCGGGTTTCCGGGTCCGCCAGCCACACGGCGCCGTGCTCCCAGCCCAAGCTCTCGCAAATAGCCTGGAGCATCCTGGGCGTGCCTTCCGCCAGGGTGCGCGCTTCCGCCAGCACGCGCACGATGGCGTAGTGCGCCGCCAGGCGCAGGGCGGAGTCTTCCTGCATGCCGATGCCCCGCAACGCCTGCTTCGCCCCTTCCGAGTCCATGCGCGCTCCGAGGAAACGTCCGCCTGAGGTGAAGGGCAGTCTAGCAGAATCGTCGCCGGGCGCGCCGCGCGGGCAATTCACAGGGGATGTTCTTGCGCGCGAAGTAAACAAAGTGTATATAACGCGGACTTTGGTTTCCCTGTGGCAGGATGCGCGGCTGGGGATGCGCGTACTGTGGCGGTGGCGCGGGGTCAGCGCGGCGGCCGTGGTCACGCTGGCGCTGGGCATCGGCGCGACCACCGTGGCTTTTACACTGGCCAACGCGGTGGTGTTCCGCCCGTTGCGCTACCCGCAGCCCGACCGCCTGGTATGGGTGTGGGCCACGCGCGCGCAGAACGATTCCGCGCGCTTCTCTCCTGCCGACTACCTGGATTTGCAGGCGCAAAACTCCACCTTCGAGGAACTCTCCGCTTCCGCCTATCAAGTGTTCAATTACCCCGGCAACAGCGCGCTGGAACGCATCGAGGGCTTGGTGTGCACGCCGAATTACTTCCGCGCGCTGGGACAGGAAGCGGCGCTGGGCCGGACGTTCGGCGCAGGCGCAGGGCCGGGCGCGCGCGAAGCGGTGATGACGCATCGCCTGTGGCAGCGCGTCTTTGGCGGCGACCGGGGCGTGGTGGGCCGCGCCATCCGGCTGAACGGCGAGAGCTACACCGTGGTTGGCGTTGCGCCACCGGACTTCCATCTGCCGCGCGTGGCCGACCTGTGGGTGACGCCGCGGCGCGTCATTCCCGAGTCGTATTTCACTCCGCCCGAGCCGCTGGAAGCGTTGCGCGATTTTACCTATCTGAACCTGGTGGGGCGGCTCAAGCCCGGCGTGACCCCGGCGCAGGCGCAAGCGGACCTGCAAGCCATTGCCGCACGGCTGGCGAAGGAGCATCCGGAGGATGCCGGGCGAGGCGTGCGCGTGATCGGGCTGCGTGAGCGATTGGCAGGGGACGTTCGCGAGGCGCTGCTGGCGCTGGCCGGGGCGGTGGCTTTCGTCCTGCTGATTGCATGCGTCAACGTGGCCAACCTGCAACTGGCCCTGGCGGCGGGACGGGCGCAGGAAATGGCCGTGCGCACGGCGCTGGGCGCCAGCGCCAGGCGGCTGGTGCGCCAGTCGCTGACGGAGAGCGCCGTGCTGGCGCTGCTGGGAATCGTCGCCGGCACTGCGGTGGCGGCCGGCGGACTGTACGCCCTGGCGGAAAGGTACCAGGCGAACCTGCCGCGGCCTGAGGAAATACGGGTGGACGAAGGCCTGCTGGCGATGGCCACGCTGGCGGGAGCAGGCGCCGCCCTTTTGTTCGGGCTGGCGCCTGCGTTGCGCATGGCGCGGCGCCATCCGCTGGAGTCGCTGAAGGAGAACGCGCAAGGTGTGGCCTGGGGCAACCGCCGCGGCTTGGCCGGCTTGCTGGTGAGCGCGGAAGTGGCGCTGGCCGTGGTGCTGCTGACCGGGGCAGGACTGATGGCGCGCAGCTTCTGGAACCTGAACGCGGCGGACCTGGGGTTCGACCGCGCCGGCCTGCTGACCCTGAAGATTTCGCTGCCGGATGCAGAATACGCCACGCCGGAGCGGCAGCGGCAGTTCTTCGAGCAGGTACTGGGCCGGTTGGGGGCGCTACCCGGCGTGGAAACCGCCGCGGCGGCCAACGCTCCGCCGACCGGAGGGCGCAGCATCACCGGGGCCATTGAAATCGAGGGGCGGGCGCCGGCGGCGCCGGGGCAGGAGTTCATGGCGGGGAAGCACGTGGTCACGGAGAATTACTTCGCCGCGCTCCGTGTTCCGCTGCTGCGCGGCCGCGCTTTCACAGGGCAGGACGGCGCAGGAGCCGCGCCGGTGGTCATCGTGAGCGATACATTTGCTTGGCAAGCGTGGGCCGGCGCGGACGCGGTCGGCAAGCGGATTCGATTGGAGCAGGGCGGCGACTGGGCGGAAGTGACCGGCGTAGCCGCGGACATCAACCATGCCGGCCCCGGGGGCAGCTTGATGGCGGAGACTTACCAGCCCTTCGCGCAGAGGCCCACCGAGCAGATGGCGCTGCTGCTGCGTTACCGCGGCGACACCGGCGAGCTGACGCGCGCGGTGCGCCGCGAAGTGGCCGCGCTCGACCCGGAGCTGCCCGTCTTCGAAGTGAAAACCATGGACGAGTACCTGGGCGACCTGCTCCTGCCGCGGCAGTTGAACACGGTGCTCTTCGTCCTGTTCGCGGGGCTGGCGCTGGCGCTGGCCGCGGTGGGCGTGTACGGCGTGTTGGCGCATTCCGTAGCCGGGCGGACGCGCGAGATCGGCGTGCGCCTGGCCCTGGGGGCGCTGCCCGGCGACGTGCTGCGCCTGGTGGTGGCGCAAGGGATGCGGCAGGTGTTGCTCGGCCTGGGTGCGGGAGCGGCCGGCGCGTTGGCGCTCTCGCGCTACATCACGGCGCAGCTCTACGGCGTTGCCCCCACCGACCCGCTCACCCTGGCCGCTGTTTCCGCCGCGCTGGCCATCGTCGCGCTGTGCGCCTGCTACTTCCCGGCGCGCCGCGCCGCGCGCGTGGACCCGCTGCGCGCCCTCCGCTGCGAGTAGGCAGCGAGAGTAGGGCCAATCGGCGAAGAGCGAGGACGATGCGGTGTCTAAGCGGGAACACCAGCGACTAATCGAAGTGGCGCGGCTCAGGGCGCAGGCCAGAATGGCGCAGGGGCAGGCTGGGACAGAGAAAAGGCAATGCACGGCCGATCCGTCCAAATGGTGGAGTATCTAATCCCAATCGAGATTCCTCGGAGGAAGCGATGAAAACACTGGCGCTCTTCCTAATGGCAGGGCTTTTCGTTTGCGCAACGTCAGGGCCAGTCCGGGGGCAAGCTGCGGATGATCCGCAGGCCCCGGCGATACGGGCGACCGCGCTCGATTACATCGAGGGCTGGTACACCGGCGACGCGGCGCGCATGGAGCGTTCGCTCCATCCCGAGCTGGCCAAGCGCATCGTCAACACCAACCCAGCCAATAAGCGCAGCCGGCTGGATTCGATGGGGGCGATGACTCTGGTGCAGGGGACGCGCGCGGGCGGCGGCACCAGCACGCCCAAGGACAAGCAGCAGAAAGACGTCACCATACTGGACCGGTACGAAAACGCCGCGGTGGTCAAGATCGTCGCCTACGAGTGGGTTGACTACTTGCAGGTGGCCAAGTTCAACGGCGAATGGAAGATCGTCAACGTCCTCTGGGAGATGAAGCCTGAGGCGCTGGCGCGCCGCGCGGCCCCGCCACCGCGCTAGCGCCCGATGCGGTAGAGGCGCGACTGGGTGCGGATGAAGAGGGCGTCGCCGGCCACCGCGGGCGAGGCCAGCGCCATTTCGCCCAACTCGTTGCGCGCCACCTCCTTGTATTCCTCCGCCGTGGCGTCGAGCACGATGGTGGCGCCTTCCTCGTTCAGGAAATAGACGCGGTCCCCCGCGCCGATCGGGGAAGCGGAAAAGGTATTGCCCACGCCGCCGGCGCGCGTCTTGTAGATTTCTTTGCCCGAGGCCGCGTCCAGCGCCACCAGCACTCCCAGGTCGTGCACCAAATAGACGCGCCCGCCGTACACCAGTGGCGATGCGGTGTACCCGGCAGCGCGGGGGTGGAACCACTGGATGTATTCGTTGGTGGTGGCGTCCTTGGCCAGGGTAATGTCGCCCGCGGCGCCTGGCTTGATGGCGAACATGGGGCGGTTGGCGTCGCCCTGCGCGCCAATGCCGACGAACAGCAAGCCGTTCGAGGCCAGCGGAGACATGGCCGAAGAAGTGAGCGGCGTCTTGACGCGCCACAGTTCTTTGCCTTCGAGGTCGTAGGAGAGGATGGCCGTGGGGCCGGTGGTGACAATTTCCGTCCGCTGCCCATTCTTCCAGACGAAGGGCGTGGTCCACGAGGACTTCAGGAAGCCGGTGCTGCCGCGCGGCGCGCGCCACACTTCGTTGCCGGTCTTGGCGTCCAGAGCGACCAGCGCGGATTCCTTCTCGCTATCCTGCAACAGGTACACGCGACCGTCGTGCACGATGGGCGAGGAGGCTGTGCCGAAGTCCAGATAAATCGGCTGGGGCGGCCACTGCCTCTTCCACAGCAGCTTGCCCTTCAGGTCGTAGCAGAACAGGCCGACGTTCTGCCCGAAGGAGACGTACAGGCGCTGGCCGTCGGTGAAGGGCGTTTCGGAGGCGAAGGTGTTCTTGCGATGGCGGCCGCCAAAGGGCGCGGCGCGGACGGCCTCGCGCTCCCATTTGATCTTTCCGGACTTGGCGTCGAGGGCATAGACCATGTAGCGCAGCTCGCCGGCCTCTTCGGTGTTTTCGTTGTCGCGGGCTTGCAAGCGCTTCATGATTTCTTCGCGGCTCAAGCCTTGCTTCTGAAGCTCCGCGATGTAGTCGTTGCCGTAGATGCCCGGGGTGGGCTGCTTGAAGGGCCCGGCGCCCACCGCCGAGGTGACGTACACCGTGCCCTCCCATACGATGGGCGACGACCAACCGCGCCCAGGAATCTCCTGCGACCAGGCCACGCCTTCGCTCTTCGACCACTTCTCCGGCAGCTTCTTCGACGCGGCGATGCCGCTCATGCCGTGCCCGCGGAAGCCCGGCCAGGTCTTCGAGGAATTCGGCTCCGCCGCCAATCCAGCGGTGGCAACCGCGCCCGCCGTCAGCAACGTCAGGGACCTTCCGAGTGTCATGTAAGCTCCATTGGGAAGTGCACTCACAGTCTAACTGCGCCGCCGTTGCCCGCAAAATGATATGGACGCCGCGAAAAGTTGCCGGATAGCGTGACTTGCCCCGCGGCCGGGTACACATCTCAGCGGAGGAGGATTCTGCTTTTGTGTGGGCCTTCGACGGAGGGGCAATGCCCGAGGACGACCGCGACATCGAAGACGTCATGAAGGCCGAGGGAAGCCGCGGTACGTCGCGGCCTACCCACCTGCCTTCTTGGGAAGAACAACGCCAACTCCGTCAGATTCTGAGGGAACTCCTCCGGCCAGAGACGGACCTGGCCGGCTTTGAGACCATCATGCGCGCTTTTGGGATACTGGCCGGGACCGAGAGGTACGAGACCGTCTTACGGGTCCGGCGCGCCGAGCAGCGAGAGAAGCAGGGCCGCGCTAGCAGCAGCCAGCTTCTGCCTTCGCTCCTTGGCGGGCAGCGACAGGAGGTGCTCTACCAGCAGGGTTTGCAGTTTGCTTGCCAAGGCTTCCTCCTGAATGCAGTTCCATCATGGCAGGAAGCACTATGCCGGTCAAATCGCCTTCGTAAACATGCGAGTTGACCACACTTCAGGCGTCCGCTATCGTTGTACGTTTACGCTGCTGCCCAATTCGCAACCAGAGAGAGTGGGCCCTGAATGGCGGACCAGAAGCTGCCGACACGCCAGGAAGATTTCGCGGAATGGTACAACCAGCTGGTGCTGCGGGCGGAGCTGGCCGACTACGCGCCGGTGCGCGGCTGCATGATTGTGCGCCCCTACGGCTGGACGCTGTGGGAGAACATCCAACAGGCGCTGGACCGGCGGTTCAAGTCCACCGACCCGCCGCACGTCAACGTGGCGTTCCCATTGTTCATCCCCAAGAGCTTCATAGAAAAAGAGAAGCACCATGTGGAAGGCTTCGCGCCGGAGCTGGCCGTGGTGACCATCGGCGGCGGCGAGAAGCTCACCGAGCCGCTGGTAGTGCGCCCCACTTCCGAAACCATCATCGGCCACTCGTGGGCCAAGTGGATTCAGTCCTATCGCGACCTGCCGCTGCTCTACAACCAGTGGAACAGCGTGGTGCGCTGGGAGATGCGCACCAAGCTCTTCCTGCGCACCATGGAGTTCTTCTGGCAGGAGGGCCACACCGCCCACGCCACCCGCGCGGAGGCCGAAGCGGAAACGCGGCAGATGCTCGACATCTACGCGGACTTCGCCGAGAACGACGCTGCCATCCCGGTGATCAAGGGTCGCAAGTCGGACTCCGAGAAATTCGCAGGCGCGGACACTACCTACGCCATCGAAGCCATCATGGGCGACGGCAAGGCGCTCCAGTCGGGCACCTCGCACTTCCTCGGGCAGAACTTTTCGAAGGCGTTCGAAATCCAGTACCTCGACCCGCAAGGGCAGCAGCAATTCTGCTGGACCACGTCCTGGGGGCTGAGCACGCGCTTCATCGGCGCCATCATCATGGTGCACGGCGACGACCAGGGTCTGATCCTGCCGCCCCGGCTCGCGCCTTTCCAGGCGGTGATCGTCCCCATCTGGAAGACAGATGAGGAGCGCGCGCAGGTGATGGAGGCCGCCCGCAAGCTGCGCGCCGAGCTGGCCGCGGCGCAAATCCGCGTCAAAGTGGACGAGCGCGACGGCATGACCCCGGGCTTCAAGTTCAACGACTGGGAGATGCGCGGCGTGCCGTTGCGCATCGAAGTCGGGCCCAAGGACATGGCCAAGGGCACGGTGGTGCTGGCGCGCCGCGACCGGCCCGGCAAGGAAGGCAAGTCCTTCGTACAGCAGGCGGGCTTGCCGGACACCGTCGCCGAGGCGTTGCGGCAGATTCAGCAGGCGCTCTTCGACCGCGCCCTGGCCTTCCGCAAGGCCAATACGCGCCGGCCAAAGGACTATGCCGAGTTTCGGGGCGCCGTCGAGGGCGGTTTTGCGCTCGCCCACTGGTGCGGCTCGGCCGATTGCGAAGCAAAGATCAAGGAAGAGACCAAAGCTACCATGCGTTGCATCCCGCTCGACGAGGCCGGCGGGGCAGGGAAGTGCATCTACTGCGGCCAGGCCGCGGCCGAGCAGGCCATCTTCGCCCGCGCCTACTAACTTCAGAAGCGCAAAGGCCGGCGGGGCGCCGCGCCCATGCGTTGCCGATGACCGGCTGAACACACGGCCGCGACCGAGGTGCTGGACGCCTTCCCGGCGCGGTGCTAGGATGCGGCGCAGGTCGTGACCCGGCTCCACGGCCCGCAGGCCGTTGATGGGAGCACGGAGGGCTGGCCATGAAACTGAGGGATCAGCGCGGCGGGGTCAATCTCAAGGCGATCCTTACCATCGCCATTTGCGGCATGGTGGTTTTTGGCTTGTTCAAGACCGTGCCGCACTTCGTTAACCATTACGAGCTGGAGGACTTCTGCTATGGCGAAGCCCGCTTCCTGAGCTACGGCCAGCGCAGCGAGCAGGAAGTGAAAGACGCCATCTGGAAGCAGGTTCGTGAGCTGGAGATCCCCGTCAACCGCGAAGACATCAGGATTGTCAAGTTGAACCGCCGCGTAAAGATCGATTTCGACTACACCATCCCGGTGCAGTTCCCGGGCTATACGCTGCACCTCAACTTCTCCATCGCCGTGGACAACCAGGGCGTGTAGCCGGGTCACTCCTACGAAAATCCCTTCAGGCCGAGAGCGGGAGCGGTTGCAGCGTGAGCTGGTAACCGAGCCGCTGTAACCGGCGCGTGAGATACCGGCGCAAGCTGCTGGCCCGGATGCGATCGAAATGGTCCGCTCCCAGTTCCCGGTAATCCTCTCTTCTTCGCAGCATGTGATAGGCCATCACCAGCACGCTGTGAGCGACCCCGATGACCGCCCGCTTGGCGCCGCGATG
>Ga0187892_10000343_pt1 | contig 123208 bp, 125 predicted proteins | sample MA1701073metaG_FD_139345 | JGI IMG/M metagenome (GOLD analysis project Ga0187892, IMG submission 139345) | Bio-ooze microbial communities from a basaltic lava cave in the Kipuka Kanohina Cave System on the Island of Hawaii, USA - MA170107-3 metaG ... | reverse complement strand
CTGGGCGCTGCGCACCGGACTGCCCCCGGCAGTCCTCTCGCGCCCTTCGATCCCCTTCATCTTCAGAATCATAAAAACGCATCCCTAATGGAATGCGTTTTTATGGCTCCGAGGGTGGGGATCGAACCCACGACCAAAGGATTACAGTTCTGACTACTGGACTATGTCATCACCCGTTCTGGGTGTCAGGCGCTTCGAGCCTTTCGGCCCTACTCCCTCGCGGGATAGTCTCTACACCTTCCCCGTCTTCTGACGAGGCTTGGCTCGGCGTTGGGCGGACAGCCGTTCACCGAATTCACCTGATGTTCAGCCCTCGATTCCTCGAGAGCGCTGCCTTACCTGCGTCCTGTGCTAACCACGGTAGTGCATGTTTTCCAGGCGCACACCATAGATTAGGTCAGTTTTGACAGTCCTCTGCTCTACCGCTGAGCTACCTCGGAATAACGAACGAGGCCTTTCGGTCTCGAGCGACCATGATAGCAAATCCGCCCCTGCATGCAAGGGGCGCACCACAGCGAACGGTGGGCGACGGAGGAGGACGAGCGGTGGGGTCCAACGCGAGGACGGGGGAGGAGGATCCCCACCCTCAGCCGGTACCCAAAAAGAGCGGCCACGAGGGCCGCTCTTTTTTATCTTCTCTATTTAAGTCGCAAGTTCATGAGCCGGAAGCGCATAGCGTCGTCGCTCACATGATAACGACTAGCAAGCTCAGACAGATCTTCATCGCCAAAACCCATAAACGACATTTTTTTATAGTCGTTCTCAAGAATTTTTCTGGGCATCAACAATGCTGCGGCGAACATGTTCGCCTCCATTTCTCTGGGCGTACGAACGATTCTTCGATTATTCCGATAATCAATGAATGTGTCCTTTTTGGGATGCAAAAAGAAGTGTCCAAGCTCGTGTGCCACGGTAAATCTTTGGCGCGTTTCGGCCTCAGAACTATTTATACCGATCAACGCGTAATCATCCTTCCTGATCAGTAACCCAGAAAAATCTTTGCTCTTCGCCCTGCGGATCTGAATTCGGTATCTTCCGGCGACTTCCTCCACCGGAATGGGAAGGGAGTTGGCGCCGATTTCCTTAAGGAGCTTCTCCGCAAGGTTTTCAATCTTTTCCAAAATCATAGGTTTCATTTGTTGAACATCTTCTTAGCCCACTCGGCGGCGTTCTCGTCCTCCTGGGCGAGCTTGTCGATGTCCACCTTCGTCAGCCGGTGGCCGCTAGGGACCTCAGGGAAGAGGTCCTGGACGTTGCAGCCGAAGCGGACGGCGAGCTTCCAGAGCGCCAACGCGGACACGTTGTTGCGCCCGGTCTCCACATGAGTGACAGCCTCACGCGAGAGTCCGAGCTCGTTGGCCACGTCGGCGGCGTTCAAATGGAGTTTGCGGCGCATCTGGGCGATACGCGAGCCGATCGCCTTTCGCACCTGAGCGTCGGCATCGGCCCTTTCCTCCATTCTAGTTGTTTTTTTGGTCGGCATGAAGGGAAAAACTGTGAATGAAATGTTACCGACGGTACCGGACGGTATTCTGGATAACATCACGTTATGGAAAGTAACATTTGTTATTATCCGTCACGATGTTGCGGTATTGACACGGTAGCGCGCCCGGGGCATCATGTCAAGCAGGCCGGAGCTATCCGGCGGCGGATAAAGTAGGAAAGGATGAACCATTATGGCGTACGAAGTAGACATTCTCGCGGTTGGTGACGAGTCCAAGAGCGGCGACGCGATCGCGCTGCGCTTCGGCAACTTCACCAGCAATCCGGCCGACCAGGCCGTTGCCGTGATCGACGGCGGGTTCAAGGAGTCCGGGGAGAAGTTGGTCGAGCGGATCCGGACGACCTACGGGAGTAATAAGGCCGACATCGTCGTGTCGACGCATCCGGATATGGACCACGTATCGGGCCTCAACGTGGTCCTCGAGGAGATGGAGGTCGGCGAGCTGTGGATGCACCGCCCTTGGACGATGAGCGCCTCGATCTTGAGGTTCGTCGACGACCGGCGCATGTCGGCGCTCGGCCTGAGCAGCCGCCTGCGTAAGTCGCTTGAGGGCGCGCGCGATCTCGAGCAGCTGGCGCTGAGGAAGGGTATCACGATCCGCGATCCGTTCCAGGGGCTCTCGGCTTTCGATAACCGTCTCTACGTTCTTGGGCCGAGCAAGGAGTTCTACCAGGCTCTTGTCGCCGACTTCGAGAAGTCGGCGCCGTTCTCGGCCAGCCTGGCTGAGAGGGCCAAAGCTCTGATCCGCGAATGGTGGCACCAAGATGAGCTCGTCGACCCCGCCGCCGACGCCGTCAGCGCCAGGAACAACTCCAGCGTGATCGTCCTCGCCAACCTCGACGACAAGCACTTCATGTTTGTCGGCGACGCCGGCGTACCGGCGCTTAATCACGCCGCCGACTACGCGGAGGCGCACGCCTTCCCGCTCTCGCAGAAGCTCCACTACTTCCACGTCCCGCACCACGGCAGTAAACGGAACCTTGGTCCGACGGTGCTGGACAGGATCATCGGGCCGAAGGTCACGCAGGGCACTGTGATCGGCAAGACAGCCTTCATCTCGGCGGCCAAGGCCAGCGACAAGCACCCCTCGAAGCGCGTCACCAACGCACTCTTGCGGCGCGGCATGCACGTCACGGCGACCTGCGGCCAGGACCACTGCTTCCGGAGCCTCGATGTCCCGCAGCGTCCGGGATGGGAACCCATTACGGCCGTGACGTTCTGCCACGAGCACGAGGAAGACGTATGACGGGGGTGGAGAGCGCACTCGCCAAGCTCAACCTTTACGACCAGGTCGGCTACCTCGCGGTAGGTGGCCTGTTCATGATGGTGGCCCGGGTCGACCTCGCTATCCTGGGCATCCCCATAGCCGACTTGCCGGTACCGACCGAAATCGGTGGTCGCGTCCTACTGGTCTATTTCCTGGGCCACTTCGCGCAGACCATCGCTAACTACATAGTGAAGGAGAACAAGACCGCGTTCAGTACCAAGCATCTGGCCGTCCTCAAGGCCGTAGCGCGCAAGATCAAAATGAAGCCATTCGACCCGAACGAGGCCTATCAGACGTGTTACATGCTCGCGCTCGCCAATGATCCAACGGGGCACGTGCAGGTGTTCAACGCCAATTACAGCTTGTACCGGGGATGGGCGTCGGTGTTCTTGATGAACTCAGTGTTTTTCGCGACCCTGGTTACCCTCGCCCCGCTTGACCCGGGATTCTGGGCGGCCATGGGCTCGTCGGCGATTCTGTCGACGATCATGCAAGTGCGTGCAGTGCGCATGTACAGCTACGGCCGATCGAAGACGCTACAGACATACTCCCTTTTCGCTAAAAAATAGGCGACTACCAAACAGCAAGACCCCTAAAAAAGCCCTAAGGTGCTTGATTGGGATCTTGGAACGGTTTAGGTTCGGGTATGATTCATGGAGAGGGGATCCCCACCCTCGGAGCCAAAAAGTCGTGCGCCATCTGGCGCGCGACCTTTTGATTTCCCGAGGGATTGCACGGAGGTCATTACATCGGATGTGGGGATCGAACGGGCAGAAGCGAGACCAGCGTGTCGGAGCACGCGAAGAGTTCGGCGCGGCCCATGTGTTCGTACTATCTGATCCCGAGACCACTGGGTGTTCTTGGGTTAATATGACAAAATGCGGCGTTTTTGACAGCCGAAAACGAGAGCAGTAGAATAGTGTCAGCAGCTGAGAAAATCGTTATGAACAACATCGAAAAACTTTTCACCATTGAGGAGGTTGCCGAGATATTAAGAGTGCATACTCGCACCGTAACCCGGTATATTGAATCGGGTAGATTAAAGGCATCCAAGCTCGGTGTTTGGCGAATCAAGCAGTCTGATGTCAATGCTTTTCTTGAGGAGACCAGTAACGTAAAGAAAAAATAATATATGGCAAAAGACTATTCACAATTTAGCAAAGAGGAGCTTCTTAAGATCGTTGAGAAGCTCGAGACCCGAAAAAAGTACGGGCTAATTTGGGATGAGGAGAAGGTCAAAGAGCAATTTGAAAAAGACGCTGAAAATGCACTACCTGTCTTGCATGAGATAAGCATTAAAGAGATTGTAGACAAAGACTCGTCTAAGCCAGTCAATATTTTAATTGAGGGCGATAACTATCACGCTCTATCAGTTTTGAATTTCACGCATCAAGGCAAGATTGATGTGATCTACATTGATCCTCCATATAACACCGGAGCGAGAGATTGGAAGTACAACAACGACTACGTAGAAGCTTCAGATTCATTTAGACACAGTAAATGGATATCTTTCATGTACAAACGATTGGCTCTCGCTAAAAATATCTTGGCCGATGACGGGATTATTTGCGTAACCATAGATGATTACGAAGTATCACGCCTACTTATGGTCATGGAGGAGGTTTTTGGTGAAAGTAATCACTTGGGTACCGTCGTGATTCGAAATAATCCCAAAGGGAGAATGACAAGTCGTACCGTATCGCTAACTCATGAATACGCGATATTCTTTGGTAAGAGTGAATTATCAGCTATCAAAAAACTTCCAATTGCGCCGGAAGATAAGACCCATAACTATACTCAAGACAATGATGGGTCTTGGTATCTAGCTGTAAATTTACGTAAGCAAGGAATTGACAGTACTGCAGTTAACGCAAAGGGAAAGTTATCTAATAGATATTATCCTATATATTTTGATCCAAAGTCTGGAAAAGTTAGCACTACTAAAAAATATCAAGTGGAGATACTCCCCATTGATCCAAAAGGAGAAAAAAGAATCTGGCGACGTTCAAAAGATGTAATTGACGAAATGAATAAAAAGGGGGATTTATGGGCGAAGAAAGTCAAAGACAAGTTTCAAGTTTACTATAAATTTCGTGGTGGTCTAGAAGGTCAGATGCCTAAGAGTATTTGGTCAGATTCAAAATTCTCTGCAAGTGAATACGGGACTCAAATTTTAGCTTCGATCCTTGGGGCAAGAGAATTATTCCAATATCCAAAGTCGCCCTATGCGGTTATGGAATGTATACGTGCGGCTTCCGACAAAAAAGACGCAGTTATTCTTGATTTTTTTGCTGGCTCTGGCACTACTGGGCATGCCGTTTTTGAGCTTAATCGTGAGGATGGTGGAAATAGGAAATTTATTATTTGTACAAACGACGAGAACAACATAGCGTCAAAAGTATGTTATCCGCGCATAAAGAAGATAATCGGTGGTTGGAAAGAACATAAAGGTTTTGGAGGCACTCTAAAATACTTCAAAACCAAATTCATAAAAAAGAACGCTAACGGCGATGATTTTAAGTCTCGCATAACGCACGAATGCACCGAGATGCTTTGTTTGCGTGAAAGCGTGTTCGACGAAATAAAAAAAACCGATCAATATCGCATATTCCAGCAAGGCGATAAAACGCTGGCGGTATATTATTCTTTGGACCGGAAGACCTTACCTTCTCTGAAGAAGGAACTGGAAAAAATGGATGGCGAGAAAATTTTATACTGCTTTACATTGGATATCGGAGGACTTTCTAAAACTGAGTTTGTTAATTGGCGCGGAGTGAGGCTCGAGCCGATTCCGCAGAAGTTATTAGATGTCTACAAACAAATTTATGAATATTGATCTTAAACCTTATCAAGAAAAAGCCGTCAACCAGCTGATCGAAACCACGGTCAAGCTTTTAGGCTACGATGGCCCGGGCGAAGTCTGTGTTTTTCAAGCGCCTACCGGTTCGGGCAAAACTGTGATGATGGCTAAATACATCGAGGCTCTTATAAAAGAGCTTCCGAAAGACGACGTCTGTTTTGTTTGGATGAGTATTGGTAAAGGTGAACTACATTTGCAAAGTAAGCACTCTCTGGAACGCGTTTTTGCTGGCTTTCCTCGAGTTACATCAGTTGAAGATGCATTCAGCGGTGGACGAGAGCGTATCGTGCAAAACGAAGTCGTAGTTGCCAACTGGGAGAAGCTTCGAAGTAAAGAGCGTGAGTCTGGGGATTGGAAAAATTTGATCATGAAACACGGCGAGAAGCTGAACTTTCGGGATGTGCTCGAAAAGACCAAAGAGCAACGCAAAATTATCCTTATCATCGATGAGAGTCACGTAAGTGCTGACACGGCTCGGGCAAATGAACTTCGAGATCTTATTGGTGCTGATATTGTGATAGAAATGTCTGCTACTCCCCGTCGGCCACAGCAGGAACTTGGTTTTACTCAAGAACTTGCTCGAGGCGGTGCCGGTTACGTTATCGTTGAGTCGAAAGACGTGATTGATGAGGGGATGATTAAGAAAGAAATCATCATCAACGAAGATATTGAGAAGATTGCCGCTACCGAAGAAGACTCTCAATCCGCTGTTCTCGAGGCCGCCTATCGGAAACGCTTGGAGCTTAAGAAGGCGTTTGAAAAAGAAGGCGTGAATATTAATCCTCTAGTCTTGGTACAAATTCCTACAGCCGAAGCTGGTGATCAAAAAATTGACGCAGTAAAGATGTTCCTTAACAGCAAGGGTATTAATGAAAGAAAAGATGGTAATGGCAATGGCAAGCTTGCCATTTGGCTGGCAGAGCAGAAATCAGAACTGATTGATTGGGTTGCCGAGCCGGATAATGAGATTGAGTTTCTTATTTTCAAACAAGCTATTGATACCGGCTGGGACTGCCCTCGAGCTCATATCCTTGTTAAATTCCGAGAGACGCACAACACCGTTTTTGAAATCCAAACAGTTGGCCGTATTTTGCGCATGCCTGAACAACGGCACTATGGCAATGAAATACTCAATCGGGGTTACATATACACGAATCTCAAGTCCATTAAAGTTAAGAAGGAAGAATACAATCCGAACATCATCAAGCATTTACGAGCTGCGCGCATAAAGGATTACAAACCCCTCAAGATTGAGTCGTATTACAAGGCTCGCGCGGATTATGGCGACGTTACATCAAGCTTCCATGATGTCTTTGAGGAAACAGCAGACAAGTATTTTGGGACTTCTCGCAAAAATAAACAGGCGGAGAACGGCAAGAAAGTTGAAAGCAAAGGTGTTGATTTGAACATTAAAAAATATCAGCAAGAGCTGATTGCCGACACTCATTTGGATGTAAAGAGTTTTGACGAGCTTGAGGGTAAACTCGGTGCCGAAGGTTTTGCCAAACTTCAGGTGGCGGCCGACGAGCTTATGGTCTTTTTTGAGCAGACAATCAAAAATAATCTCGGACCTTTCAAAAACGTGAAGCGTTCAGTACCCTCCGTTAAGGCCGCGATTTATCTCTGGTTTCAGGCTGTACTCGGATCAAAAAGCTGGGGCGAGGAAAATATGCTCATGACGCAGAGAGTATTTTTGCACGATAAAAATCGCGGATATTTCGAGCATATCCTTGCGACAGCTATTAATAACTATATGGCAGTAAAGGAAAGAGAAGTCCGGGAACATATTAAGGAAAGTGAACAGCGATATCCTTTTGAGCTTCAGCCCGAACAGTTTTATAACGAGTACACAGATGAGATCGTAAGGGCGAAAAAATACGCCTATGACCCCTGCTATCTCATCGTGGACCGCTCAAAGCCGGAACGAGAGTTTGAGGTGTTCTTAAACAACAATGCTTCCAAGATTGATTGGTGGTGGAAAAATGGCGAAAACAAGCAGGACTACTTCGGCATAAAGTACGAATACGCCGGTAGCATTTACACGTTCTATCCGGATTATCTCGTAAAACTTGCCGATGGACGGATTGGGTTGTTTGAAGTTAAAGACTCTGGAGATCGGGACGGCAAAACCTACACCAGAGCTAAGGCCGAAGCTTTGCAGAAGTACATTATCAAATCCGGCAATAAGAAATTGTTTGGAGGCATCGTCATTGAACGCAATCGTGCCTGGTATATAAACAGTGAGAATTCCTACAAATGGGAGAAATGCGAGCAGGACGATTGGAGTGAGTGGAAGACTATAAATTTATAGAGTCTAGAAAATGAGTAAGTACAATAAGCAAAATCGATTAGATGAAAAGGCCATCTCAATAGTGAGCGATTATTTCATGAATAAGCATGGCCTACCTGTCGAAAAAGTACGGGGAGAAAATGGGGCCAATGCCGTTCGATATGAATCGTTTTGCATACGGCGGGTTTACGGTGGAGGTAAGCTAGGATGAAAGGCGGAGTAGCACATCTTGTACCGGCGGATTTGCGCAAGGTCATCGTTTCCGCCCCAAAAGCGCTGACGATTTGGGAAGACCTTACGCCGCTCGCGCGCAATGAATGGATCTGTTGGGTACAGGAGGCAAAGTTGCAAGAGACGAGAAAGAACCGGATCGAGCGGACACGGTCGGAGCTCCTCGAGGGGATGCGCAGGCCGTGTTGCTGGATCGGCTGTATTCACCGCACCGATAAAAAAGTGAGCCCCTCGGTCCGCGCCATCCTCAAAAAACGATCGAAACAACAGTTCAAAAAACTCTATGCTCGATAAGAAGATCATCAAGCACAGTGTGTTGCACGCCGTGCTCGCCGTCCTGTATATCGCGGTGGTAGCGACGATCATGAGTAACGCCGAAAAACTTTTCGGCGATGCAGATACGTCCGTGCTCGTCCCCATCGGCATGCTCCTCCTGTTGGTCGTTTCCGCCGCCACAATGGGGATGCTCGTCTTCGGGCGGCCGGTCATGCTCTACATAGATGGAAAGAAACGCGAGGCGGTCAACATGCTCGTCTCCACGATCGCGTTCCTCGCCATTACCACCCTTATCGTCTTTGCCAGTATCGCATCGTTCAGATAAGAACTCACTCATCTATTAATGAGGGGCTACAAGAGGGCAACGACCCTCGCCGTGCCCGTGCCCCGGCCGTATTAAGGTGTATAGAGGAAGACCCGCCTGCTTGGCAGACGGGTCTTTGTAGAGTCACGGTGTGCTGTTCGCGGCGAGGCGTCGATACTCATCGACGTCATAGATGGTCGGTGCTTGCAGGCCCTCGTGTATTACACCGAGTGGCGTGAAGCCCCTTTCCCGCACCACATATCGGAAGCGTGGCACGGGAAGGGGCGGCAGGCGCGCCGTTACCTCCTCGCATCGGGTCACAGGAAGGTCGCCATCAGGACGCAGGATCGTCTCAATCGCTTCACGGCGAAGCGGATGAAGGGCTCCGCCAAAGAGGAAGGCGACTACACTTTCTGCGCGGTCATCATCCTCCTGGAGCGCGGCATAGGAGGTCGGGCAGTCCTCGGGGCGCATCGTCAAGCGCTTGCTCTCGGCGCCGCCCGGATATCTCACCAGCGTTCCGGGACGAGTATCGACCCAGCCGAGACCGTCGCGCTGCCGCCACTCGGCTTGAAGCGGTTGCTCAAGACAGACATGCACGGTTTCGTGTACCACCACACCCTGGAGCCAGGAGCAAGGAAGGCATCCGCGATACGGCCCCTCATCTCGGAACGTCTGTGGGAGCACACGAAAGCGGCCTTCCTCCGGCTTCTCGTGGGCGCGCATCCGTTCGCCGTTTTTAGGGTTGATGACATCGTGCGCGGTCAGCTGGACCGTCTGAAGGCGCCAATGGTTCTTGTCACGCATACGCGACCGTACAAGCGCGAGCGACTGCGTGATATCCTCGACGAATGCGATAGAGATTGGATCACGCAAGACAGTGAACTCGACGGGGGTAACCGCCCCCGTATGGAGGAGGAATCTTTGGACCGGTTCGGTATCAAGCACGTCATCCACCAGTCGCCAGTGTCGCTTCGTGAACGCGTTGGCCGCCGCTGTTATGGCCGCTTCCGAATTGGCGCGGTCGTCATCGACGTGGACGATAATCTCGTCTTCGGTTTCCGGGTCCAACTGCTCCAGCAGTTCGGCGTGAATAGAGCGCCGACCGATCTGTAGGGTGAAATTTTTCATCGTTTGGATCCTTTGCAAAAGAGCGGGTTGTTTGGTCTCTAGCCAGAGAATGCTTACCTTCTTGTGGAAGGGTGGTCAATAGATTACACCCGCATTTTGCGGTCTCAAAAAGCGGTCTTCGAAGATGCCGGTACAAACGGACGGTCATGGTAGTCTGTAGGGGTGTGTTTTTCTTCGACAGCTAGTTTTACCGCAGCAGGTGCGCTAGGCGTGGTCGGCGCGTCCTCACTGTACCGTGCCGATCGGGCGAACCGTCCGTACGCGGCGATCCCCCTGATTTTTGCGGCCCAGCAGGTCGCCGAGGGGGTGCTCTGGCAAGGCGGGGCGACGGGCCCATACGCCGACGCGCTCTCGTTCGGGTTTCTTTTTGTCGCCTCCGTCATTTGGCCGGCCTACGTGCCGTTCGCAGTGTACCGTCTGGAGCCCGAGAACAAACGCGCACGGATAGTGCCGTTCATCGTCCTGGGGATCGCACTCTCGGCGTACCTGCTCCTCATCATCAGCACTCACCCGCTCGAGGTTGCGGTCGGACCGCGCCATATCAGCTATCTCGTCGAGATTCCTTGGTACCTGCTCGTCGGTGCCCTCTACGTCATCGCCACCTGCGGGGTGCTTATCGCCTCGTCGTTCCGTTGGGTGCGTATCGGCGGTTTCGCTACGGCGCTCGCGCTCGTGGCCGCGTATGGAGTGACCCAGACCGCCGTAGGGTCGGTGTGGTGTTTCTTTGCGGCAATTCTTAGCTCGCTCGTTTTGCTCCATGTGAGCAAGAGTCGTCCTCAACCGGTCCGCGCATCCCTATGAACATGTTCAAACCGGTGAACGCGAAAAGCGCGAAGGCGTACTTCGATGCGCTCCCTCCGGAGCGGCGCGTGCCGATGCGCACGCTTGATGCGCTCATCCGCAAGGCGGTGCCGTCATGGAAGCCAAACTTCATCTACAATATGCCCGGGTACGGCTCGTTCAAGTACCGGAGCTACACCGGAAAGATCATGGACTGGCCGGTGGTCGCCATCGCGAGCCAAAAGCAGTACATGAGCGTGTACGTGTGCGCGGTCATGGACGGCAAGTACCTCGCGGAATCGCACAAGAGGGAACTCGGCAAGGTGGATGTCGGCCGGAGCTGTATCCGCTTTAGGAAGCTCGAAGACGTGAACCTTCCGGCGCTCGTCCGCGTCATCAAGCTCGCCGCAAAAACCCCCGGACTCATCGGCGCCAAGGAACGCCGGAAAACGAAACGGTGAGCGTGTCGACCAAGGAGTTCGCGCGTCAGCGGACCACACCCCCGAGCATCGCCGCCGCCATGAGGATCATGGCGGCGTTTTCGGCCACGGTCGCCCAGCTTAACGGGACATTAAAGAGTGCGCCAAGGCACGCGCAGCGGATCCCTGGCTTCATGGTGCGGAGGTGCCGCACCACCCCTACGGTGGCGATCCCGAGCACCGCGATGGTGACGACATGGAGCGCGCGCGCATCGAAGACGGCCGCCGCAGGCCCAAACTGATACCCGATGCCCAGGTACAGCTCTATCGCGGGATAGAGATACGCATACAGCCGGCTTCGTGCCGCGATCGGGTCGTACATCCGGTAGTTCTCGGCGAACGATCTCCAGTTCACTACCTTCATGCCGCCAAAGACGAGGAAGAACCCGCCCATCGCGTCACGCATGGCGCGGGCGAGCTCAAACCCGAGGAGCGTGGCACGGAGCGCAACCCATCCGGCGATCACGGTGAGCGCAAGGACGAGCGGAAGATAGGTGCGCAGGCCGCTCCGCGCGCGGGGAGCAGTATGACCCGCAGGGTGGTCCATGGTGGAAATATACCCCAACCTCATGCGTCACACTAGGGTAGGAGGCGATAGAGTATGAACCATTTTCGTCTATTCCTTGCCGTTTCACTCCTATGCGTGGCACTGCCGGTTCATGCGGCGGTGGTGCCCTTGGTATTCCCGGTCGAGGGGGGTGGAAGGTTCATCGATGATTTTAACGATGGGAGCGGCTCGGGTCGGCTCCACCACGGCATCGACATCCATGCGCCGCAGATGACCCACGTGCTCGCACCGGTTGACGGACGGATCCGCTGGTTGAACGACACCGAGCCATCATACGGTTGGATGCTCAAGCTGGACGGTGACGACGGAAACCAGTACCACTTCATCCATTTGAACAACGACACCCCGGGGACCGACGATGGGCGGGGAGGGCGCCAAAACGCATACGCACCGGGGATCGAATCCGGCGTGCGCGTGTCAAAGGGACAGCACATCGCGTATGTCGGCGATTCGGGTAACGCGGAATCGATCGGCCCGCACCTGCATTTTGAGATCCGCCTATCGAACGGGGCGGCGATAAACCCTTTTGAGAGCCTGATCGCCGCGCTGGGCGGCACGGCCTACAGTCGGACGGAAGAGAGCGCGGGGAGCGCGGACATTAACACCGATCGCGGCATTTCGCTCGCCGCGGCAGGGGAACGGAACTGCGACTCCGGCACGCTCATACGGTCTCACGCATCCTCTGCGGTCTACTACTGCGGCGCCGACGGACGGCGGTATGTGTTCCCCAACGAAAAGACCTACTTCACCTGGTACGCGGATTTCTCCGGGGTCAAACAGATCACCGACGCCGAGATGGCGAGCATCATGATCGGCGGGAACGTGACGTACCGGCCCGGGGTGCGGCTCGTGAAGATCCAGTCCGACCCCAAGGTGTACGCGGTCTCCAAGGGCGGCGTGCTCCGACCGATACCTTCGGCCTCCGTCGCGAGCGCGCATTTCGGCGCCTCGTGGGCGAAGCAGATAGACGATATCCCCGAGGCCTTTTTCGTGAACTATACGGTCGGCGATCCGGTCTCTGCGGTCAACTGATTGACGCGTCGCGGGTAACGGTTACACTGGAAACCACCATTTCGCGTATACACCGGTATGGATACCGTTCCGACGTCCTCGCCCCCGAGCCGCACCCCGCCGCCTCCCCAGAAGCGGTCGGCGTTCAAAGCGCTCGTCGCGGTCCTCATCGTGCTCGCGATCATCATCGCGTTCGTGGCGTGGACGAGCAAACCGGCGAACGGTCCGCAGGAAACTTCCCCGACCCCGGTGCCCCCGGCGCCCGGGCCCACCCCCGTTTCTCCGCCGCCGGCCGCGCCCTCGGCATACCGTGACGGGGTGTACACCGTTTTCGGCGAGTACCGTTCGCCGGGCGGCGATGAACGGATCGAGGTGACGGTGACGCTTGCGGACGATCGCATCGCGGAGGCGGTCGTCGTCTCGCTCGCGGAACGCCCCATGTCCAAGCGGATGCAGGGCATGTTCATCTCCGGCTTCCGCGAACTCGTGGTCGGGAAGCGGATAGACGAGGTTCAGCTCTCTGCGGTATCCGGCTCCTCGCTCACGCCCAAAGGATTCAATAACGCGCTCACACTCATCAAAGCGCAGGCCTCCTAGCGCGACCTATGATCGCGGCACCGGCGGTTTTTGAGGCGATCGGCACCACCTGGCGGATCGATCTCCCCGGGCTCGCGTCTCGCCAAACCGAACGGCTCATCACGCGCGTCCGCGAGCGGATAGCGCTTTTTGATGTTTACTACTCGCGGTTTCGCGCGGATTCACTCGTTTCGCGCATGTCGCGCGAGGCGGGGACCTACGAGCTCCCCACGGATGCCGGGCCGCTTTTCTCGTTCTATCGCGAACTCTATGAAGCGACCGGCGGCGCGATGACCCCGTTAATTGGCGGGACGTTGGTTGAAGCGGGGTACGATGCCGCCTACTCGCTCGCTCCCAAAACGCTCCACGCGCCACCCGCATGGGATGACGTGATGGAAGTTGGGGCGGACCGCATCGTCATGCGGCGCCCCGCGCTCCTCGACTTTGGCGCGGCGGGGAAGGGGTACCTCATCGACCTGGTCGGCGAGCTCCTCCGGGATGCCGGGCTGCGAGAGTTCGGCATTAACGCGGGAGGCGATATACTGCACGAGAGCAGGGGCGAGACGCGTATCCGCATCGGCCTCGAGGACCCGGACGACGCGGAGCGGGTGATCGGAGTGTATGAGCTTGGGAACGGGAGTATCTGCGCATCGGCGGGCAATCGTCGCGCATGGGCCGGCTATCACCACATCCTCGATCCGCGCACGCTCCGCTCACCCGGGCATCTCCGCGGGGTCTGGACCACGGCGCGCACCGCCATGCTCGCCGACGGAATGAGCACCTGCCTCTTTTTGGTCACCCCCGATCGGCTCGCGCAATTCGATTTTGCCTATCTCCTCATGCACGAAGACCGGAGCGTCACCCGCTCGCCATCGTGTAACGCCCACCTCTTCACCTAACTATGCTCGCCGCCGTCGACCGGTTCATCAATTCGATCACCATGTATCGGCTCATGCTCTACGGGCTCGTCGCGCTCTCCGGCGCCGCGTTCCTCCTTGGCGCGCTCGGGGTCATCGCGTACGGCCCGGTCCCGCTCGCCGGTTCATTCCTCATCCTCTCCGCGGTCTGTTACCTCGTGAACCTTGCCTGCCGCACCGCGCTCCGCGCGGCCGCAAACCTCGAGTCCTCGGCGATCACGGCGCTCATCCTCTTTCTCATCATGCCGCCGGTCTCCACCCTTACTGATGCGGCCCTGGTCGCCTTTGCCGGAGCGACCGCGATGCTCTCCAAGTATGTGCTCGCGATCCGTAAACAGCACCTCGTCAATCCAGCGGCCGCGGGCGCGCTCCTCTCCGCGCTCATCATGGGGGACGGGGCGGTGTGGTGGATAGGAAGCGCACCGTTTTTCCCGCTCGTCGCGGTGCTCGGCTTTTTGGTGGTGCGCAAAATCCACCGCGGCGCGCTCTTCTCCTCGTTCACTGCGGTCGCGATTTCCACCCTCGTGGCGGTCGGCGCCTCTGTCGTCGGATGGAGCGCGGAAAACCTCCGTGACCTCGTCTATGAGGCGCTCGTCTCATGGCCCACCCTCTTCTTCGCGTCCGTCATGCTCGTGGAGCCGCTCACCACCCCGCCCGGAAAAAAACTACAGGTCATCTATGGCGTCCTCGTCGGTTTTCTCTTCGCGTTCCCGTACCGGCTGGGGCCGCTCTACGCCACCCCCGAGCTTGCGCTCGTGCTCGGAAACATCTTTTCGTACGCGGTCGGTCCCCAGCAGAAGCTGTTCCTCACCCTTGCGCGGAAGACCGAGGTCGCCAAAGGGATATTCCATTTTCTCTTCACATCCCCCGTTACGTTACGCTTTAGCCCCGGGCAGTACCTTGAATGGACCCTCCCGCACGTTCATCCGGACGCGCGCGGGGTGCGTCGGTACTTTACCGTGGCGAGCTCGCCCACCGAGCGGGAGGTCGCGATCGGGGTAAAGATCATCCCCAAGGGGAGCACGTTTAAACGCGCGCTCCTCGCGCTTTCGCCCGGTGATACGATCGTCGCCGGTTCGCTCTCGGGCGAGTTCACCTTGCCGCGCGACCAAGGACAAAAACTCGCCTTCATCGCCGGGGGGATCGGGGTGACCCCGTTCCGGAGCATGATTAAGTCGCTCGTGGACCGGAACGAGAGGCGCGATATCGTGCTCTTCTACGCATGTCTTTCGCCGGATGAGTTCGCCTATCACGCATTGTTCGAGGAGGCGCGAAAGACGATCGGGCTTACGGTCGTTTACATCGTGACGGACGCCAAGAACGTATCTTCCGACTGGAAGGGTCGGGTCGGGTTCATTGACGCGGCGATGTTGCGCGCTGAGCTCCCCGACTTTGCCCAACGCACCTTTTATCTCTCCGGTCCGAGCCGGATGGTGGATGCGTATAAAAAATTGCTCCGCACCGTCGGCGTTTCCACGGGTTCGATCCGCACGGACTATTTCCCCGGCTACTAGCGCACCGCCATCACGCGGTACTCGATCCGCTTGCCGTTCGTCGAGACGGTCGCGGTGTCCCCGGCGCGTTTGCCCATGAGGGCGGCGCCCACCGGCGAGTGGAACGAGATGCGTCCGCTCCCGGGATCGGTCTCCTGCGTGCCCAGGATCTGCAAGGTGCGGCGCTTCCCGCCCACCTCGACCTCGACGGTCGAGCCGACCGTCACCGCGCCGCTCGTTCCGCCGGTGATAGGCCGCGCAAACTTGAGCCGCTCGTTCAGTCGGAAGAGCGCACTGTCCATGCCGGCCACCCGCGCCTTGGCTTCTTGATACGCCGCGTTCTCCGAGAGGTCGCCCATCTCGCGGGTGCGGCGAAGCTCCTCGACCGCGGCCGGGCGCGCGCGCTCGATCCGCGCGATGTCACCCCGGAGCTCCTCGATCGCCTCGGGGGTGAGGTACTCGTCCGCGGGGCCGATTTTCCTGCGCCACTCGCCACGGCGTTTTGGGATCTGCATACCACCAATCTATGCTACCATTGGGGCGTTCATCAATTACCACCCTATGCACGTCACCGACCGACAGGTGAAAGAGCGTCTCTCCCCGGACCAGTATCGCGTGGTCGCGGAAAAGGGGACCGAAGCGCCGTTCTCCGGCGAATACCTGCACCACACGGAGCGGGGGATGTATCGCTGCGTGGTCTGCGGTGCGGAGCTCTTTTCCTCAAAGACCAAGTTCGACTCCGGCACCGGCTGGCCGAGCTTCGACGAACCCGCAAACCGGGAACACGTTGAGCTCGTCCCCGACCTCGGCGGGGGGATGCGGCGTACCGAGGTACGGTGTCGTGCGTGCGGGGCGCATCTCGGGCACCTCTTTGACGATGGCCCGACGCAAACGGGAAAGCGCTACTGCATCAACTCGTGCGCGCTGCGTTTTGAGAAGAAACGGTGATGCACGGGGATTTTGACGCGCTCGCCGCGCGCGCGCTCGCCGCAATCCCGGAGCGGTTCCGTGCACGATTGCGGAACGTCGCCATCTGCATCGAGGGGCGATGTGCGGAGGACCCCGAGCTCCTCGGCGTCTACGACGGCGTCGCGGCCACCGACCGGACGATCGACGAGGTAGCGCCGCTCCCGGACCGCATCGTGCTCTATGAGGAGACGATCAGGGAAGAAGCCGCGGAGACCGACGGCGACCTCTATCGCGTCATCCGCGAGACGCTCATCCACGAGATCGCGCATCACTTCGGATACGACGAAATGGGGGTCCAAGAGAAGTTCGAATCGCGATTCGGGGAGGGCAGCTAGCGCCACCGGGAGAGGTCCCTGCCGGTGAGCGCTTCGAGCTTGGCGACATCGTCCCTAAAGTACTCGGCGAGCCGCGCTCGCGTTTCCGGGTTCATGGGCGGGTACCCGCTCTTCTGCATGTTCGCACGCGCGTAGAGGCGGTTCAGGTTCTTGCTCGCGGTGAGCCGGCGCATGAGAACGCGGAGACCCAGCCGATCCGCACACCGGACCGCCGTGTGCAGGAGCGATCGAAGCCCGTGCGATCTGGTGACCCGCGCAGGATTGATCCGTGCATTGAGCTTCACGGGAACGACATCATCCCGCACGCCCAGGAATCGATAGAGGCCTTGGACGAGCGCGAGCGGATCGGTCGCGATGTCGTCAAAAAAACACACCCGTACCTGATCAGGGGGGAAGAGCGCGTAGTACCGCGAGAGGTGCTCGTGGTACAGGCCGCTCGCGAGGTAGTCCCCGCGCTCGATACATTCTTCAAACGAGCCCGTCGTGTCCTGTGTTACGGAGTTCTTCTCCAACCAGAACTGCGAGTAGATCTTATCCATCGGGTTCCGCAGAATGGCGATGATCTTTGCGTGCGGAAACGTCGCGTGGATGAGCGCGGCCGAGTCCGGGTCACGGAGATACGCGGGGCTGAATTCACCGCGCACGGTACCCGGCCGGCCAGGCGGGAACTGCGCAAGGTACCACGCGAGGCCTCGGTGCAGATTGGTCGTCCCTTGGCTCATCGTACCCGCGCGTACGCCGCGGGTGAAAAAATCCAGCTCTTTCTCTCCCTTTAACGACATGAGCTCCGCTTCCGTGCCCTCCGGTGTGCTCCGGACGGGGAAGAGGATGTCAGGGTGCTCGCGAAGGCACTCGGAGAGCCAGGTGGTGCCGCTCCTTCCGGCGCCGATGCCCAGAAAGTCGATGGAGTCGGTCATGAGGGGTTGGAACGATCGAGCACCTCGTAGCGGACCCCGCTCGTGACCAGCTTCCATGCCCGTGCGGCCACGCGGGCGGCGCGGTACGCGAGCCACCGTAGCTCGCTCGTGCGGAAGCGCTGTCCTTTGAGGAAGGGGATTGAGGTCGGCATCGAACGCAGGTTCCATTTCCGCATGAGGTAGCGTTCGCCTTCCTCGGCCTCGGCGAGGTCCCAGATGAAGTGATAGTAGGGGAGCTCGTCCCGGTAGATGGGGGGCGGGGCGTAGTGGACGACACGCGCCCCGGGGACGACGATGAGCCGTACGCCCGCGGCGTGGAGCATGAGGGTAGCGTCACAGTTTTGGCGCGTGACGATTTTCTCGTCGAACTTCCCCATCGCGGTGAGCGCATCGCGCCGGTACATGTTGCAGTGGAACTCGGTGGACTGCACCACCTTCGGACCGTTGAGATCTTTCCAGCGCTTGATGGAATCGTCGGTGACGAACTTGCGTACCGTGGCCCCGCCTTCTTCCCAGGATTCGATCCCCCCGGTGCCAAGGTCATGATGCACCACTTCGCGGAAACGCGCGCGGCCCTCAAGGAGGAGCGGGGTCGCCGCGCCGGCGTCAAGGCGCTCCATCGCCTCGATCATCGCGGAGAGCCAACCCTGCTCCGGGATGCAGTCGTTCTCGATGATGCAGACGTATTCGTCCGTGGTCGAGTCGAGTATGAGGTTCTTTTGCGCGGTCGGGCGAACGAATCCGTCGGTGGTGATGATCTTCACGTTGCTCCGTCCGGCGAGCACCGCGTCCACCTCGCGGAGGTAACGGGAAGGATACCCAACATCGACAAAGATAAGCGTGAACGGGACATCGGTGTGCGCAAAGATCGCACGGAGGCACTTCTCGGCAAGCGAGAATCTTTCTCGGGCGGTTACCCCGATGGTCACCGTGGGGTGGGGGCGTGTGCTCATGGTCTTACCCTACCCCAGTCCGGACCGTTGCAACAGCGGACCGGTATGCTACCGTAGAGGGCCTATGTCGAGCACTGCCGCGCCGCGCCGTGAGGAGCGCATCGATTTCATCGGCATCGGAGCGCCCCGGAGCGGGACCACCTGGCTCTCCGAGTGCCTTCGCGAACATCCGCAGGTCCTCCTCTCTCACGATAAGGAGCTCCATTTCTTCACTCGTGGCATCCGACACGGGGAGGGTACGGCCGGGCACACCGCCTACGCGCGCGGCCTCGCGTGGTATTTGGACCAGTTCCCTTCCGCCGAACCGGGCAAGATACGGGGGGAGTTCAGCCCCGCATACCTGCGCGACACGGAGTCGGCCGCGCGGATCCGCGCGGCGTTCCCCGAGGTGAAGATTATCGCGATGTTCCGCGACCCGGCGGACATGATCTATTCATTTTATTGGTTCTTGCGCTACCGTTCGCCACACCGTGTGGCGTTCCGTGAGGCGATCGAACGCGGGGACTACCTCACGAACGGGAGGTACCATACGAATCTCCAGCCGTTCCTTGAACGGTTCCCTCGCGAACGGGTGCTCATCCTGTTTTACGATGATGTCCGATCGGACCCGGTACGCGTATTTGCCACGACCTGCCGATTTTTAGGCGTGCGCGATGACCTACGTCCGCCAAGTCTTACCCGGCGCGTGAACGCCGCAAACCGGTCAAGGGCTTCCGCGCTCTCCGTCACGTTGCGGAAGGCGGCCGCGCGCGTCGCCCGTTCGTCGGTCGGCCGCGCGCTCATCCGCACGTTCTTGCAGAGCCCCCTCTATCGGTTCTACCGCAGGACGCTGTTCTCGGGGGACGCCTATCCTCCGATGGAGGCGGCGGATCGCGCGTGGCTCGTCCGTCATTTTCATGACGAGATCGTGAAGCTCGAAGGTTTGACCGGCCGCGATCTCTCGTCGTGGCGTACCGCATGAAATGGGTGTGGCGCGCGCTCCAGGAGACGGCCACCGGCGGCGTCATGCGCCAGAGCGCCGTAAATCTCGCCGGAATCGCGGGAGCGGGTCTTTTCGGGTATCTCTTCCAGCTCGTGGCCTCGCGCCGCCTTCCGGTGGGCGAGTTCGGTGAGCTCCAAAGTCTTGCCGGACTGCTCGGGATACTCACCGTGTTCCCGCACGCGCTCCAGTTCGTGGGGGTCAAGTTCATCGCCGCGTTCGGAGCGGCGCGTGACGGCGCGGGGACGCGTTCGTTCCTCCGCTGGTGGAACCGGCGGACCATGCTGTTCGCGGTCATCGGCTTTGCGGCGTTCGCACTGTTCGCTCCGGTCGTCGCGCGTGCGCTCCATCTTTCGGACCTCCGCGGGTTGCTCGCCCTCGCGCTCGCCGTCTCGTTCTCCGTTGCGGGCATCGGCTGGCAGTCGACCCTCGTGGGATGGCAACGGTTCCGTTGGGTGGGAATCGCGAATGCCGGCGGCGCATTCGTCAAACTCGCCGCGTGCGTGGCGATCGTCTGGGCGTTCCCGACCGCATCGAGCGTCGCGTGGTCCATTCCGGTCGCCGCTCTCGCCGGCTGGAGCTTGACCGCGCTGTTTGCGAAACGTACCGTGCTCCCGTCCCCCGGAGCACCGTCCGCCGCATTTCACCCATCTTTTTCGGCGCGGAACGCCCTCTTGGTCTCCGTATTCCTGCTCTCGGTGGGGGTGTTCAAAAATCTTGACATGCTGTTCGTCCGTAATCTCCTCTCGGATGAGACCTCGGGCCTGTACGCCGCCGCGCGTGTGCTGGGGAGCGCGGTGCTCCTCGTGAACGCGGCGATAGTTGCCGTATGCTTGCCCGCGCTCTGCGCGGCCGGCGGCGATCGCGCAAAGGTCCGCATCACGTTGCGCGACGCTTCCTCGCTCATCACCCTGATTACCGCGGGCGCGACCATTGCGTTCGCCGTCGCACCGTCTGCGATCATAGCCGCGCTTTTCGGCGCAAAGTACGTCGCGATCGCGCCGCACGCGTGGCTTTTTGCGATCGCCGCCGGGCTCATCTCGCTCTTTACGCTCGAGGCGAACCTCGCATACGCGCGCAACGATTTCGGCATCTCATGGATCATTTTGGGCGGCGCACTCCTCCTCTCGCTTCTCATGTATCTCTTTCACGCATCGGTCGAAACGGTGATCGTCGCGGTTACGGCATCGAACGCGCTTGCCTATCTCGGTGCGCTCGTCTGGAACCGCGCGCGCGACGGACGCGTATGCGCCCCGCCGGGCATCGTCGAGGTAGGAACGCATCAGTCGCACCTATGAGACGGATCAGCATCATCGTCCCCGTGTTCAATGAAGCGGAGAACCTCGCGCGCCTCCATGAGGCGCTTTTGGGCGCGACCGGATCGAACGCGCTCGGGTACGAGTTTGAGTTCATCTACATTAATGACGGGAGCACGGACCGGAGCGGCGAGATTCTCTCTGCGCTTGCGAGCGCCGATCCGCGCGTTAAGTACCTCGAGTTCTCGCGGAATTTTGGGAAAGAGGTCGCGCTCTCTGCCGGCGTGCACCACGCCGACTCCGACGCCGCCATAATGCTCGACGCCGATCTCCAGCACCCCCCCACCTACCTGCGCGAGTTCTTGCGGAAATGGGAGGAGGGCGCTGATACGGTCATCGGCGTGCGTTCCGAGCGGCACGACGGCGCGCTCAAGCGTCTGGGCGCGGCACTCTTCTACCGGATCATGAACTTGATCGGGAGCACGAAGATCACCCCGCATGCCACCGACTTCCGTCTCATCGATCGCACGGTGATCTCCGAGTTCAACCGGTTCACCGAACGTGACCGTATCACGCGCGGGCTCCTTGACTGGATGGGGTTCCGCCGCGCCTTCGTCGAGTTTGCGGCGCCGCCGCGCGAGGGAAGCCCACGGTACGGGACCGGCAAGCTTTTCGGTCTCGCGTTTTCCGCATTCGTCGCGCACAGTCTGTTCCCGCTCAAACTCGCAGGGTACGCGGGGGTGCTTATCACGCTGGTGTCCGGCGCGCTCGGTCTCGCGGTATTGGTCGAGCAGGTCATCCTGGACGATCCGCTCGGCTGGCACTGGAGCGGATCGGCGATGCTCGCCGTCTTCAACTCGTTCCTCATCGGCATCGTCCTCTCCTCTCTTGGGCTCATCGCGCTCTACATCGCGCACATCCATAACGAGGTGGTGAACCGCCCCATGTACGTGATCCGGCGTAGGGTGAACCTCTGACCATGCGCGTGCTCTGGCTCTCGTGGAAAGACGCCGCGCACCCGCTCTCGGGCGGCGCGGAGCGGATCCAATCACTGCTCATCGCCGGGCTCCTCCGGGACGGACATGCGGTTACGCTCGTGACCGCCCGTTACCGGGGCGCGCTCCCCGAGGAGACGCGCACTGACGGTCTGCGCATCATCCGCGCGGGAAACCGCTTCACCGTGTATTGGCACGCGTACCGCACGTACCGTCGCCGGCTCCGGGGCTGGCCTGACGTGATCGTGGACGAGATGAACACCATCCCGTTCTTCGCGGCGCGCTACGCGCGCGAACCCGTGGCGCTCTTCATCCACCAGCTCTGCCGGGAGATCTGGTTCTATGAGATGTGGTTCCCCGCGAACGTGATCGGCTACGCGCTTGAGCCGCTCTATCTCCGCCTGCTCCGCCACTCCCCGGCGGTGACGGTCTCCGAGAGCACCAAGCGGGATCTCATCCGGCACGGGTTCAGCGAAGCACGGATCCGCGTGATTCCCGAGGCGATCGGGCTCACGCCGTGCGCGCCCGGTGGGCGCGAGAAGGCGGAGGTGCCGACGGTGCTCTGCTTCGGTTCCATACGGCCGATGAAGCGGACCGAGGAGGTGATCCGCGCCTTCGAGATCGCCAAACGCGAGATCCCCGACCTGCGTCTCGTGATCGCGGGGATGCCGACCGGGTCCTATGGGCAGGGGATCATCGAACGGGCGAATGAGTCACCCTGCGCGGGGTCCATCGATCTCTTGGGCCCGGTCCCGGAACCCCAAAAGGGGACGGTCATGGGGCGCGCACACGTGCTCTGTGCCGCCTCGGTCAAGGAGGGGTGGGGTCTTACGGTGACCGAGGCGCAGAGCCAAGGCACGCCGGCGATCGTCTATGACGTGGACGGGTTGCGGGAGTGCGTGGGGCCCGGCGGCGCGGTGTGCCAAGCGAACACCCCCCAGAGCATGGCCGCAGAGATCGTCGCGCTCCTGCGGTCGCCCGCCCGTTACGCGCGCGTCCGCGAGGCGGGGATCGCGCGCGCCGCCGCGTTCACCGAAGAGGCGATGTGCGCCAAGTTCATCGAAGGCCTCCACGCATGCCGGTGAGCGTCATCGTCCCCACCAGGAATTCGGAACGCACGATACGCGCGTGTCTTGCCTCGGTGCGCGCGCAACGGAACGCCACGGTGGAGCTCATCGTGGTGGATAACCATTCGGCCGACCGGACCGCCGAGATCGCGCGGGAATACGCGGACACCGTGCTCATCGTCGGGCCGGAGCGGAGCGCCCAGCGGAATCTTGGCGCGTCCCGGGCGAAGGGGGAAATCCTCGTCTTCATCGACAGCGACATGGTGCTCGAGGGAGGCGTGGTGGGTGAGTGCGTGAGCGCGTTCGAAGAAACGGCAACACCCGCGCTCGTCATCCCCGAGGAGTCGTTCGGCAAAGGGTTCTGGGCCGCGTGCAAGCGATTTGAACGTTCGTTCTACGTCGGCGTGCCGTGGATGGAGGCGCCTCGCGCCTTCCGTCGCGCCGCGTTCATGGAGGCGGGCGGGTTCGATGAGTCGCTCGTGGCCGGAGAGGACTGGGACCTTGGCGCGCGTGTCGCGCGCACCGGCGCTCTTGGGCGGATCGGCTCACGGATCCTCCACGACGAGGGCGCGCCCACGCTCGCTTCCCTAGTGCGGAAAAAGCTCCGCTACGCGCGTGCGTTCCGCGGGTACCGTGCCAAACCGGAGCACCGGGCGGCGTTGCGCATGCAGACAGGGATCGTGGCGCGCTACGGGCTCTACTTTCGTTCGCCGCGACGGCTGTGGAAGAATCCGGCGCTCGCGATAGGGATGCTCTTCATGAAGTCGTGTGAATTCGGCATCGGCGCGATCGGGTACGGCCTCGCCCTCCTTCGGCGATCTCGCACGTGAGCGGTCTGCGGTATTGCGCCCCGCTTCGGCAACGATTACCGTGCCGGAATACCATTACAAAATCACTTCCTCAAACGACAGCATGACCATACTCATCATCGGCAGTCGCGCCGACAACTTGGGCGATAGGGCCATCATAGCGAGCATGACCGACCAGCTTATAAAGGCGTTCCCCGGTTGCGCGCTCATCGTGGAATCAAGTCATCCTGATATCGTGCGTTCAGTTCTTCCCGAGGGGGTGCACGTGGTGCCGCGGCTCTTTGACGTCACCGGGGTGCGGTATGGGCACCGAATGCGTTTTGTCCCCACCATCATGGCGAATTGGAGAGCGGTTGGCGCCCTTCTCCGTACGGCGCTCTCCGCATTTCGATTCGCGTTACGGCCGGCGGAGACGACCAATCCCACTCTGCAGGCGTATCGTCGCGCTCACGTGGTGGTCTGTGCGGGAGGTGATTTCCTCTGCGAGGCGTACGGCTACGGGTACCTGCTGCGTTTTTTCGAATTTTGGATGGCGAAGCGATTGGGGAAACGGCTCATCATTTACTCGCAGACCATCGGGCCGTTCCGCAGGCCGCTTTGGCCGCTCGTGCGCGCGTCGCTCGGGGGAGCTGACCTCATCCTCGCTCGCGACGCACGGACCGCAGAACTGCTCGCGCGCTATGGGGTAAGGGAGCACGTGCAACTGACCGCTGACTGCGCCGTATCTCTCCCCGTGCGGGAGACCGAGCGGGTGCGAGAGGTACGCGAACGCGAGGGGATCGGATCGGACACCGTGCTCTTCGCCCCGCTTGACCGTGGATTCTCGGGACTAGGCGAGGGTGAGTACCGTTCATATCTCTCGCTCATGGCACGGATCGTCCTACGGTGCAGAGCGCGGGGGTTGCATCCCTTCTTCCTCGCCGCATCGTGGAACGACCAGAAGGCCGTACGACGACTTAACGAAAAACTCGGTTTTGCGGTGCCGTGGATTGACGCCACTGCGTATGATCCGGGCGAGATAAAGGCGATCATCGGATCGGTCCGCGCGCTCGTGAGCTCCCGCATGCATCCGGTCATCCTCGGGATAGGGGCGGGGATGCCGACCCTTGGGTTCGCACATCTTTTTAAGATGCGCGAGTTCATGGCATTGGTCGGCATGGAGGATTTCGTGTTACCCATGATCCCTCTGGACGGCGATCGTGCGCTCCGTGCGTTCGATCGGCTCATCGATGAACGCGACGCGTTGTTCCGCCGCGTGCGGGAACGACTCCCCGGGCTCCTCGCGATCGGCGCCCGAAACATAGAGCATTTCAAGCGAGCGGTATGATCGAGGTGAGCGTGGTGATCCCCACCTATAACATGGGTCGGCTCCTTGACGGGAGCCTTCGCGCCATCGCCGCGAGCGACATGGACCATTCGCGCTATGAGGTGATCGTCGTTGACGACGCCTCGACCGACTCGACGCCAGAGATCGTGAAAGGGTGTGCGACCCTGTTCAAGAACTTTCGCTATGTTCGCCGTGCGCGCGAGGCGGCACACGGTCCCGGGATCGCGCGGGGCGAGGGAGACACGCTCGCTTGTAGCGACATCATCGCCTGCACCGACGCGGACTGCCGGGTGGAGCCGCAGTGGCTTGCTACGCTCGTTCGCGCGATCGCCACCGAGGGTTCGCCGCTCGTGGGCGGCGAGACGTACAGCGACCGGCCGCTCATCTTCCCCTGGCGCTTCGCGCCCGCCGGCCACCGTCATATAAATGCGAACCTCGGGTACCGGAAGAGCACGCTCCGGGGAATCACCTATGATACCGATTTCCAGGGACACGTGGGGAGCGATACCGATTTCGTCCAGCGGCTCATCCGCGCCGGCATTCCGTACCGACACGTTCCGGCGATGCGCGTCTTCCATCCCGCGCAGGACCGGTCGCTCCGTGAGTCGTTCCGCAGGAGCTATGCGCGCGCCAATGAGGTGCTCATGCACAAGAAGCACGGCGAGATCGCGCTCATGAGCATGCACGCCGCATTCAGGCCGACCCTCTTGGGGAGGGTATCACCGGTGTCCGCGGCGATCTTGGGGGGGATCGTGGGGATCGTAGTCCTGTTCCTCGCCCTGCCACCGCTCTCCGCCGTGCTGTCGGTCGCCTCGGTCGTGATCATGGGGTCGCTCTGGTTCCTCATCAACGGATATCGCGCGTGCGTCTGGTATCGCCCACAGGGTAACGGCGAGCGCATCTCCTGGTCACACCGCCTTAAGACGCTCGGGTTCCTCATCACCTATCTCCCGACGTTCGTGGTTGCGCGCGTGGTGGGATCGGCCCGATTCGGTCATTTCCTCTTGTAGCGCATGGACCTCCGTCCGTTCACCAGCCGGGCCGTGGCATTCCTCCGCCGACACGTTGATCTCCTCGCGGTCGGGATATTCGGCATGGTGGTGCACTTCCGTTGGTTCACGCACTCCGGCATCTTCGTGGCGGGTGACCTTACCTACCACTTTCCCGAAACCATTCTCACCCTGTTCGGTTCAGGGATATGGTCGCCGATCCATTCCGAACTCGGGGGGATTGACTATATCGTATGGCGCCTCCCGGTGCGCTTCGCGTATGCGCTCTTCGCCTTCCTTGGCGCGGACTCCGATTTTGCGAATCGCTTTCTCGTGTTTGCGCCGCGCGCGGTACTGCTCCCGATCGCCGGCTATGCGCTCGGTCGCCACCTCACCGGTTCGCGTCTCGCCGGTTACGCCGCATCATTCGTCCTCGGCTACAACACCTACTATCTCTCAATCGACAGCCAGGGGCATTTTCTCCTCCCGATCGCCGGGGCTAACGCCATTTTCGCTCTCCTCGCGTTCCTACGCGCCCTGGACGGCGGAAAGGCGCCGTGGGCGGTGGGGGCAGGTCTGTTGCTCGCGACCGTGGCATGGGCGGATATGCGCATCGCGTATCTTATCGTTCCGGTGATGGTATCGTACGCGCTCTTCCATGCTCTGTTCGTGCGACGCCCGCGCTCGTGGGGTGCGCTCGGAACCGGTTTTTTTTACCTCGCCCTGCCGATCCTCATCCTCGTCCTCGGCACGGTGTTTTGGTGGGCCACCATAGCGCGCCTCGGCTCGTTTGCCGAAATGCCAAGTTTGGGGCGGGCGCTCTTTGGGGACATGTTCTGGTCGCTTGAGGCCGCCGTCGCGCTCCATCATCCGTTCTGGTCGGGGGGGAAGATCTTTTGGTTTACCACACACCCCGTGGAGTGGCACCAGTGGTGGATACCGGTAGCAGCGATCCTTGGAATCGCGTTCAATTGGAAGCGGCCAAAGGTGCTTTTTTTCGGGTTCATCGCCGCGGTCGGGATTCTGCTCGCCAAACAGTCCGATCATCCGTTTCCCGGTATCTACCCCTGGCTCTTCGAACACGTTCCCGGATTTAGCGCGTTCCGCGAGGCGACCAAGTTTTACTTCTACATCGCGATCGGCTATGCGGTGGCGATCGGCGGCCTCGTGGCTGCGGGGGAAGCGCGGCTGGGTCGCCGCTCCGGCCCGCTCGCCTTCGCTCCCTATCTTCTCGTCGTGTGCATCTCACTGCCTTTTGCCTTTAATGCGGCCCCGGTCATCACCGGGTCGTTAAGCGGAATGTACCGTGCCGCATCGGTGCCCGAAGGGTACCTGCGACTCCGTGAGCTCGTCCGGGCCGATCGGGAGTTCTCGCGCGTCTTGTGGGTTCCCTCGTTCTCCAGTTTTCGTATCCTCTCACCGCTCCATCCGCACGTGTCGTTTCGTTCGCTCGCACCAGAGCTTAAGGACCTCATGCTCGGGACCGTGGACCTTGAGTTCCCCACCGCGTATCAAGAGGTGAACGACTTTTTCGCATCGCCTTCAGCCATCGATCGTCTTCGCGAATCATCGATCGGGTATGTGGTCGTTCGTGAGATCACCCCTTCGTACGATCTGTTCTCGAACATCGTGAACGGCCCTCATCAACGGCTCTACACCAACATCCTCGACCGCCAACCGCACCTCACGCGTATCGACGGGGACTTTGGAGGCCTCGCGGTGTACCGCACCGCAAATCATCGTCCGCACCTGTATCTTGCTCCTGCATCAGGAGATGATCCGCGTCCACCGAAACTCACCTTCACGAGTCGGTCGACATCGCGCTACGATTTCAAGATCGCGGGGCTTCGCGAGCCTGTCACGCTGGTCTTCACCGATCGGTTCCACGATGGTTGGCGCATGCGTATCGGACGGTTCTCGCTCGCAGATAGATTCTTTGAAGGATATTTTGAGCCGAACGAACGTCATCGCGCCACCCCGATTTCGACCAACTCCTTTCTCCTCGACCCCGAGGCGCTCGCGGAGCGGGTCGGTGGCGGAGTGTCCGTTCATGAGGATGGGAGCGTTGAGGTGACCGGTACGATATTTTTCGTACCCCAGCGCACGTACCTCATGGGAATAGTCATCTCCTCGTCGGCGATACTCCTTGCGGTGGGCTATCTGCTTTTCTATGCGCATCGGCGTCATCGGATTCCTTAAGGCATACCTGCCGTTCGTTACGGCGACGCTTGCGATCACCGCTCCCTGGTTCTTCGCGCCGGGGTTTCTTTTCCTCACCGACCTCTCCTGGGGCCCTCTGGTTCCGCTCGAATGGCGACTGCCGACCTTTTTCCCAAACCTTATCATCGTGGGGCTTAATACGTTTTTACCCCTCCCGTTGGTGCAAAAGCTGTTCGTCTCCGGCGCGTTCCTCACGGCGGTCATGGGGGGGAGGAGCGTCGCCCGTCAGTTCCTTTCCGGCAACTTTGCGATATTCGCGGTCTCGCTCTTCGCCCTCTTTAACCCGTTCGTCTACGATCGAGCCGGATACGGACAGTTCGGTATCATTTACGCGTTCGGGTTTCTCTGTCTCACTGCGGCGTCGCTCATCGGCTTTTCCCGGGGGAGGGAGCCGCGGGGGATGGCGTTCGCCGGTCTGTGGAGCGGGCTTGCGATCATGTTCTCACCACATTTCCTGTTCTTCTCCGGGGCGTTTTACGCGCTCGCCATCAACGTATCGCTCACGCGTGGCGAGTCGCTCCGGCGCGTGGCCGCCGGCGCGCTCCTCGCCGGGGTGCTCGCCTTTGGGGTGAACGCCAACTGGCTCGTTCCCGCGCTCGCCGGGAGCTCGGTGGTCGCGGAGACCGTGGGGACCCGGATCACCCGGGAGCACCTCGTTGCGTTCCAGACCTCGGGCGAAACGGGTCTTGGTGCGCTTCTTAACGTGGTGATGCTCTCCGGGTTCTGGGGAAAGGATCAGCTCCGCTACGTGGATCTCTCGCGTCTGGGCGGCCTGTGGGGGAAGGCGTTCATGCTCCTCGCACCGCTCATGCTCTACGGAGCCATCCGCGCGCTCCGTGGTTCAGACCGCGGTGAGCGGCGCCTCGCGATCGGTCTTCTCGTGCTGATCGTCTCGGGATGGATCTTGGCGGTGGGTATTCGGCTACCGGTGGCTCGCGAGCTCACCCATTGGCTTTTCGACCACCTCCCCCTTTATAAGGGGAACCGTGAGACACAGAAGTGGGTCTCGGTCGTAGCGGTCGGATACACCGTGTTCCTCGCGCTCGGGGTGAGGGAATTCCTAAAGCTCTCGCTCGTTCGTGCGCACCGTGAGGTCATCACCGGCCTTCTCGCCGCGGTCATCGTCATGCAGGCGCCTACGCTCCTCTGGGGGATGGGGGGGCAGGTGCGCCCGGTGAATTTCCCGCCCGATTGGGCGGAGACCGATCGACTGCTCGTGCAGGATGACTGCCCCGGCACCGTTCTGTTCCTGCCGTGGCATCAGTACCTTTCGTTCGCATGGACCGACACGGTGGTCTATAACCCGGCAAAGTTTTTCTTCAGATGCCCGATCCTGCAGGGCAAGAACATGGAGTGGGCCGGCATCTACGACAGCTCGAACGCCCCCGAGGGGATAGCGGTCACGCGGTGGGTCCTTAAAGAGGGCCAGACCGAGCTCTTTTTAGATCACCGTCTTGGACTTACCCACATCATTCTGGCGAAAGGTGCCGATTGGGAGCGGTATGCGTGGTTGGATACTGACCCGGGATTAGAGCCGGTGTTTGAAGGACCGTACATAAAATTGTTTAAAATCAGGCAATAATATTCAAATTTTCATTTTTTTTATCCACAATGCTATTTTTACCAACACTTCGATCTTTGCTATACTCCACTCATGATTCATGAGGAATTTCGCTGTGAAATTCCCCTAATACGCTTTATGAGCAAACAGATTAACTCAATAAAGCGGTTCTTCTCGGAGGAATCGCGACGCTCGCGGACGGCGTTCAGCGCCATCGCGATCGCGGTTTTCTTACTCGTGTTCGGTACGGGAGTGTCCGCGCACTTCATAAAACGTTCCGGCCTACCCGGTTGGGGGTACGGGTACGGTTACGGCTACGGTGCCGGATTTGGATGGGATGATGGTTTCCAAGCCGGATATCGGGTGGGCTGGCCGCCCGAATTCGCCTTCGCCTACGGCTACGGCCGCGGTTACGGTATCGCCAATTCGATGGGCGATCTTTCGTTCAATTTTTCAACGGACCGCTTTGAGTTCCCCGTTGAAAATGCCAACGGGTCCAGTCTTATTTCGTCCGGTCTTATCGCCCCAGGAACCGAGAATACGAACATATCGAATTGGGTGCGGTGGTTTGACAACGTGCGGGTGATGTTCGGTGATCAGGGCTCATATCTCCAGGTGAGTTCTGGAACCGATTTCGTCACGCCATCATATGTTGACTGGCTTGCATTTTATGGAGACGCAACCCCTTCGCTCGAAGGCCTCCCTGGCGATCTTTCCTCGTTGGGCGCGATCCAATTTGGCTTTTCGGATGACGAAATCAACGTAAACGGACCCGAAGTTGAGATCGGCATTGCGGTGGGGGGCGCCTTTAACGGCACGACCCTTTCGGTATATCGTCGTGGTGTCAGCGAGTCTCCGTGGGAATCGTTCGGAACCTGCACGGTGTCAGGCGGCGTGTGCGAGTTCACCTCATCACAGCTCTCAACGTTTGCGGTGGCCACTTCCGGAGATGTGGTGGTGGAGACCCTTGCCCCGCTCGGAGTCACCATCGGTCAGACGTACGCCACGTTCCGCGGGAACATCACCGACGATGGGGGTGATGCTGTCGGAACACGAGGGTTCACCTTTGGCACGACGACTTCCTACGGCTCCACGGTGTCAGAGGACGGTGAGTTTGGTGAGGGGAGTTACTCGCTCCTCGTCCAGGGGCTTACCTGCAACAGCACCTATCATGTGCGCGCCTTTGCCACCGGAGAGGAAGGTACTGGGCTGGGTGAGAACGTGAGCTTCATGACGCTCGCCTGCTCCGCGCAGGGTGGCGGAGGCGGCGGCGGTGGCGCCCCGCCGGGCACCCCTCCTCCCGGAACGCCGCCCCCCCCAACACCCCCGCCGACTCCGACCCCCCCCCCGACGCCGACGCAGGTGTTCACCCGTCAAGAAGCGGAAGAGATGTTGCCGCCGGAGATAGACGTCGACCACCTCGTGAAGGTGCCTGACGACGGGAACCCGAACACGTTCCTCGACTCCATCGTCTACTACATCGGTCTGGACGCGCGACGGCACCCCTTCCCCAACGAAGCGATCTTCCGTAGCTGGTACGAGGACTTCAGCCAGGTACAATCCATCGACGCCGCCACGCTCTCCCAAATACCGCTCGGCGGCTCGGTGCTCGTCCGACCGGGGACGCACTGGGTGAAGGTGGTGAGCGCGCCGCAGACCTATCTGGTGGAGCCGGGGAGCTATATGCTCCGCTGGATCACCGACGAGGCCACCGCCGTGATGCTCGGAGGGTCCAACTGGAATACGAACATCATCGACATCGATCCCGCATACTTCACGAACTTCGATATGGGCGACCCCATCGAGCTCGCCGACTTACAGACCTCCTGGCCTAAGGCGTCGCTCGTGAAGACCCCCACTGACGGCACCATTTGGTACGTGAACGGCGCAAATCGCAGGCCGTTCTCGAGCGCCTCGGCCTTCAGCTCAAATCACTTCCAGGGACGGTTTATCGAGGAGAACACTGCTCCTGGCTGGCAGGCGCTTCCGGTAGGAGCCGGGATCAACGGCTTCGAAGACGCGCTCTTCAGCCTGCAACATTAGTCGAATAGGCAGGATAGTTCCCGAAAAGGCCCATGGTATGGGCCTTTTCGTTTGGACTGCGGGCATCTGATATACTGAACCAATCGTATGTCGCTTTTCACTATCTTCGGCAGAAGTGCGGTCGCCGCGGACGAGGCGGTTCGTCTGTTCGTGCGTGCGCTTGTGCGGACGGTGCGCCACACGGTCGGTGACTTGGTCGCGAGGGATCTTGTGAACGGGGTGTTCCCGCAGGGGATGGATGCGCTCGCGGCCGAGGGCGATGCGGTGCCCCCTCTGGGGAGGGAGCGGGCCAAGCAGGTGGTGGCCAACATCACTCGGCGTATCACTCACGATTTCGGCTTTACCATCGCGGAACGGTCGCTCGAGAGTTCGCTTGAGGCCGCATTTAAGAAAGCGCCCGATGAGGACACCCTCCGGGAGATCTTCTCCGTTGTTCCCGAAAACTACCTCGAGGGTGAGAAAGCGAAACTGCTCTCTAAGCCCGAACTCGAAGATTCAGTCGTGCGTAAGACGATCTCGCTCATGCGGACCCTGGGCGAACTTGAAAACGCGCGCCTCGAGCTCCGCGATAAAGAGGAACGGTTCCGCGCGATGGTTCAAAAATCTTCGGACATCACCATGATCATCGACGACGCCTTCCGTACAACCTACGTGAGCCCGTCGGTTGAGCGGGTGCTCGGGTACCACGGCGAGGAGCTTAACGGGGTGGAGCTCCTGTCGGTCATCCATCCTGATGATAGCTCCCACGTACGTGAGTGCTTCGGGAGCATCATCGGCGGGAGCGTGGAGTGCCCGCCGGTCATCTACCGTTTCAGGAAACGTAATGGAGAATGGGCGCACCTTGAGGTGGTCGCTTCTCCCTTGGTCGAACGCCCACTGCACGGCATCATCCTTAACGCACGCGACGTCTCCGAGCGCGTCCGCTCTGAGGCGCGCATTCGCGAGCTCAATGAGCTCCGCTCTAAGTTCATCGAGATCGTGTCCCATCAGCTCCGGACGCCGCTCACCGCGATCCGGTGGAACTTGGAGGCGATGCTCGCCGGCGACATGGGCACGCTCACCGATGCGCAAGTCGAATTCCTCCGCGTCACCTATGATGCGGATGTCGAGATCATCGAACGCATCCACGACCTCCTTTCCGCCATGGATATCGAGGAGGGTCGCGTGGTGCTCAATAAAAGTGCAAGCTCGCTCGAGGGGTTGTGGGGTTCGGTGTTCCTCAACTGGAAGAAGCAGTGCGCGATCAAGCGTATCAGTTGCGAGTATGAAGGCCCTCCGGAACCGATCGCGACCCTTGAGATCGACGCCGACAAGGTGCGGTACGTGCTCGAGAAGCTCATGCAAAACGCGGTCATGTATACGCCCTCGAGCGGAAAGATCCGAGCCCGGATCTTCCAGAAGGGGGGGCGCGTGCGCTTTGAGATCGCGGATAGCGGCATCGGGATTCCTACACAGGAACAACCGCGCATCTTTAGTCGGTTCTTTCGTGCCTCGAACGCGACCAACGCACAGCCCGACGCTTCGGGGCTCGGCCTTTCCATCGCCCGTTTTTTCGTTGAACGGCACGGTGGCACCATCGGCTTTACCTCATCCGAAGGCACCGGCACTACCTTTTGGTTCGATCTCCCCACCTCCCCCGCATCCTAACCGTCCGTACGCCCCTTGCTTTTGCCCGCCGGTCTGCTACAAGGGGACCTATGAACATCACCGTAGTTCGCGGCGAACCGATCGAATCGAGCGCAGATGCCATCGTACTGGGTGCCTTTGCCGGCACCCAGACGCTCACCGGTCTTGCGCGGAAGGCAGATGCCGCTCTGGGCGGCCTCCTGCAGGAGCTCGTCACGGAGGAACGGTTCGGAGGAAAGGAAGGGGACCGTCTCATCGTACACACTCACGGCAAGATCGCCGCGCGGAGGATCGTTTTGGTCGGTCTCGGAGACCGGAAGACGTTCTCCGCGGAGTCGCTCCGCCGCGCACTCGGCGTGGCGGTGAAGACCTTTGCGCAGGGAGGGGTACAGACCGCCACACTTCCGCTTTTGGGGGTCGGAATACAAGGTGTTGACGCTTCGGCGAGCGCGCAGGCGAGTACCGAGGGGGCGCTCCTTGCCGAGTACGCCTACCTCGCGTTCAAGCCCGCCGAGGCGAAGCGCCGTAAAAAGGAAGGCATTCGTGAGCTCCGGATCGTGGAAAACGATGCCTCGCTCGTACGCGCGGGAGAGCGTGGTGTGGCTCGAGGAGTCATGTTCGCGCGCGGTGTGATGTACGCTCGCGACCTGGTGAACGAACCGGCGAGCCGCATGACCCCGTCGCATCTGCGCGACCACGCCCAAAGCATCGCGAGGAGCGGGGAGGGGGTCCGCCTTAAGGTGTTGGGCCGCGCAGAATGTGAACGTATGGGCATGGGTGCCTATCTTTCGGTCGCGCGGGGGTCGGAAGAGGAGCCGTACTTCCTGCACCTCATCTTTCGTCCGTCAGGCGGGGTACGAACGCTCCGTAGGGTGGCGATCGTCGGTAAGGGGATCACGTTCGATTCCGGTGGGCTCTCGTTGAAGCCCTCGGAGCACATGGAGACGATGAAATGCGATATGGCGGGCGCCGCGGCGGTGTTGGGCGTCTTCTCGGTCATCGCCGATCTGGCGCCCCGGTGCGAGGTGCACGGTATCATCGCGGCCACCGAGAACATGCCGGGCGCGAGGGCGTCAAAGCCCGGGGACATGGTCACCGCCATGAACGGGAAGAGCATCGAGATACTGAACACCGATGCCGAGGGGCGCCTCGCGCTCGCCGACTGCCTTTCGTATGCACAGAAGAGGGTGAAGCCGGATGTGCTCGTCGACCTCGCGACGCTTACGGGTGCCTGTACGGTGGCGCTCGGACCCGACATCGCCGGGCTCATGTCGAACGACGAGCGGCTCGCGACCCGTATCCGTTCCGCCGCGGAGGCGGCGGGGGAACCGGTCTGGCCGCTCCCGCTCCCGCGCGAGTACGAACCGTACGTCCACGGAGATCACACCGACCTCCGCAACACCTCGCGCGTACGCGGCGCCGGCGCGATCACCGCGGGGCTTTTCCTCAAACAGTTCGCGGGCGATACCCCTTGGGCGCATCTCGATATCGCCGGCCCGGCCTTCGCCGAACGGGAGTCGCTCCCGTACGTCCCCAAAGGGGGGACCGGTTCCGGGGTGCGGACGATGCTCAATTTTCTCCTCGGCTGAACTAACCCTTGCCGAGCGTCGCGCCGCCCGGCTCCCATTCGACCGGGCACCGCTCGCCGGTCTGGAGCGCCTCCAGGACCCGAAGGGTCTCTTTGACCGAGCGCCCCACGTTCAGGTCATGGTAGAGCGCATAGCGCACGTTGCCCAAAGGATCGACGATAAAGGTGCCGCGGAGCGCCTCTCCCGTCTCGGGGATGAGTACTCCATACGCGCGTGAGACCTCTTGGGTGGTGTCGGCGAGGAGTGGATAGGCGAGCGGGCCGATGTCCTTAAGCCACGCCTTGTGTGAGTGCGCCGAGTCGGTCGAGGCGCCGAACACCACGGCGTTCAGCTTTGAGAACTCATCCATGCGTTTCGAGAAGCCGGTGATCTCGGTCGGACAGATGAAGGTGAAATCGCGCGGGTAGAAGAAGAGCACTACCCACTTTCCCTTCTCTGCCCCCAGTGAAAAATGCTTGATTTCACCGTTCCCGGTCACCCCCTCGAGCGTGAACGAGGGTGCGGGGTTACCTACGGTCGCTTCGTGCATGGTCGTGATCAGTTAAGGATGATCTGGTGCGCCTGTTCGTAGAGACGGTTCGCGTTTTTCCAATCGAGGTTCTTCCAGAAATCCGCGATGTACGCCTTCCGGTCGGCTCCATAATCGATGAAGTAGGCGTGTTCGTAGACGTCGAGCACGATAATGGGGATACACCCCCACACGCCCCCCTGGTGATGCGCATCCGCGCCATAAATTTTGAGCCGTCCGAGTCGGGTGTCAAAGGCGAGCACCACCCAGCCACGCATCGCCATGCCCGTGGCACTGAAGAAGCCGACGAACGTCTCCATCGATCCCCACTTTTCTTTGATCGCGTCCGCGAGCGGGCCGGTGGGCACCCCCGTGCCGCCCAACACGTTAAAATAATGCTCGTGAAGGTACACCCCATTGGTGGCGAACGTCTCGCCTGATTTAAGCGCACGGAGCTCGGAATAGGTTTGGTTCGCACCGTTCAACCGTTCGGGATCGGCGGAGATCGCCTTGAGCTTGGCCGCGATCTCCTTCATCTTGTTCACGTATCCGACGTAGAGCTTGTCGTGGTGTATTTCCATCGTCTTCTTGGAGAGTCCGACGAGCTCGGTCGAGAACGGGAGCGGTTTTGGTTCGTACTCTGCGGCACTGGGCATACGAGCGGGCTTAAGTGAAAATTCACCTTATGGTATCAGTTGACGAGTGCGAGCACAAATCGTACGATACATCTCCTTCACGCCCGTACCCATGCCGTATTCCTGCCATTACTGCGGGGAGATAGACGAGACCGACGTGCAGCTCCGCTGTATGGCGTGCGGCAGCACCTCGGTCATGCGCGCGGCCGCGGGGAACCGGTGCGCGGAGTGCGATACGACCGGCCCCGGCGCCCCGGTATGCCCCACCTGCGGGTCTGAAGAGCTCGAATCATGACTGCCGACACGCTCCTCCTTCACTACAGCGAGATTGCCCTTAAAACAGGCAATCGTCTTTTTTTTGAACGGAAGCTCCGTGATAACGCCGCCCGGCTCTTTGGTGATTGCGGTATCGGCGAGGTCCGCATCGTCCGTGGCCGGATCATCGTCCCGCTTAATGAAACGAGCGACCGGGATGCGATCCGTGGCCGACTCCCGTTCCTCTTTGGCACCGTCCATGCGACGTTCGCCGTGCGGACAGCTCCGGACGTACGCGCGATGGGGGAGTGCGCCACCGCTCTCGTACGAGCGTCGGGTGCCGATTCGTTCAAGGTGGAGACGTTGCGCTCGGACAAACGCTTTGCCCTGCGTTCGATGGAGGTGAGCGCAATGATCGGGGCGACCGTCGTGGAAACGACCGGGGTTCGCGTGAATCTCACGCGCCCGGCGGTGACCTGCTTCGTGGAAATTCTCGAGAAAGAGGCCTATGTAGGGGTCCTACGGATCGTATGTTCGGGAGGATTGCCGACCGGCTCCCAGCAACCGCTCCTCGCGATGCTCTCGGGGGGGATTGACTCTCCGGTCGCGGCGCTCCGCATGCAACGGCGGGGCGCGGAGATCGTCGCGGTACACTACCACAGTTACCCGCAGACCAGCCGCGCGTCGTGGGAAAAGGTGCGCGATCTTGGCGAGACGATCGCTCGTGCACAGGGTACCCTCACCGTCCATGCGATCCCGCTCCTCGAGGCGCAGAAGGCGATCGTCCGTTTTGCACCGCCTGCGCTCCGCGTCATCCTCTATCGCCGCGCGATGTTTCGCATCGCGAGCGCGCTCGCGCGTGCGCACGGGTGCGGCGCGATGGTGACCGGCGAGAGTCTGGGGCAGGTCGCTTCACAGACGGTAGAGAACATCGCCGCGATCGAGGAAGCGGCGGAGCTCCCGGTGCTCCGACCGCTCATCGGCATGAATAAGGACGAGATCATCGCCGAGGCGAGGCGATTTGGCACCTACGAGGTTTCTATCCGACCTCATGACGACTGCTGTTCGCTCTTCCTTCCCACGCATCCCGAGACCAGGGCAAAGCGTCCGGCGGTGATCGAGGCGGAGGGGCGCATCGAGGGGCTCCCGGGGCTTGAAGCGGATGCCCTCGCGCGGGCCGAACGCTGGGTGGTAGGGTAGCGGTATGCCCGGCACGCTCTATCTCGTGGCCACTCCGATCGGGAACCTTGAGGATCTCTCGTCGCGCGCGGAACGCACCCTCCGGGAGTGCGACCTGGTGCTCGCCGAGGACACGCGCACTACCCGTACGCTCTTCAAACGATTCGGCGTGACCACCGCCCTCTCGAGCTTCCATGAGTTCAGCGACCCCCGCAGGGTCCAAGAGGTGATCACACGCCTCGCGGACGGTGCGGACATCGCGCTCGTGACCGATGCGGGGACCCCCGGGATCTCTGACCCGGGCGCGCATCTCGTCACGGAGGCCGTACGTCGCTTGGGCGAGGAGGTGCGCATCGTCCCCATCCCGGGGCCCTGCGCGGCGACCTCGGCGCTCTCGGCGTCGGGGTTCCCCGCACAGCGTTTCGTATTCCTCGGTTTTCTCCCGCCCAAGAAGGGACGCGCCGATGCGCTCGGCAAGGCGACCGGGTCCATTGAGACCACGGTCCTGTACGAATCGCCGCATCGGATACACCGGACGCTCAAGGATCTCGCGGCACGGGCGCCGGATCGCGAGGCGGTCGTCTGCCGTGAGCTCACCAAGACCCACGAGTCCATCTACCGGGGGACGCTCACCGCGCTCTCCCAAACGGCGATCCCGGCCAAAGGCGAGTTCGTGATTGTTTTGGGACCTGAAAAATGATACATTTCTTGCATGAAAAGCCGATTTTTTGTGACCACCGCCATCGCGTACGTGAACGCGGAGCCGCACATCGGATTCGCGCTTGAGCTTCTCTACGCGGACGTCCTTGCACGGTACCACCGGATGCATGAGGACGCGGTGACGTTCGTGACCGGCACCGACGAGCACGGCGCGAAGATCGCCCGGGCTGCGTCCCGTGACGGGCAGGGGCCGCAGGCGTTCGTCGATCGTACCGCGGCGCGGTTCTCGCTCCTCGCCGACACGATGAACGTGTCGAACGATCTCTTCATCCGTACCACCGATCCGCGGCACCATGAAGCGGCACAGGAGTTCTGGAGACGCGCGGCCAAAAGCGGGAAGATCTATAAAAAGATGTACGAGGGGCTCTACTGCACCGGCTGTGAGGCGTTCAAAACCGAAAAGGAGCTCGTGAACGGTCGCTGTGCGGATCACGACACGGTCCCCGAACGGCTTGCGGAGGAGAACTGGTTCTTCCGGCTCACCGATTTCAGAGCCGATCTTGAACGGCTCTTCGGCTCGCGACCGGATTTCGTCGTCCCCGCGGGCCGATTTAACGAGGTCAAAGAGTGGCTCACGACGCTTGAGGACGTGAGCATCTCGCGAAGTCGCGAGCATCTCTCGTGGGGGGTGCCGGTCCCCGACGATCCCGATCAGGTGATGTACGTATGGTTCGACGCGCTCATCAATTACCTCACCGCGGCAGGATTTCCGAATGCGTCGTTCCGGGAGCGATGGCCCGCCGACGTCCATGTGATCGGCAAGGAGATCTCACGGTTCCACGCCATTCTGTGGCCGGCGATGCTCACTGCGACCGGTCTCCCGCTCCCCACACAGATCGCGGTCCACGGGCACATATCGGTGGACGGCAAGAAGATGTCAAAGACGCTCGGGAACGTGGTGGATCCGTTCTCACTCGTCGCAACCTACGGTGTCGACCCGACACGGTATTTCCTACTCCGCGAGATTCCCTTCGCTGGCGACGGCGACTTTAGCGAGACGAGGATGCGCGAACGGTACGTGGGCGACCTCGCCGATGGGATCGGGAACCTCGTCTCGCGCGTCCTCGCGATGGTCGAAAAGTACGAGGGTGGGGTGGTCCCGCCGGTCGCGGAGGCGCGGATCATGCCCACCTGGCGTCAGTACGAGGAGCACCTGCGCGCCTACGCGTTCCACCTCGCGCTCGCGGACGTCTGGGACGTAATCGGGGTCGCTGACAAGCTCATAAACGACGAGAAACCGTGGGAGATCGCGAAGAGCGACCCTATTGCAGTGAAAAATCTCCTTTACGTGCTCCTCGAAACGCTCCGCCACCTTGGGCTCATGCTCTGGCCGTTCATTCCGGGCACCGCCGAGTCGGTCCTCCGCCAGATCGGCGCGGCGGACACCCTGGGCCGCCAACCGCTCGCCGAGCTACAATCTTGGGGACTGCTCCGTCCGGGCACGAAGGTCGCGCGCGGTGCGTTGCTCTTCCCCAAACGATCCTGACCACCTCTATGAATCCACAGACCGTGAACGTCATCCTCGCCACGACGATCGGGCTCTTCATCCTGAACGGGTTCTTTCAGGGCGTCATACACATGATTGGATCGCTCGTCGGACTGTTGGTGGGCGTGGCGCTCGCGAGCCGCTTCGACGACGCCGTCGGAGTTTGGATTTCGTCGAGCTTTGGCTGGAGCCCGGGCGTCTCGACGATCGTCGCCTTCATCATTGTGCTCATCCTCGTTACCCGCATCTTCGGGTGGATCCTGGATTTCATCGAGAAGACCTTCAAGATACTGAAGCTTCCGCTCGTGGGGATCATGAACCGCCTCGTGGGCGCGGCGCTCGGATTTGTCGAAGGGATACTTGTGGTCGGCTCCACCCTCCTCATCGTCACCTCGCTCCCGTTCCCGCAGTTCATTGCTTCGCTCAACGCTTCGACCATCGCCATTTCGCTCATGGGCGCGGCAAAGATCCTCATCCCGCTCCTCCCCAAAGTGCTCCGCGACATCTACGCCGGCGTTCCCGAAGGCGATGCGTCTCATTGATACCCATTGCCACCTCCAGCTCGCCGCCTTCCGGACCGACGCGAACGCGGTTGCCGCGCGCGCGCATACTGCAGGGGTGGGTACCATCATCGTAGGCACGAACGCCGCCACCTCGCGCGACGCGGTGCGGCTTGCCGAAACGCTCGGGGCGCATGCCTGGGCGACCGTAGGCCTGCATCCCAACCATCTCCACCGGCCGCACCACGACCCGAACGAGTCCACGGAACCGCCCGCCGCGGAGCGATTCGACCGTTCCGTATTCGACACGCTCGCCGACTCGAAGTACGTGGTGGCGGTCGGGGAGACCGGACTCGATTATTTTAGGATAGAGGCGGATGCCGAAACGACGGCCGATGCGGTGAAGGGGTTGGAGCGCGAGAATCTCATCGCACACATCGCGTTCGCGCGATCACGCGACCTCCCGCTTGTGCTCCATGTCCGCGATGCCCACGAGGACCTGCAGAAGATATTGTCCGAGGAGATCGCTACAAACGGACCGCTCCGCGGAGCGATTCACTGCTTTTCGGGGGACGAAGAGGATGCGCGACGCTACGTAGAGCTCGGATTTCATATCTCATTCTCCGGAACGGTGACCTTCCCGCCGCGCGGCGTGGCTCATGAAGGGTTGCGGGCGGCCGTGCGGTGGGTTCCCGACGACCGACTGCTCGTTGAGACCGATGCACCGTATCTTGCGCCTGCGCCGCTCCGGGGCGCACGGAACGAGCCGGCGAACGTCGCCCTGGTAGCACAAGCGGTCGCCGCGCTCCGCGGTACGAGCGCAGAGACGATCGCTCGCCTTACGACCGATAACGCGGCGCACCTCTTCGGGCTCCGTGTCTCGTAGGGGTGTATGGCAGGAAGTCCGATGCGCTACGACACCGACTGGGACCCGAAAGAATACCTCGCGCAGTACTACGCGACCGACGAGGTCGCCGAGGATGAACGTTGCATCCTGACGTTCATCCGGAAGTTCCTTGATCGGGATCGGCAAGGGTTCGCGGAGCTCCTCGAGGTCGGGTGCGGTCCCACCATCCATCACGTCCTGCCGTTCCTCCCGCGCGTGGAGCGTTTCTATCAGGCCGACTATCTCGAGAGTAACCTCGACGAGATCCGTCGCTGGGTCTCTGGGGCGCCGGGGGCGCACGACTGGGCGCCGTATATCCACGGTGTGCTTAAGGAGGAGGGGGAGACCGACCCGGGTGGGTATGAGCGACGCGTCCAGCTCTTCCGGGAAAAACTCGGAGGCCTCCTGCACTGCGACGTGCACAACGCTCCGCCGATCGTGCCCCCAAAGACGTTTTCGCTCGTGGTTTCGTGCTACTGCGTTGACTGCGCGACCGCGCACCGTAGCGAGTGGACAGAGGCGATGCGGAACCTTTCCTCGCTCGTCGCGCCGGGAGGGTGGCTGATCCTCTCCGCGCTACGAAACGCCAAAATCTACCGCGTGCTCGACAAGGAGTTTCCCTCCGCTCACGTCGATGAGAACGACGTTCGTGGCGCGCTCTTGCGGGACGGATACCGGAGCGATTCCATGGCGATCGAGGCCCATGAGATCACCCAGTGGGCGGGGGAGGGGTTTACGGGGATCGTAGTGGCGGCCGCACAAAAAAAATAGCCGCGCGGCGCGCTACCTGATACCATGACGTGACATGTATCTGCTCCTGGTCATATTGACGAGCGCGATCACCGCATACGGCGATTACTTCATGAAGGTCGCCGGGGAGCGCGGTTTTTCGCCTAAGCCGTTCCTCATCGGGATGTTCCTGTACGTGGCGACCGGGCCGTGCTGGTACTTCCTCATGAAAATGGTGAAGCTTTCGACCATCGGGGTGGTCTACGGGGTGACGACGGCCATGCTTCTTGCGTTCTTCGGCGTCGCCTTCTTTGGCGAGAAACTGTCGGCAGTCGAGGCGCTCGCGATCGCCATGGGGCTTGTCACCATCATCATCCTCGCCCCGCGCTTCAGTTGAAGCGTTTTCCCCAGTGCCGCGAAATAGTATGATGCAATCGAATTCGCCTATGGGGGGACCAATAGAACCTTCCGGTGGACCGCGGAAGATATTCGGCTATCACATGATCATGGATTGCTATGGGTGCGATCATGCGGCGATCGATTCTCTCGAGGTCTGTTACAAATACCTCGACGAGATGACCCGAATCATGGGGGTGCACCAGCAGTCGCCGCCGTTCGTCGTTTACACCGATCCGGTCAAGTACCCGGATAAGGCGGGTGTCTCCGGCTGGGTGCCCATCGTCGAATCCGGCATCTCCATCCACACGCTCACCCCCACCGATTTCATCAGCATAGACGTCTACAGCTGCCGTAAGTACGACGTAGACAGGGTCCGGGAGTACACGCGTCAGGTGTTCAAACCCCGGGAGATCGAAGAGAAGCACTTCCTCCGCGGCGAAAAGTATGTACACCCCCACCCGTAGGGTGAAGCTCTCGGTCTATTCGCAAGTGGTGATCGGCCTCTACGCCGCGAGCGCCTCGTTCTGGTTCCTCTTCGTGGTGCACAGCCGGTACTCGCCCACGCTTGAGGGATGGATATTCAACTATCTCCTCACCCCGTTCCTCGTGGGTATGACCATCCTCCCGCTCATCTCCGGCGTGTTCGGCATCAGGAACGCTTTGGGCTGGGGAGGTTTTAAGAGCCTCATGGGGAGGAGCACGCTCGGGATCGGACTCGGCCTCATCGCCTGGGGCGGCGGCATGGTCATCTGGAACTGGTACCTCTTCTTCGGTCAGGTGGAGGTGCCCTACCCCTCGGCCGCGGATTTCGTCTTCGCCTTGAGCTGGCCGCTCTGGACCTACGGGCTCTACCAGCTCGCAAAGATCATCGGGATCCCGTACGCGCTCAGGAACCAGCTTAATCGCGTCTTCCTTGTGCTCATCACGCTCACGGTGGCCGTGATCGCGCTCTATCTGGTGATCGTGGTGGCCCGGGACGGCATCACCTATGAGAACCCGCAGAAGCTCTTCTTTGACCTGTTTTATCCGCTCGGAGACGTGGTCATCCTGGCGTTCACCGTGCTCGTCTACTTCTTCTGCCGGAAGGCGCTCGGCGGGGTGTACAAGACACCCATCCTCATCCTGTTCGCCGGGTTCATCATGAATTTCATCTCTGATTTCATGTTCTCCTACACCACCACCCAGGGCACGTATTTTAACGGCCACTACGTCGATTTTCTCTTTGTGACCACCATGTTCGTCCTAAGCCTGGGGCTCTCCATGCTCTCGACCGGGGAACGGAAACGGTAGGGCTTGCCCGCTCTCACCGTGCATGATACGGTGCGGCCTCTTGCACGCTATGGCGAAATTAGTGAGGACGATTCGACGATCGCTCATCGCCCCCTTTCGAATCTTCGGGAGGGGATTGCGATATGTATTCCGCGCGCTGGGCCGCAGATTCGGGCGAAGCCGTCGCGCGCGAGTCGCCCTGTGGGCGATCGCGGTGCTCGCGGCGGGCGCCCTTGCGGCCGCCTATGATCATCCGCAGACCTGGAATCATATTGCGCATACGAGCAATGGCTGGTCGGAGACCACCCGGTACGCTCGGTGGCTGAAGCTCCCCACGCTCGTCGAGACACCCTTTAAACTCGGTCTCGATCTCATGGGCGGTACCCATCTGGTCTACGAGGCCGACATGGCGAACATCCCTGAAGCGGACCGCTCCGAGGCGCTCTCGGGCGTGCGGGACGTGGTCGAGCGACGCGTGAACGCCTTTGGCGTCGCGGAGCCGCTCGTGCAGACCAACCGCACCGAGGGGCACTACCGCATCATCGCGGAACTCGCGGGGATCCGCGACGTGAACGAGGCGATCCGCATGATCGGCGAGACCCCCACGCTCGACTTCCGTGAGCTGCCGGAGGGCACGAGCGCGCCCACGCCGGCGTTCGAGTACACCGAGGTCACGCCGGAGATGAAGGAATTCAACGAAAAGGCCGAGGCGGTCGCGCTCGAGCTCATCGGGCGGGCCCGGAAAGGGGAGGATTTCGCGGCGCTCGCGCGTGAGCATTCCGAGGATCCGGGCTCCGCGGAGCAGGGCGGGGACCTCGGCTTTTTTGGTGAGGGGGTGATGGTTCCGGAGTTCGAGGCGGGCGTGTGGAACCTGGACGTCGGCGAGCTCAATACGAACATCATCAAGTCGTCCTTCGGATACCACATCATCAAGAAAACCGACGAGCGTACCGTGGAAGGAAAAAAAGAGGTTCGTGCGAGCCACATCCTGGTGCGCACCCAGGAGGGAGAGGTGAAGACGAGCGGCGGTGACGGCGGTTGGGTCCAGACCGCGCTCTCGGGCAAACAGCTCAAACGTTCACAGGTGGTCTTCGATCCTTCTACCGGTGAGCCCACCGTACAGCTCACCTTTAACGATGAGGGTAGTACACTGTTTGAAGAGATCACCGAGCGCAACGTCGGCCGCCAGGTGGGGATCTTCTTGGATGGCCAGGCGATCTCCGCACCCACGGTCCAGCAGAAGATCACGGGCGGCACGGCGATCATAAGCGGCGGGTTCGCCCTTGAAGAGGCAAAAACCCTTTCACGGCGTCTGAACGCCGGCGCGCTTCCGGTCCCGATCGCGCTCGTCTCCCAGCAGACGGTGGACGCATCGTTGGGGAGCGCATCGCTCTCAAAGTCGCTCCTCGCGGGGGTGATCGGATTCATCGCGGTCGTCATCTTCATGCTCCTCTTCTACCGCCTCCCCGGTCTCCTCGCCTCGGTCGCCCTCCTCCTCTACGCCGCCTTCACGATCGCGATATTTAAGATCGTGGGGGTCACCATGACGCTTGCGGGCATCGCGGGGTTCATCCTTTCGGTGGGTATGGCGGTGGACGCGAACGTCCTCATCTTTGAGCGTCTTAAGGAAGAGCTACGGCGCGGACGCCCGCTCTCCGACGCGCTCACTGAAGGGTTCAAGCGGGCGTGGAATTCGATCCGTGACTCGAACGCCTCATCCCTCATCACCTGCGCGATCCTCGTGTGGTTCGGCACCTCCACGGTCCGTGGATTCGCACTCACCCTTTCAATAGGCATCATCGTGTCCATGTTCTCCGCGATCACCGTGACCCGGACATTCCTCCGCTTGATCGTTTCACCGGCGCTCGAGCGACGACTGTGGCTCCTGGGGAGCGGACTGAAGAAGCGCGTATGATACCGGTCATCAAACTCCGTGTCGTCTGGTTCGCCGTCTCGGGGCTCCTCATCGCCGCGTCGGTCGCCGCGGTTGCGCTGTGGGGTCTGCGTTTTGGCATAGATTTCACCGGTGGCACCATCCAGGAGATCGAATGGCACGTCGCTCGTCCGGAGAGCGCCCGTATTGGGGAGGTATACCGCGGGCAGGGGATAGAATCGGTCTCGGTCGTGCATGCGGGCGAGCGTGACACGATCATCCGTTACCGTGAGATCGATGAGGCGAAGCATGCAGAGGTGATCGATGCGCTTAAGAGCACGTTCGCCACAAGTGATCTCACCGCGGAGTCGGTGCTCGATGAGAAGAGCTTCTCTTCGATCGGGCCTACCATCGGCGACGAGCTTAAGCGACGCTCGATCTACGCCATCGCACTCGTCTTGGGCGCCATCATCCTGTATATCGCATGGGCGTTCCGCCGAGTCTCCCGCCCGGTTGCCTCATGGAAGTATGGAGTGACCGCGATCGTCGCCCTCCTCCATGACGTGTTCCTCCCCATTGGGATATTCGCGGCGCTCGGGCATTTTCTCGGGTACGAGGTGGACATCCTCTTTGTGACCGCGCTTTTGACCGTGCTCGGGTTTTCGGTGCACGACACCATCGTGGTGTTCGACCGCATCAGGGAGAACTTATTGAAGCGCGAGGGATCGTTCGAGGAGATCGTCAACTACTCGGTGAACCAGACCTTCGTCCGCTCCATCAACACCTCGCTCACCGTGCTCCTCGTGCTCCTCGCCGTGTTCTTCTTCGGCGGGGAATCAATCCACAACTTCACCCTCGTGCTCATCATAGGGATCTTCTTCGGGACCTACTCCTCCATCTTCATCGCGTCGCCCATACTGGTGTCCTGGCACCGCCGCGGCGTCCGGTAGGACGCATTGCCGCGGTGTGCGGCGTCTTGATATACTAAATCCCTATGGGGCTTAGGATGTCGTTCGCTCGAAGATCCTGGACCGCCCTTGCGTTAGCGGCCATCGCTGTGGTGACTCTTGTGTTCGTACGGCAGAACACCCTCCGTATCGCGGTCGCTACACCCTCGGTTGACTGGGCGATCGATGGGCAGGTGGTGATAGACGCAGTGGGTGATACGGCGACGTACGATTCGATGGAAGGATTACCGATTTCCGATGGGGGAGGGAATTTCGGCTATTTCTACCGGAGCGACTCTGATGGCTCACTCCGCGGACAGCTCGTCGATGGATCGGGAACATCTCTCTGGGACCCGCAGGGGGAAGTGATCGCGTCCGGAAGCTCATACGGAAGATTCCTTGCGGTATCGGACGATGCGGGGGGGTTCATCGGAGTATGGGTCGACACGGGCGTACCGGACATCTTCGCGCTCCGCGTGGACGGTACGGGTGCCCCGCTCTGGGGCGCTCCGGTTGCGCTCTCGACAACGGGATCGTGCTCCGGGGGCACCTCGTTCGGCGCGGCGGTGTCCGACGGAACTGGTGGGGTGCTGGTGTCCTGGGGGAACGTCGGGGCTCATGTGTGCGTACAACGCCTCGATGCGGCCGGGACGCGCCTTTGGGGGGCGACGGCCGCTGACATAGCCACCGATATCGTGACCGAACCTCTGGTTACCGCCGATGATGACGGAAGTGGCGATGCGTTCGTGACTTGGCTTTCGAATACGCCACCACAGCTCGTTACCGCCATACATCTTGATGCTACGAACGGGGCCCCCTCAGCGGGATGCGCCCCGACCGGGTTCGAAATAAAGCCGGTCGTCGGGAATCAGCGCCCCCCCTCGATGATCTCCTCAGGAGCCGGTGCGGCGATAGTGGCCATTGAGGACTTCGACGGATTGGTCTTCCCCGACTTCGACCTCTACGCGTTCCGTGTGCGAGACGACTGCACACTGGACTCCGGTTGGCCTGTGGGCGGAGCGGTGGTAGGCGCGCACCACCCCCAACGAGACCTCATTTCCGGAATGGTATCTGATGGGAGCGGGGGTGCGGTCATCGCGTTTGGTACCCCGTTCGAAAACCTACGACTTTATGCCGACCGCGTGAGTGGCGTTGATGGGAGCAGCGTGTGGGGAGGGAATAGCGACGTAAGCCCTAACACGAACGTCATGGGCGGTACCCCGATCTTGTCCGGAGGCGACTTCTTGGTGGCGTTCCGAGATGTAAACGCTGGCGGTGGGGTCACCCCCTTTGGGGTACTCCAACGCTTCGATGGTGCCACGGGGGACGTCGCCGGCGGTTTCCCTGCGTCCGGGATCACGGTCGTTTCTGGGCATTACCTATTCGACTTGAGCGCGACGAGCGACGCCGGGGGCGGAGCGGTCCTCGCGATGAACGTCGACACGGGGAACGGTGACGTCTGGGGCCAACGCGTTAGCGGGACGGGCACTGCTCTGTGGAGCTCGCTCGGCGTACCGGTGGGGAACAGCTTCACGACGGGGTCGGTTGTACAGACCAATCCGGCGGTCATGGTAGACGCGTCGGGTAATTCAGTGATCGTTTGGAACGAATTCCGAAACTTTTCAGAGAGCGACGTCGACATCTACGCTCAAAAATTCGACCCCTCCGGAGCTCCACTTTGGGCGGCAGGGGGGGTGCCAGTGACCACCATGCACCGTGGGCAAGGAGTGAACGATTTCTTCACCGATGGGGCGAATTTCTATATCGCGTTCAGTGACGACAGCTCGGCGACGGGGAGCGACGTATATGTACAAAAGCTCGGATATGACGGTGCGCCGCTCTGGGGGGCGGACGGAGCAGTACTTTCGACCGCATCGTACTATCAGGATTCGGCAAGGATCGTAAGCGACGGCGTGGGCGGTGTGATCGGGACATGGCGCGACGGGAGAAGCGGCTCCCAGGTTGACGTCTATGCCAATCGGATAGATTCGACCGGTGTCCCGCTCTGGGGGGCAGACGGAACCGTCATTAACGACGCCGCCGGTGGCATCTCGGATTTCCTTTACATCGTGAGAGACGGTGCGGGCGGGGCGTTCATCGCCTGGAATGACATACGCGCGGGAACGCACGTCTATTATCAGAGGGTCGACTCTGATGGGATTTCTCAATTCGTTACGAACGGTGTCGCCATAACCGCGTCGGGAACTTCCGAGGAATCACTTGGCGCCCTCGTCTCCGATGGAGCAGGGGGCTTCTTGGTATGCTGGATGGATGGACGGGATAGCGGAACGAACGGTGCAGACATCTATGCGCAACGGATCGACGCTGATGGCGGGGTTCACGCCGGGTGGATTCCGAGCGGCGTGGCACTCGTGACCGCGCCGGGGGATCAGACCCCAAATACGGCTACGTGGTATCTCCAGCAGGGTGTGTCCGACGGCGCGAGCGGCGCCATATTCGCATGGCTCGATCCCGTTTCCGGAGACGTGTTTGCAGAACGTATTGATGGCGACGGCAATACGCTGTGGGCGACCGATGGCGTATCTATATCGAGCGGCGCGGGTGCGACCGCATTCGGCATGACTGGGGACGGCGTCGGCGGAGCGGCGTTCACCTGGGAGCTTTCAGGTGATATTTATGCGACACAACTCGACGCTTCGGACGGTTCGCCTCAATGGGGACCGACCCTCACAATCTCGAGCGCTGCTGATGCGCAAGGCGCACCGATTATAGCCCACGGGTCGTTCGTGGTCGCGTGGAACGATTTCCGGACCGACGGATCGACGTCGGATATCTACGCACAGCATCTCGGCGGGCTCCCCCCTACGGGCCACTCGCCCCTGACCTCGCCGGCCCCTGGGCCCGTGTGCGGGAACGCGATCTGCGAGGCGGGGGAGAACGTGGGGAACTGCCCCACCGACTGCCTGGCGCCCGCGGCGCTCCTCCCGCCAGGGAAACCGATCATCGAGCGGGTGAGTCCGCTCCAGATCCGGGTGAGGCTCGACACCGGCGGGAACAGCGCCTCTGCCCGCTACGCGGTGCAGGACTCCCTCTCCGGCCTCTACGCAGAGGGGAGCGGCGCGCTCGGCGCGACCCCCGTCTTTCAGACCTTCTCCGAGCGCGGCGGCTCCGACGGATTCCTCGTGGACATCAGGCCGAACACCCGCTACCGCTTCAGGGTGATTGCGCGCCTCACACCTTGATTTTGGCCCAAAAACGTGGTATGGTGGGCGCACAAAGCCACCCATGCTACAGCTCATTTTTATCGACATTAGCCGACTCCTGGATCTCGGCAGTGGCAACCCCTTGGTCACCATGGGGCGACTTTTTGTCCTCGGTGGGTGGATACCCCTTACGATCGTCTTCCTCTGGGGCGCCAAGCGCATCTGGCTCCTCTGGCGCCAGAACCTGTTCATCCGGAAACTCGAGTACGTCATTCTCGCCATCGACGTGCCCAAGGAAAACGAACAGCTCCCCAAGGCGGTCGAGAACATTTTTGCCCACCTCTACGGCTCGTTCGGCGGCGCCGACTTTTTTGAAAAGTGGTGGGGGGGGAAACTCCAACCGCTCTTCTCCTTTGAGATCTGCTCGCACGGCGGTTACGTGCAGTACTACATCCGCTGTCAAAAACGGCTCCGCGATCTGGTAGAGTCCGCGATCTTCTCGCAGTATCCGGAGGCCGAGATCAACGAGGTGGAGGACTACACCCTCCAGTTCAAGCACCTCAAGTTTCCGCACCCCGATTTCGACACGTTTGGAACGGAGTTCATGTTAAAAAAACCGCAGTACCTCCCGATCCGCACCTACCTTGAGTTCGAGGAAAAGCTCGCCGGGGAGTTTAAGGACCCGGTGGGTACGCTCCTCGAGTCGCTCTCAAAGATCCGTCCGGAGGAGCAGGTGTGGATACAGCTCCTCGCGGTGCCCGCACCGTCCGATTGGAAAAAGGAAGGGGAGAAGTTCATCAGGAAGACCGCGGGGATCAAGGACGCGCACAAGTCGACGCTCGCGCAATCGATCCTCGACGCGCCCCTAAAGCTCGTCTCCGACGTCATCGCCCACGGCGGCCTCGTCACCCCGGGAGAGGCGAAAAAGAAGGACGATTCCTCAATGTTCAAGATGTTGCTCCTCACGCCCGACATTAAATCGACGCTCGATGCCGTGGCGATGAAGATGAGCAAGTCAGGATTCCTCTCCAAGCTTAGGATCGTCTACCTTGCCCCCCGGCGCGTGAAGAACACCGGCCGCGTCTTTTCGACCATTAAGGGCGCATTCAACCAGTACAACGCGCTCGGCGCGAACAGCTTCGGGGGCTCGATCCGTTCGACCACCAAAGAGGATCACTTTTGGGAGAAATGGACGGTGAACGCGAAGAAGAACCGGATCCATCGCCGGTATCGCAATCGGAGCTTAGACGGCGCTACACCGACGGTCATGAACATCGAGGAGCTCGCCACCATCTGGCACTTCCCGGTCATGACCGTGAAGGCGCCGCTCCTCAAAAAGACCGAATCACGCCGCGCGGAACCGCCCTTCGGGTTGCCGGTGGCCACACGGCTCCCCGGTGAGGAGACGCCGCCTACCGCATGAGCCTGCCCTACGAACACGACCACGAGCACGAGGTCGTCCCGTTCGCCGTGACCAACTTTCGCGGCGCCGCACGCAAGTTCGGGATCAAGACCGACGACCGACGGCGGCACGTCTACGTGATCGGGAAGACCGGGATGGGCAAGACCACCATGATCGAGAACATGGTGATGGCGGACATCTATGCCGGACATGGGGTGGGGATCGTGGATCCGCACGGGGACTTTGCCGAGCACATCATCGAATACATCCCCGCAAACCGCATTAACGACATCGTCTACTTCAACCCCTCGGACCTCGACCACCCGGTAGGTTTTAACGTCCTCGAACAGGTCGAGGAGTCGCATAAGCACCTCATCGCCTCGGGGCTCATGGGGGTATTTAAGAAAATCTGGCCCGACGTCTGGAGCGCGCGGATGGAGCACATTCTCAATAACTGCATCCTCTCACTCCTTGATTATCCCGGCTCGACGCTCATGGGAATCAACCGCCTCCTCACCAACAAAGGGTTCCGCGCGCGGGTGGTGGCGAGCATCAAGGACCCCATCGTAAAGGCGTTCTGGACCGACGAGTTCAACGTGTGGGAGGACAAGTTCCGTAAAGAGGCGATCGCGCCTATCCAGAACAAGGTGGGGCAATTTCTTTCGGCATCCATCATCCGGAACATGCTTGCGCAGGTGAAATCGACCATCAACATCCGCGATATCATGGATTCGCGGAAAATATTCATCATGAACCTCGCCAAGGGCCGCATCGGCGAGGACAACTCCAAGCTCTTGGGCGGCATGCTCATCACCAAGATCCAGCTTGCCGCCATGGAGCGCGTAGATACCCCGGAAGCGGATCGGCAGGACTACTACCTCTACGTAGATGAGTTCCAGAACTTCGCAACCCAATCGTTCGCGAACATACTCTCGGAGGCGCGCAAATACCGCCTCAACCTCATCATCGCGCACCAGTACATCGAGCAGCTCGATGAGGATTACGTCCGTCCGGCGATCTTCGGGAACGTGGGGACCATCATCGCGTTCCGCGTCGGCGCCAAGGACGCCGAGTTCATGGAGAACGAGTTCCTGCCGACCTTCACCATCCAGGACCTCGTGAACCTCGCCAAGTTCCAGGTGTATCTGAAACTCATGATCGACGGGGTCTCCTCTAACCCGTTCTCCGCGGAGACCTTCCCGCCGTTCGCGCTCCGCACGGGGAACACCGACAAGGTGATCCGGGTGAGCCGGGAGCGCTACAGCGTCCCCCGCGCGGTGATCGAGGAAAAGATCCTCCGCTGGAGCGAGCCGGACGAGGGAGGGGCGCCCCCCGCGCACGACGAAGCGGTATTCGCGCCCAAGAAGAAGCGCCAGCAGTTCGACGCGACCTGCTCGCGGTGCGCCACGCACTTCACCGTCGGCTTCAAGTACGACCCGGCCCGCCCCATCTACTGCGAGGACTGCCTTGAGCTCGTCCGCTCCGGCGCGGCGAAGACCGCGCGCCCGCCCCGCCCGTCTCCCGCGATCGCCGTGCCGGTAGGCCAGGGCCCGCCCCCGGGCGCTTCAGTCTCCCTCGAGGCGCTTAAGAGGCCGCAACCGCCCCGGGGGCCGCGACCACCCGAGCGAAGGCCCCCGCCGGTCACTGACGAGGGACCGCATCCTACCCCGCCGGCGCACCCTTGATGGGAGCGCCGGTTTTCGGTAAGAATGAGCGGTACTATCCGTCTCATCATGGAGAAGCCCTGGTCAAAACTACACGACGCACTCCTCGCCGAGCGGGTCAACCGTGGAGACGTGGAGGCGTTTGCAGAGGCCTACGACCGGTTTGCCCCGCGCCTGTTCCGCCACCTCCTTTTGCGCACGAACCAGAAGGAGACGGCGGAAGACCTGCTCTCCCAGACGTTCCTCCGCGCGTGGGAGTACGTGCGCGCGGGGAACGCGCTCACCTACCTGCAGAGCTTTCTCTACACGGTTGCGAACAACGCGCTCACCGATCACTACCGCCGTGACGCGCACTCACCCATCCCGGTCGAAGACATCACCATTTTCGACCGGCCAGACAGCGACCGGACGCTCCCCACCATCGACGCCTCGTTCGACCGAGCGGTGATCGAAGCGGCGCTCGCGAAGCTCCCGAACGAATACCGCGACGTACTGGTCATGCGGTTCATCGACGAGCTTGAGATAAAAGAGATTGCGCAAATGACCGGTGGCACCCCGAACGCGATATACGTACGGACGCACCGGGCGCTCCGCGCGCTCCGCGAACATATCGATCCGCGACATGCCCCCTGAACGCATCGACAGACTCATCGGAGGATTAAAGGACGGTCCCGTACCGGTCCGCGAGCTTGATGCGGTCCGCGCACGGGTGTTCGCCGAGGTACACGACCGCTCTTTCCGGCGCGGGCCCTCGCGCCGCGCCCTCACGGTCCTCGTGACCGCCGCGGGGTTCTTCCTGCTGATCGGCGGCACGACCGCGGCGGCGCAATACGCCTCCCCGGGGGACGCGCTCTACCCCGTGAAGCGCATCTCCGAGGAGGTCTGGCTCGGCATGCAGATCTCTCCGCAGGCCCGTGTGCGGGTCGAGCGCGCCATCATGAACCGACGCTATGCCGAAGCGGACGGGGGAGCGGCCCCGGGGACATCGGAGCACGTCGAGGAGCGCTACGCCGATCGGATCACCGCTACCGTCGCCGATATCGAGGCGGTCGGCGCCACTGCGGACCCGGAGACCGTTACGAAGGAAGCCGAGGAGTTTACCCGACTCGTTGAGGAACATGTGACGGGACTGCACAAAGCACGCGCACAACTCCCCCTGCCCCCTGACGACGCATTGGACGACGCGTTCGTTCAAAGTGTCATTCGTGCCGAGGAAGCGATCATTCGCGCCTCCGAGGAGCGCGAAGAACGATTCATGCGTCTTTTCACGGAAAACTGAACGGTTGCGTGGGCGTCCCTCCCTTGAGGGGCGGGCGAATCGCTGGTACCATCAACGGTCATGATACGACCGAACGGACAAACGAAGGTGGTCCTCGGGCTCTCGGGAGGGGTGGATTCCGCAGTGGCCGCACACCTCCTTACCGAGGCCGGTTTTGACGTGCACGCGGTACACCTCAAGAACTGGACCGAGCGGGATGTGCACGGCGTATGCCCGGCCGAGCGTGACCGCGTGGATGCCCTTCGCGTGGCAGCGATCCTCAACATCCCCTGCGTTACCCTCGATTACGAGCGTGAGTACCGTGAGCGCGTGTTCGCGCCCTACCTTGAGGGCTTGGGGAAGGGGGCCACCCCTAACCCCGACATGCTCTGCAACCCGCTCGTCAAATTCGAGGCGCTCATCGTCGCCGCGGACCGGATCGGGGCGCCGTTCATCGCAACCGGTCACTACGCGCGGCGCGACGGTTCATCGATCCTCGCGGCGCATGATACGGAAAAGGACCAAAGCTATTTCCTCTCGCTCCTCACGAGCGCGCAGATCGAGAGGACCATTTTCCCCGTTGGCGAACTGTCCAAGCGGGAGGTCCGTGCGATCGCGCGGGACCTCGGACTGCCGATTGCGGAGAAGGAGAGCACTTCGGGTATCTGTTTCATTGGGGAACGGGACACCGCCCGCTTCCTTCGGGGAAGGGTCTCCGCCGCCCCTGGGCCTGTGGTAGACACGACCGGTGCGTCGGTTTCGGAGCACTGCGGCCTGCCGTTCTACACCATCGGGCAACGCCACGGATTCGGTGGCGGCGGCGGGATGCCCTACTACGTCGCGGAGAAGCGCATCGAGACCAACACGCTCGTAGTCGCGCCGGCCTACGATCCCTCGCTCTTCCGCAAGGAGGTCGCGCTCGCCGACCCGCTCTGGCACCAAGTGGTGCGTTTCCCGCTCGCCTGCCGGGCGCGCATTCGCTACCGCCAGCCGCTCGAGCGCTGCACGGTCTCCGACGACGGAACGGGGCCCCACGCGCGATTCGAGAACCCACAGCGCGCCGTCACACCGGGTCAGTACGCCGTCTTCTACGCCGGTGACCGTCTCCTCGGCGCGGCGCGCATCAGGTGATCGTATGGACGTGGGACTCAACCGGGAACAATTCATCAAGCTCCTCATGTGTGTGCACGCCGCGTCGCACTTTATGGATGACGATGAGACCCGCGAACTCGAGGACCGGCTCCTTGAGATCGCCGCGGAACAGGGGCTTCAACACGTCGTGAGCGAGGAAAAGGGTGAGCGCAGCCTTGCCCCGCTCCTCTCGAAGCCGCTCCATGAGGATATCCAGAAGGCCGAAGATGAGGTGTTCTGGTCCTCGCTTGCGGACGAGATGGGGGAAAAAGATATGCGCATCGCCTACAACTCGACGGAGCTCGAGGCCATGGATGACCGGGAGTACGACCGTACGCTCGAGACCTTCTCCCGCTACTACGACACGGAATTCGAAGCACACGGATCCGACCATCTGAATCTCGATCATCCGTTGACCCTCGACCGTCCGTAAGTTACGCTCATGACCGATGACCGGGAGCGACATCCGGAAGACATTCCTCAAATTTTTCATCTCCAAGGACCACACGTTGGTCCCGTCTTCCAGTCTCGTCCCCGACGACCCGTCGGTGCTCCTGACCACCGCGGGGATGCAGCAATTCAAGCCCTATTACGACGAACTCGACCCGACCCGCACGCTGCACCCGTCGCTCGGGCGTCCCGTGGGGAGGAACGCCTGCTCTGCTCAGAAATCGTTCCGCACCTCTGACATTGACGAGGTGGGGGACGCGTCGCATCTCACCTTCTTTGAGATGCTCGGCAATTTCAGCTTCGGCGGGTATTTCAAGAAAGAGGCGATCGGCTACGCCTTTGAGTTCATCACCCGCTCGATGGGACTCACCATCTCATACGTCACCGTCTTTAAGGGTTCGGATCAGGTTCCGCGCGATGACGAATCGAGGCGTATCTGGAACTCGCTGGGGGTGAGTGACGTGCGCGAAGAGGGGATGGACGATGTCTTCTGGGGACCGACCGGCTCTTCGGGCCCCTGCGGACCGACCACCGAAGTGTACTGTGAGAACGCAGAGGGTGCGCACGTGGAGGTGTGGAACATCGTCTTTAACGAGTTTCTCTCTTTAGGGTCCCGGGAGGAACTGAACGCCGGCAGGGCAAAGCTCAAGAAGCTCGCGCATCCGGGAGTGGATACCGGCATGGGGCTTGAACGCCTCGCGATGATCGCCCAAGGGAAGAGAGACGTGTTCGAGACCGACCTCTTCACCGGACCGTTCGGCGAGGTCCTCGCCCATCGGAACACGCAGAGCGCCCGCATCGTCGCCGATCACCTCCGCGCCGCGCTCTTCCTCCTCTCGGACGGGATCACCCCGTCGAACAAGGACCGGGGATACGTCCTCCGGCGCATCATCCGACGGCTCATCGTCCATGCCGGGAAGCTCGGGTACACGCACGGCGCCCTTGCCGAGCGTTTCTTTCCAGCGATGCTCGCCGAGTACCGGGGAGCGTATCCGGACCTTGCGGAACGGATCGGCGCCATCAGATCGGAGTACGATGCGGAGGCGGCGCGTTTCGCGACCACCCTCTCCGAGGGGCTCACCGCCGCCCGGAGCGTGGCGATCGGGACCGACATCGCGGGCACCTTTCGCATCTATCAGTCGTTCGGCATCCCCCCCGACGTGCTCCGTGATATCGCCCGCGAGCAGGGGAATGACTTTAATGGGGCGGCGTTCGATGCGGAGTTCAGGAAGCACCAGGAGGTCTCGAAAGCTGGCGCGACCGGAAAGTTCGGCGGCCACGGGCTGATCCTCTCGGGGGAGCTCAAGGCCTCGAACGAGGACGAGGTGCGCAGGGTCACTCGGCTGCACACCGCCACGCACATGCTCCACCAGGCGCTCCGTACCGTGCTGGGCGACCATGTGGCGCAGCAAGGTTCGGACATCACCCCGGAACGGCTCCGGTTCGATTTCACGCATCCGAAAAAGCTCACCGCGGATGAGATCGCTGCGGTCGAACGGCTCGTGAACGATGAGGTGCGGCGCGACCATGCGGTGACGGTCGCCGAAATGCCGTTCGCCCAAGCCAAGCGCGCGGGCGCGCTCGCGTTCTTCAGGGAGAAGTACCCGGATACCGTGAAGGTGTATGCGGTGGGGGATTTCTCGAAAGAGGTGTGCGGCGGTCCCCACGTCCCGCACACCGGCGAGATCGGGGAGGTGAAGATCGTGAAAGAGGAGGCGGTTTCGGCGGGAACGCGCCGGATTAGAGCGGTGGTCATTCCGTAATTTCGCTCCGTTATGCGGATTCCGGCCCGCTTGACCGTACCTGCGTAAGGAATTACGCTGTAAGCGGGTTGGCACGCTTGCCAATTTTATTAACTGTTGCTAACATCTCGGATGAGCGAAGAAATGGATTCGGCAACGCACTCTAAGGACGTTATCGAGGTGCGGGGCATAGTGGACGAGCTGCTGCCGGCGGCCACCTTCAAAATAAAGCTCGAGACCGGTCAGACCATCCTTGGCTATTTGTCTGGAAAGATGCGTCTTAACCGCATCCGGCTCCTGCCGGGTGATGAGGTTAAGGTGGCGATGACTCCATACGACTTGTCCAAAGGAAGAATTGTCTACCGTTACTGAAGGGACAATTTTTTTTTGCTTCAATCATGAAAGTGCGATCGTCGGTCAAAAAGATTTGCGCCGAATGTACGCTTGTCCGTCGGGGGAAGCGACTTTTTGTCATCTGCAAGAAGACGCCGAAGCATAAGCAGCGTCAAGGGTAGGTAGTACTCAATATCTTTCAAAGTATGGCACGCATCGCCGGCGTCACGCTCCCACAACAGAAACGCACCGAGGTCGCCCTCCGGTACATCTATGGCATCGGCGCAACGCTCGCCACCCGGATCCTTACGGAGACCGGGGTCGACGGTGACACCCGGGTCAAGGACCTCACCGAGGAGGACGTGAACAAGCTCCGGACGCGCATCGAGAAGGGATACCGGGTCGAGGGGGAACTTCGCCGCGAGGTGCTCGGAAACATCAAACGTCTCAAAGACATCGGGAGCTACCGCGGCTCCCGCCACGCCAAGGGCCTGCCGGCGCGAGGCCAGCGGACCAAGACCAACAACCGCACGGTGCGCGGCAACGTCCGTCGCACCATGGGGAGCGGTCGCACCAAACTTGAGAAAACGTAATCACATGCCAGACGAAACCAAAAAGGCGGTCACGGCGGGAGAGGGTACGCCTGAGACCAAGCCCAAAGTCAAGCCGCGCGCCAAGAAGGCGAAGGCGATTAAGCACGTCACCTCGGGACGGGTCTATGTTCAGGCCACCTACAACAACACGGTGGTGACGGTCACCGACCTGCAGGGGAACGTGCTCGGCTGGTCGACCTCCGGTCACCTCGGGTTCCGGGGGCCGAAGAAAGCGACCCCGTACGCCGCCTCCATGGTGGTCAAAGACGTCGCCGATAAGGTCCGCCCGATGGGGCTCACCGAGGTCCATGTCCTCGTCAAAGGGGTCGGCTCCGGCCGAGACGGGGCGGTGCGCGCGCTCCACGCCCAGGGGCTCACGGTACTCACGCTCAGGGACGTTACCCCCATCCCGCATAACGGACCGCGCGCGCCCAAGCCGCGGCGCGTCTGATCTTGCTCATATGGCACGCAACCTGAACGCAAAACACAGACTGTGCCGCCGCGTGGGCGAGAAGCTCTGCGGCCTCGACAAGTGCCCTGCGGTGCGACGACCGTACCCGCCGGGGGTGCACGGTCCTACCTCACGCCGCCGCCTCACCGGCTACGGCATACAGCTCTTGGAAAAGCAGAAGGCGAAGACGGTCTATGGGATCCTTGAGCGCCAGTTCAGCCGCTACGTGTTCGCCGCCGGCAAATCCAAGGGCAACACCTCGGAGATGCTCGTGCGCACCCTCGAGCTCCGGCTCGATAACGCCGTCTACCGCCTCGGATTCGCCCGTACCCGTTCGGGCGCGCGGCAGATGGTCGGACACGGCCACTTCACCGTGAACGGTCGGAAGGTGACGGTGCCCTCCATCCAGCTGCGGAGCGGGGATGTCATCGGCATCCGCCCCGAATCTAAGGGGCGAAAATTCTTTGAGGGGATCGAGGAAAAGCTCTCGCAGATCGAGCTCCCTCCCTGGATCACGTTCGATGCCTCCAGCATGACCGCCAAGGTGATCGGCATGCCGACGATCGCCGACGCCAAACCGCTCTTCGACCCCAAGGCTATCGTCGAATTCTACTCTCGATAATCATATGAACGCATCCTTTGGTGCATTTCTTCGTCGACGCCTCCGTTGCTCCTCAAGGTGCGTTTCAGCACGTTATCGCTGCGCTGCTCGGCGTCTCCTCGAACTGCGCTCAAATGATGCATTCATAAGCGTTCCTTAATTTTCACTGTATGGATCCGATCCGACTTCCTACCAAGATCGAACTCACGAGCGGCCCGGGCGACCACCAGGCCACCCTTACCGTGGAACCCTGCTACCAGGGCTACGGCACCACCCTCGGGAACGCGCTTCGTCGCGTGCTCCTCTCTTCGCTTCCCGGCGCCGCGGTGACTGCCGTGAAGATCACGGGCGCTCAGCACGAGTTCTCCACCATCCCCAACGTCAAAGAAGACGTCCTTGAGCTCATCCTCAACCTGAAACAGCTCCGCCTGCGCATCCACTCCGACGAACCGGTGCGGCTCTCCCTCAAAAAGTCCGGAGAGGGGAAGGTGAGGGCAAAGGACATCTCGCTCTCGCCTGACGTTGAGATCGTGAATCCTGAACTCCACCTCGCCACCATCACCGACGAGGGCGGCGAACTCGATCTCGAGATATTCGCGAGCCGCGGCCGCGGCTTCATCACCACCGAGGAACGGGGCAGGGAGAAGGAGATCGGGGTGATCGCGATTGACTCGGTATACACGCCCATCCGTAACGTGGGCTACCAGGTGGTGGACACTCGGGTCGGGCAGATCACCAACTTCGACAAACTCGTGCTCTCGATCGAGACCGATGGAACCGTGAGCCCTAAGGACGCACTTGAACAAGCGGCAAAACTCCTCCTCGATCACTTCGAGCTCTTCCGCGATCTTGCCGCTACGGTAGCGTCCGCACCCGCTACCCTCGCGCCGGGGCAGGCGGCTCTCATCACCGAAGCGGCGCCTGCTCCCGGCACTGAAGCCGCCGAAGCGACGGGAGAGGAAAAACCGAAACGTGCCCGCAAGAAGAAGACCGCGACTCCCGAGGAATAATTCGCACTATGAGACACCGCAACAAAGGTCGAAAACTGGGGAGGGAGAAGGCGCCGCGCGCGCATCTCCTTGTGAACCTCGCGCAGAGCGTCATCCTCTACGAGAAGGTGCGCACCACCGAGGCGAAGGCCAAGGAGGTCCGCCCGCTCGTTGAACGGCTCATCAGCACGGGCAAGAAACCGACGCTCGCCGCACGGCGTTCCCTCATGCGCACCCTTCCCGCCGAGCAGGCGGTCAAAAAGGTGCTTGAGGTGCTCGGCCCCCGCTACGCAGAGCGTGCGGGCGGGTACACCCGCATCACCAAGCTCGGCCCCCGCCAAGGCGACGCCGCGCTCATCACCCAGATCGAACTCGTCTAAACGTTATGAAGACCGCCACGGTACAGCCAAAGTTGCGTCGCTCCACCCACACCCTCGACGCGGAGGGTGCGGTGCTCGGCCGTCTTTCGGCGCACATCGTCCGCCTCCTCATGGGCAAGCACAAGGTGAGCTACAGTGCGCACCAAGATTCGGGCGACATCGTCGTGGTGAAGAACGTCGACAAGCTCCGGGTCACCGGCACCAAGCTCGTGCAGAAGGAATACTTCCATTTTTCACAGTATCCGGGTGGGCTCAAGCGGACCAAGCTCGCCGACGAACTCGAAGAGAGACCGGCACGCGTGCTCCGTCGCGCAGTGGCGCGCATGCTCCCTCGGAACCGCCTCCGCGCCCCGCGCATCAAACGACTCATCATCGAGGGCGAGACCGGCTCCAAACGACTATGGTAGACAAAAAACCGACCTCAAAACGACCCGCAAAGCCGCCGGTGAAACCGGCGCGTGCCGCGAAGCGTGCCACGAAGAAGCCGCCTGCGCCTCATCAAATGCAGGACACACCCTCCGTCGTTCCGGAGGTACACGCGCCCGCCGCGTCGTCTCATGAGCTCGTGAAGGCGATCGGACGCCGCAAGGAATCCACAGCGCGGGTCCGGCTCACCCCGCACGGTAAGGGAACCGTGATAGTGAATGGCCGCTCGTTCGAGGATTACTTCCCTGTCATCTGGCACCGCCAAGACATCCTCGCGCCGCTCCAGGCGGTGGGTGCTGTCGACTCCGACATCTCGGTCAAGGTGGAGGGCGGGGGAGTGCACGGACAGGCGACCGCGGTCCGCCACGGGATCGCTCGCGCCCTCCTGCTGGTAAACCCCGATTTTCGCACCACGCTCCGCCGCGCCGGCTACCTTACCCGCGACCCGCGCGCCAAGGAACGGAAGAAACCCGGTTTAAAACGCGCGCGCCGCGCGCCGCAATGGAAGAAGCGCTAGCGCACAGGGAACAGGCCTAGAAATGGGCCTGTTTTTCTGTTACCCTTGCGCCATGAACGACGGGCTTACGGTGGCACGAAATACACTCTTCCTCACCATCGGTTCGATAGCACAGAAGCTGCTGTCGTTCGTCTACTTCACGCTGCTCGCCCGGTTCTTCCTCTCCCAGGAGGACATGGGCAAGTACCTCTATGCGCTCTCGTTCGCCACCCTCTTCTCGGTCATCGTGGACTTCGGGTTCCAGCCCGCAGTGATCCGCGAGATCGCGCGCGCCCGGAACCGCACTACGGAGATCGTCTCAAACGTACTCGGCATAAAACTACTCCTCGGCGCGGCGACCGCCTGCGCAATGCTGATTTCCGCCCGTGCGATCGAGTCTGACCCGGTCCGGATCGGACTCATCAGCCTCGCCACTATCGTGATTATACTCGACTCCGCCCACCTCACCTTCTACGCGGTGCTCCGCGGGTATGAGCGGCTGCGGTATGAGGCGTTCGGGCTATTGATCGGGCAGGCGCTCATCATCTCGACCGGTATCGCGCTCATCCTGTTCCGCGCACCGCTCCCGCTCCTCATGCTCGCGTTCGTCGGGGGTTCGGCATGGAACACCCTGTACTCATGGCGTGCCGCGGCGCGGGTCTCCGGGGCGCGTTTCACCTTCTCGTGGGACTGGACCCTGTGGCATCGCCTCGTCCGGCTCGCACTGCCGTTCGCCATCGCTGGCGTGTTCGTGCGTATCTACGCATCCGCCGATTCAGTCCTCTTGGGCCGGATGCTCACCGACGCGGACGTCGCGCTCTACGGGGTTCCAAACAAGTTCGTCTTCGCGTTCCAATTCGTCCCCATCGCGCTCTCCGCGGCGCTCTTCCCCGCGCTCTCGCGCGAGTTCCCGGGCGACCGGACGCGGGCGGGCGCGCTCTTCGCCCAGTCCCAACGGTATCTGCTCCTCATCGTCGTTCCGCTCTCGGTGGGCCTCATCGTTCTCGCCAAACCCATTATCGGACTCTTTTACGGGGAGCAGTACCTCGCCGCCTCTCTGGTCCTCCAGCTTCTCGCCATGAGTCTCATACCCGCGTTCCTCGATTTCCCGGTCGGCGCGATGCTGAACGCCGCTCATCGCCAGAACACCCAGACCGCGCTCATGGGCTTGGTCATGGTGATCAACATCGGCCTGAACCTCCTTCTCATTCCACACTTGGGCGCGATCGGCGCCGCGGCCGCGGTCATCGTGGGGAACGCCGTGCTGCTCGTGGGCGGTATCGCATTCATCCCGGGACTCGTCCCGGTCCCGTGGCGAGCGCTCGGGATGAGCGCGGCGCGCATCCTCACCGCCACTTCGCTCATGGGCGCGCTCGTCCTTGCGGTGGTAGGGCGCGCGCCGCTCGCCCTTACCGTGCTCTTTGGCGTGCTCACCTACGTGGGCGCGCTCTTCGTGATGCGCGAGATCGGGCGACGAGACGTGGAACGCATCCGCGACCTGCTCCGACCGGGGGTCGGTCCGATCGGCGGGGTGAGCGCCGGCACGGGACCCGCCGTATGAGGGTGCTCCTCCTCACCTACGAGTACCCGCCGAAGCGCGGCGGCATCAGTACCTATCTCCGGTCGCTCTTCGCCGACCCGCCCGAAGGCATCTCGGTGGACGTCCGCGTCATCCCGCCGCGCGAACATTGGCTCATCTCGCTCGCGCGTTTCTTTGTGACCGCCCGCCGACCCGACCTCATCGTGGTGAGCCATGTCATCCCCCTCGGGTACGTTGCGTGGGCCCTCTCGCGCGCCTCGCGGACCCGGTTCCTCGTCATCTGCCACGGCACCGACGTGCTCACCGCACGACGCACGAAACGGAAGCGGTCATACATGCGATTCGTCCTTGGCCGTGCGCACGTCGTCATCGCGAACAGCGCCTTCACTGCCACGCTCCTCAATGAGGAGGGGATCGCCGTCGCTCGCGTGATTCCACCCTGTGTCGACTCGATCGCGCACGGATCGAGGCGGGTTCCGGCGCCACCGATCATCCTTTCGGTGGGAAGGTTGGTCCCGCGCAAAGGTTTCGACACCGCGATCGCGGCACTTCCCCAAGTACGCGCCGCAGTTCCTGATGCCCGATACGTGGTGGTCGGAAACGGACCTGATCGCGAGCGCCTGCTCGGATTAGCAGATTCCTACGGGGTAGGGGATGCGGTCGAGATCCGCTCGGACGTGGATGAGACCGGTCGGCAGGCACTCTTAACCGAAGCGGCCGTCCTCGCGCATCCGGCGCGGCAGGTGTGCGAGGACGTGGAGGGGTTCGGCCTTGCGGTCATCGAGGCCTCTGCGGCGGGGCTCCCGGTGGTCGTGGGGCGTTCTGGTGGCGCGCCGGAAACGGTGCGCGACGGGGAGACCGGCGCGCTCATCCCGCCGGACGATCCACCGGCGCTTGCCCGTGCGATCATCGCGCTCTTACAGGACCCCGCCCGAGCGCACGCGATGGGCGAGGCGGGCATGACGTTCGTGCGCCGTGAGTTCTCGTGCCATGCCGTTCGCGCACGCTTTTGGGGTTCCCTGCATGCCTAAGATTTCCGTCATCATCCCCGCCTACCAGCACGCCGATACCATCACCGCGTGCATCGATTCGGTCCTGAACCAGACGTTCACGGACATCGAGATCATCGTCGTCGACGACGGCTCGACCGATGCGACCGCGAATCGGCTGCGGCCGTACCTCGGGCGGATCCGGTACGTGCGGACGGAGAACGCCGGCGCGCCTGCCGCGCGGAACGCCGGATTCCGGCTCTCGGCCGGGATGTTCGTCATCTTCTGTGACGCCGATATCATCATGCGGCCTGATATGCTCGCGACGCTCCATGACGCGCTCCGCGCGCATCCCGACGCCGCGTACGCGTACTCCGGCTTCAGGTTCGGATGGGGCCGTATGCGGCCTATCTCGTTCGACCCGGAACGCCTCCGCAGAATGAATTTCATCCACACGAGTTCCCTTATCCGTCGCGAATCGTTCCCGGGTTTCGACGAATCCCTCAAGAAATTCCAGGATTGGGACCTGTGGCTCACGATCCTGCAGGGCGGCGGGGTGGGCGTCGTGGTCCCGGAGTTTCTGTTCACGGCCAAACCGAGGCGCGACGGGATGAGCTACTGGGTACCGCGCATATTCTACTCGCCGCTCTTTGAGGCCTTCGGCGTCACGCTCCGCACGGTGGCTCGCTACCGGGAAGCGGCCGAGGTCATCGCGCGTAAGCACGGGCTCCCCCCGTCAGGCAGGGAGGTGCACGACGCCCATTCGCTCTGGTTCGCGTTCCTCGCGGTTTTCATTCTCTCCGCGGTGTCCTTCTCCTTTCCGGCGCTCGGCACCGCCGCCTCACTCCTGCTCCTCGGCTTCACGCTCATCGGTTCGCTCCAGCGTCTGCTCCTCGGCGCGTGCGTGATCCTCGCGGAGCTCATCTTCGGTTCGCTCGGCGGGATGACGCTCGCGGTAGATCTCGGCTTCGTCGTACCGCTCCGCATACTGCTTTTTGTGACGGTGGCCGCCGTATGGCTCTTCCGGATCGCGCGCCGCCGCATCCGCCCCCCCGATCGCACGCTCCTCCTCGGGGTGGGGTTCGTGCTGCTCGCGACCGGATGGGGGATCGTGAACGGGATCCGGAACGGGATCCCGTGGCACGAGGTATTCTTCGATGCGAACGCCTATTTCGCCGCTCCGCTCATCCTGTTTTTCGCCTCCGCGGTCGAGAACGAGACCGACCAGAAGGTGCTTCGCATCGTGCTCCGCAACGGAATCTTCGCCCTCTCGGTCTTCACGCTCCTCGCGCTTTTCTTCTTCAGCCACGTGTTCCCGAACGCCACTGCCTCCTACGCCTACCAGTGGCTCCGCGACCTACGGATAGCGGAGATGACCGCGCTCCCGGGAGGGGTGTACCGGATCTTCATCCAGTCGCACCTGTTCGTCCTCCTCGGACTCCTCATCGCGCTCCTTAGGGACCCTGACCGCACCTGGAAGTTTGGCGCCCTCTACGCCTTCACGCTCATTGCGGGTTCCTCGCGTAGTTTCGCCCTCGGCCTCATCGCGGCCGCGCTCGTCGCGGCCGCGGAGGCGGTTCGGAGGAAGCAGATGCGATCGCTCGGGACGTTCGCCCTGCGCTCGATCACCGTCGTCGCCGTAGGGCTCATCGCCTTCCTTATCGTGCTCAAGTTCCCGTTCCCTGAATCACGAAGTCAGGAATCGTTCCAGGAGATGCTTCGCTCGCGGAGCGTCTCAAGCCGGGACGCGGCGACCGCCTCGCGCTGGACGCTCCTCCCCAAGCTCCATGAACAGATCGCCGCTTCTCCGCAGCTCGGGAGCGGGTTTGGCACCACCGTGACCTATCGGAGCGCGGACCCGCGCATCATCTCGACCACGGGGGGCGAGTACACCACGAGCGCATTCGAGTGGGGCTACCACGATATCCTCGTGGATATGGGGTTTGCCGGTATCGCCGCCTACGCCATGCTCATCTCCGCGATCGTGATGCTCATCCTCCGCGCGCCCGCCCCGGAGCGCCGGTGGCTCCTCCCGGCGCTCGCGGCCCTTCTCGTCATCCACACGGTGAGCCCGTACCTGAACCACCCGATCGGGTTCGGCTATCTCGCGCTTCTCGTGGCGCTCGCCCAGAGGAAAACAGAAGAACCGGTCCCGCAGAGGGAGCCGGTCCGTGTTCTCGGGAATATGCTCGCACCTGCGCCGGGCGTCATCGCTTCAGACAGGGTGTAAGCCCGCCCCCAGAAGCTTTAGACGAGCACGGTACCGATCAGATTCGGATGACCGTTCAGGAACGCGGCGCCGCCCATCGGTTTGCCGCCGGCGAGCTGGAGCTCGTCCAAGAGGAGCCATCCGTTTGAACAGGATACCGCAGGCATGCCGTCACGGACCGACAGGATCCCCGTTTTTCCGTCTCCCGCACCTGCTGCACCGCGAGCGCGATGGATCCGTATGCGCGTTTCTCCCCATTTGGTCCATGCGACCACGCCGCCGTGCATCGCACGCACGAGCCGCTCCACCTCCTCGACCGGGGCAGACCAGTCGATCCGGGCGTCTTCATCGCGTATCTGTCTAGTGAACGTCGCTCGACCGTGGTCTTGCGGGACGGGGGTGAGATCACCCTTCACGAAGCGGGGGAATTCGCGGGTCAGCAGGTCGCGCATGAGCGGCACCATCGCCGCCCGGAGTGAAACGGCGGTCTCGGACCCGGTGAGCGGTATCGTCCGCGCGCCTATGACCGGGCCGTGGTCGAGTTCAGGGTCGATGAGCATGAGGGAAACGCCGCTCTCGCGATCGCCCGCGCGGATCGCGCCCTCGATGGGGGTCGCCCCGCGATGCCGGGGAAGGAGCGAGGGGTGTATGTTCACGATCCCCTTGGGGAACCCTGCGATGAGCTCCTCGGGGATACGCGCGCCGTAGGCGACGAGCACCCCGACTTCCGGCCGCGTGGCGCGGATCCTCGCACGGGCGTCGGCATCGAGCGTCTCCGGCTGAAACACCGAGATCCCCCGGGAGTCCGCGAACTGCTTCACCGGCGGGGGGGAGAGCGCGCGCTTTCTCCCCGTCGGACGATCGGGCTGGGTGACGACGAGCACTACCTCATGCATGCCGCCTTGGACGACCGCCTTAAGCGCCTCGACCGCGAACTCCGGAGTGCCGAAGAACACGATCCTCATGGGCGCAGGCCGAGCTTCTGCACATCAGCCGCCTTGTCGATGAAGAGGATGCCGTTTAAGTGATCCACCTCGTGCTGGAAGATGATCGCCTCAAACCCGGTGACCGTCTTTCGGAAGGGCTTTCCCTCCGGTGTGAGTCCCTTCACCGTGAGCCCGGTGTTGCGGCGTACGATGCCCCACGTCCCGGGAACCGAAAGGCACCCCTCTTCAGAGGTCGTCCTCCGGACCGAACGTCCCGATATCTCGGGATTCACCACCGCGATCGGGTCCTCGTCCGGAGGCGCTACGATGATGATGCGCTTGGGCATGCCGATCTGGGGCGCGGCGAGGCCGACCCCGCTCGCGTGGTGCATCGTCTCCACCATCTCCTCGACGAGCGTGTGGAGTTGAGGAGTGCCGAGATCGCTCTTGGGAACCTCCTTCGCCGTGCCGCGGAGGACCGGATCCGGTTCCTTGATGATTGGGTGGATACGTTTCATACGGTCAGGTCCGAGCGACGATCGTGTCTGCCCACGCGTACAGCTCATCCGACGAACCGGTGTTCAGGTACACGCGCTCGAACGGGACCGAGGCAAGCGCGCGGTCGACCTGCTGCCCCTCGGGGGGCTCGCCGACTCCGCGGTCGCGATCGTCGATGACCGCGAACTCCTCGAGCGTGGATATCTCGGGAAACCGCTCGGTGAAGCGGCGCGCCCGCTCCACGAACGGGGCGACCACGCCCACGAGGACGAGCGAACGCCCGAGCACCTGCTTCAAGGCCTCCACCTCGACCGGATTGCGGATGCCGTTCAACACGAGCCGCCCAATGCCGCGTCGCCTTGCCTCCTCCACCAATCGGTGCATCCAGTACCCGTTATCGCCGCTTTCGCGCCGGTACCGGTCGCCGATGTCCTGGAGGAGCGCGGTCGAGGGTTCCGGGTGTCCGTCACGACGCGCGATCGTACGGATAAGGTCTCCGGTGCTCACCATGCCGAAACCGTGCCGGTCGATGAGGTACCGGCAGAGCGTGTCTTTTCCCGCTGCTTTGAATCCGATCACGCCGATCGCGGCGCTGAATTGAGGTGACATACCGTTAGAGGGTTCTGACCTGCGCGGCCCAGCCGCGTGGCAAGGATTGTACTAGAGCGTGATGGCTTTTGCCACGGGGGGACTTGAGATCGATACTGACCCGGAATTTCCCCCGAAACCGTTTGGGACGTCCCCAGGCCGGGTCCAGCGTCACATACTCGGGTAATCGAGAGCGGACCCCTTGGGCGAGCGCTACCGCCTCTTCCCAGAGCGGAGCATGCTCTGCGCCCGCACCCAGCAAGGTGACCAGTTCCCGTGCGGGCGGGTAGCCGAGCGCCGCACGCTCAGCGAGCTCGTCACGGACGAACCGATCCGGATCCGAGAGCACGCGGAGCGCCGGCGACGATGTGTCCATGGTCTGGACATGCAGGGTGCCACCCGGGGCGACATACCCCGCGAGCGTCCGCAACGAGCGCGCGGTCTCCTCCACGGACCACACCCCGGCCTTGCCCGTGCCCGCGCCCATGAACGCATCGGCGACGAGCGTGAACGGTTCGGGGTGCGGGGGGAGCGCACGGAAAACGGCGGACGTCCCGACGATCACCTGCGCCGCCCCGAGGTCGTCGCCGAGCTCATCGCGATCGAGATGCACGAGGCGCACGCCCGGGTACCGCTTCATGAGGAGCGACGCAAGCGCCTTGCTCCCCGCAGAGAAACTCTTGAATCCCGTCCCGCGGCAACGTGCGCACGCTCCGGGAAGAGGAAAATCGCGCTCGCAGGAAGTACACGAAGCGCGATCCTCGTGGACCGAGAGCGGGATCGCACATCCGGGGCAGAGCACCACGGAGCCGCAATCCTTGCAGACCGATCCGGTGGAGATACCGCGACGATTGAGGAGGATGAGCGCGCGTCCACCGGCTCCCACGACGCGGTCGAGCGCGTCGACGAGCGGTCCGGCGACAAGGACCCGTTGCTCCGCTCGCTTGGCCGCATCGGCGAGGTCGTGCACCACACAGGACACCGGCATACGCTCTCCGACCCGGTACCAGGGGAGCGGCAGGAGGGCGTCGGACGTCTCGAAGGCGGCGCCGGAAGCGCGTGCGAGCTCGCAGGCGATCACGCGCGCGTCATACCGCGGATCCGCGTCCTCCTGCACGTACGACGAAGAGCCGGCGTGGAGCACGCGTACCCGGGTCAGGTTGGGGAACGGGAGGAAGACTGCGCTCTTGGTGCCCACGATCCGCCCCACTTCGCCCCGGGAGACCGCGCAGGCGATCCGGTACCGTTCTCCCGGTCGGAGGCCGGCGTGATAGACCGTCCCCCCGCCCAGTTCATCGACCCACGCATACGCCTCGCGTACGGTGGGCACCATGACGAGCTCCTGCCCGTCGCGCCCTACCGGTCCCGGCGCATAATCGGCACGGGCGCGGGCCGGGGCCCAGGGGAGCGCCGCCCACGCGAGGCGGGGAAGCGTGGTGGCGAACGAATGCGCGAGCCGCTCCCAGAGCGCGGGCACGTACGACGGGTAGCCGGCACACCCCTCCGCGAACGCGATGATCCCCTTAGGGTCGCGGATCGTAGAGGCTTCGATGACCTCGGCGACGATCCCAGGAACGGTCCTCCCCGCGAACGGCACAATGACGAGAGACCCCGGCGTCATCGCCGGGGTCAGGTCAGGGGGCACGAGGTAGTCGTAACGCTCGGCCGCACGGTGCGGCAGGCGCACGGCGGGGATGACGCGGACGATCATGTGAGATGGAAGCCCATGGTGCAATACCCGACGCCGAAGGGCGCCTCATAGGAGAGCAGGTCCGCGCGGTACTCCATGCGCTCGAGCATACCCAGGAACATGCAGATCGGCCGATAGCCGCAGGCATGCGCCTCCGCTACGAACGATTCCTCCATCTGGAGGACGGGCGATGCGCTCCCGGCGCCAAGGTTCGCGAGCATGAGCTCATCAAAATCTTTCGCGCGGGGGGAGAACCCTGCGGGCGTGTCGGACGAGAGCCGGTGCGAGAGATCCCCGGAACAGATGACCGCTATCCGTCGGCGGCTCGAGAGGATCACCTCCTTAAGCACCTGCCCGAAGGCGAACTGCGCTTTGCCCGAACCGAACGTGGGGGAGACGATGGCCACGCATGGTTCGGTCTCGGCATCGGGAAGGAAATAGAGCGGCACGCCGCTCCCGTAGTCGAGGTGTTCGTCGGCGATGAGCACCACCCGGTGACCGGCAAGCCGCGCGCTATGGCGGATGCGCTCCACGGTGAGGGAGTCCGTGCAAAAATTACGGGGCGGCGAAAAATCGCCGAACTCCATGAAATGTGTGGCGTACCGCGGGGACGAGTTCAGCGTGAAAGTGTCGGGCATCCCCCCGAAATGCGGGGTGATCACGAGGATCGTGTCCGGGCGCGCCGTGCGCAACCCTGCATGGAGCACCTGGTAGGATTCCCAGGTCTTCACAAGCATCCGCGCATGCTCCTTCCCGATCGAGGGGAGGAGGAGCGGGGGATGGGGGACGATCGCGGCGTAGACGAGCGACATACTAGTCCTGTGGAGTGGCGATGGCGGTAGGTTCGGAAAGCTCTGGATCGAACGGCGGGCCCATCGAGTGAAGCGCGAGCACCCGTTCGGGGACCGTCTTCACATTCTCCCACCGCCAGCCCTGTGCTTCAAATAGGTCCCCCGAGACGATGGGGAGCCGCAGGCCGTCGGCGATCACGTACACCGTGGGTTCATGTGGTGTCTTCACGAGTTCGCCGTCCCGAAGCGAGATCGGTTCGCCCAGCGTGAGGGTGGCGAGCTCTTCGGCGCTCGAGCGGCGGATGCGGCGGCTTTTAAAGTAGAGGTCGAGCACCGCACGATCGATGAGCGGGTGCTTCACCCCGTTCTCCGCAAAGTATACGCCGCCGGTCGCAGGATCCTGGACGAGCGCGCCAAAGGGATAGGCGGAGGTGAGCGTGATCGGCGGACCCTCGCGATACGCGTTCACATCGTCCCATGAGGCCGACACCACCTCATCGGGGTTGAACCCGAGCGAACGGAACACCTCTCGCGAGCTGATTCCGCGCCGTTCATCGTCCACGAGGAGAAACACCGTGCCGCGCGGCGAACGGATGAGGGAATAGTTGGGGAACCGGATCTCGGGTCCCTCGTCGTAGGCGAGGAGGTCGTTCGCTCCGACGCTCACCACCTTGCCCGGGTCGTAGAGCGAAGCGAGCACTGCGACAGAGGCGACTTTGCGCCGCTTCCCGTAGCGGATGATCCAGGTGCCCGGGATCCCCGGCGCGGTGACGAGCGAACCGTTGGGGTACCGGCGGACGAAGAAGGTCTGCCAGATGGACCAGAAATTGCGCTGCGCCTGGAGGTGGGGCGTGTAGTTGTAGAGATGCGCGGTCGCCCAGCTCCGGGGCGTCACCGGAACGCCATCGATGGCGCTGGTTACATCGCGTTGCCGCAGGTACCTGAGCCGCGGACCCTCGTCCATGAAGAAGCGGAAGCCAGAGGCGGCGTAGTCGAGCTGGGCCCCGAACCCCCTGAACTTCTGGAGCGCCGGATCTCCCGTCGAACAGGCGTCGCACACACCCCACCCGGCCGCCCAATCGAGCTGGCCCTCTGAGGGCGCGCGGGAGATGAGGAGCGACTGTTCGCGCTGGAGGAGCGCGAGGAGGAGACGCGGGCTCACCCGATGGGCGAGCGCGGCGCGCATGATGATGTCGGAGGCCGGACGCACCGTCCCCTCGATGTCCGGCGCCTCGTAGGAGGCGAGCGCGCTCCCCCGGTTCACCAAGAACCGTTGCACGCCGGCGGCGTCCAATGAGGCGATCTCTGTCGCCTCCGCGTCCGAGATGATGAAATCAGGGTCGAACGAAGCGGCCCGCGCGCCGCGCGGGGGGATGAGGAGCGAGGCAACAAGCACGAAGACCCCGATCCTCCGCATCATACCGGCGTCGGCACGAGCTCCTGACTCTCGCGGATCTGGAGTTTCTCGCCGCGGGCATCCACCATCACGCGCGCGCTCTCCTTCAATTCGCCCGAGACGATGCGAAGCGAGAGCGGGTCTAATACGTTCGTCTGGATGATGCGCTTAAGCGGACGCGCGCCGAAATTTGGATCGTACCCGTGTTTCGCGAGCCAGCGCTTTGCCTTGTCGGTGACCTCAAGGGTGATGTGCCGCGCCGCGAGGCGTGCGACCACCTCGGTCAATTGAAGCTCGACGATCCGGAGCAGGTCTTTCTCCGTGAGCGCATGAAAGATGATGACCTCATCGATGCGATTGAGGAGTTCCGGCTTCATCCGGTCGCGGAGCTCGTTCCGGATCCTCTCTTCCATCGCGCGGTACTCGTTCCCCTCCGGAGCAGAGGCGTCGCTAAAGCCGAGCGTCCCGCGGGTGCCGAGGTCGAGGATGCGGTCCGAGCCGAGGTTCGACGTCATGATGATGATGGTGTTCTTGAAATTGACCTTGCGGCCTTTGGCGTCGGTGAGCTGACCGTCGTCCAGTATCTGGAGGAGGATGTTGAACACTTCGGGGTGCGCTTTTTCGATCTCGTCGAAGAGGACCACGGCATACGGGCGGCGGCGGATGATCTCGGTCAACTGCCCGCCCTCGTCGTAGCCGACGTATCCCGGCGGGGAGCCGATCATGCGGGCGGTGGTGTGCTTCTCCCCGTACTCGGACATGTCGAGCCGCACGAGCGCGTTCTCGTCGTTGAACATGAGGTTCGCGAGCGCACGGGCGAGCTCGGTCTTTCCGACGCCGGTGGGACCCAAAAATATGAACGAACCGATCGGCCGCCGTTCCTCGGAGAGGCCGGCGCGTGACCGGCGGACCGCGTTCGCGACCGCCTCGATCGCTTCACGCTGGCCGATCACCCGCGCGGAGAGCGCATCCTCAAGGCGCGCGAGCTTCCGCGCCTCTGCTTCGAGCATTTTGGTCACCGGAATCCCCGTCCAGCGCGAGACCACGGCGGCGATGTCCTCGTCGGTCACCTCCTCCTTCAGTATCCGGTGGCGCTCCTGGAGCTCGACCAGCTTGCGCTCCGCGCCGCGCCCTTCGCGCTCGGCGGCCGGGATGCGACCGTAGCGGATTTCAGCCACCTTCTGCAGCTCGCCGGCGCGCTCCGCGATGTCAGCCTGCTGTTTCAACGACTCAATCCTCTTCTTGCATTCGCGGATCGTGGTGATGAACTCTTTCTCCGTGCGCCAGCGTGCCTCAAGCGCGCTCCGCCGTTCGGTGAGCTCGGCGAGCTCCTTCTCGAGGGACTGGAGCCGCGACTTTGAGTCGCTGTCGTCTTCCTTCGCGAGGGCGCGCTTCTCGATCTCCAGACGGATGGCGTTCCGGCGTAGCTCATCGAGTTCGGTGGGCATCGAGTCGATCTCCATGCGGAGCGCGGACGCGGCCTCGTCGATCACGTCGATCGCCTTGTCCGGAAGATGCCGGTCGGTGAGATAGCGGGCGGTGAGCTCCGCGGCGGAGACGATCGCCGGGTCGGTGATCCGGACCCCATGGTGCACCTCGTAGCGGTCCTTGATGCCGCGGAGGATGGCGATAGTGTCCGGCACCGAGGGTTCGGCGACGAACACCGGCTGGAAGCGGCGTTCGAGCGCCTGGTCCTTCTCGATATGCTTCTGATACTCCTTCACGGTGGTCGCCCCCACTGCGTGGAGCTCTCCGCGCGCGAGCGCGGGCTTGAGCAGGTTTGAGGCGTCGATCGCCCCCTCGGCCGCGCCCGCGCCCACGAGCGTGTGGAGCTCGTCGATGAAGAGAATGATGCGGTCGGAGGACTCATGGATCTCCTTAAGCACCGCTTTGAGGCGCTCCTCGAACTCACCCCGGAACTTGGTGCCCGCGATGAGCGCGCCCAGGTCGAGCGCGATGATCTCCTTGTGTTTCAACGACTCCGGCACGTCCCCCGCGACGATGCGCTGGGCGAGCCCCTCCACTACCGCGGTCTTTCCCACGCCCGCCTCCCCGATGAGCACGGGATTGTTCTTGGTCCGGCGGGCGAGTACCTGCATGACCCTGCGGATCTCGGCGTCGCGCCCGATCACCGGATCGAGCTTCTCGGCGCGCGCCTGCTTGGTGAGGTTGCGGCTGTACTTCTCGAGCGCCTGGTACTTGGCCTCGGGTTCGGGGGAATCCACCCGCGCGCTCCCGCGCACCGACGCGAGCACCGCGAGCGCAGGCTCGTAACCGGCGCCGGCGCGCTCAAGAGCGGTCGACGCCGTGGAGGGGACCGAAAGGAGCGCCAAGAGGAGATGCTCGACGCTGATGAACTCGTCCTTCATGCGCTCGGCCTCGCGCTCGGCCTGGTGAATGACGCGCAACATCTCCTGCGAGAGGAATATCTGCGCCATGCCGCCGCCCGCGCTCGCGGTGGGGAGACGGCGGAGCTGGGTCCGGCACGTATCGAGGAGCGCGGGGATCTTCACGCCGAGCTTCTGCAGGACCGCATCCACGACACCCTCCTGGTGCTCGAGGAGCGCGGAGAGAAGGTGCAGCGGCTCCATCTGGGTGTGACCCGCTTCTAGTACGAGCTTTTGGGATCGCTGGAGCGCCTCCTGCGACTTGGTGGTGAAATTATTGAAGGGCATAGGAGCTTGTCCCGATCCTTCCGATTGATTAGCACTCATGTCTTATGAGTGCTAATGTACCAGACCCGTTCGTACGGTCAAGGTTAGGCGACCACCGTAGCATTTTTACGAGAACTCTGCAATAATTAGCGAAAACATGCAGATACTCGGCGTCACCATCCACCCGGTGAGCAAGGACGAAGCGCTCCGGAAGTTGAGCGCGTTCCTTGAGGGCAGCGCCCCACGTGTGGTGGTCACCCCCAACCCGGAGATCATCATGCGCGCGCACCGCGATCCGGCCTACCGTGCGATCCTGAACCGCGCGGACCTAGCCCTCCCCGACGGGGCGGGGATCGTCCTCATCTCCCGGCTCTTGAACATGCCCGTCCGCGAGCGCGTGACGGGCGCGGACATCGTCCCGGGAGTGGTGCGCCTCGCCGCAGAGAAGGGGCTCCGCGTAGCGCTCGTCGGCGGGCGTAACCAGCACACGATCACCAAGGCCGCCGCCGCGCTCGGGCCGTCGGTGGTCTTCGCCGCGCACGGGGTGCCCAAACGACACTGGAACGACGAGGCCGAACATGAGAAAATGATCGAGGTCCTGCGCGCGAGCGCCCCGCACGTGGTGCTTGTGGCGTTCGGAGCCCCCAAGCAGGAACAGTGGATCGCACGCTACCGCGACCGGATCCCGTCGGTGCGGCTCTGGATGGGGATCGGCGGCGCGCTTGAGTTCGCCTCCGGCGCGGCGCGGCGCGCTCCCTCAGTGATGCGCGCACATCACTTCGAGTGGCTCTGGCGCCTCATCCACGAACCGCGCCGGATACGGCGCATACTGACCGCGGTCATCGCCTTCCCGCTCACCGTCCTCTATGCCGCTCTTACCGAAAAAAAGCGTTAGGGTGCGCTTCGCCCCCTCTCCCACCGGCACCCTGCACCTGGGCGGTCTCCGCACCGCGCTTTTTAATTTCCTCTTCGCCCGACGGCACGGCGGGGCGTTCATCCTGCGAATCGAGGACACCGACCAGTCGCGCCTCGTCCCGGGGGCGCTCCAGAACATCGTGGACACCCTCGCGTGGGCAGGGCTCTCCTGGGACGAGGGACCGGTCGTCTCCGGAGACGTGGTCGCCGATCGCGGACCCGACGGGCCGTACCTCCAGTCCAAACGGCTCGCCCTCTACCGCGAACATGCCGACAAGCTCGTCGCGACCGGCGCCGCGTATCCGTGCTTTTGCACCCCCGAACGTCTCGAAGAGATGCGCACGGAGCAGGCGCTCGCGAAGCGCCCGCCCTCCTACGACGGCACCTGCCGCGAATTGGGCGCGGCGGAGGTGGGGGAGCGGCGCGCGCGGAAGCTTCCCGAGGTGATCCGGCTCAAGGTGCCCCGCGAGGGGACCACCGCGTTCACCGATCTCGTGCATGGCACGGTGACGTTCCAAAACACGCTCGTCGATGATCAGGTGCTCCTTAAATCCGACGGCTTTCCCACCTATCACCTCGCGGTGGTGGTGGACGATCATCACATGCGCATCTCACACGTGATCCGCGGAGACGAGTGGTTGCCGTCCACCCCCAAGCATCTCCTCCTCTATGCCGCATTCGGGTGGGAGGCGCCGGAATTCGCGCACCTCCCGCTCCTCTTAAAACCGGGGGGCGGCAAGCTCTCAAAGCGCGACCTCGCCTCGTCGGTGTTCGATCTGGTCGGACGGGGCTACCTCCGCGAAGCGCTGTTGAATTTCATCGCACTCCTCGGCTGGCACCCGCCCGGGGAGGAAGAGGTGCTCTCGCTCGAGGAGATGACGCGGCAGTTCGACTTTAAGAACGTGAACCGCGCCGGGGCCGTGTTTACCACCGACAAACTCGACTGGCTGAACGGGATATACCTGCGCCGCCTCCCGGCGGAGGAGTTCGCCGAGCGTTGCCGGCCGTTCCTTGAACGGGCGGGGCTCATCAGAGCGGGATTCCCTTCGGAGGACCTCGTCAAAATGGTACCCTTGGAGCAGGAACGGGTGCGCACGCTCGACCAGGTACCCGAAGCGGTCGCCTTTATGTTCAATCGACCCGCTCCCGAGCCCTCGGTGCTCGTCTGGAAGGCCCAAAAGCCCGAGGAGGCCGCGGAGCGGCTTACGGCGCTTTTAGAGCTCATTACCTCGCTTCCGGAGGCCTCCTGGACAGTCCCCGAGCTCGAACGGCGCATCAAGGAACGGATCGCGGAGGAGGGGACACCGGTAGGGGAGACCCTCTGGCCAATGCGCGTCGCGCTCTCGGGTCGAACCGCCTCTCCCGGCCCGTTCGAGCTCGCTCAAGCGCTCGGCGCGAAAGAGACGCTCGCCCGCATACGTCTAGCCATAGAGACGCTCCGCGCATGAAGAAACTCATCATCATCATCGCGCTCCTCGCGCTCGCGAACCCTCACCACGGGTCGGGTCAGACCACCCGTGTTGACATTTTGAAGTTGAACGATCAGATCGTCGAGAAGAAGAGCCAGGTGAAGGCGATCCAGGACCGGATCAAGTCGGTGCAGGCCAAGATAGATGACCTTGAGCGCACCGAACTCACCCTCTCGAACCAGATCGCCATCCTCGATAACCACATCACCAAGGTGTCCTTGGACATCGAGGAGACGGTCGTCGAGATCGAACAGACCACGCTCGAGCTCCAGGAGACCGAGGCACAGCTCTCGCTCACCACCGCCCGTCTCGAGGACGACCGCACGATCCTCGCCGAGCTCATCCGGAGGATCGACCGCGAAGACGACCGAACGGCGCTTGAGACGCTCTTCCTCCACGACAACCTCTCGGAGATCATGAACCGCGCCAAGTTCCTCGAAGACCTCCAGGGGGACCTCCTCAAAACCGTACGCGGGGTGCAGGAAGCGAAGGCGTCGCTCGAGGAAAAACGGACCGAGCGCGAGGCGAAGAACGTCGAGCTCCGCGAACAGAAGGACCGGCTCAAGATAGAGCAGATCCGCCTCGCGGACACGCGCGCGGGTAAAGAATATCTCGTGGACCAGGCGCGCAACTCGGAGTACGAGTTCCGTAACCTGGTGGCCGGGCTCCGCGACGAGGCCACCGAGGTCTCGCGCGACCTCTCGGCGCTCGAATCCGCCGCGCGCGAACGGCTCCGCCTCTCGGACCGTTTCCCGGTCGGCGACGTGGTGCTCTCGTGGCCGGTACCTGACCACACGATCACCGCCTACTTCCGCGACCCGGGTTACCCGTTCCGCCGCATCTTCGAACACCCGGCGATCGACATCCGTTCACCGCAAGGTTCTCCCGTACGCGCGGCCGCGCCCGGGTACGTACTAAAAAGCCAGGACTCGGGATACGGCTACAGCTACATCATCCTCCTTCATCAGAACGGGATCACCACCGTCTACGGACACCTCTCGCGCCTGGACGTGGATACCGACAAGTATGTGGAGCGCGGGGACATCATCGGTCTCTCGGGCGGTATGCCCGGCACCCGCGGCGCCGGACGGCTCACCACGGGCCCGCACCTCCATCTGGAGGTACGCGTGAACGGCATCCCCGTTAATCCGCTCGATTACCTCATCGAGTAAATTTTTTCATGCAACCGTAGACGGTTTTAGTTTTCCACATTGTGTTCGGTTTTTGTTCGGTTATAATAGGGTTACTAATAACTTAACCCTGTGGATAACCTATGACCCTCATCGCTCTTACGAAGAAACAGCGGGCGGTCTACGAGATGGTGAGCTACTACATCCGCTCCTACGAGCGACCGCCCACGGTGCGGGAGATAGGGGCAGAGCTTGAACTTGCGCCGGCTACGGTGCACGAACACATCCAGGCGCTCCGCGAAAAAGGGTACCTGGAACAGGACGAGATCGCACCGCGTTCGCTCTTCACCACCGCCGTACAGCTCCCGCTCGCCGGGCTCATCACCGCCGGGGCGCCGATCGAAGCGATCGAGGAGAAAGAGGTGATGGCGGTGCCCGCCAACCTTGTCATGGACGGACTGAATTCGTATGTCCTCAAGGTGAAGGGGCAGTCGATGATCGAGGATGGGATACTGGACGGCGACTACGTCATCGTCGAACGCAACCCGTCGCCCCGGAACGGGGACGTGGTGGTGGCGCTCCTCGACAACGCGTTCGCGACGCTCAAACGATTCTATCGGGAACCCGACCGCATCCGGCTACAACCCGCGAACGCCGCCATGGACCCCATTTATGTGCGGGACGTCTCCATACAGGGGATCGTACGCGCGGTCATCCGCCAGTTCGCCCGCGCCTAGCCGCGACCGCCCCTATGACCCATCAAAAGTTCGACGATCCGGTGGATGTGCTCGCCTCGTTCTCGGGGACCAAAACGATCCCGCACGCATTGAAGTGGCATAACAAGCGCTACACGGTACAGAAGGTGAACCTCGTGCATGTCGCGCGGGAGGGGAGGGGGAAGATGTACTACTTCTCGGTCTCCGACGCCACCAACTTCTTCAAGTTGAAGTTTGATACCGAAAACATGGAGTGGAGGTTGCTTGAATTATATTCGGAATAAGCGGCTCCGGGGACGCGATTCCATCACGGCGAAGTACGAGCCCGTTTGCGCGGCGGGGATGACTATGAAGATAGTTCTTCATGCGGACATGAACTCGTACTTTGCATCGGTCGAACAGCAGGCCAATCCGTTCCTGCGGGGTAAATCGGTGGCGATCTGTTCACGAGTGACCAGGAACGCGTGCGTGATCGCGTGCTCCATTGAAGCTAAAAAGCGGGGGGTGCAGACAGGCATGGGGCTTCAAGAAGCACGCGATCTTGCACACGACCTCATCGCCCTTCAGGTGGATCCGTGCAAGGTCAAAAGCACCACGGAGCGTATCTTCACCATATTCGCGGACTATACGCCCTCCATAGAGGCGTACTCCATCGATGAGGCGTTTCTCGACCTCACCGGTTACGTGAAGGATTTTGAGGAAGCGCGCGCGCTCGCCGTAACGCTCAAGCGTCGTATACGAACGGAGGTGGGGGAATGGTTGCGCTGTTCCATAGGGATATCGCACACCCGTTGGCTCGCCAAATACGCCGGCGAGTTCCAAAAGCCTGACGGCCTCACCGTGCTCCGGCGCGAGGATCTGCCGCGCGTCTACGCCGACGCACCGGTCGATGATGCCTGGGGGATAGCTGCCGGTTGGCGGCTCCGGCTCGCGGTTCTGGGCATCCGCACCTTGGGCGATCTGTTGCATTACAACCCGCTCGAACTCCTGCGCATCTATGGGAAGCCGGGCTACGCGCTATGGTCGAACATCGCCGGGGTCGACGAGGAGCAGGTGAAGAGGTCCGATGATGACGCGCCGCCAAAGAGCATCGGTCACTCCTACGTATTCTACAAACGCACCGGTGACGAGCGCGAGCTCGCCGGGATCCTCATGAAGCTCTGTGAGCGGGTGGGGCGGCGGCTCCGTCGCAAACGGATGGAGGCGCGCGCCGTCCACGTCGCCTGGCGGTATACGACCAGAGGCGGGGACGGGATCGGCGCCAAGCGCCAGGAACCGCTCTTCGAGTCCTACGACCTCTTTAAAGCCGCCTGGGGACTTTTTACGGGCTCCTGGGACCGCGGGGTGGTCAGCTGGTTCGGCGTCACGGCATACGGTCTCTCACCGGCCATCAACCAGCTCTCGTTCTTAGGGGACAAGGGCCGTCGGCAGGATCTCGCGGGGGCGTTAGATGCGGTGAACGACCGCTGGGGCGAGTTTACGGTCATCCGCGGCCGGATGTGGGATACGGCCAAAAGCGCACCCGAGCGTATCGGGTTTCGTCAGACGGTCGGCGTAGCGTGGCGCGGGGACGACGTTTCAAGCGGAGGGGAGTAAGGATCGTGCGTACGATATAGCGTCGCACATTGTATGTTAGGCGACTCTTATCGTATGCCATTCGGCCAATGCCATATAAGAGATCGTCTAACATAGCTCACGTTTTACCGCGCTTACGCGCGCTCCATTAAGCGTCCCCTAATCCTTCCACTTATAAAAGACGCGATCGCCGAAGCGGACGTCGATGTAGTTGAGCTTGGCGCGTTCTGCCGGTCCGAACCTGCCGACGATCGTGTCGGTGAGTGACGCGAGTTGTGCGCCGAGCTCCAAGGACGGGTCGAATATCGCGTACCAGTCCTCTACCGTTACCGCCTCCACGGTACTCTCGGCGATGTTCAGCACTATGATCCGGTCGCGCACGCCGGTATGTGTCGCAAAATGCTGGTGCAGGTCGCCGACGAACACGGACCATGACGGGGGCACCGCCTCCGTACCCACCACAAGCGGTTCCGCGGTGCCCTGACGCCGCAACGCGACGAGCTCCTCCCCTTCCCCTGCCGTCGCGAGGCGAAGGACGCGCCCGTCCTGATCGAGCAGATAGGATGACTCCGGCTCAATCAGCCGGAAGGTCGGTTTTCGCTCCTCGATCCGGAGGATGATACTCCGGAATCCCTTCCTAACCGTCACGCGCCGTATGGGATGTCCGGTCGCGTTCACCGCCGTAACGAGCGACTCCTCGTCGATGAAGAGAAGGTGATCGCGCGGGAACACCGCACCAACGTAGCCGGCGAGCGTCTGTTCGGCCGCCGCGGCGAGCTGCTCTGCCGGCACGGTAAGCTCTCCCTCTACCGACACTCGATCGACCCGGAAGAGCGGTGCATAGAGCGACGCATACACCCCTCCGGCGAAGAGCGAGAACGTAACCAGATACCGCAACCACGCCCCCATCCGGCTCCTGCGTTCACGGCCGAAGAACGGGTTGCTGATCCGCTGCCGGTGGAAATCGCGCCTTCGCTCCCTGGTGCCCCGAATACCCATGGTCAGATCACGAAACGCGGGATGCTCGGGTTGAGCCGCGCGAGAATCTCGTACGGAATGGTCCCCGACCGTTCCGCGAGCTCATCTGCGGTGATACGGTGCTTCCCCGCGGTCCCGATCAGCGTCACCACCTCCTCCTGTCGTACCCCGCCCGCTCCGCTCGCATCCACCATGCACATATTCATGCACACACGGCCGAGCACCTTGCATCGCGTCCCCCGTATGAGCACCTCGCCGACCGATGAGAGGCCCCGGTCATACCCATCGGCGTAGCCCACCGGGACGACGGCGAGCGTGGTGCGTCGGCGGACCCGCTCGGTAAGCCCGTACCCCACCGGGCTTCCCTTTGGGATGGACTTCACGAGCGCCACGCGTGATCGCCAGGTCATCACGGGTCGAAGCGGGCGGCCGGGGTGTCGCCGTCGGAACGCCGAAACGGTCAGGGGGGACGGTCCTATTCCATAGAGTCCGATCCCGATCCGTCCCGCGCTCCAGAGCGTCTCCGGGTAGAGCATGACCGCCGCAGAGCAGGCGGCGTGAACGACCGGGAGGGCGAACCCGGCCCGTGTGAGCGACGAGATCGTTCTGGCAAACCGTTCAAGCTGACGAGCGGCAAACTGGTGCCGGGAGGTGTCCTCGATGTTCGCGAAATGCGTGGCAACACCCTCGACCACCAGCCCCGCGCGGCGCATGGCGCGGGCGAGATCCACCGCGCCCTCCGGCAGTACGCCCTGTCGCGCGGTGCCGGTATCTATCTTGATATGGACCCGGATGCGGCGTGTGGCGCGACCCCGCGCGAGGAACCGAACCGTGTCGTGGGACGAGACGAGATAGCGAAGATCGAGCCGTACGAGCTCGGAGAGCCGCGCCTGCGGGACGTACCCCAATACGATGATGGGAAGACGGATCCCCATCCCCCGGAGCGCGACCGCCTCATCGAGGGAGTCCACGCCGAACCACTCCCCGCGAGCGGCGTGTCCCCTCCCCCGCCGGATGGTCGCGGCGACTTCCGTTGCGACCGGAATAAGGCCATGGCCGTACGCGTTCGCCTTCACCACCCAAATGGGAAACGGTCGGCTCCCCAAGAGCGCGCGGAACACCCCCAGATTGTGGCGCAGGGCTTCCCGGTCGAGCTCGATCCAGGTGCGCTCCCTACTCCCGGGTGATGCGATCGAAGCCACAGTGCGGGATGAGGACCTCGGGCACCCGCACGCTCCCGTCCTCCTCCTGATAATTCTCGATGATCGCCACGAGCGTACGGCCGATCGCGAGCGCGGTGGCGTCGTTCATGTGCGCGAGCTCGACCGTGCCTGCCGCGCGTCGGATACGGGTCTGCAATCTCCGCGCTTGGAAGTCGGTCATGAGGTCGGCGGTGTGGGTCTCGCGGTAGGCGCCTTGCCCGGGCATCCAGGTCTCGAGGTCGATCTGACGCGCATCGGGCGCACCCATGTCTCCGGTGCAGATGGCGACGATCCGATACGGGAGGCCAAGCGATCGCATGAGGCGTTCTTGGAGGGCCACGAGGAGGTCCTGTTCCGCGGATGAGCGCTCACCGACGGTGAACGACTCGAACTCGAGCTTATCGAACTGATGAAGTCGCAGGATCCCGCGGGTGTCCTTTCCGTAAGAACCGGCCTCGCGACGGAACGAGGTTGCGTACCCGATATAACGAAGCGGGAGCGAGCGCTCCTCAAGGATCTCATCCATGTGCATGGACCCGATCGTATGTTCGGCGCTCCCCGCGAGGTACAGGTCGTCGGTGGGCAGGTAGTAGCGCTCTTCGCGCGGATCGAGCCGCGCCATGCGCGCGAAGGTATCGGGTTTGAGCATTACCGGCGGCACCACCGGTATGAACGGGGTGGAGGGAACATCCAGCTTGGCGTCGTGGATGACCGTTTCGAGCACGGCACGGTCGGTGACCGTCCGCATGACGAATTGGATGAGCGCGAACTGCAGGAGCGCGAGCTTACCTCGGAGATAGGTGAACCGCGCGCCGGAGACTTTCGCCGCGCGCTCGTTATCGATCACCCCGAGCCCCTCCCCTATCTCCCAGTGCGGCCTTGGTTTGAAATCGAACTTGGTCGGACTTCCGGAAACGCGCAGGACCTGGTTTCCGCTCTCGTCCTTCCCTACCGGAACGTCGGGAAGCGGGATGTTGGGAACCGCGAGAAGGAGCGGGATGAGTTCGGCCTCGATCCCCTTAAGCTTTTTGTCGAACTTCACGAACTGCTCCTTGAGCTTGGTGGAATCGGCGATGAGCTTCTTCTTCACCGCGGGGGCGGCTTTCGGGATGGCGGACGAGAGCTCGCGCTGGAGCGCGCGAGTTTCTTCGGCGCGGGCCTGCGTCTTGCGCTTCTCCTCATCGAGCTTGAAGAGGCGCTTAAAGTCGAGCGCGATGTTCTTTGCCTTCGCCGCATCGATCACCTCTTGGTGATGTTCACGGATGAACCTAGGGTCTAACATGGGATTTCCTCAATAGCTTCGAATGGAATCGTGAGGGGAGGTGGGGAGGGATCCGGACCACTCGCGGGCGACGACGGAGCGCGCCGAGCTGTGCGAGCAATTTGGGATGACGCGGATCTTGATCGTACCCGACGGCGATCACGTCAGGCCGGAGTCGTCGTACGACCGTAGGCGCGCCGGCATCACCCAGCACCGCACGATCAACGGACTGTAACGCGCCGACCATCTCGAGGCGCTCGCGCTCACGGAGCACCGGCCGCCTCCCCTTCTCTTTTTGGGCGCTCGCGTCGCGGGTCACCACTACCGTGAGGCGTCCTCCGAGCCGTTTGGCCGCGCGAAGAAATCGAAGGTGCCCGGGGTGCAGAAGATCGAACACGCCGAACGCGATGACCGTACGCGCGCGCGCCGCCATATCACGCCCGCTTCTTGCTCGGCGACCGGCGCGGGCGCGTCGGTCGAGCCGCAGTGACCGAGCGGAGGGTCGGGAACAGGATGGTTTCCTTGATGCTGTGCACTCCGGTGAGCAATACCGTGAGGCGATCGATCCCCATGCCAAACCCGGCGGTGGGCGGCATACCGTACGAGAGCGCTTCGATGAAATCCGCATCGGTCTCCTGCGCCTCGGCCGCGCCGCGGGAACGCAGTTCGTCCTGTTCATCGAACCGGCGGGCTTGGTCCACGGGATCGTTCAGCTCATTGTACGCCTTACAGAGCTCCATCCCCTTCGCGATGAGCTGAAAGGTGGCGATCTTCGAGGGATCGTCCTTCCGACGCTTTGCGAGCGGAATCATCGCGGCCGGATAATCGATGAGGAAGGTAGGTTCAACGATGCTCTCCCTACAGCGCGCCTTGTAGAGCGCCTCCACCGTCTCAGCGTAGCCCTTGGCCTCCGCAAGGTCGACATGAAGGTTGCGGTCACGTATCTCTGTCCGGAGCTTTGCCTCGGTATCGGCGAGATTGATATCGATCCCGGTACGGTCCTTGAGGAGATCGCGGAACGTGATCCTGCGGATAGGCGGGGTAAAATCGAGCTTGGTCCCCTCGTGAACGAGGGTGAGGGACCCGCCGTTCACCGCGACGAGCAACGCACCCAACATGCGTTCGGTGAGCGCCATAAGCGCTTCGTAATCAGCGTACGCCCAATAGAACTCGACTTGGGTAAACTCCGGATTGTGCGCGTGGTCGATCCCCTCGTTCCGGAAACATCGTGCCATCTCGTACACCTTCTCGAATCCCCCGACGATGAGCCGTTTGAGGTAGAGCTCCGGGGCGATGCGCAGGAAAAGGTCCTGATCGAGGGCGTTCGAGCGGGTAACGAACGGTTTCGCCGCCGCGCCGCCGGAGATCGGCTGAAGCACCGGGGTCTCCACCTCCAGGAACCCCTCCGCATCGAGGAAGGCGCGGATCTCCCGAACGATGCGCGAGCGCTTTAGGAATACCGCACGGACCTCCGGATTTGCGATGAGGTCCAGATAGCGCTTCCGGTACCGAACCTCCACGTCGGTGAGCCCGTGCCATTTTTCCGGAAGCGGGAGGAGCGCCTTCGCAAGCAACGTCGGCCTCGCGACATCCACGGTCATCTCCCCGCGCTTGGTGGTGAACAGCGTCCCCGCCACCCCCAAGAAATCGCCCACGTCGAGCGTCGTGGTCCAGAACCGGTACCGATCGTCGCCCAGGGCGTCCCGGCGGAATGCTACCTGCATCCGCCCAGAGGCATCCTCGAGGGTCGCGAAGGTGAGTCCGCCGTGGGTGCGGAACGACCTGATGCGCCCGGCGACACGCACCGAGGCCTGCGTTTTCATGATCGCTTGGGAGAGCGGCGCAAGCGCCCCGAGCGTGTGGGTACGGTCGAACCCGTCAGGGAATGGGTCAATGCCCTCCTCGACGAATCGGGCGAGCTTCGCTTTTCGTGCCGCTTCTTCTTCGAGCTGTCGCGACATAGGAACCTTCATTTTATCGGTTCGGGACCGCACCGTCAAAGCGAAACCCCGCCCTCCGGAAAGGGCGGGGTCAGGCAGAAAAAACGCTTAACGAATGGAAATGATATGGTACACGGTCTTTCCGGAGGGTACCTTCACCTCGACGGTGTCGCCGGCGCACTTTCCCATGAACGCGATGCCCAGGGGCGACTCGTTCGAGATGCGCCCGGCCGAGGGATCGGCTTCGTTCGCGCCCACGATGGTGTATTCCTTCTCTTTGCCCGCGATCGAGACGCGCACTGAGTTCCCGATCTCCACACATCCCGATTCCACGTGCTCGATGATGACCGCGTTCGGAATCGAGGCCTCGAGCTCCTGTATGCGGCCCTCCACGAAGCCCTGCTCCTCCTTTGCCTCATGGTATTCGGCATTCTCGGACAGGTCACCCATGTCCTTGGCAATCTCAATCCGCTGCGCGACCTCCTTGCGGCGCACGTTCTTGAGCTCATCGAGCTCCTTCCGGAGTTTGAGCAGCCCCTCCTTAGTGACGTAGACAGGCGACATTGGTGGTCATGTAAAACGACAAGTACGTACTCTAGGCGCTCTCCCGCACCCCGTCAAGGGAGGTCGGCTGTGGATGAAGAGCGGTGTGCGGCCCACCAACCGAATATCTCGGCGGCTACCGGCGCGGCGACCGAAGATCCCTCGCCGCCCTCTTCAACGAGCACGGTCACCGCGATCGCCGGGTCCTCATAGGGCGCATAGCCGGTGAACCATGCGTGCGTCCGCCGGTTGGCGTTCCACTGCGCGGTACCGGTCTTCCCCGCCACCGCGATACCGGGTGCGGCGGCGGGGGTGGCGCTCCCCTCCGTCACCGCATCGCGCATCCCCGCGCGGACCGACGCGAGCATGCCCGCGGGCATGATCTCTTCCCGGAGCGCCACGGGGGCTACCGGAACAGAATCCTCGCCCGTGGGTCCCGAGATCGCGCGCACCACATGCGGCTTCCACACGGTCCCCCCGTTCGCGACCGCGACGGTCCACGCCGCCACATGCAACGGGGTAACGAGGAGATCCCCCTGCCCGATCGCCAGATGGTACGTATCGCCGATATACCACTCCTCTCCCTTGACGCTCTGTTTCCACTCCGGGGTGGGAAGAAGCCCGGCCACACCGCCGGGAAGATCGATACCGAGCGGCTCCCCCACTCCGAACCGACCCAGCCAATGGACGAGCCGCTCGATGCCGAGCCCCTCGAACGATTCGAATCCGCCGCCTACGAGGTAGAAATACGTGTTCACCGACCACGATATCGCTCTTCGCAAGTTGGTGATGCCATGACCACCCGCTCTCCAGTCCGGGAACCACCATCGGTCCGCATACAGGATCCCACCGGTCGAATGGACGGTGGTCGCCGGGGTCACGATCCGCTCCGCGAGCGCGGCGGCGGCAACCACGAGCTTCACCGTGGACCCCGAGGGGTAGGTGCCCGAAATCGCACGCGGAAAGAGCGGGTGATCGGGATTTTCGACGAGCGCACGGTACTCCGCCGCGCTGATTCCCTCGGAGAACCGGTTGTTCACGAATGCGGGGAGCGAGACGAGCGCGAGAAGCTCGCCGTTACGCACGTCTTCTACGACCACTGCGCCGCGGCTTGCGCGCGAGCGCGCGAACGCCCGCGAGAGCGCATCCTCGGCGACCACGGTGAGTTCTGAATCAATGGCGAGCGTCAGGTTGCGACCCGGTTCGCCCACGCGCTCCTCGACGACCCGCACTTCGTTCCCTAGGGCATCCACTTCGACCTTCCGGGATCCCGGTACCCCACGGAGCGTCGCTTCGTACGACCGTTCAAGACCGGACCTCCCGACGCTGTCAGTGGTGATGTAGCCGCTCCCCTGCGCCGAGAGCTCCGCCCTTCCGACCGCGCCCATGTAGCCCAGGAGGTGCGAGAGGCTCGTGAGCGTATTGGTGAGCGGATAGCGGCGGTGCGTACCGTCGAGTATCTCCGCGCCGGCGAGCTCGGCCCCGGCAATGGTGACCGCGATCGCCTGGTCGCGGGAAAGGTGATCGGCGATCACCGCCGGCTCGTTGCTCCGCGCATCGAACTGGGCGATGGCGGACTTCAGCTCATCCGGATCCGTGCCGATCGCCGCGGCGATGCGCACGATCGCCGCGTGACGCGCGTCCGGCGCGTCGGGCAGATCGGCGGGCGCGATCGCGAGCTTCAGGTCCGGCACGTTATCGACGAGCTGCGCCCCGTTACGGTCGTAGATGATCCCGCGCGGGGTGGAGACCGAGACGGTGCGAAGGCGGTTCCCCTCGGCAAGCGCCCGGAACTCCCCTTCCCGAGCGACCAGAAAAGAGACGCGGCCGAAGAGGACGAGCACGGAGGCCGAGAGGAACGCGAAGATGATGAGGATCCGCCTACCCGTCGCGGCGAGGCCTATGAACTCCTGCCGGCCGATGGGCGCATCCTCGGGCACCCAGGCGCGCTCGCCGTAGGTGCCCTCGACCCACGTCTCGCGCCCCGTGGCGCCCTCCGCATCGCCGTATCGTCCGGGAAAAATGGGGAACGGGTCATGCCGCTCATCGGGCATACTTCCTGATCGCGGCAGCGAGCGTCGGCGCGCAAGAGACCGTGCGCACGCCCTTCGCGTCGGTGCGGGGGAGCGAATCGGTCACGATGGTCTCCGCGACCGCCGAAACGAGGTCGCGTACCGCGGTACGCGAAAACAGCCCGTGGGTGGCCGCGGCGATCACCCGTGCCGCGCCCTTGTGCTTTGCCATGCGCGCGGCGGCGACCATCGTCCCGCCGGTGTCGATGATGTCGTCCACGAAAATAACGGTCTTGCCCTTGACCGACGCGCCGGTCATGCGCTTCGCCACCGCGGCGTTGGGCGCGGGACGCAATTTCTCTACGTAGACGGTGGGTAGCCCGCCCATGAGCGCGGCGAGCTGCATGGCCCGGCTCCGTCCCCCATGGTCGGTAGCGCCCACCACCGCCCCGTTTTGGTAAGGACGAAGCGCTTCCGCGAGCGCGGGAAGCGCGGTGATCGAAGCGATACGGGGCGCCGCGCGGGTGAGCACGGAGCTATGCGGATCGAGCACGACGATCGTGTGCGCTCCCGCAAGCCGCAAGAGACGCATGGAAAGGCGCGCCGCCATCCCGGTCCCTGAACCTGCGACATCCTGCCGCGCGAAACCTGCGTACGGCAGGATGAGGATCGTCCGCTTCGCCTTGGAGGCGGTGATCGCATCAAGCGCGAGGAGCGCAAGCGCGAACCGCGACTCGTGGGGTCCGGTGGAGGAGATGAGCACCGTACGCCCGCGCGGAAGATCCTTGAGCGTGACGGCGAGCTCGCCGTCCGCGAAACGCGAGAAGTTCAATTTGCCGCCCTCATGGGTCGTGAGACGCCGGAGGAGCGGGCGGACCAGATGTTCGGATGCGGTTGTCGCAAAAAGCGTATCAGGCATCGGAAAGGAGGGAGACGACCGTTGCATCGTCGACCTGGGGGAAATCCTCGTAGTATTGACCGACTGAACCATACCACAGCGGCCGGTCGATGGCGACGAGCGAATCGGCCTCGCGCGCGAGCGCGAGGAGGGCGTCCGGAGCGCCGTGCGGCACGGCGACCACCACCCGTGCGGCGCCCTTCTGACGCGCCGATCTGATCGCCGCCCGCATGGTGAGTCCTGTGGCGACCCCGTCATCGACGAGCACCGCGGTGCGTCCGATGAGCGTGAGCGGAGGCCGGTCGCCCCGGTAGGCCGCGAGACGCCGCTGCGCCTCGGCGTGCTCGGCCTCCACTGCCCGCTTCAGGTATCGCGGATCCGCGCGTCCATGTTCCGCCTCGTTCCAAACCGCTTCGCCGTCATCGGTGATCGCGCCTATGGCGTACTCCGCATTCCCCGGCGCACCAATCTTCCGAGGTACGAGCACGTCGAGCGGTGCACCGAGGGCGCGGGCGACCTCGAAGGCGACCACCACCCCGCCGCGCGGGAGCCCAAGAACGGTGACCGAATCGTCTCCGGCATACTCCCGAAGGTGACGGGCGAGCGCGCGCCCGGCCTCGCGCCGGTCCCGGTATCGCGTCGGTCCTCCGCTCATATCGAGCGTCCGGGAACGTGCGCCAGAGTGCCGCTCATGCGCCCGCCTCTCTTCGCGTACCCCATGAAGAAGATGATGAGCAGTATGAGTTCGATGCTCACCGCCTGCACGTTCGCGAGCGCCCATGCCCCGTCGGGTCTGAACGCCAACGGACTCGAGACGATGAGCGCGGCGGTCCAGGAGACCGCGCCGGTGAGCGCGAGGAGGATCGCCCGCATGACGATTCCCAAGAGTACAAGCGCGAAGAGCGAACGGTTAGTGAGGAAGGCCCTCGCAATCCATACGCCGCCGGAGGCGGCGAGCACCATAATGATGGTCCAGGACGGGAATGGGTACCCGCCGAGCGCATCGAGCCCGAGCCCGATCCCCGCGGCGAGCGCCAAGGTCCGATCGGGCGCGAGCGTGAAGAGGGTGATGACGATTGCGAGCGACGGGAGCGAAACCGCGCCGATGACACCCGCGAACGCGCGGACCCCGCCGACCATGAACGCACCGATGAGGAGACCGAAAAGGAGGAGAAGGATGTTTCCGATGGCGCGCATGCTTATCTCATATGGATGACGATCACTGCCTGTAATCGAAACCGATCGAACGAGGGGATGACGGTTGCGCTCGCGAACGGCTCGGAAGGCACCTTGCTCACGCTGTCGATGGAACCCACGAGCAGCCCGCGCGGAAGCGAGGGTTCGAGCCCGGTTGTGACGATCCGGTCCCCTGCCTCGATCGCCGCGTTCTGCGGCACCAGGGTGAGCCGGAGGACCAATCCCCGCTCGCCGCGGGCGACCCCGTTCGCCTCGGGACGCCCCTGCACCATGGACGCGACCGCGCTCTGTCGGTCGGTAAGCAGCCGCACGGTGGTGCGCCCGGTCGTCACGGATTCCGCCTTGCCCACGAGTATCCCGCTCTCCGCTCCCCCCACGACCACGGCATCGCCGCGGTTGACGCCGCTCTCGCTCCCCCGGTCGATGACGACCGCATCCACTGATGCGTCCGGATCCGCGCCGATCACGTTCGCCGGTGTGTAGGAGAGATCGCTTCTTCGTTCGAGCTCAAAAAGAGCGCGCAGTTCCGCATTCTCCGATCGAGCGCCCTCGAGCTCGTTCAACTCGACCGTGAGTTCCTCGACGCGCGAGGCGAGACGGGCATTCTCGTCACGGAGCGCGGTCGCGTCGACAAGCGATCGCGGTATGGCGTGTAGCGACCCTACGGTCCGATAGACCGCGCCCGCCGCCGCCCCGATCGCGCCGACGGCAGCAGCCCGTACCGGCTCAAGAAACGGCACGAAGCGGATGAGCCCCGCAATGACGAGCGCGACGATGACGAACCGCACCCCCCGCATCTCGTCAACCGTTCACGCGCGCCGAGGGGAGCGCAATGGTAGTGAGGAGCCGCCGGTCCTCAAGCAGTATGCCGGTGCCGCGCGCGACACAGGTGAGCGGATCGTCGGCGACCCGCACGGGGATGTGGGCGGCTTCGGAGACCGCAGTCGCAAGGCCACGGAGCAGGGCGCCACCCCCGCAGAGCACGATGCCGCGCTCATAGATATCAGCGACGAGTTCGGGCGGGGTGACCTCGAGGGTCGCCTTGATGTTCTCAATGATGATGCGCACCGAGCGCGAGAGCGCCTCGCGGATCTGCGCGTCGGAGACGACGGTTTCACGCGGCAACCCGGTCATGAGGTCGCGTCCGCGCATCTCAAGGGTGAGCGGTTCGGCGAGCACGGCGGCCGAGCCGATGCGGATCTTGATCTGTTCGGCGACACGTTCGCCCACCAGCATGTTGAAGTGCTCCCTGCCGTACTGCACGATGTTCTTGTTCAGTTCGTCCCCCGCGATGGGGATCGATTTCCAGGTCACGATCCCCGAGAGCGAGATGACCGCGATCTCGGTGGTGCCGCCTCCGATGTCCACCACCATGGTGCCCACCGACTCGGTCACCGGGAGGCGCGCACCCACCGCGGCGGCCATCGGCTCTTCAACGAGGTGCACCGCCCGGGCGCCGGCCGAGAGTACCGCATCCTCGACCGCCTTGCGTTCCACCTCGGTGATGTCCAATGGCACCCCGATGACCACGCGCGGCCTCGGCGAGAACACGAACGAATTCTCATGCACCTTCTCGATGAAATACTTGAGCATCTTTTCCGCAACCTCGAAATCCGAAATGATCCCCTTCGAGAGCGGATGGGTGGTAGTGATGTACGGCGGGGTCTTACCCATCATCTCCTTCGCCTCATGACCGACGGCGAGGATCTGTCCGGTGCGGTTATTGATCGCCACCACCGAGGGCTCGTTCACCACGATCCCCTTCTCCCGCACGTACACCAAGGTGTTCGCCGTGCCGAGGTCGACGCCGAGGTCCTTCGAGAAGGTGCCGAGTATGCCGTTGAGCATGCGGTCAGGCGATCACACCGGGACGCCGTGCGCCCGTGAGGAATAAGAACTCGATCATGGTGACGAGCGCCACCAGAATGAGCGCGTTCCACCAAGAGAGGAGGCGTTCGCCGTGAAGGAACAGCGCGGCGACCGTGAGTGCGGAGATGAGGGTCGCTTGGCGGAAGGCGATCACCGCGAGTCGTGAGAGCACCTCGGTGCGGCGCGTGAGCGCGCGAGCGAGGAAACCGACCATCGAGAGCACCCCGACGAGCGTGAGGAGCAGGCTCAAATAGAAGAGGGTGAAACCGAGCGCGCCGGTCAAGCCTGGATCCAGCTGGAAGAGGACCAGGAAGAACGTGGCTGCCGCGAGCACGGTGGCAAGACCCATGGCCATGAGGTACGCGCGCAGATGCATGGCGGCACGGTATCAGAACGATTCCGGTGCGGCAAGGTTCCCCCGGACCTCGGTCCGGAGGTCGGTGAGCGTGACCGGAGCCGATGCCCGCATCGCCTGGAACAACCCCTCACGTAGCGCGGAAAGCTCATGCGCGGCCGCCGCTGAGAGGCAGACCGCGTGAAGCACCCCGCCCCGGACGCTCACGAGACGTACCCGCGCCGCGAGGGCCGGATTCACCCGCGCGAGGTGGTTCGCTCCCGCTTCAAGCGCGAGCGCGAGCGAGGCAAGAGCACCGACCGGTTCGGGGCGGCTCTTCGAAGATAGGAAGCGACGGAGCGGGGCCCATGCCATAGCCTACGAAGCACGGAATTCGCAGATGTCGCGGAAATCGCAGTGGTCACACGCCACCTTGGACGGGGTCGGCGCAAAATCGCTCGCGCGGATCGTGCCGATCGTCTCCATCACCTTCGATTCAAGCGCCCCGAGCTGTTCCGCACTCCCGATGAATTCCACTTTCGATCCGTCCTCGAGGAATACGTAGGTGAGCACGCCCGGTTTCTCGCCAAGCACGCGCTCCGAGGCGATCTGATAGATGAGGAGTTGGTCCCGCTCCACTGACTTCTCGCTCTTGGGAGCGCCGGTCTTGTAATCGATGATGCGCACCGTGCCGTCGGGAAGCCTATCGACCCGGTCGATGGCGCCGCGGAGGGTCGCATCGCCGATCTTCAGGTTGAAGGGCTTCTCCAGGTACAACGGATGGATCGTTTCGGTCCTGATCGCTGCGTAATATTCGGTGAGGAGCCGCTTCCCCTTCGCGCGATACTCTTCCTTGCGTCCCTTGGTCTCGAACCAATCATCCACCCACGATCCTTCATAGAGCTTCAGGATCTCTTCCTCCGTGACGAGTTCACCGACCGGCCGGGCGGCGGTCGCGGCGGCGGCGGACCCCCCCCTGAACAGATCGCCTTGAGCGGCCGTCCGTCGCTCGGAAATGAGCGTGAAGAACTTCTGGAGCGTGGCGTGCACGGTCTTGCCGAAAGAAAACGATCCGCGACCCTTCACCGGGATGCGGAGAAGATGCGCGAACTTGTACTGTAGGGGGCAGGTCTCGAACGCCTTGAGTTGGGTGAAAGAGAACGTATCGGGAACCGGAAAAGCCGCCGGCATCCCGGTTTCCGTGGGAGGTATGACGCGCGACGTCGTCTGGGGTGCGGTGATGCGGGGCGCATCCACGAACCCGAGCTCCGCAAGGAAGCGCGAGGGCTTGCGCCTCCGTGCACCGCCGTAATCATCCGCCCAGGTGAGGTAGAGCGATCTCTTCGCGCGCGTCATGCCGACATAGAAGAGGCGCCGTTCCTCCTCGAGGTGATGATCGCCCTCTGGAACGATCTCTTTGATGAGCGCCTCGGGGAGCTCGATGGGCTCGGCGCGTTCCATCGAGGGAAAGCGGCGTTCGATGAGCGAAACGATGAATACGTGGTCGAACTCAAGGCCCTTGGCGCCATGAACGGTCATGACGCGGACCGCTTCGGGTCCGATGTCCGGGTCGAAGGCGAGCGCGCCGCGCTCACCCGCCTCAAGTTCAAGACGGATGCGCTCCAGAAACCCCCGCGCCGTGGGTTCCGCTTCCGCGCTCACGAACTCCTCGATCGAGCGCCAGAACTGATTCATGTAGGAGAGGGTGTCGCGGGTGAGCCGATTATCCTCCCCGACGAGACGCTTGAGGTAGCCAGTGTCCTCAAGGAACGCGAAGACCACCCTCCGCACGTCTGCGGAGCGCGCGAGCGCCGTGTGCCGATCCAGGAGCCCAAGAAAACGGGAAAGGCGGGAGAGGCCGTCTGCGCTCACCCCAAGCGCGGCGGCGTTGCGACATGCCTCATGCAACGACCATGCGCGCTTATGCGCCTGGTGCGTGAGACGGAGCAGGTCGTCGGTGGGGAGCATCACGACCGGTCCGGCGAGCATGCGGTAGAGCGCCGGGCTCTCGTGGTAGTCGTCCAGGAGCTTCAGGTAATTGATGATGTCGAGGACGATCGGCTTACGGTAGAGCCCGCGCGAGGCGACGAAGAGATACGGTATGCCGGCCGCTTCGAATTCGGCGATGAACGGTGCGGCCGAATCGTTCGCGCGGACGAGCACCGCGATCTCGGAAAGATCGGTCTTCGGTTCGACGCTTGCGAGCGCGGCGATCCGCTGGGCAACCGTGCGCGCTTCGGTCTGGACGGAGTCCGCGTGGATACGTTCTATCTTCCCCTCGTGGGCAACGTTCGCGGTGAGTCGTTTCGAGAGACCGGGGAGCTTGGATTCGAGCCGGTTGGGATTGTTGTGCTGGATGAACGAGTAGGCGGCGTCCAGGATCGCCTGCGGCGAACGATAGTTCTCCGTGAGCACCACCTCCTTGGCATGCGGGTAATACGACTTGAACTGCAAGATGTTCGAAACCGACGCGCCGCGGAATTTGTAGACCGATTGGTCGTCGTCCCCTACCACCGTGATGTTCGCCCGCTCCCCCGCGAGCAGGCGCAGGAGCTCGAACTGGGCGATGTTGGTGTCCTGGAACTCATCCACGATGAGGTATTTGAACTGGCTCCGGTACTTCTCGAGGAGCGCGGGCCGCGTGCGCAGGAGGCGCACCGTCTCGTTGATGAGATCGCCGAAGTCGAGCGCATCGTGCTCGCGGAGGAGCCGCGTATAGACCTCGTAGGCATCCGCGACCTCCTTGAGGCGCCCCGCTTCTTCCCCCGGTACACTACCGGCGTCGAGCGCGGCGGATTGCGCATGGGCACCATACTCCAGGGCGGAGACCATCTCGTCCTTCGCGCGGCCGAAGTGCCGGACGAGCGCATGGATGAATCGGGTGGGATTACCGAGCGGACGGTAGTAGTCGAGTCCGAACCGTTCGAGGTTATTCCGGACGAGCATCCACTGGTCGGTCTCGGAGAGGAGCTTGAAGGAATCCGGAAGCCCGATCGAGAGCCCGTGCTCGCGGAGGAGGCGTTCGCCAAAGGCGTGGAAGGTCATCACCCACAGGTCCACGTACCCGTAGGGCATGAGCTTGTCGATGCGGCTCTCCATCTCCTCGGCCGCCTTCTCGGTGAAGGTGAGCGCGAGGATCTCATCGGTCTTTGCGGCGCCGCTCGCCACCAGATGCGCGACCCGCTTGGTAATCACCGCGGTCTTCCCCGTACCCGCGCCGGCGACGATGAGGAGCGGCCCGTCGCCGTGCGCGATGGCGGCGCGCTGCGCCTCGTTCGCTTCCGCAAGGAAGGTTGACAACCCGTCATCCATATGATAGAAAGTGGTTCGATTCAGCGTTTGACAATCACCGATAGCCAGGAGGACCCGTGAAAAAACGATTGCTCTTTGTCGATCCGGATGAGATGATCCGAAAGATGCTCGTCCGCATATTCCAGAGTGAGGATGGGTACGAATTGGAGACCTCGGAGGGCGGCGAAGACGCGCTCTGCTGCGTGAGGAACCGGCACTACAACCTCGTGACCATGAACTCGGTCCCGGGGATGGCGCCGGAGAAGTTCGTCGCGGAGGTACGCAAGGCGCTTCCGGCCACCAAGATCGTGATCTACACCGGCGGCGCTTCGTTCGACCTCACCAAGGTCGGCGCGGACCTCATCGTGGTCAAGTGCGGAGACCAGCGGCTCCCCGAAGCGGTGAGCCGGATCCTCGCGACCTAGCCCCGCGACCGACCACGTCACGACGACCCCCGTAGCCAGGAATGGCGCGGGGGTCTTTCTTTTCCCCACGCAACGATGAGCGCGTGCGCTTCGCCGAGGGTGCGGGCGGTTCGCGGCAGACTCGCTTCAAAATACGCTTTGCACGCATCGTATCCGACCAACCCGAGCCCAAGCTCCCGGATGAGCCGAAACGTGTAGGCGTCCACCACGAAACTCGGCCGGTTCAGAGCGTAGCACAGTATCGTATCGGCCGTCTCCGGTCCTATCCCCCACTCACCCAAGAGAGAGTGCCGCGCCGCCCCGGTCGGCAGGTCCCGTAACCCCTGGGCGCCGCCGGATCGCAACCAATAACGGGCGAACCGCTTGAGCCTCTGCGCCTTCTGCCGATAGAAACCCGATGGATGCACATGCCGCTCGAGCGTGCGGATCGGGAGCGACCGGATCCGGTCGAACGAAAGCGCGCCCGCACGATCAAGTCGTGCGAGCGCGTACTCGACGTTTCGCCATGAGGTGTTCTGGGTGAGTATCGCGCCGATCGCCACCTCGTCCGGATGGAGGCAACGGGCTGTCCGACCGGGGTACGCTACGCACGGCCACCAGCGCTGCGGCCCGTAGCGGGCGCGTAGCCTCGCTATGACCGTACGCGCACGCATACTTTACTCCGTGATGGGCGCGCCGGTATCGAGCGCTTCGATCACCGCTGGATCGACGTCACGCACGAGCCCCCACGCCCAGCGCCGGTTATGGAACACCGAGGGACGGGTGATATACCGCTTCTCGTTGCCGCGCACGAGGTAGATGCGGTGGTACCCCTTGGCGCGGAGGAAGCGCTTGGGGGAAGTGAACACCGCAGCGGGCGGACCGTCGGCCTTGTTCGTCTTATGATCGAAATCATGGAGCGAACCCATGACGAGGTCGTAGGAATACCGGTAGGCACCCCCGAACTGCAGCTCCGAATCGTTCACGATGAACTCGTTCTTGGCATCGTCGAAACCGACGAGCACGAGCACATGATAGGAAGAGCTCCCGCGCGCCCAGGCGTGCTTGGGGTTCTGGAGCCCGCGGCCGTAGTGCATGGTGATGACCGGCCGACCGGCGCGCAATTCGTTCTTGAGGTCGTCAAGCGAGGGGTGGTACTTCGGCGTCGCCTCGACCGAGCTGTAGTCGTTCATGAGCCGAGCGGTCTCGGCGGCGTTCGTGTCGGTGTTGTAGCCGAAGAGCGACGTCTCGATCCCGAAGAGCGGATACATGAGCGCCTTCGACTCCGGCCTCGAGATGGGCGTCGATCCGCGCGTGTAATAACGGTCTATCATGATGATGCTCGCCTCTTCGCACGCCCCGCTCCAGGGACGTACCCACACCCCGTCGGGGATCTCCCAGACGTGCGGCACGCCGAGGGCGACCCTCTCCGGTGACCGCTCTGCCGCACGTGCGGTTGACGGCGGGATGAGGAACAAGGCTACGAGGAGAGGGAGGACGATCCGATGCATGGGCCAACTATACCACACGTTGGTGACGTGTCTCGGGAATACCTAGCGAACCCGGCGATGCTTCCGCGCGACCTTGAGCCGGGCGAGCTCCCGCTCGAGGTGGGCGGAGGCGTCCGCAAAGGCGACCGCGTCGCGGTCGCGAGCGTCTTCAAAACGATCCTGGGCGCGGCGACGCGCCGCTTCTATCTCCTCTTCCACGAGGTCCTCAGCGCGATCCGCCGAATCGGTGAGGATCACGCATCGGCTTCCTGGGAGCACCTCGAGCGCGCCGCCGGAGACCGCGATGAATCGCTCGCCCTCCTTCCCCCGCACCGTGAGGGCACCCGGCACCACGAGCCCGACGAACGGAACGTGGTGCGGCAATATGGTGACCTCGCCCTCGCGCGTCGGGATCGTGACGCTCGCGACCTCCTCAGAGAGCACGGTCCGCTCCGGGGTGGTGATGCTAAGCGCGAGCGGCGGCATGGGCTTTCTGCACCTCTTCGATCGTCCCTTTCATGTAGAAGAGGTGTTCGGGAATCGCGTCGTGCTTCCCGTCGAGGATCTCCGCGAATCCGCGCACGGTGTCCTCTCGCTTCACATAGACCCCTGGGGTGTTTGAGAACACCTCGGCGACGAACGCGGGCTGTGACAGAAACTTTTGGATCTTCCGGGCGCGCGAGACCGTAAGCTTGTCCTCGGCGGAGAGCTCCTCCATGCCGAGGATCGCGATGATGTCCTGGAGGTCCTTGTACCGCTGGAGCACCTTTTGGACGCCACGGGCGACCCGGTAGTGCTCATCACCGACCACGGCAGGGTCGAGGCTTGAGGAGGCGGAGTCCAACGGATCCACCGCAGGATAGAGACCGAGCTCGGCGAGGTTCCGGGCGAGCACAACCGTCGAATCGAGATGGCCGAAGGTGGTCGCGGGCGCCGGGTCGGTGAGATCGTCGGCGGGTACGTAGACCGCCTGCACCGAAGTGATGGAACCGTTCTTGGTGGAGGTGATGCGCTCCTGAAGCGCCCCCATCTCGTTCGCGAGGGTCGGTTGGTAGCCCACCGCCGAGGGGATCCGGCCAAGGAGCGCCGAGAGCTCGCTTCCCGCCTGGGTGAACCGGAATATGTTGTCCACGAAAAGGAGCACGTCCTGACGCTCCTCGTCCCGGAAGTACTCGGCGAGCGCGAGTCCGGTGAGCGCGACCCGGGCGCGGGCGCCCGGCGGCTCGTTCATCTGCCCGAATACGAGCGCCGTCTTGTCGAGGACGCCGGACTCCTGCATCTCAAGGTACAGGGAGTTCCCCTCCCGGGTCCGCTCCCCCACGCCGGCGAACACCGAGTATCCGCCGTGAAGGGTGGCGATGTTATGGATAAGCTCCATGACGAGCACCGTCTTCCCGACCCCGGCGCCGCCGAAGAGCCCCACTTTACCCCCCTTCATGAAGGGACAGATGAGGTCGACGACCTTGATGCCGGTCTCGAACACCTCGGCGCGGGTCGACTGCTCTTTGAAGGAGGGCGCCGGCCGGTGGATGGGGTAGCGCTTCCCGGTCTTGGGTGGCGCCTTGCCGTCGATAGGCGTCCCGGTGACGTTGAACATCCTGCCCAGCGTCTCCTTGCCGACCGGGACCGAAATGGGCGCGCCGGTGGCGTTCACCGCGGCCCCGCGCGCGAGGCCGTCGGTCGACGCCATGGAAACGGCGCGCACGACGTTCCCGCCCAGATGCTGCTGGACTTCGAGCGTGAGCTCACCCACGGTGAGCGCTTCGTTCACCGCCGGAAGCGGCTCATCAAAACGGACGTCCACGACCGGCCCGATGATCTGCGTGATGGTTCCTTTGCTCATACGGGTAATGTTAGGCGCTCAAAGCGGCGCGTCCGGCGGAGATCTCCGCGATCTCGCTCGTGATCGCCGACTGGCGCGCCTGGTTCAGGGTGAAAGTGAGGTCGTCGATCATCTCGACGGCCGCATCGGTGGCGTTCTTCATGCTCACCATCCGCGCCGAGTGCTCGGAGGCGGCGGACTCGAGCACCGCCTGGTAGACCGTGGACTCGAGGAAACGAGGGAGCACATACTCGAGGACCTCGGCGGGGCTCGGCTCGAAGACGAGATCCTCCGGAAGCCGGTTGGCCTCCGCGTCCGTTGGAGGGCTGAACGGGAGGAGCGTCGTCACGCGGGGCTCCTGCCGGAGCGCCGAATGGAAGTCGGTGTAGGCGATGTGCACCCGGCCGTAGCTCCCCGAGAGGAATTCCGAGGTGACGAGCGAGACGATCGGACGGACCCCGACGGCGCGTGGCGCTTCTGTCTGTGAGGGGAACGAGGCGATGACGGTCCGTCCCGCGCGACGGAGCCCGAGCTCGGCACGCCGCCCCACCGCGACGTACTCGACCGCCGGCTCGTCCTTGTACGCCTCCTGAACGGCCCGAAGGAGGGAGGCATTATAGGCCCCGCACAGGCCGCGGTCCGAGGCGATCACCATACAGAGGACCTTGGGGTTCTCCCCGCGGACGAAGAGCCGATGCGCGGTTGCCATGCCGTGTCCCGCGAGGTTCGAGATAAGCGTGGCGCCCTCGTGTGCGAAACGCCGCGCCGCGACCGTCGCGGCGACCGAGCGCCGCATCTTCGCGGCCGAGACGAGTTCCATCGCCTTGGTTATCTTCCGCGTGTTACCGACCGATCGTATTCTCCTGCGGATGAGCCGCGAGCCGATCGCCATATTACGCCCCGATCTCCTTGATCGCGGCAACAAGCGCCGCTTCAGTCTTTTCCGAGAGCGCTCCCGTCGCGGCGATCGCCTTAACCACGTCGACGCGAACCGTCTTCAGGTTCGCACGGAAGCGCTCCTCCCATCCGGCGATCGAGTCGACCGGCACCGCATCAAGGTAACCGTTCGTGACCGCATAGAGGACGGCGACCTGTTCGCCCACCGGGAGCGGTTCATACTGGGGCTGTTTCAACACCTCCACGATCCGCCGTCCGCGTTCGATCTGTTTCCGTGTCCCCTCCTCAAGGTCGGTCGAGAACTGCGCGAACGCCTCAAGTTCACGGAACTGGGCGAGGTCGAGCCGGAGACGTCCAGCGACCTTCTTCATCGCCGGTAACTGCGCCGCGCCGCCCACCCGAGAGACGGAGAGCCCCACGTTCAGGGCGGGACGTACGCCCCGGTAGAAAAGGTCGGTCTCGAGGTAAATCTGCCCGTCGGTGATCGAGATCACGTTCGTCGGGATGTATGCGGAGACGTCGCCTGATTGCGTTTCGATGATGGGAAGCGCGGTGAGCGAACCGCCCCCCTCCCGTGCGCTCATGCGCGCCGCTCGCTCAAGGAGCCGCGAGTGCAGGTAGAAAATATCGCCCGGATACGCCTCGCGTCCCGGGGGTCGCCGGAGGAGCAGGGAGATCTGGCGGTATGCCCAGGCATGTTTGGAGAGGTCGTCGTAGACCACGAGCGCGTCCTTTCCCTGGTCCATGAAGTACTCGCCCATCGCGCAACCGGCGTACGGAGCGATGTACTGAAGCGCGGCGGGAACGCTGGCGCCCGCCACCACGACGATGGTATGCGCGAGCGCGCCGGTCTCCTCGAGCTTCGCGACGATGCGCGCCACCTTCGACTCCTTCTGGCCGATGGCGACGTACACGCAGACGACCCCCTTCCCCTTCTGGTTCACGATGGTATCCACCGCGACCGCGGTCTTCCCGGTCTGACGGTCACCTATGATGAGCTCGCGCTGGCCCCGGCCGATGGGGATCATCGCGTCAATCGCTTTTATCCCGGTCTGGAGCGGGGTGTTCACCGGCTCCCGCGCGAGCACGCCGGGCGCCACCTTTTCGACCGGATACCGGGCCTTTTCGGCCACGGCGCCCTTGCCGTCCAACGGCCGCCCGAGCGGGTCCACGACCCTGCCCACGAGTCCCTCCCCCACCGGAACGGAGAGCACACTGCCCGTACGCCGCACCACATCTCCCTCGCGTACCCGCGTGGCGTCCCCCAAGATCATCGCGCCGACGGTCTCCTCCTCGAGATTCAAGGCGACCCCGTAGACGTCATCGGGGAACGCGAGCATTTCGGAGGCGAGGCACTCCGAGAGACCGGTGAGGCGTGCGATGCCGTCACCTGCCTCGATCACGGCGCCCACCTTTTCCGCCTTCGCTTCGGCGGAAAACGCGGCGATCCCCGCCTTAAGGTCAGCTATCAATTTGGATGCGTCAGGCATAGATACGTTCAATCGCCGCGGAGTGCGGCACCGAGCCGATCGAGCCGACCGCGAACCGAACCGTCCACGAGCGTCTCCCCCACCCGCACTACCGTCCCCCCGATGAGAGCGGTGTCGGTACGCTCGGTGAAGGCCGCCGTGGGGAACGCTTCTTTGGCCCGCCGGCGGAGCCCGGCGTCAAGCTCTCGGGCCGTCACGACGCTCGCGATCTCCGTGCCTTCCGCCGCACGGGCGATCCGTTCGAACGCCGCTTCGATGCGGTGCCGTTCCTGGACGCGCCGCTCTCGGATGAGGCGCATGAGGAACGCGCGGATGATCTCCCGCCGCCGTGCCACGGGGGCCGGGGCGAGCGCTTCGTGAAGTGCGCGGGCGATGCGCCCGGGGGTCTCTCGCATAGCTAGCCGCGTTCAAGCGCCTTCGCTATGAGCTCGCGATCCCGCGCCGCAGTGAGCTTTTCGCCGATCACCCGCTCGGTCGCGAGCGCGACGAGTACTGCCGCGTTCGCGCGAACTTCGTCCATGAGCGCCTCGCGATCGGCGGCGAGCTGTCGCTTTCCGGCCTCGATCACCGCGGCGACCTCGTCCTTGGCCCGGGTAAGCGCCGCCGCACGGGCCGCTTCTGCTTCCGAGCGCGCGCTCGTAAGGATCCGTTCGGCCTCCGCGTGTGCCGTTGCGCGCAGCTCCGCCTGTTCTTGGGCAGTACGCGCGTGCTCCGCATTGATCCGCTCGGCGTTCTTCAACGATTCGGCTATCTTCTGTCGCCGGTTCTCTAGCATGGTGACGAGCGGCTTGTAGAGGAAAAACGAGAGCGCCCCCATGAGGATGAGGAAATTGACGAGCTGTGCGACGAGCAGTCGCCAATCGATCCCGAGTTTCCCGAAGAGTTCCATCGGACGAGGAGGTTGAAACGCGAAACGTCGCGTTCTAGACAAATTTTATTATGAGCGCCATCACGAAGGCGTAAATCGCGATCGCCTCGGCGAACGCGATTGCGAGGATCATGATGACCTGTATCTTGGAGGCCGCTTCCGGATTTCGACCGATCGCCTCCATCGCCTTGGCGGCAAGCAAGCCGATAGCGAGCGCGGGGGCAAACCCCCCCACCGCGATTGCGAGCGCCGAGGCGAGGGATTTAATAGCGGGCAGGTTCCCGAGGATTGATTGTGTGTCTTCCATAGTGTGTATGATGATGAGTTCTTAATGAGGTGAGTGAGCGTGGGCAGGTTCCTCCCCGTGGACGGAGGTGGCGATGGAGAGGAAGACGAGGGTGAGCATCGAGAACACGAGCGCCTGAACGAGCCCCACAAAAAACTCGAGAAACAGGAACGGAAGCGGTACCAGATACGGGATGAGCGTTCCCACTACCAGTAGGAGCACCTCGCCGGCGAAGATGTTCCCGAAGAGCCGGAAGGAGAATGAAACGATCTTTGAGAACTCGGAGATGAGCTCGAGGATGCCGATGACGGTTCCCACCACATACGGTCTTCGCCAGGGAGGGACGAAAAACTTACCGCCGTACCCGCGGAGCCCGAGCGCGCCGATGCCGAAGAACTGCACCGTAAAAAAGGAGACGATCGCCACCGCGGCCGTAAAGTTGAGGTCGGCGGAGGCGGAGCGGATGAACGGAATGAGCACGGTATGCCCGTCATGTTCCGCGTAGTAGCCGATGCTCCCCAGCCCCGGCACAAGTTCAACCCAGTTTGAAGCGAGCACCGCAATGAAGATCGTCCCCACCACCGGGAAAAATTTGAGGGCCTTGGCGCGATCGCGCGTGACCCCTTCGATCATGCCGATGAGCGCCTCAATGATCGCCTCGGCGACGTTCTGCATGCCCGTCGGCACCGTGCGCATGTTCTTCCTCACGAGAACGGCGAACACGATAAGTGTAAGCGTCACCACCCACCCGACCACGAGCGTGTTGGTGACCGGGAAGGAGCCGAGGTGGAAGAGCGGTTCAGCCGCGAGCGAGATGTTCATAGTGCACGCAAAGGGACGACAGCATACCACCGAATGACGAACCCATCAAGGGTAAAATTTTTTGCCTGTGAGAGCCATCCGGTCGGGGTTGACAACAGAGCGGTTTTTTGTTATAAAACACCGCTATTGGCCGAACGGCCGGATTTAGTTATGGAGCGTTGGCCATAGCGGGCCAATAGAAAGGTCATTCACATGCCAATCGTGGTACAGAACACCGAGTACAGGGGGCCGGGTACGGTGGAGTATCGGCTCGAACAGGGACAGCGGAGCGTGGAACTCGCCATCAAGGTGACCGGGGCGAACAACCGGCCGAAGAACAAGATGGCGGTCTACGTCACGCCGACCACCGACGATGGGGTCTCGGCCGACGATCAGGCCGACGTTCCAAATCGCCAGCCGTCAAGCATCACCGACAAACGAGGCGCCGCGAAAGTGGCGCTCACCCTCCCCGAGCGGACGGAGGCGAGCGATCTCCTCGTGCTCATCGAGGCTGGGGAGGAGAAGCTCTTCGTCACCTTCGACGACCGCGAGCGTACCCCGTCACCCGTGCCGGTAACGTCGGAACGAACCGCCGCAGGTACCGCACCGCCCTTCGTGGGGGGTCCCGGACGACCGGCGCGACGGACGATCCCCTCGCTCGGCACGCCGGACTATGCGCCGGTGCCGCAGAGGCCGCACGACGGCGTCCCGGAAGAGATCGCCGAAGAACCGACCGAGCCCATCTCGGTCGCCGCACAGGAAGTCGAGCGTGCGCTTAAGCCGAGCGCCGATCTGCCCGCCTTCGTGGCCGCTGAACCGCAGGCTCCGGAGACCCTCGACCCGCCCATCACGCCGGGAATCGACGAGATCGAAGTGGATATGTCCGACTTCAAGCCACCCCAAGAGCCGCGAGGCGTGGTCGAGGAGACGAAGCCCAATCGGGAACCGGTCATGTTCGAACGGCTCATCACCCTCCCCGAGGTGGTCAAGAGCGAGATGCACGCGGCCTTCGGTGAGATCCTGAACTCGAGCGGGATCCTCACCCGGATCGAGGAGATCCAGAAGATACTCCGCGACCATGATGGGATCGTGCTCTCCGCCGAGGTCGCGGTCGCATCCTCCAAGGGGACCGCGAGGAACGCGCTCGAGAACTCGAGTGACGCCCTTCGCTATGCCACCCGGGTGAACGGCGAGTTCGAGCGACTCCGGGAGAAGGTGCTTGAGGGATTCAAGCACTACGACGGCTTCATGGCGGAGTACCAGCAGTACCTTGAACGGCGGATCGCGGCGCTCCTCGCTGCGGTGAGCACCTCGAACGACGCCTGGGCGAAGAAGCTCTACGAGCACTACGCCCAGACCTTCGGTGACCTCCGCGAGCGGGTTCGCGGTTATCAGGAACAGATCAGCCGCCGCGACAGCGCCCACGCGCACGAGGTGCACGCGCTCGGGGAACGCTTCCAGATTATCGAGACGATCATCTCAAGTCATCTGGTGCGGATCGAGGAGTTCGAGGCCGCCATCGCGAAATGGGAGAAGGCGGCGCTCGCCCATGCGACCCACACGCGCGAATTCCGCGCCGCCGTCGACCGGCTTCGCGAGGAACAGCGGACCCATCTCGACGAGCTCAAGGCGAGTCTCGTGAGGGATCCCGGTATCGCCCGGCACCTCGACGAGAGGGCTGTGGCCGCCGCGCGCACCGCATTCACCGGAGAAGCGGCGGAAATCCAGGGTCGCATCCTGGCCTCCGCCGACGACGCGATCGAAAGGATGCGCAGATCGGCCGACGAGGATGTTACCCGTGCTCGCGGCATCATCGACCCGATGGTGTTGGGCATGGAGCGGTCCGTCGCGAACGCGATAGCGGAGGTCCAGCGTGCGACGACGGAGCGAACGGCGGACGCGCGCACGGAACTCGACGAACGCGCCGCAACGCTCACCCGCGAGATGCGCGAATCCATCATCGCGGAACGGTACCGTGACCGGCCTGCCTGGCCGGGGGCGCTCCTCATACTGGCGGCGATCGCGGCGGCGTGCGCGGCGATCATCCTCATGTGAGAGCACAGGGACCACGGGTCCCGGCGCTTAGTGGAACGGCTTCGTGCCGCTCTCTAAGCGCTTTTTCTTTTTTCTACCCTTGACAGGAGCCAAATTTTGTGCTATACCATGCGGCTGGATACCCGCCCGAAAGGGCGCCAGCAACGCTGTTTTCACTCCGCCGACTCCGGCAGTGGTCGAACGAGAAACATGGGGAGTACGCTCCCCGCTGCCAAGGAGGCGCCATGAACAATCCTGCACTACGGCTCGTAGACGGAGAACCCGACGAGATGGTGGACTACGATCTTGACGTCGAACCGTTCGAGATCGTCCTGACCGCCACGGCCGATGACGCGATGCGCACCGCGCAGTTTGCGCTCAATCGGGTCGCTGACCATGCGCTCGCCCACGAAGGGGACGATCGTCGCCGACGGGCGGAGAGCCGCGCGCTCCTCATGCGGTTGGGTGACGAACGCCGCGAATGGAGCCACCGCCTCGATCGCGTCGAAGCGGGGGTGAAGTCCTACGATGTGGCGATCGGCTTCCTTAAGTGGGCCGCGCACGACGCGAGCGCACGGGTGGAGGCCGCGGTCTCCCTGCTCAAAGGAAAAGCTAACGCACACGAGGTGCGGGAGCTCCATGGGGAGATCTGCGCGTTGGACGGCGAAATTACCGGCTACCGCGCGGAGCAGTTCCGCTTATCCGATGAGGTACGTACGCTCACAGAGCGGGTCGGCCGGATCGAGGCCAATGCGGCTCCGCGACCGCTCCCCCGGGGGTCGGCCTGGTCGGGAGCGCTCCTCATCACTGCGGTCACGACCGCAGCATCCGTCGCCATCATCCTGTGGTGATCCGACGGCACGAAGGTCCGGACGCGCTATCGCGCGTCCCGGGCCTTTTTTATTTTCGAGTATCGCTCGGCGAATCGTCCGAGGAGCCAGGAGCTTGAATTCACCTTGCCGCCCGCGCCCACGTTCCAGGCGAGCCGGATGCCGAGCTCGTCGCAGAGCCGAACCTCCGGCGTGTTGGTCGCCCCGCGGTCGCCCCCGTTCGCGAAGACGTCCGGTTTGAGCGTGCGGAGCGCGTCGCACACGGTCATGTCGGTCGCATCCGACGCATGGCTCGTAAGCATCACCTCATCAACCGCCCGAAACCCGGAGATCACCTCGCGACGCTCGTCTTGGGGCATGAAGACGACCCCCTTCTTCAACATGAGCCAGTTATCGTTATTCAGGATGACGACGAGCCGATCCCCAAGTTTTTTCGCCTCTTCGAACATACGGACGTGCCCGATATGCACCGGGTCAAATCCCCCCGAGACCGCCACCACGATGGGACGCTGCGCCATACTAGATGAACTTGCTGCGCTTATCACGTTCAAACACCTGTACGGGGATCCCCTTCTGTTTCGCCTTCACCACCGCGTCCATCGTGCCCGCACCCACCGAGGTGTCCGAGAGCGTGACGAATACCGCGAGCGAATCGGCGGCCTCCACAATGCGCGTGTTACGCGCGAAGTACGCGGCCTTGTCCACGAACGGCGTGCCGGGGTGGTCGACCACCGCGGCGGGATTGCGGCCGCGCAACCCAGAGATGAGCGCGATGAGCGCCTCCGCCGCCTCGCGCTTCACCATCCCCTGCCCCGCCCGCTTGCGGTAGTGCCCGATGAACTCCTCGAACCCGCACTCGAGAAATACCTTGAGGCGCGCCGCCTCCGGATCGAACTTGAGCGCCTCCTCGATCGCGATCCGATCCACTCCGATGGCGGCGCCGGTGATGATGCCCTCCCCGCGGCGGGCCGCCTCGCGCACGAGTTCCCGCACCTTCTTCTCGAAGGGCCTCGCCGCCGCGCGCCAGCTCCCGATCACGCCAACCCACCGCGTCGTATTGGGCTCATTTCCCTTCATCGAGGATGATCTTACCCCCAAATCCACCTCGCTCCAAACGCTTCTGCTCCTGGACCTTGATGATCTCCTCTATCGTCCATCCCTTGGTCTGTAAGATAGCGGTGATCACCTCAAAAATATCCGCCATCTCCTCCATGTTCTCGGACGTCATCCACTCCGCAACCTCTTCCAATAACTTTCGCTTTAACTTTTCCCAATACTCCGCATCATCAGCGATATGGAACTTTGGCTCAGTCCCTTTTACCTCAATAATCTCTGGAATCTTGTCGCGCACCAATTTGCTCATACGGGCTTGATCGACTCAAAACACTTTTTGCAGACGTGATATTTCTTTACCATTCCTTGCTCGTCCGGCGGGCTTAAAAGTATCGCACCGAACTCGATCAGTTCTGCTCTGCACATATCGCATTTCGGAATGATGGCCATACCTACAGACCGAGAAATTTGAAACGTGGCTGTTTTTCTCCTGCCACTTCCACATCGATCACAAAATCCTTAAGCGGCTGCACGAACACCGGATTTCCCTCGTAGAGACCTTGGTAGACCACCATCTCCACCAACGCATCGGTGGTGCTATTCCAGGCGATGGCGAGCACCCTATAGCGATTCCCCTTATAGTGCTGGTACTCGCCGATGCGAAATGAATTAGCAAGATTTGTGAACGGTGGAAGCGGCTTGCTCATAGCGGTTTCTATGGCTTCTGTGGCGCATTGAATTTATTTCCTTGTTGGTAGGACGATTTTATCACCCGGAACAATTTTCTTTTCAATCGCGCCGGCAAACAATCTATATGCGGAGCGATTTTCTTTCTGATAAATCGTTTTAATACCGAGCACTGTCTTACATTTACCACACCCAAGGTTTTTCTCCATTCTCACACTCATCGGAGCTATAATCCTATCAAGATAAAGGCGCTTCAAGATTCCAACACCGTCCTTTTGATACATCATTAGTTGCGTTTTACATTTCTCGCAACGTAATGACAACCAACGAGAATATCCGCCTCTATTTTTCTTGAATAGATCGCTTTTGAATGCAGCTTTACTCATTGTATGAGTCTTACCCTCCGTGGCACTTTTTGAATTTCTTTCCGGAACCGCAGTGGCACGCGTCGTTCCGCCCGAGCTTTACTCCGGTGACTATCCCGGTCGCCGCCGTTTTTGCGGCGCCCGATTCCGCCGCGGCCCGGAGCTCCGCCGAGGTCTTCGCGGGCGCGGAGACCGTTACCCCGCGGCGATCGAGGAGCGAATGGGCCTGTGCCGCCTGCGCGGCGAAGCCGATCTTATAGACGGAATACACCACCTGACGATCGATGACCGCGAGGAGCTCGTGGTACATGCGGAACGCTTCGCGCTTGTACTCGATGAGCGGGTCGCGCTGGCCGTATCCCCGGAGCCCGATCCCCGCGCGCAGATGGTCCATGGAATCGAGGTGCTCCACCCACATGGTGTCGATCGCGCGGAGGAGCACCCCGCGCTCGATCCTTGCGAACATCGCCGGGTCGGCGAACCGCGAGCGGAGCGACTCGTGAGCTTCGCGCGCGACCGCGGCGAGATGCTCGATGAACGCGGTACGCACCGTGGCATCCGCAAGCCGGTCCCCCTCCCCCGGCTGCATGAGCTTCCGCATATCCTCCTCGACGGTGGACGGGAGCGGCATGATGGTTCGCATCACCTCGCGGATCTCCCCAAGGTTCCAGGTCATCCGGTCCTCTCCGGCGGTGTGGAACTGTACCACGCGCTCAATCTCGCGCTCCACGGTCTCCTGCACCATCGGCCCGACATCATCGGAGCGAAGAATCGCCCCGCGTCGGCGGTAGATCGTTTCGCGGTGCTTATTCAACACATCGTCGTACTCCAAGAGGTGCTTGCGGATGTCGAAGTTGTGCCCCTCCACCTTGCCCTGCGCGCTCTCAAGCGCCTTCGACACCATCCCGTGCTCGATGGGCACGTCATCGGGGAGACCGAGCCGCTCGAGCATCCCCTTTATCCGCGGAGTCGCAAAAATTCGCATGAGATCGTCGTCCAACGACACATAGAACTGCGAGCTCCCCGGGTCCCCCTGCCGGCCGGCGCGGCCGCGGAGCTGGTTGTCGATGCGTCTGCTCTCGTGCCGCTCGGTGCCGATCACGTGCAGTCCACCCGCCATCCGTACCGCTTCCGCGACCGCGGGAGCGGGGGGGTTCCCCCCCAGGATGATGTCCACGCCGCGGCCTGCCATGTTGGTCGCGAGCGTCACCGCGCCGGGACGGCCGGCCTGTGCGATGAACTCCGCCTCCTTCTCGTGGTTCTTGGCGTTCAGGATGTTGTGCGCGATTCCCTCACGGGAGAGTGCCGCGGAGAGCCCCTCGTTTTTCTCTATCGAGATGGTGCCGATGAGCACCGGTTGTCCCCTCCCCACCCGCTCCTTCACCTCGCGCACGACCGCGGCATACTTCGCCTGCTCGTTCTTGTAAATTCGGTCCTCAAGGTCGTTACGCACGTTCTCCCGGTTGGTGGGCACCGTCACCACCTCAAGCTTGTAGATTTTGTGGAACTCCTCCGCCTCGGTGGAGGCCGTGCCGGTCATGCCCGCGAGCTTCGGATACATGCGGAAGAGGTTCTGAAACGTGATGGTGGCAAGCGTCTGACTCTCGCGCTGGATCTTCACCCCCTCCTTAGCCTCGATCGCCTGATGGAGTCCCTCGGAGTATCGGCGGCCCTGCATGAGGCGGCCGGTGAACTCATCCACGATGATCACCTCGTCCCCCTGCACCACATAGTTACGGTCGCGCTTGTAGAGCGCGTGCGCCTTGAGCGCCGCGTCCAGGTGGAACACCGTCTTCGAGTCGTTCTCCTTCCACGGGTCGCTCCCCAGCTCCTGCGCGACCTTCGCGATGCCCGACTCGGTAAAGGTGGTGGAATGCATCTTCTCGTCCACGTTGTACTCATGCTCCGGGGTGAGACGCCTGACGATCTTGGCGTAGTCGTAGTAGGACTGCGTCGCCTCTTCGGCGGGAGCGCTGATGATGAGCGGGGTACGCGCCTCGTCGATCAATATGGAATCCACCTCGTCGATGATGGCGAAGTTCGGCGAACGACCCACAAGCTGGGCCGGGTCCGTCACCATGTTGTCGCGGAGAAAATCGAACCCGATCTCGTTGTTGGTGCCGTAGGTGATGTCCGCGGCGTACGCTTCGGCGCGCGAACACGGCCGCAGGAACGAATACTCCACCTTGAACGCGCCGGTCGCATCGCGCTCGCGCTCCTCCGGCGTCCCCTCTTCGTGGGCGTGGTCAGATCCCTTCATGTCTCCCCCGATCCCAGAGGAGGGATCGTGCCGATAGTGCGGATCGTATCGGTACGAGGTCTGGTGATTCACCACGCCCACGGTGAGCCCGAGCGCGTGGTAGACCTGACCCATCCACACCGCATCGCGGCGCGCGAGGTAATCGTTCACCGTGACGATGTGCACCCCCTTGCCGTCGAGCGCGTTTAACGCCGCCGGCGCGGTGGCGACCAGCGTCTTTCCTTCTCCGGTACGCATCTCGGCGACCGCGCCCGCGTGAAGGACCATCCCGCCGATGAGCTGGACGTCGTAGTGCCGCTGGCCGAGCGTACGCTTCCCCGCCTCGCGCACGCACGCGAAGGAGTCAGGGAGCAGCTCGTCGAGCGTCTTCCCGGCGGTGCGCTCCGCGCGAAGCGCCGCGAACCGTGCGCGGAGCCCCTCATCGTCGAGCTTCGAGATCTCGGGTTCGAGCGCGTTCACCCGCGCGACGGTCTCACGGTACGGGGCGACCGCGCGCTCATTGGGGTCTCCGAAGATTTTCCGCAGTATGCCCATAGAAACGAAAAAAGCCGTTTCCCGATTGTACGGGAGAACGGCGGCGGATTCAAGGCTCGGGGCCCTGCCCGTTCAGGAGGCGAGCAGGTCGGTCTCGGTCCCCTGCGCTTTCGCCTCGCGTACCCCTGCGCGCGCGGCATCCACCTTCGAACGGACTGCCTTGGTAATCTCGCGTTTAAGCTCGTCCTTGACCAGGTCGATGGCGTCGTAGAGGCGGTAACTCACCGCCACGGCTCGGAGCACCTTCCCCGGGATCCGAAGGTTCGTCTCCACCCGGAACACCTCCCCCTTGCGGTGGTGCTCCGTGGTGCGGCCCACCTCGACCCGCGCCTCCCGCGGGGTACCCACGTGCGCGAGGAACTTGTCGAGCGAGCCGATCTTCTGCCGGATAGCGGCGGCGATCCCGTCGGTCATCTCTATCCCGGTCGTTTTCACGTCTATCTTGAGCATGACTAGAAGCCTACGTATTGGATCTCCTCCATGAGTTGAACGCCGAAAAGGTCCCGTACCTTCATTTTAGCAAATGAGATGAGCTGGACAACCTGCTCGGCGGTCGCGCTCCCGGCGTTCACGAAGAAGTTGCCGTGCGTATCGCTCACCATCGCATCGCCTATCCGCTTCCCCTTGAGCTCGGCGCGGTCAATGAGCCAGCCGGCGGGTATCCGTCTCGCCTCGAGAAATTCACGGGGCACGAGCTCCCGCACCCGGGAGGGGAGCTCGGCGGGATCGGTGAATTCGAAGTTCTTAAAAATACACCCTGCGCTCGAGTACTCGAGCGGCTGTTTTCCCTTCCGCTCCTCCAGGTAGCCGGTGACCGCGGCGAGCGCGCGGGAACGGTCACCCGCGGCGAGCGCGAGCGTCACCCGTACAATGAGCCACGGTTCACGCTTGAAGCGGCTCTCCCGGTAAGCGAACCCGCAGTCCTCGCGCATGAACGTGCGGCGCTCACCGGTGGTGAGCGATACCGCCTCGATGGAATCGGTCGCTTCGCGCGTCTCTCCCCCAAAACAGCCCGCGTTCCCCCGCGCCGCGCCGCCGATGGTCCCCGGTACCCCCACCGCCCATTCAAACCCGGTGAGCCCGGCTTGGGCCGTGCGCTTGGCGACGCCGGCGGTGATGGCCCCCGCATCCGCGATGACGCGTTCGCCCTCGATCGTCGTGCCCCGGCCGGTATACACCAGCACGAGCCCGCGGAATCCGGCGTCGGAGATGAGGATATTGCTCCCGCCCCCTAAGACGAAAATAGGGAGATGATCCTCCCGCGCCGCTCGTATCGCCCCCGAGGCCGCTTCGGGCGTGGCCACCTCAAGATAGTAGTCCGCCGGGCCCCCGATGCGATAATTTGCGTGTTTTCCGAGCGGCTCGTCCCTCCGCAGCGCACTGCCGAAGGAATCCTCAATCCTCATAACGACTGGGTCGGCGGTTTGTGGAGTGCGGCGCGAAGGACGTCCTGCATGGTTGCGGCAAAAAGGAAGCGCATGCTCTTCCGGACTTTTTCGGGCACCTCCTCGAGGTCCTTCTCATTGTCCCGGGGGAGCACAACGGTGGTGATCCCCGCTCTCCGCGCGGCAAGCACCTTCTCTTTCACCCCGCCGATCTCAAGGACCCGCCCCCGGAGCGTCACCTCCCCGGTCATCGCGACGGTGCGGCGCACCACCGAACCGGTCACGGCGGAGACGAGCGCGGTAGCGATCGCGACGCCAGCCGACGGACCGTCCTTGGGAATGGCGCCCTGGGGCACGTGCACGTGTATGTCCGAGGTCTTATAGAACGTATCCTTGAGCCGGGATTTTGCGGCGAGCGCGCGCGCGAAACTGAACGCGGCCTGGGCCGACTCCTGCATCACCTGACCGAGGTGTCCGGTGAGTATCAATTTCCCGCTCCCCGGCATCTTGTTCACCTCGATGGGGAGGATCTCGCCGCCCGCCTCGGTCCACGCGAGCCCCGTGGCCACGCCCACCTCATCCTTCTTCTCCGCCTCCATCGGGTGGAACTTGATCGGCCCCAGGTAGCCCTTGACGTCGGCCGCATCGACAACCACCGACCGCAGGCCGTCCTCGGCGAAGTTGCGCGCCACCTTGCGGCACACGGTCGCGAGTTCGCGCTCAAGGTTCCGCACCCCCGCTTCACGCGTGTAGCTCCGGACCACCGTGAGGAGCGCCTCATCGGTGATACGTACCTTCTTCTCCGTGAGCCCGTGCGAGTCGAGCTGTTTGCGAATGAGATACTTCTGGGCGATATGGAACTTCTCATCCTCGGTGTAGCCGGGGAACTCGATCACTTCCATCCGGTCCTTGAGCGCGGGGGGGACCGGATCCAGCAGGTTCGCGGTGGTGATGAACATGACATCCGAGAGATCCACCGGCTGCTCCACGTAGTGGTCGGAGAAGGAGTGATTTTGTTCCGGATCGAGCGCCTCGAGGAGGGCCGAGGAGGGGTCGCCGCGGAACGCGTCGTACCCCATCTTGTCGATCTCATCGAGCATGAACACGGGATTCTTCGTTTTCGCAGTGCATATTCCCTGGATGATCCGGCCCGGAAGCGCGCCCACGTACGTCCGTCGGAACCCGCGGATCTCCGCTTCATCGCGCACCCCGCCTAACGAGATGCGCACGAATTTGCGGCCGAGCGCGCGCGCGATTGACTTCCCTATCGAGGTCTTGCCGGTCCCCGGCGGCCCTGCGAAACAGAGGATGGGGCCCTTGAGCTTGCCGGTGAGCTTCTGCACCGACAAGAACTCAAGGATGCGTTCCTTCACCTTCTCAAGGCCATAATGGTCTTCCTCCAGAATGTCCTTCGCCTTTCGCACGTCGATCTTCCCCTCGGTCTTGGCCGCCCATGGGATTTGGATGAGCCAGTCGAGATAGGTGCGCAGGTACGAGATCTCCGGCGAGAAGCTCGGCATCCCCTGCATGCGATCAAGCTCTTTAAGCGCCGCCTCCTTCACTTCTGACGGCATCCCCGCCTTCTCGATCTTCTCGCGGAGCTCGTCAGCTTCGGAAACGCCCGAGATGCCGCCGAGCTCCTTCTGGATCGCCTTCATTTGCTCGCGGAGCATCATCTCCTTCTCCATTTTGCCGAGCTCCTTCCCCGTCTCCTGCTGGATCTTCTTGGCGATACGGAGCACCTTGATCTGCCGCGCCAGCGCGTCGTTCACGAGCGCGAGCTTCTCTTCGACCGCGTTCGACTCAAGGACCGCCTGCCGCTCCGACACCTTGAAATCGATGTTCACCGCAATGAGGTCCGCGAGCTGCCAGGGATCGGTGATGTTCAGTATGACAAGGAGTACGTCGAAAGGCACGGTAGCGCCCATGTTCACCGCCTGCTTGAACTCGTTCACCGCCGAATACATGAGCGCCTCGACCCGTTCGTTCTTGTGTACTTCCGGTTCCGGGTATTCCTCGACGCGCACCGAGAAGAAGGGGGTTTCCTTGGTGAAGTCGGTGATGCGGGCACGCACGCTCCCCTCGAGGAAGACACGCGCGGATCCGTCGGGTTGGCGCATCGTCTCCACCACTTTGGAAACGGTGCCTACCCGGTAGAGATCGTCAGCTCCCGGCGTTTTGGCGTCGGTCCGCTCAGCGACCACCATGACGAGCCGATCGCCTCCGAGCGCGGCCTCGAGCGCGCGCATCGAGCGCGGCTCGGCTATGGCGAACGGCGCCGAAAGCCGCGGGTACATGACGACATCCCGCAGGAACACGAGCGGGAGCTCGGCGGGGAGCCGGACCCCCGGAACGGGGGCTTTGGTGCCTCCTTTGGCCATGTCCCTATTCTAATACGCCCGGTCGAGAAGGGCGAGGACAAGTCCGACGACCGCGGTCGCCGCCGCGATGATCCAAAAACGCATCACCACCTTCTGTTCGGGCCACCCGATCGCTTCGAAGTGATGGTGTAGCGGGGTGGACCGAAAGAGCTTACGGCCGCGGAACCGCTTGCTCATGACCTGAAGGATGACCGAGGCCGATTCGATCACGAACACGAACCCGATGACCGGGAGGAGGAGCGGGGCGTTCACAAGGAAGGCGACGATCCCGAGCGTGACCCCCAGGGACATCGCGCCGGTATCACCCATAAAGAACCGGGCGGGGTTTACGTTGAACCACAGGAAGGCGATGAGCGCCCCGACGATCACCGCGCAGAGCGAGGCGAGATCGTACTTCCCCTGGAAGAAGGCGATCGCGCCGAACGCGCCGAACGCGCTTGCGAGCGCCCCGCCCGCGAGGCCGTCCAGACCGTCCGCTTCATTCACCGAGAACGCGGTGGCCACGATGACGAAGATGAAGAACGGGATAAACCACCAGCCGAGATGCACGTCCGCGAGGAACGGGACCCGAACCGTGTCCCAGTCGAGCTTGTCGAAGAACCACCAAGCGCCCACCGATGCGATCGCCGCATACAGCATGAGCCGGTGGCGTTTGCGGAGCCCGCCGCCGCGCGGTCCGATCCCGCGCACGTTCCAATAATCATCCACGAGTCCGATGAGCGCAGATGACACCAGCGCGAAGAGCGGGAGCCAGGTCTCGGCCCGGGTGAGGAAGGTGAGCGTGGAGAGGGGCCCATCCACCCATCGGTCGAGGAGCGCGAAGAGCGTCGCGAGTATGAGCGTGGTCGCCCAGATGAGCACCCCGCCCATGGTGGGGGTACCCGCTTTCTTCGCGTGGAGCGCGCTCATGATGGGCGCGCTCCCCCCGTCGCGGATCGATTTCCCCATGCGGTGCCGGTACAGGAAGCTCGCCCAGAGCGGGGTGAGCGCGAGCGCGAGCACGAACGATATGACGGCGAGGACGAAGAGCTTGAGGACGACGTATTCCATACGCGTTCAGGCGCGGACGTTCAGGAGGATAAGGTAGACGCTCCCCACCACCGCCAAGATCTCGAGGAGCGCCGTAAGAGCGGCGAGCGTGAGCGCGGCGCTTCGGCTTACCCGTGCGTAGGCGGTGCGAATGAGCGGGGTGTTCAGGAGGAGCACCAGGGTGCCGAAGAGCGGGGGGGCGAGCGCGCGCCAAGCCGGCCCCACCTCGTCCACGCCCAGATAAATGCTGTAGTGGAGCGCAATGATCTTTCCCTCGATAATGAACGGGATGAGCCGCACGGCCACGATGAGCCACGCGATCGCCGAGAGCGCGAGCGAGACGATGATGAGCGTGCGCGCGGCGCGATCGACGACGAGCGCGCTCGCCCAGTCACGGAATCGGGCGAGCATACTAGACCGCCACCACGCTCGTGACCCCGGGGACCCGCTCCTTCATGACCTCCTCCACCCCTCCCGCTAGGGTGAGATCCGAGAGCGGACAGTGCGCGCACGTTCCGAGGAACCGTACGGTGACCACTCCGGTACCCTCGTCGACGCCCACGAGTTCAATGTCCCCGCGATGCCGCGCGAGCACCGGGCGGAAGGCATCGAGCACCTCTCGCACCTGTTCCCTCATAAGGGGACACGATACCCCCACGCGCCCTCCGTGGCAACCGAGCGCCCACTTGACGGAAGGAGATCAGCGCGCTACCATCCCCTCTTCCTATGGCACATAAGAAAGCGGGCGGTTCCACATCGCTCGGACGGGATTCGCAGCCAAAATACCTGGGCGTCAAACGCTCGGACGGGACCCCGGTGAAGACCGGGGAGGTGCTCGTGCGCCAGCGGGGCACCAAGTGGCACCCGGGCCGGAACGTCGGGCGCGGGAACGACGACACCCTCTTCGCGCTCGCCGACGGTACGGTCCGCTTCCGGACGCGCAAGGTGGCCCGCTACAGCGGCTCACTCGCGCGACGCACCTTCGTGCACGTCGAGACAAAATAAAAAAAGGGGTCCCCGCGGGGCCCCCTTTTCCGGTTGCGGCGCCGTAAGGCGCTTTTTTAGGTCCGAGGATCAGGTCCCGCGCGAGGTGCGGCGAGGCGGCATATCACGGCATAGGGCGATCTCGTTGATCTGCGTGCCCCCCTCGAGCACGGACATGTGGTAGGTGTGGCCTGGTCTCCCCTGCTCGTCGACCTTACGCTGTCCCATGGTGCGGAGTTCGAGCATGTTGTTTCCCTCCACTTCGCCGAAGAGCGCGCATATCCCGATGAGCCGTCGGACCTTCAAAGAACCCTCACTGTCTTCAGTGACTATCTGCTCCATTCTTGGTGACTCTCCTCTCACATAAAATAAAACCACACCTGCCGCAGAATGCAACAGGTGTGGATAACCCTCCGTCTCAACGATGACGCTTACGGTGACGGCGGCGCTTGATGGCAAGCACGATGAGCGTCACCAAAACGAGCGCTCCGGCGATCGAAGCGATCGCATTGGTCGGCCACTCGCGCAACCACTGGGGGAGCACGGATCGGGCATGCACCGTGAGTTCAATATCTTTTTGGGTGAAGCTCCCGACCTTGTCATAGACTCGGACCGACACGAGATAGGAGCCCTCCTCGAGGTCGCTCCAGGTCACCTTCGAGCCGGTGCGCGCGTAGACCGGCACCCCGCCGCGACGGGTGCGCGATACCTCGAAGTGATCGACGCCAGAACCCTCGTCAGCGGCGGTGAGCTCGAGTGTTGCGGTGTCGCCCTCCGCGATGCGCGCGCTCGGTAGCCGAACCATGAGCGTGGGCGGCGACGAATCGATGCGGAACGTCCGGTGCCCGACCGTGCTCCATTCCCCATCTTCACGCGACTGCAGGTGCAGATACCAAATACCGTCCTCCGTGGCGGTCAATTCCGCACTCGTAGCGGCGGTCGGCTCGGCGATATTCGGCACGGTCGTGGGCGACGTGTCGAACGCATAGGCGTACGCTTCGGCGTCCTCGGTCCCCCAGCTCACGAGGACCGTACGGGATGAGTAGTACCGGTCGGCGTCAGGGTGGGTGGTTGAAACCGAATCAGGCGCGGGCGATGCGGGTGGGGGGGGTGGTGGCGACGTCGGAGGGGTCGGCGGACCCGGAGGCGTCGGAGGGGTCGGCGGCGCGGGTGGAGGGGTCGGGGTCGGCGGACCCGGAGGCGTCGGAGGGGTCGGCGGCGCGGGTGGAGGAGCGGCTCCCCCGGTGATCTCGACGGTGGCGGAACCGCGGCTCGTGAGGATGTTGGTACCGTACCCGTCGTTTGCGTACATACCGGCGCCACCCACGATGCTGAAATTGGCGGTGCCCGCCTGCTTGGCGCGGAAGGTGACGGTGGTCACCCGTCCTCCGTCGAGCGTTTTTGCGGGCTGGAGCCCCCCCTCGACCGACACGATCCCGTTCGAGACCGCCCCGTGGGTGATGAAGAGCGTGATGACGGATTCCCCGCCGACCGAGACGAACTCGACCAGATCGGTAGGGTACGAGAGATCGGCGCCTATCGCGTTCACGTCGACGTCGCTCGTGGCGCGGATTCCCACGACGAACGTCTCGCCGACCGGGACGGAAGTGGCGCTCACCCGGAGGAAAATGGAACCAGAGGCCGCCCCAGCGGGTAGCGTGGCGACAAGGGCGAATGCGAGAGCGCCTATCACTATGAATCGCTTCATTGCATGCATACTATCACTTTTTCCAATGGAAGAGGAGGATGGAAAAATCGGTGAGGGTCACCCGTCGATCCCCGTTCAGATCCACGTGTGCGGGGAACGTCGTCTTTCCGAAGTACGCGAGCATTATGGAGACGTCCTGCAAGTTGGTGCGATTGTCACAATTTAGGTCACCGATGTTCGCGCGGATGGTGCATCCCGCGGGCGGAGGCGGCGCGTACGCATCCGAGAGCACCCCGTTCACGCTCGCCGTCACCGATTGACCGGAATATGCGACCGTCACCTCCACGACGAACGCTCCGTCGGGGAGCCCGTCGCTCTCTAACGTGATGCTCCATGCTCCGTTGCTCCCCACCGTGGGCGACGCGACCACCGGTGGAGAACCGTTCGGTGGTTTAAAAGTGACCGAGAGGGTACCGCCGGGGACCGTAGCGCCCGAGACGGTGAAAACGTCCCCGATCCTCACCGGATTCGTGGAAAGCTGGACCGTTGAGGGGAACAGCAGCTGGGAAACGCCCACCGACTGTCCGGAACCGACCGTCACGATCTTGGAGACCGTCGCCGTCCGGCCGGCGCCATCAGTGGCGCTCAAATCGACCGTGAACGTCCCTTCCTTCAAGATGGAGAGTGTGAAGACGCCGTTAGTGCCTGCATTCGCGGTGGCGGCGATCGAACCGGCGACCTTGGCGACGACCGCCGCGCCGGGTGCGGTCCATCCGCCTATGGTCACCATTGAGGGTGAGCCCCCTCCACCGCCCCCGCCAGAGGGGGGTGGAGGTGTGGGCGGCGGGGGCGCGGGGGGCGGACTGCCGACCCTGAACCCGCTCTCGGCAGAGAACGAGGCCGAAGAGCTCGATCCCGAGACAAATTCCCCTAATGAATCATCGACCGAGAAGCTCGCCGAACTCGATTCGTCGCCCCCGTCGTTCAACGAGTCAAACGGTACCTGGAAGCTCGACGACGACATCGCCGCCCCCGCCCCCTGCGGGGCGAAGGCGATGAGCGCGGCGAAACTCACGAGCAGGAAACGGCGCATATCACTCCCCAAGCCCCGCCCCCGCTCCCGTTCCAAACCAGAGCGGTGCGGTCTCCACCACACGCCCAGCGACGGGGTCGAAGAGGATCGCTTTCTTGGCGATAGAGTAGATGAGCACCTTATGACCGACTTTGGCCCTTGCGAAAAATGGCTGGTCGCGAAGCGGTTCAAGATCAGTGACGGTCGCCACAGTCGGCTCTTCCCCATCAGGGAGTTCTATGAGGAGTTTCACACGTGCCACGAGCATCGCCGCTTCGCTCGCGGCGTACCGTTGTGGGTTCTCGCGGATCTCCACGAACTTCCGATGGTAATAGACCGCCGCCGCACCCGATACGATGACGAGTACGGCGAGCACGATGAGGAGCGGTCGCTCTATGCGTGCGGAGTTGCGCTGCATACCGCTCCCCTGTTACTCCCCGAGAGCGGCGTCTGGCTCCGTGGGAACTCCGTCGTCCTGTGGCGATAAAGGATCTGCGGGGGGTTCAGAGAATTCCTCGCTGTCCGGATCGGTGCCCGATGTTTCGACGGTCTCCTCTCCTGACCCCTCCTCGTTCGAAGGAACCTCACCGACGTCTTGCGGTGGCTGTGGCGCGGCCGGTTCGACTTCCGGTGCGGGTACGGTCTCCGGGGCGGTCTTTTCGGCCTCTCGCGGAGCATTTGATGATGTGAACGTCTTCGCATCCTTCACGGCGAGGGCCACCCAGCTGAACGCGAGTTCCGAAACGGCCGTCTCCTTGAGGAGGATGGTGAATCCGCGCGTGGACACGCGGGTAACGATGTACCGTATGTCGAATTGGAGCGCACCCTGTTCCGCCGCAAGACGCGCGGCATCATCGTCAATTTGCTCGATCGATACCGCGGCCGTCACCACAGGTAGTGACTCGTAGGTCCGCTCGAAGGTCACGGTCACCGCGTCCTGACCCGGGTAGATCCGAGCGAATCCGGCGGTGTCGGCATTGAAGTACGGCCGCCCAAAGAACACAGCGTCGGAGCGGATGGCGAGGAGATGGCCGGCGGATCCGATCGAATCCACGCGGAGACCCTCAGCCACGAGCTGTGGGGCCACTACCGAGAGCCCGGCGACTAACCTATCCGCCGAAAGCTCCTTCTGGGTAGCCCCCTCTTCACGGGTCGAGAGGCGGTCCACGAGGTCGGCGAGCAACTCATCGTCAGTGAGCGTCGGCGCCGCCTCGAGCCCCTCCGGAACCACGGAGAAGGCCTCCAGTCCGACGTACATGTTACGGACGATCATGACCGCCATACCGGCATCCTCGCCTTTCGGCGCGACGATCACCTGCCCGATGACAGTACCGGGCCGCGTCGCGCGCATCGCCACGCCGGGCTCCGACGAACTCACGAGGAAATCCCCCACCGTAACCGGGCCATTCTCATCGTTCACCATGACCGGCACCCGACCGGCGAGAGCCACCACTGCCAGGTCTCCCTCGATGGTCGAATCGTCGAGTACCATGCCCGGTTGGGTCGTGAGGACCCCCAGCACATGCGGATCATATTTGCGGGAGCTTCGTCTCACCCCGTTCGGAAGCGAAGGATCGATGCTCACGACCTCGCCCGGACGCAGGTTAGAGTCAGTCGTCGGGTACGTTTCCGCGAGGTCAGCCCCAGAGGCACCGATCTCCATGATCGTCAACATCACATGGGGCGTGGTCGCGTTGGTCGCGCTGGATCCGTTGCTGTCAGCGAGCGCCGCACACACGGTATACGCCTGCGCCGAGGTGGTCGCGGGGCTGTCGATGAAGGTGAACGGGACCCACTTCGATTGCACCGGGTCGGAGATGAATCCGTTGACTTGCGAGCCGACGAGCGTACCGGCGCAACTCCCGCTGCCACGGCGCACCTCCACGCCGATCGAGGCGTTCGTATCTTCGCCGAGGGTAGGGTTTGAAAAATGTACCGCTCCCGTCACGAGCACGCGTGAAGCGGTGGAAACCGGGGTGATGCTCGGATTCGTCGGGGTGACGATCTCCACGAAGGTGCCAAGCGTGGGGTAGGTCCCCGGCGTAGGTGAGGTGACCGAACTGTCGTTCACCGAATCGGTGGGGGGTAGGCGCAAGCAGTCTCGCCATGCGCTGTTCTGGAAACAACGGAACTTCCCGTCGGCGACGTTGTAGTACATCGCACCGTTGGTTCCGGTCGGATCTCCGGTGTCCGACTTCGCATCAAGGACGAACAGATCCGGAGTGGTCGATCCGGCTCCGCCGGCCCCCACATGTACGTTAGCGGTAGTGCCCGTACCACCGGGCTGGAACCTGATGTGGCCGGTACCTGACTGAATCACTGTCGCCCCGGTAGAGGCGGTGGATCCGAGCGTGAGCGTCTTCGCGCCCGTGCCCCCGGTGCCGAGGTTGATGGTCTGCGCGCCGGTGCCGGTGCCGAGGCCGATAGTGCCGGTCTGCGCGCCGGTGCCGCCGATGGTGATGGTGCCGGTGGTCATCGCGGCGCCGATG